>Ga0268386_10000574_pt1 | contig 23539 bp, 18 predicted proteins | sample RVTome_15_FD_200260 | JGI IMG/M metagenome (GOLD analysis project Ga0268386, IMG submission 200260) | Soil microbial communities from uranium-contaminated site in the Upper Colorado River Basin, Wyoming, United States - RVT150D86... ...
CACGGGTGTCACGGCGAACCCCGCGGAGTGAGTCGGCCCCGCAGCCGGAGCTCGCCATCGTACGTCGTACCCGACCAGGCTCGGTGCCGTGTCGAGATCTCGGCCCGGCGGCGCAGGAAGCGGCCGGTGTGCGACGCCCCGACGGCCATGATGTCGGCGGGCGGACCCTCGGCAACGATGCGGCCCCCCTCGTCGGCGGCCTCGGGACCGAGGTCGACGATCCAGTCGGCGGCGGCGATCAGGTCGAGGTCGTGCTCGATGACGACCACGGTGCCTCCCGCCTCTACGAGCTGCTCCAGCACGCCGATCAGGCGCTCGACCTCGCCGGCGCCGAGGCCGACGGTCGGCTCGTCGAGGATGTAGACCTTGCCCTTCGCTCCACCGGACTGCGCGAGCTCGCGGGCGACCTTGAGGCGCTGGGCCTCGCCGCCCGACAGGGTGGTGGCGGGCTGGCCGAGCCGCAGGTAGCCGAGCCCGACCCGCTGGAGCTGCCACAGCGCCTGGCCGAGGCGGTCCTGGCGGATGAAGAAGCGGATCGCCTCGTCGATCGTCAGCTCGAGCACGTCGGCGATGCTGTAGCCGCGGTGCTCCACCTCGAGCACCTGGGGCTTGAAGCGTGTGCCGCCGCAGATCTCGCACGGAACGGAGACGTCGGCGAGGAACACCATCTCGACGATCTCCTCGCCGGCTCCCTTGCAGGCCTCGCAGCGGCCGCCCTTCACGTTGAAGCTGAAGTGGCCGGGCTTGTAGCCGCGCCGCTTCGACTCGGGCAGTTCGGCGAACAGCCGCCGGATCTCGTCGTACGCCTTGATGTAGGTGACGGGATTGGAGCGCGGCGTGCGACCGATCGGGCTCTGGTCGACGAGCACGACGTCCTTCAGGTGCTCCGCGCCCTGGAGCTTCGTGAACGTGCCAACTTCTTCGCCCAAATGGCGCCGGGCCGACAGTTCGCCGGACAGCCGGCGCTCGAGCGCGTGATACAGGAGCTGATGGACGAGGGTCGACTTCCCCGAGCCCGATACGCCGGTAACGACCGACAGGCAGCCGAGCGGCAATCGCAGGTCGACGCCACGCACGTTGTGCAGCGTCGCGCCGCACAGCGTCAGCCAGCCCCGCGGGGCGCGCGGCTTGCGGGCGCGCGAGCGCTCCGGTGCCTGAGACAGGGCCTCGCCGGTCGCCGTCCCGGCCGACAGCAACCCCTCGTAGTCACCTGTGTACACGACCTCGCCGCCCTTCTCGCCAGCCCCGGGGCCGAGCTCGACAATGCAGTCGGCCGCCGCGAGTACGGCCTCCTCGTGCTCGACCACGAGCAGCGTGTTGCCGCGGTCGCGCAGGCGGCGCAGCACGCCCAGGAACTGCTCGACGTCGCGGGCGTGCAGCCCGATCGTCGGCTCGTCGAGCACGTACAGCGTGTCGACCAGCCGGCTGCCGAGGCTACCCGCCAGGCGGATGCGCTGCATCTCGCCGCCCGACAGCGAACGCGCTTGCCGATCGAGGGTCAGGTAGCCGAGCCCGACCGACGAGAGGAAGGTCAACCGGTCGCTGATCTCCTCGCGCACCGTGGACGAGACACCCGCCTCGAACGGGGTCAGCTCGAGCGCCTCGATCCACCGGGCCAGCCCGTCGATCATCAGGGCCGCGACGTCGGCGATGGTGCGGCCGCCGAGCCGCACGGCCAGCGCTTCGGGATTGAGCCGCGCGCCGCCACAGCCCGGACAGGTCTTCGGGAGCTGGTAGCCGCGCAGGAACACGCGGATGTACTGCTTGTAGCGCCTGCGCTCGCGGTGTTTGAGGAACGGGAACACGCCCTCGATGTCGTCCGCCCCGTGCAGCAGGTCGTGCCGCACGTCGTCCGGCAACTCGCGCCACGGCGTCAGCGGGTCGATTCCGCGGCCCCCGGCGAACCGCGTGAGCGCCGCGCGCTCTTTCTTGTAGCGCGGCTTGCTCCACGGGTCGATTGCGCCCTCGGCCAGGCTCATGTCCGGATCCGGCACGATGAGCGACTCGTCGTACTCGAGCGTCGCCCCGAATCCGTTGCAGGTTTCGCACGCCCCGGTCGGATGGTTGAAGCTGAACAGGAGCGGCGTGGGCTCGGAGAACTCGCGACCGCAGCCGTCACACCGGAAGCGCTCGGAGAACGGGAAGCGGCGGGTGATCTCGAGGCGGGCCCCCGCTCCGCCCGCACCGCGGCTCACCACGAGCACGACCGCATGTCCCTGCCCCTCGGCAAATGCGGCGGCGAGTCCGCTGGTCAGCCGCTCGCGGTCCGCTTCGCCCACCGGCAGCCGGTCCACCACCACCAGCATCTCCGCGCCCGCCGACAACGACGCCGCGACCTCGGCCTCGGAGCGCTCCGGCTCGTCGAGGTGGACTTCCGTCCCGTCCACGAGCACCCGCACGAAGCCTTCGGCGCGCAGGTTCTCGGCGACGTCGGCGGCGGCCGTAGCGACCGGGGCCGGCATCGGGAAGGCCACGTAGGCGAGCTCGCCGTCCGCCTCGCCCAGCACCTCGTCGGCGGCGGAGTTCGCCGTATCGGGCAGCACCGGCTCACCGCAGTCGGGACAGATCGTCCTTCCGATGCGCGCAAACAGCAGGCGGAGGTAGTCGTATACCTCCGTCACCGTACCGACGGTCGAGCGGCTGCTGCGGATCGCGTTCCGCTGGTCGATCGCGACCGACGGACAGATCCCGTCGATCCGGTCGACGCTCGGCTTCGGCATGCGCTCGAGGAACTGCTTGGCGTAGGTCGACAGCGACTCGACGTACCGGCGCTGGCCCTCCGCATACACCGTGTCGAAGGCGAGGGACGACTTGCCGGACCCACTGGGGCCGGTGACCACCGTGAGCGAACGGTGCGGAATCTCGAGGTCGACGCCTTTCAGATTGTGCTGCCGGGCGCCGCGTACGACGATGGAGCGCGGCATGCCCTGAAATTGCCGATTCGGCGCAGGGGGAGCAATCGCGGGCCGCCCAAACGGACCATAGGTTGTCGGCCGCGCGACGGCCGCGCGAGACGGACGAAACCGAGACACGCACCGGAGACACGACGATAGCGGACGAGCCCGCGGGACCCGCCACCCTCCAGGAGGAGGAGACGCTCGGCAAGGCGTACGACGCCCGGCTGATGCGCCGGCTGCTCGCATACCTCCGCCCTTACAAATGGCAGGTGGCGGCGGCGATCGCGATGCTGATCGCCGCCTCGGGACTCGAGCTCGTCGGGCCGTGGCTCACCAAGATCGCGATCGACCAGGCGTTTCCCGACCGGGACGCCGGCTTCCTCGCGACCCTGGGGGTCATATACGTGGTGTCTCTCGTCCTCGCCGCCGGGCTCGGCTACGTCCAGACCCTGCTGACCACGTGGATCGGCCAGCGCGTGATGGTCGACCTGCGCGACCAGCTGTTCGGGCACCTGCAACGGCTCGACCTCAAGTTCTTCGACCGGAACCCGGTCGGCCGGCTGATCACGCGCGTGACGAGCGACATCGAGGTGCTGAACGAGATGTTCACCTCGGGCGTCGTGACGATCTTCGGCGACGTGTTCACGATCGGCGCGATCATGACGGCGATGCTCCTGCTCGACTGGCGGCTCGCGCTGGTGACGTTCGCCGTGCTCCCGCTGGTGTTCGTCGTGGCGATGGTGTTCCGGGTCAAGGTGCGCTCGGCCTACCGGGACATCCGCGTCCGGCTGGCCCGGATCAACGCCTACCTCCAGGAGCGGATCACCGGGATGTCGGTGGTCCAGCTGTTCGGACAGGAGGAGCCGAGCCAGCGCGAGTTCGCCCGCATCAACGACGCGCACCTCCAGTCGCACCTGCGCTCGATCACGTACTACGCGCTGTTCTTCCCGGTCATCGAGCTGTTGAGCGCCGTGGCGCTCGCGCTGATCATCTGGTACGGCGGCTTCCGCTCGCTCGACGGCGCGATGACGATCGGCACGATCGCGGCGTTCCTCCAGTACGCGCGGCGCTTCTTCCGACCCATCCAGGACCTGTCGGAGAAGTACAACGTGCTGCAGAACGCCATGGCGAGCTCCGAGCGCGTGTTCCGGCTCCTCGACCTCGAACCCGACATCCGCGAGCCGACCGAGCCGCGGCATCCGGGCGCGGTGCGCGGGCGGATCGCGTTCGAGGACGTGTGGTTCCGCTACGTGACCCCGCCGCCGGGGCACGAGGACGAGGCACCGCCGGAGGAGTGGGTGCTGAAGGGGATCGAGTTCACGGTCGAGCCCGGCGAGCGCCTGGCCGTCGTCGGTGCCACCGGAGCCGGAAAGTCGACCCTGATCAACCTGCTGATGCGGTTCTACGAGCCGCAGCGCGGACGGATCACTCTCGACGGAATCGATATCCGCGACATTCCGATCACCGAGTTGCGCACGAGCATGGGGCTGGTGCTGCAGGACGTCTACCTGTTCTCGGGCAGTGCCGGCTGGAACATCGACCTCGGCCGCGAGAACGTGAGCGTGGAGCAGATCCGCGCCGCCTCGGTCCGGGTCGGCGCCGATCCCTACGTGCGTCGCCTGCCGGGCGGCTACGAGCAGCCGCTGGCCGAGCGCGGGGGCAACCTGAGCGTGGGCGAACGCCAGCTTCTCAGCTTCGCGCGGGCGCTGGCCGGCGATCCGGCGATTCTGCTGCTCGACGAGGCGACGAGCTCGGTGGATTCGGAGATCGAGGCGAAGATCGACCAGGCGCTCGACAAGCTGATGACGGGCCGGACGAGCCTGGTCATCGCCCACCGGCTCTCGACCATCCAGAACGCCGACCGGATTCTCGTGCTGCACCACGGAGAGATTCGCGAGACGGGCACCCACGAAGAACTGCTCCGGATGGACGGCCTGTACGCGCGGCTCTACCGGCTGCAGTTCGCCGCCAGCGACGCGGCCTGAGGCGGCCCGGGACGCGGCGGACAGATGATCGACTGGATGCTCGCCCTCGACACGCGCTGGGTGCTTGCGGCCCTGCTTCTCGTGCTCGACGCGTGGTCGATCTGGCTGATCCTGCTGGCGCGTCCAGGCGCGCGCGACGCCCTGCTGTGGAGCGGCATCGTGCTGCTCGTCCCGGTGTTCGGCTGCCTGTTCTGGTACGCGCTCGGACCGAAGCCGGGAGTCCCCGCCGAGTAGCGGGGCGAGCCGTCGGCCGCCCCGACACGATTGCGTCGCTATCGTGCACTGTATACAGTATGCTCATGATGATGCCGGAACAACCGTCCGCCGTCGATCGCCGCTCGATCGCCGATCAGCTCGAGGCGCTCGTGCTCGAACGGATCCTCGACGGCTCCCTGCCCGCCGGGGAACGACTGAACGAGACGCGGCTGGCCGAGGAGCTCGGCGCAAGTCGGACGCCCCTGCGCGAGGCGCTCAGCCGGCTTCACCGCGCCGGACTGGTGGAGTCGCGGCCGCACCACGGGTTCTTCGTGGCCGACCTGTCGGCGGGCGAGGCGCGGGAGCTCTACGAATGCCTGGCACTGCTCGAATCGAGCGCGCTCGAGCTCGCCGGGGTGCCGAGCCAGACCAGCCTGGAGGAGCTCGAGGGGCTGAACGACCGACTGGCCGAGGCCCGGCACGGCGCCGAGGGGCTCGAGCTGAACGCCGCGTGGCACCGGACGCTGCTCGCGAGTTGTCCGAACCGTCACCTGCTCGAGGTGATCGAGAGCATTCGCACGAGGGTCCGGCGCTATGAGCTCGCCTTCTTCCGCCCGGGACCCGGGAGGATCGCCGCCTCCGTGCGGCTTCATTATCGGATCATCGACTGTCTGGCGGCGGGCGACCTCGCGACCGGCCGGCGAGCCCTCGTCGCGCACTGGCAGGCCGATCTCGATCAGCTCGCGCCGCGGCCCTCCGACTTCGATCTCGCCTGATCAGAGCGGCCGGCGATCGAGCAGCTCGATGACGAGATCGGCTCCCGCGCGCCCCGCGCCGATGTGCGCCGCCACGTAGTCGAGCGACGCCTGCCCCATCCGCCGCCGGCGGGCGTGGTCGAACAGCGAGACGAGTGTCGCGTAGATGCTGGTAGGGTCGACCTCGCGGGCGGCGCCGGCCGCGAGCAGCTCCGTCGCCTCCCGGCGGTCGTGGAGCGGGCCGAACAGCACCGGCAGGCCGGCCGCCGCCGGCTCGACGACCGAGTGGAGCCCCGTGCCGGCCTGGGCGCCGCCCACGTAGGCGATGTCGCCCTCGGCGTACAATTCGGCCAGCAACCCCACCGCGTCCACGATCAGCGGAGACGGAGCGTGCGGCCCGGCCGATACGGTCTCCTCGGTGTCGAGCTCGTTGTACAACCGCGGCGGCCTGCGGAAGCGCGCGGCGCACGCCTCCCGCAGGCGCTCGACGGCCGCCGGGCTCGGTTCGTGCGGCACGAGCACGAGCTCGAGCGCCGCGAGATCGGCGGCCGCTTCGATCAGCAGCTCCTCGTCCTCCGGCCAGGTCGAACCGGCCACCAGCCGGATCACGCCGGGCCGGCGGCTGGGCAACCGGAGCGGACTCCGGCCGACCTTCTCGAGCCGCCGTACGGCCTCGTCGAACGCGGCATCTCCGGTCACCCGGATCGCGGCGGCGCAGACGCCGAGAGTTTCGAGCCGCGACCCATCGTCGGCGGATACGGCCCCGACGGCGTCCAGCGCCCGGTAGGCGCGCCGCAGCAGGGCGCGGCCGGGCCAGCGCAGGCGCGCGCTGCCCGGCCGGACGGTGGCGTTGATCAAGCCCGTCGAGGCGCCCGCGCGACCGGCCGACGCCGTGAGGTTCGGCCACACGTCGTGCTTCGCGTACACGAGCGCCGAGGGGCGAAGGGCCGCGACGGCGGCGTCGGTGTGGCGGCGCAGGTCGAACGGCACGAATCCGTGGAACTGCGGGTCGAGGCGCGCGGCGGTTGTCTCGGCCGAGGGCGAGGAGTAGGTGACGGCGAACTGGAGACCGGGTCGACGTCGACGCAATTCTTCCACCACGGGAATCGCCCCGGCGAGCTCGCCGGCGGACGCCCCGTGCAGCCAGACCAGCGGAGAGGGGGATCCGCGCCGGGCGAGCGGCACGGAGCCGCGAATCCGCTCGACGGCGCGCTTCCGCCCCGCCACCGACCGTGCGAGCTTCGAGGAGAACAGGCTCGCGACGGCGAGAGCGAGACGGACCGTCTGCCATCCGAGGCTGTATACAAGGTCTGATGATTTCACGCGGCCATCCGCCTCGTTCCCATTTGGGGCGAAGATCGCCGCGTGCGTGTCCGGTGTCCACCGCCGACGGCGGGAGCCCATGCGTCGTTCGAGTCTGATTCTGGCGGTCCTCGCCTCCGGCGCCGCGCTGTTCGCGTCGTGCTCGCCGGGCTACGTCATGCGGGCGGGCTGGGAAGAGGCCCGGATCCTCGCGAAGCGACAGCCGATCGAGGCCGCGCTCGACGACTCGACGATTGCTCCCGAGCTGCGCGGCAAGCTCGACCTCGTTCGCCAGGTGCGCGTGTTCGCCGAACGGCGATTGGGCCTCGACGCCGGCCGTAGCTACCGGAGCTTCACGCAGCTCGATCGGGACACTCTGGTAATGGTGGTCTCCGCGGCGCCGGAGCTCGAACTTCGGTGGAGGACGTGGTGGTTCCCGATCGTCGGCCGGCTGCCGTACAAGGGATTCTTCAACTTCGAAGCGGCCCGGCGCGAGGCCGAGGCGCTCGAGGCCGACGGGTACGACACGTACGTGCGACCGAGCGCCGCGTTCAGCACTCTCGGATGGTTCCCCGACCCCGTACTGTCGCCCTCGCTGCGGGGCGACAGCCTGTCGGTGACCGAGACCGTGATTCACGAGATCACGCACACGACCTTCTTTCCGAAGGGCGAAGCCCGGTTCAACGAGAGCTTCGCCAATTTCGTCGGCCACGTGGGAGCGATCGAATTCTTCTGCGCGGGCCTGGCCGATCCGGCCCGCTGCGAGCAGGCGCGCGACCGCTGGCACGACGTGCGGGTGTTCGGACGTTTCTTCCAGACACTGCGCGAGCCGCTCGAGGCGCTGTACGCGTCCGACCTGCCGACCGACGAGAAGCGGCTCCGCAAGCGCGAGATCATCGAGGCCGCCGCCGTCCGGTTCCGCGACCAGGTCGTGGGCGAGTTCCGCGGCGGGCGCTACGGGAGCCTCGACCCCGCGGCGATCGACAACGCCTGGCTGCTGTCGCGACTCCTGTATTATTCGCGACTGGACGACTTCGACGCGCTGTATCGGCGCGAGGGCAGCCTTCGCCGCGTCGTCGAGGACGTCGTACGCGCGTCGGGGGAGGACGAACCGTGGGTAGCCCTCGACCGCCTGCTCTCCGGCCCCGAACATGGTGCGGCGCCCCCACCGGGCGCGTAGTTTCGCACACCATGTATCAGAGAATCCTCATTGGAGTCGACTTCTCCGACTCCTCCGTTGATACCGTGCGCTGGGCCGTGTCGCGCTTTCCCGACGCCGAGCTCGTCCTGTTCCACTCGATCGAGCGGTTCACGGTGCCCGGCTATCTGGTGCAGGAGCTGGGCGACCGCCTCGATCTGCTGGAGGAGAAGGAGCTCGACGTGCGCACGAATCTCGAGCTGATCGCGAGCCGTCTCGAGATCGACGTGCGGTTCGACATCCGGCGCGGCTGGACTCCCGACACGCTGCAGCTCGCGGCCGCCGAGCACGACTCCGAGTTGATCGTCGTCGGGGCTCATCAGCATCGGCTCTCGCCGACGGACGAGCTCGGACACACCTGCGCCGCCATCGTCCGGAAGGCGGAAATCCCGGTACTCGTATGGCGCCCGGTCCGGGCGGAGAAGGACAAGACGATCGTCGGGGCGCTCGATCTGCGCGAGGGGAGCGCCCCGGTCGCCGTCACGGCGGCCGAGTACGCCGCCTACTTCAAGACCCGTCTCGTTCTGCTGCACGCGATGCCGGGCACCTTGCAGGCGTACATGCGCGCCGTGAGTTCTCCGGCCATGGTCGAGAAGTCGCTGCAACGGATCGAGAAGCGGGCCCGTGACGAAGCACTGGCCAGCGTTCCGGCGGCGCTGCGCGAGAAGGTCCAGGTGCAGGCTTCGATCGTGCGCGGCCGGCCGATCTACACCCACATCCTCAACACCGCCGAGACGGAGCACGCCGACCTCATCGTGATCGGTAAGGCCTACGCCCCAGGGTTGAAGGGGCGCGTGCTGCTGGGCGGCACGACGACGCGGGTTATCCGCGGGGCGAACTGCTCCGTGCTGACGATTCCCGTTTGAATGGCAGCCCCGTGAGCGAGTTCGATTGCGTCCGGTGCGACCGCGACGATCCGCCGCCGCTCGGCGCCGCCCCGTTCCCCGACGAGCGAGGCGAGCGCATCCTGCGAGAGATCTGCGGTGAGTGCTGGGAAGAGTGGAAGAAGCGCCAGATGCTGCTGATCAACCACTACGGCCTGAACGTTCGCGATCCGCAGGCCCGCGAGTTCCTGTATCAGAACCTCGACGCGTTCCTGTTCGGCGGCGGTGACGCCGCCGACATCGACACCTCCCGGGAGGGGACCGTAAGCTGGTGAAGCCGCCGCGCGGGCCGGCTACCGCCAGCGCCTCGCGCGGCAACTACGACCGCTCGCTGGTCGAAGGCCCCCTCCTGCCGGCCGTGTGGAAGCTCGCGTGGCCCACGATGCTCCAGAACATCGTCAGCGGCCTGCAGGGCCTCGTCGACCACGTCATGGTCGGCAACTACGTCGGGTTCACGGCGAACGCCGCGATCGGCGTGAGCTGGCAGATCTTCCTCGTGGTGGTCGTGTTCATCTCGTCGCTGTTCACCGGCATGAGCGTGCTGGTCGCCCGGTTCACCGGACGCAACGAGCCCGACAAGGTCGACCGCACGGTCTACCAGGCGTTTCTCACCGCGATCGGCCTGTCGCTTGGCGTGATGGCGCCGCTCGGCTACGTGCTCGCGCCCGCCCTGCTCGATTTCGTCAACGCCGCCCCCGACGTGCAGGCCGAGGCGCTTCCCTACCTGCGGATCATGTTCGTGTTCAGCGCCGGGACGCTGGTGTTCTTCATGCTGGGCGGCGCGCTGCGCTCCGCCGGAGACGCGAAGACGCCGCTGCGGCTGGGCATCATCGTAACGGCGCTGAACATCGTGCTGAACGTGATCCTGATCGCCGGCTTCGGGCCGATCCCGGCGTTCGGCACGACGGGCGCCGCGATGGGGACCGTGATCGCCTCGGGGGTCGTGTCGATGTACGCGCTGTACCGGCTGTGGACCGGCGGGTGGGTGGTCGGCTTCCCGCACGGCGGACCGTGGCGCCCCGACTGGGGCATCATTCGTGAGCTGTTCCGGTTCGGGCTTCCCACGGGCATCCAGGGAATCGCGATGAACGTGGGCGGCGTGCTGCTGCTGTCGTTCGTCGGCTCGCTGGCGGCCAGCGCCGCCGCCCAGGCGGCCTACGCCGTCTCGTACACGCAGCTGTTCTCGCTCATCACCTGGACGGCGGTCGGGCTGATGGGCGCCGCCGCCGCCGTCGCAGGCCAGAACCTGGGAGCGGGGCGACCCGACCGGTCGGCCGGGGCCGTGCATGTGGCCGCCGGCATCGGGCTGGCGTCCGCCGCCCTGGCGGGGCTGCTGTTCTTCTTCCTCCCGCGCCAGCTCCTCGCCCTGTTCGGCATGGACGACCCCGTCGCCGTGGAGCTCGGCGTGCAGCTCCTGCGAGTGCTCGCGTTCTCCGGCCTGTTCATCGCCGTCGCCCTGACCTACACGGGCGGCCTGCAGGGAACCGGCGACACGAAGAGCCCGCTGTATATCTCCATCGTCTCGCAGGTGGTCATACCCATCGGGATGTGCTTCGTGATTCAGCAGACCTCGACGCTCGACCCGATGGACATCTGGATCGCGATCCTGGTGGGCCACGTGACGCGCTGCGCGCTCAGCGTGCTCGTGTTCCGGCGCGGGGCGTGGCGGAACATCGAGGTGAACATCAGCCGCTGAGGCGATCCGGCGACGCCGCCGCTACTTCACCACCAGGTTGAGCAGCCGGTCGGGCACGTGGATCGTCTTCACGAGCTCGCCGCCCTCCAGGTGCCGCCGCACCCCCTCGTCGGCCAGCGCCGCCGCCTTCACCACGTCTTCCGGGGCGCCGCGCGCGGCGCGGATCGTCGCCCGCAGCTTGCCGTTGACCTGCACCGGCACCTCGACCGTGTCGGTCACCAGCTTCTCCTCATCCCAGGTCGGCCACCCGGCGTGATCGAACAGGCTGGGCTCGCCGCCGAGTAGCTCCCACATCTCCTCGGCCAGGTGGGGCGCGATCGGTCCGAGCATGATCGCCAGGGGACGCACTTCGTCGACCGTCGGCGTGCGCCCGCCGGCGCGGATCTCGTTCAGCAGCTCCATCAGGGCGGCGATCGCGGTGTTGAACGACAGGCGCGCGAAGTCTTCGGTCACCTGCTTGATCGCGGCATGCAGGGCCCGCTCGACCCCGGGATCGGGAAATCCGGTGGCGCCCGACTCGACCGCCGCTTCCACCGCGTCGAACGCGCGATTCAGGAAGCGGTGCGGCCCCATGATCGCCTCGCCGCGGAAGTCGCCGCCCTCGTCGTACGGCCCGAGGAACATCAGATAGGCGCGGAACGTGTCCGCCCCGAACCGCTCGATGTACTCGTCGGGAATCACCACGTTGCCGCGCGACTTCGACATCTTCGCGCCGTCGCGGATCAGCAGGCCGTGCTTGCGGAACCGGTCGTACGGCTCCTCGAACGCGAGGTGCCCGAGGTCGTGCAGCACCATCGTGATGAACCGGGAGTACAGCAGGTGCAGCACGGCGTGCTCCTCGCCGCCGATGTACGTGTCGACCGGCAGCCAGCGCTCCGTGCGCTCCGGGCCGAACGGCCGCGCGTCGTCGTCGGTGCTGGGATAGCGCAGGAAGTACCAGCTCGAGTCGAGGAAGGTGTCGGACACGTCGGTCTCGCGCCGGGCGGGCCCGCCGCACGAGGGGCAGTCGACCTCGTAGAACGAACGGTCCTTGGCGAGCGGCGCGATCCCGTCGTCGCCCGGCTTGAAGTCTTCGACGTAAGGCAGCTCGACCGGCAGGTCCTCGCGCGGCACCGGCACCGTTCCGCAGGCGTCGCAGTAGACGATCGGGATCGGCGGCCCCCAGTAGCGCTGCCGTGAGATGCACCAGTCGTGCAGCCGGTAGTGCACCCGAGGCTCCGCCAGGCGGCGCTCGGCCAGCCACTCGACGATCCGTCGTGCGCCCTCGGCGGCCGCCAGCCCGCTGAACTCACCCGAGTCGACCAGGCGCTCATTCTGGGTGTGCGCCGTGAATGCGGCCCCCAGTTCGCGGTCGGCCGCTTCGTCCGCGTGCTCCTCGGTCGGCGCCACGACCGTGCGGATCTCCAGCCCGTGCTCGGTCGCGAACTCGAAGTCGCGTTGGTCGTGCGCCGGCACCGCCATGATCGCACCCGTGCCATACCCCATCAGCACGTAGTCGGCGACGAAGATCGGGATTTCCTCACCCGTGGCCGGATTCGTCGCGTGGGCGCCGGTGAACACGCCCGACTTGCCGCGCTCGTCGGCCTTCTGGCGCTCCTTGAGGTCGAGCGCCGCCGTCTCGCGGCGGTAGGCGGCGACGGCCTGCGAGTGATCGGGGGTCGTGATCTCGTCGACGAGCGGGTGCTCGGGCGCCAGCACCATGAAGGTGGCCCCGAACACGGTGTCGGGGCGGGTCGTGAACACCTCAATCATGCGGCGCTCGCGCACGATCTTCGCGGGTTCGTGGCGGTCCGTCGTCGCCCTGAGCCGCGCGACCGGAAAGCGCAGCAGCGCCCCTTCGGAGCGACCGATCCAGTTGCGCTGCGCGGTGAGGGTCGTGTCCGACCAGTCGATGTGGCCGAGGTTCTCGAGCAACCGCTCGGCGTAGTCGGTGATCTTGAAGAACCACTGGCTGAGCAAGCGTTGCTCGACCTGCGAGCCGCAGCGCTCGCATTCGCCCGCGATCACCTGTTCGTTGGCCAGCACCGTCTTGCACGACGGGCACCAGTTGACCGGCGCCTCCTTCTTCTCCGCCAGGCCGGCCTCATACAGCTCGAGGAAGATCCACTGCGTCCAGCGGTAGTAGCCGGGGTCGGTCGTGTCGACCGTGTGGGACCAATCGTACATGATCCCGGTGCCCCGGAGCTGCCGCGTGAAGTTCGCGATATTGCTCGGGATGAGCTTCGTCGGGTGGACGTCGACCTTGAGCGCGTAGTTCTCGGAGTGAATGCCGAACGCGTCGAACCCGATCGGCTGGAACACATCGTGGCCGCGCAGGCGCTGGTAGCGACCGTGGAAGTCGGCGCCCGTGAACGCGTACAGGTTCCCCACGTGCAGGCCCTCGGCCGACGGGTAGGGGAACATCATCAGGTTGTAAAACGGCCGCTCCGCACCGTCGAGATCGGGCTCGTTGGTCCGGTAATCCGACCAGTACCCCTGCCACTTCCGCTCTATGCGTTTCGGCTCGTACATCCGCTTCCTCTTGATCCGGCGTCCGGCGTGGAAAAACGAAGCGCGTAACATGGCACCCGTTACGGGCCACGACAACGATCCGCGCCTTGCCGCCCCTGATGATCGCGGCTACCCTCAGCCTCAGCCATGAACTCCACGAGATCGCCCGAAAAGGTGCACCCGGGAATCGCGCTGGCGCTGCTGACGTCGCTGCGCGACCAGGACACGCCGGACGAGGCCATCGAGGACGAGGCCTTCTCGTACAGCCTCCCCCGACGCCTCGGACTCAACGACGTCATCAACGTCCAGATGCGCCGCTACGCCGACCTGAAGGACGCGGGCCGGTCGCTGGCGCTGTCGGAGTTCCTCGACCTCGTCCGGCTGATCTCGCGCCGGCCTGACGCGGCCGCCGTGTTTCGCGCCGCGGGAGCCGCCCTGGCGGCCGACCGGTTCGCCCAGTCCGGCGTGCTCAGTCGATCGTTTCGAAGATTGTACCCCGAACGGGTCCGGCGGCGGAGGCTCGCCCGCTCGATGACGAGGGCGGCGAACGCCCTCACGCCCGGGGCGACCATCGTCGCCGATCGCGATCCGCCCGGGATGACGATCGACGACTGCGCCCTCGCCCCCGTGGGCGTCGACGGCAACGCGTGCGAGCTCCTCACCGGCGTGCTCGACGTGTGCGTGGCCGAGATCTGGGACCCCGAGCTCGCGGCGCGGCACGCGGAGTGCCGCGGGCGAGGTGGCCAGCGATGCGCCTGGCAGGTGATCGATAGGGCCGAAGCGGGCGGGGCCGTGGCGGAGCGCCCGGAGGCTGGCGCCCGGGCTGCCGGGTAGGGCAGCGTCGCCGAGGTGGACCGCCGCCGCTTCCTCGTCCGCGGAGCCGGCGCACTGGCCGCTCTCGGCCTCGTGCGACAGGGTGGCGGTGCCTTGGAACCCCGGCGCTCGCGCCTCGACTCGTGGTACCGGATCTCGCTCGCCCAATGGTCGCTGCACCGAACGCTGCGGGCGGGTGAGCTCGACCCGCTCGCTTTTCCGGTCTTCGCCCGCGAGCACTTCGGCCTCGACGCCGTCGAGTACGTGAACACGTTCTTCGCCGACCGGGCGCGCGATCACATGTACCTTGACGAGCTGCGGCGGCGCGCCGACGGGGCAGGGGTACGCAGCCTGCTCATCATGGTCGACGGCGAGGGCCGGCTGGGCGACCCGGATCCTGACGCCCGAGCCCACGCGGTCGAGCAACACCATCCGTGGGTCGATGCCGCCGCCCGCCTCGGCTGCCACAGCATCCGCGTGAATGCGGCCTCGGAGGGGACCCCCCAACAGGCCGCGACGCTCGCCGCCGACGGCCTGGCACGTCTGACCGAGTACGCGGCAGTCGCCGGGTTGAACGTGATCGTCGAGAACCACGGCGGCCTGTCGTCCGACGGCGCCTGGCTCGCCGGCGTGATCCGGCGGGTCGACCACCCGCGCTGCGGAACGCTCCCCGATTTCGGCAACTTCACCCTCGCGGACGGAAGGCGCTACGACGCGTACCGCGGCGTGGCCGAGCTAATGCCGTTCGCCCGCGCCGTCAGCGCCAAGAGCTACGACTTCGACGAACGAGGAAACGAAACCTCGATCGACTACCGGCGGATGATGCGCATCGTAGTCGAGGCCGGGTACCGCGGACACGTGGGCATCGAGTACGAGGGCACGCGATTGCCGGAAGTCGAGGGAATCGAGGCGACTCGCGACCTGCTCGAGACCGTGCGCAAGGAACTTGAAGACGGCGCTGAGGCCGGGGCGCCCGAGCGGGAGCGACCTGACAGCTAGAGCTCCGGCGGCTCGACGTGCACGACCACGTCCGAGAAACCACCGGTCTCCTTCAGCTCTCTCTCGACCAGATCCGCGATCCCGTGCCCCTCGGCCACGGTCAGGCCGCCGTCGATCACGATAGTGAGCTCGGCGAACGCAGTCGTATGGCTGCGCCCGCGCGATCGCACGTCGCGCACGCCGCGCACGCCGTCCATTCCGCCGACGAACTTCTCGATGCGCTCCGCGTCGACGGCGACGCTATCGACCAGATCGGGAATCGTCCCCTTCAGGATTTCAAACCCGCCATAGGCGATCAGCCCGGCGACGAGGATCGCGAGCCAGGCGTCGGCATCCCCAAAGCCGAAGGCGACGAGAGCCAGGCCGCCGATCACCGCGAGCGTCACGAGAACGTCGGACGCCGTGTGCCGGGCGTCCGCGGCGAGAATCTGCGAATCGAGACGCCGGGCATACATGATCTCGGAGCCGGCGACCAGTGCGTTGAACAACATCGTCAGGCCGAGCAGCCAGAACGTGAGCGTGTCGGGCCGCGGAGGGGGCGCGTCCGCCAGGAGCCGGCCGGCCGCGCCGGTGACAAGCTCGAACGCCGTAATCGACAGGAAGCTGACCACGGCAAGCGCCCCGAGCGTCTCGAACTTTCCGTGTCCGTAAGGGTGTTCCGCATCCGGCGGCCGAGCCGCGGCACGCACCGCGAACAGCCCGATCACGTTGTTGAGCGCGTCGAAGCTCGAGTGGGCGGCATCGCCGAGTACCGAAAGTGAGCCGGCGCGCAGGCCGACGAACAGCTTGAGCCCTACGACCACGAGGTTCGCCCCGAGAACGAGAATGAGGACCCGGCGGACGGTCACCGGCGGAATCTTTCGTAGACCCAGTCGAGCAGCATCTCGAACGGGGACATCCGGGGCGCTTTCCCGGTCGCCGCGTACCTGTCGTACAGCCCCGGGTAGCCGAGCCCGATCCAGATGCCCAGCGCGAACGCGAGCACCCCCCCGGCGATGATCAGAACCAGCAGCGTAAGATCGCTCATGTGCAGGTCGACTCGAGACAGCTTCGGTTGCGGGGCTCGGCCAGCGATCCCTAATCTCACCCATCGGAACCTACACGCAACCAGAGAGGTGACATGGACGGCTCCCGGCACCGCGAAATCGACGTACTCCTTGACGAGAGGCGCCGGTTCGAGCCCCTGCCCGACTTCGCCGCCGCCGCCCACGTGTCGGACCGGACGCCGTACGAGGCGGCCCGTGCCAACCGGCTCGCGTTCTGGGAAGAACAGGCCGAGCAGCTCGACTGGTTCCGGCGCTGGGACGAGGTCCTGTCGTGGGATCCGCCGGTCGTCCGTTGGTTCGACGGTGGGCGCCTGAACGCCGCCTACAACTGCCTCGACCGGCACCTTGACGGCCCGAAGGCCGACGCGACCGCGCTGATCTGGGAAGGCGAGCCGGGCGAGCTGCGGAGCTACACGTATCGCGAGCTCCATCAGGAAGTCTGCGCGTTCGCCGCCGCCCTGAAACAGCTCGGCGTCGCCCGCGGGCATCGGGTCGGAATCTACCTGCCGATGATTCCCGAAGCCGCCATCGCGATGCTCGCCTGTGCCCGGGTCGGCGCCCCCCACTCCGTCGTGTTCGGCGGGTTTTCGGCGAAGTCGCTGCGCGACCGGATGATCGACGCCGGGGCGCGGGTGCTGATCACGGCGGACGGCGGGTTCCGGCGGGGCGCCATCGTTCCGCTCAAAGCGACGGCGGACGAGGCGGTGGAGGGCCTCGACTTCGTCGAGCACGTGGTGGTGGTGCGTCGCCTCGAGCACCAGGACCCGCTCGTGATGAAGGCGGGGCGCGACCGCTGGTATCACGACCTGGTCGGCGACCTCTCCGCGACCTGCGAGGCCGAAGAGATGGAGGCCGAGGACCCGCTCTACATCCTCTACACGTCGGGCACGACCGGGAAGCCGAAGGGCATCGTGCACTCGACCGGCGGCTACATGACCCAGGTCACGGCCACCACCCGCTGGGTGTTCGACCTGAAGGACGACGACGTTTACTGGTGTACGGCCGACGTCGGCTGGGTGACCGGTCACTCCTACATCGTGTACGGTCCGCTCGCGCTCGGGGCGACGATCCTGATGTACGAAGGGGCGCCCGATCACCCGGACCGCGGCCGGTTCTGGACGCTGATCGAGGATCACGGGGTAACGATCCTCTACACGGCGCCCACCGCGATCCGCGCGTTCATGAAGTGGGGCGACCAGTGGCCGGCGCGCCACGACCTGTCGTCGCTCCGCCTGCTCGGCACGGTGGGCGAGCCGATCAATCCCGAGGCGTGGATGTGGTACCACGAGCACGTGGGCGGCGGGCGCTGCCCGATCGTCGACACCTGGTGGCAGACCGAAACCGGCGGGATCATGATCACGCCGCTGCCCGGCGTCGTGCCGACCAAGCCCGGCTCCGCGACCCTCCCATTCCCCGGGATCGAGGCGACGATCCTGGACGACGACGGCCGCGAGGCGGAAAGCGGCTACCTGGCGATCACCTCGCCCTGGCCATCGATGCTGCGCGGCATCTGGGGCGACGAACAGCGCTTCCGCGAGACGTACTGGTCGAAGTGGGACGGCGTGTACTTCCCCGGCGACGGGGCGCGGCAGGACGACGACGGTTATTTCTGGATCGTCGGACGGGTCGACGACGTGCTGAACGTGGCCGGCCACCGGATCGGCACGATGGAGGTCGAATCGGCGCTGGTCGACCATCCGGCGGTGGCCGAAGCGGCCGTGGTCGGTCGCGCCGACGAGCTCAAGGGCCAGGCGATCGCCGCCTTCGTCTCGCTCAAGGAGGGGATCGAGGCCACGCCGGAGCTCATCGAGGAAGTGCGCCAGCACGTGGCGTCCGAGATCGGAGCGATCGCCCGGCCGGCCGACGTCATCATCACGGCCGACCTGCCGAAGACCCGGAGCGGCAAGATCATGCGGCGCCTGCTGCGGGACGTGGCGGAAGGGCGCGCCCTCGGCGACACGACGACGCTGGCGGATCCGGCGGTGGTCGAGCGGCTGAAGCGGCAGTACGAGGCGGACGGTGGGTGAGGCCGCTATGGGGACACGGCAGCGTCCTCGGGGGCGACAAGGGGCTCGCGGACCTCGGCGGGGACCTCCTCCGGCGCAGGCACCTCGATGCCGAGGCGGCGGTCGAGGAAAGTGACCTGGCGCATCCGCTCGAGCAGGGTCTCGACCCGGCGGGCATAGTAGGGACTCTCGACCCCGGGGTGCCACTGGCTCGGGCGCGGCAGACCGGCGGCGAGCATCGCGGCCTCGCGCGGCGACAGTGCCGACGCGGGCCTGCCGAAGTAGTGGCGGGCGGCGGCTTCCGCCCCGTACACCCCGGGTCCGAACTCGACCACGTTCAGGTACAGTTCGAGGATCCTGCTCTTGGTCAGATACTTCTCGAGCTGCCTCGTGAGGACCACTTCGCGGCCCTTGCGGAGCGGGTTGCGTGACGGACTCAACCACAGGTTCTTGGCGAGCTGCTGGGTGATCGTCGAGGCGCCGCGGGGCGCCTCGCGCTCTTCGAGGGCCCGGCGTATCGCCTGCTCGATCTCGTGGATCGAGAAGCCGCCGTGAGAGAAGAACTCGAGGTCCTCTCCGACGATCGCAGCCTCCTTGAGATGCGGCGAGATGCGTGAGGCGGGCACCCACGCCCAGGCGGCGGGGCGGCCCGTTCGTTCGGCATACCGGTCGATGAACGCCGTGCGTTCGGGATTCGACGCGCGAAGCGCCGCCACGTCGGGCCAGGTCAGCGCCTCGTATCCCGCCCAGAGCGCAAGAACCAGGAGTCCGGCGACGACGACGCGGACGACACGGCCGCGACGGGACGCCGGCGTCAGGGATTCGTCAGAATCTCGCTCCCGTGGCCCGCCGTGCACATCCGGGGATTCACCCGGCGGAGTCTGTCCGCGTCGAACTGCGGTCAGTGAGGATCGTTTCCGCACCCGGCGGTCGAGGAATGACATGTGAGCCAATCTCGGTCGACGCGGCAGGAGGCGCACCTTCCGGCGTTCCGCTGCAGGGCGGAACGAGACTCCATCAGGGAAGAATCTGTCGCGCGGTATGACATATGGCGCACGACTGGAGACTCGCATCCGCCGCCCGATCAGGATCGAAATCCGGTCCGTGGGGACTGATACGGAGACCCGATTTGGCTGAATGGCAACGCAGACAGGAAGTCTGCTGATGGCACGAGGTGCAGGCCTCGAGACCCTGGCGCGCCGCCCGCCCGTGCTCGAACAACCAGTCCGGTTGCGCATCGTGGAAGGCACCGCCCGCCCCGTCGGCAACGCCGACCGCCACCCCCACGTTCTGGTGACAGCTACGGCAAAACGCCTCGGTCGAATGACAGTCGGCGCAGCTCGACTGGACCGCGAACGCCTCTGCGCCGTGTCGCAGGACAAAGCTCGCCGGGTGATACCCGGACCGCGGCGGCTCGAACGACACCGGAGCGTTACCCTGTGCGGACCGCGTCGGAACAGCCTCGTGACACGCGGCGCACTCCCGTTCCACATGACACGACGTACAGTTCGGCAGGTTCGCGGCCGCCGCCGCGCCGTGCTGCGAAGCGAAGTCCGGGATGTGCCCCGGGGCACGGGTCCGCGGAACCGTGACACCCGCCAACCCCACCCTGGAGGAATCGGGCAGCGCGGTAATCTGCGGTATGTTCGCCTCCCCATGGCACGTGCGGCAGCTCGGCTCGGCGTGGCAGGACGCGCAGGATTGCGAACCTCCCACCACGCGCTCCGCGTGGCTGAACTCCCAGCCCTGCTCCCCGTGGCTCTCCGGCTCCGGCCACGCGCCGGCACGTCCCGCGACCAGCTCCGCGATCCGCTGATCCGGCGCCAGGGACCGGATCACGTCGAGCCCCTCCGCATTCAGGTGGCAGCGCGTGCAGCTCTCCCTGGCGTGACAGACGGCGCAACTCTCCAATTGCGCCTCCGCCATCTCGCCGTGCGACACGATGAACGACTCGGCGGCATGCGTGGGAGGTTGCGGAAACTCCGCGACACGCGTGACGGACAACTCCGGTACCTCGGCCAGCGTCGCGTGGCAGGTGGCGCAGACAGCTTCGCCAGCGAGGTGCTCCGGGACCTCGTGCGCGTGACAGCTCACGCAGATCTCGGGCGCGGCCCGCGCGATCGCCATCCGCGGCTGGTCGGGCTGCGTGGGCCCGTGGCACTCGGCGCAGCCCAAGTCTTCATCGCCCGCCGTATCCACCGCTTCCATGTGCCGCACGTGCACGAACTTCAGGTTCGAGGCGGTACGCGTCGGAGCCGTCCAGTCCACGGTCTCTCCGCGCTCCCCGTCGTGGCAGCGGATGCAGTCTCGCGGCTCCACGGAGAAATACCGGTCTTCGTCGCCCTCCGGGATGCCCGCGTGGCACCCGAGGCACGTGGGAAACAGCCCGGCGTGCGCTTCGTGGGGAAACCCGGCCGAGCGGCTCATCGACACGACCACGCCGCTGGTCAATCCGATCCCTGCCGACGTCAACAGCGTCAGCAACGCTCGCCGGCTCATCGTTGCCCCCCGGTATCCGTTCCGAAGCTGTAGGAGAGAGAGCCGTATATGCGGACCTGGGTCCAGTCCCCGTCGGCCGGGCGTTCCTCGGCCTCGTTCCAGTATACGGCGCCGCCCGCGTTCAGCGATATCTCGCCGAGCCCGATCGCGCCATCGATGCCCACGCCCGACACGACCTGTTCGTTCAGGCGGAACTCGCCGAAGGTCTGGGTCGCCGTTCCACGGAGTGACAGGTAGGTGTTCTCGGCGAAGAAGCGCCCGAGGCGAAGATCACCGCCGAAACGAGCGGCCCCGAAGCCGCGCTCCCCAAGATACCCGGCCGAGGCGAACCACGGCCCGCCACGCCAATCGGCGTTGGCGAATGTCCGCCAACCGTCATCCCTGAGGCCGGAGTCGGCCGGCCCGGCGCTGGTCTCCTCGTAGCTTCGACGCGCCCCACCGGCCCGCAGCTGCAGACCGAGCGACGGCTCGGACCAGGCCAGCGACAGGCGGCCCTCATTGAAGCCTACCGGACTGAACGCGCCCCAAATGGTCCAGAGCTCGAAGAACGGAGTGTGGTGGCGGGCCTCGGCCGTGGCTTCGAGACGTGAGACGACCGGCATGTTGACGCGTGCCCTCAACTCGTTGAACTGCTCGAAGCTGAAGTCGTACTCACCCGACGCTTCGACGACGGCAGGTCCGAGAAACGCTCTCACATCCAGCGAGAGCCGTTCCGTGTACAGCGCGAGGCGGTCCGTGCGGATCTCGCGCTGATAGCTTACGCGGCCCGAGGCGATGCTACCGATGCGAGCACCAGCTTCGGCTCCGAGAATGAACCCCCGGTCGTCCGGCGCGAGGGGGTCGGCGCGCGACAGAAGATCACTCGAACGAGGGAAGTTCAGTCCGCGCGCGAGACTCCATCCTCCGTACGCTTCCAGCCACAGGGGATCCCACTTCCGCCACAGGAAGGCGGCACCGTCGAAATTGTAGTAGCCGAGGCCGTCGCGGCGAACCAGGCGGCCGAGCCGGGCGCGGAACAGCGATCGGTCGTAGTCGAGGTAGGCGCTGACAGCTTCGAACTTCTCGGACGACTGCGGCCAGAAGTCGTCGGTCCCGTAACGTCCTCGCACGTGCACGCGAGCGGATAGACCCTGGATCCCGCTCCAACCTGTGACTCGCGCTTCCTGGGTGGTCACGTGGACCGGCTCCACCTCGCCGGCCCGGAACCAGCGACAGAAATCGCCCTGCACACAGGTGACGACCGTTCCGTCAGGGAGGCGACGGCGGAGGGAGGTCCCTTCCACCTCGTCTCCAGGCAGACTGTCCCTTACGAGGGGCCGGACCTCGAGATAACTGGCTCCGACGGTGACTTCCGCGCGGTATCCTTGCGCCGCCAGAGGCATGGCGGTCGCCAGCGCGAACGAGAGCGAGCCCGCGGCCAGCGTGGTCTTCCGATCCCACAGCGGAATCCTGGTCATCGCCTCATCGCCTCTGAATCATCCAGCAGATGACAGGTGATGCACGCACCCGGCCTTTCGTGATCGCCCTGGCCGACGTGACACGAGACGCAGAAATTTCGTTCGTCGATCATCGCCCTATAGTCGACGCCCGCCGCCTCGTGGCACCCGGCCGTACCGCAGCCGGCGAGATCCACATGCACGTCCTCCGCATGCGCTCCGACCGGTGGCTCGGAGTGACAGGCCAGGCAGTCGCTCCCGGCCCTGTGGTGGTCGGTATGGCAGCTGGAGCATTGCGCCTGTGTCCTGAGAGCCGCATCACCGGTGTGACACGAGGAGCATGACACGCTTCCATGCGTGCCGTGGTCGAACGTCACCGACCGGTTGCGTTCCACCTCGCCAGGAAGACGGAACGTCACCAGCCGCCGCAACGGCTCGGGGGCGATTTCCTCGGCAGCGTGACAACGCTGACATTGCTCGAACCCGACGTTCGTGTGGTGGCAGTCGGCACACCACGTCCGGTTCGACACGGTCGTCGCGGTACCGCTGCTGTGGCACTCGGAGCAATGATAGCCCGCATGCACCTCGTGCTGGAAGCGGGAGAGGTCGACTACGGCCTGCGCGTGGGCTCCCGACGGCACAGCGAGAGCGGCTACCACCGCCAGCCGGCAACCCGCGAGTTCCAGCCGTCCCATCGTCGTCATGGTGTGCCCGCCGTCACGTCGGGTACGGTTTCCGCGTAGCCGAGATAGGTCATCACGAGTATGAATACGATCATGGCCCACCAGACGAAGTGCAAGTAGTCGAGAGCGGGGTGCGACGCCTCCCCATCGCGACGCCGATCGATGAACGGCACCAGGATCAGAACGACCGCCGCGAGGCCGAAGCCGACGATTCCCACGATCTCGCCCTCGACACCGAGGATGTGCGCCGGCAGGTACTTCAGAGTCTGGAACATGAACATGAAGTACCATTCCGGCTTGATCCCCGCGGGCGCGGAGGCGAAGGGGTCCGCCTTTTCTCCCAGCTCGGCCGGGAAATACGCGGCCAGCGCTGCCACGATTGCCAGCGCTATCAGCCAGCCCACGAGATCCCTGAGCAGGAAGTGTGGCATGAAGGGCAGCGAGCGTCCGCCCTGTCCGCTCCGCTCGACGCCGGGCGGCGAGCTCATCCCGTGCTTCTGCACCAGATAGACGTGGATGCCGAGGAGCCCGACGATCAGTGCGGGCAGCACGGCGGCGTGGAAGGCGTAGAAGCGGGTGAGCGTGGCACCGCTCACGTCGCCGCCGCCGCGCAGGAACCGCAGCATCTCGTCGCCGACTACGGGAACCACACCGA
>Ga0268386_10000575_pt1 | contig 23520 bp, 23 predicted proteins | sample RVTome_15_FD_200260 | JGI IMG/M metagenome (GOLD analysis project Ga0268386, IMG submission 200260) | Soil microbial communities from uranium-contaminated site in the Upper Colorado River Basin, Wyoming, United States - RVT150D86... ...
AGGCCCGCGCGGCCGTCGGCGGGCGCGTGGGGCTGAAGCAGGGCCGGGCCGAGGCCCTCCCCTTCAAGGATGCGTGGTTCGAGCGCGCCGTCCTCCGGCTCGCCGTCCACCTGCTCGACCGGCGGCGTGCCCTGCCCGAGCTCGCGCGCGTGCTCGCTCCGGACGGGCGCCTGGCGATCGCGACCTTCGCACCCGGGCACTTCGAGTGGTACTGGCTCGTCGGCGTCTTCCCCGAGGTGGGGGAGATCGACCGCAAGCGCTTCCCGGCGCCCGCCGAGCTCGAGCGCGAGCTCCTGGAGGCGGGCTTCGTCGGCGCCCGGACCCGGCTGCTCCCGCAGCGCGGGCGCCTGAGCCGCGAGGAGGCGCTCGAGAGGATCCGCGGGCGCTACATCTCGACTCTCCGCCTGCTCGACGCCGAGACCTTCGCGGCCGGCCTCGCGCGCGCGGAGCGCGACCTGCCAGAGACGATCGACACGAGGCTCGAATGGGCCGTCGTCGTCGCGGAGCGCGGCGGCGCTCAGTAGACGAGCGTCGTGTCCGCCCAGGCGGCCAGCTCGACGAGCTTCCCCGGCGGAGCCGGCTCGAAGCCGTTGCCCCCGTCGGCCTGAAGCCCGCGCGCCTTGCTGGAGAGCCCGGAGAGGTAGACGGGGACGCCGGCCGCGGTCAGAGCCTGCCAGTGCTCCGCGACCGAGCCGGTCCCGATCCCGTGGGCCGCCTCCGCGGTCTCCGGCCGGGCGAGCTGGACGCCGTCGCCGGCGAGGAAGAGCCTCACGTCGTGGCCCCCCTCGGCCGCCGACCGGGCGACGAGCAGCGCCAGCGCCGCCCGGGTCGGGTTCTCGGGACCGGTTGCCAGGTTGACCAGGAGCCGCACGCCCTACTCCTCCTCGGCCATGGCGAGGATGTCATCGCGCGAGAGCTTCCCGACCATCTCGGGATGGTCCCGCGCGACGTGCGCCTCCACCCGCTCGACGAGCTCGCCGTCGCCCTCGGCCCTGACCGTCTCGCCACACTCGCAGTTCACGACCTTGCCCATCGTCGCTCCTCTCGTTGCTCGGCCGGCATTGTCGCCCAGCGTGCTTGCGGCTACCTTGGGGGAACGTTGGCGGACGAGGGCGGCACCAGGATCCAGCTCTGCGGCCGCCTCGCCGTCGAGGTGGCCGGGAGGAGGGTGGAGCAGGAGCTTCCCGGCCGCCAGGGCCGTCTCCTCTTCGCCTACCTCGCGGCGACCCGCGCCCGCCGGGCCACCCGGGCGGAGCTCGCCGAGGCGATCTGGCCCGCGGGGCAGCCCGACGCGGCCGACGCCTCCCTCGCGTCGCTGCTCTCGAAGCTCCGCCGCGTCCTCGGCTCGGGCGTCCTCGAGGGGAAGACGGAGCTCCGGCTCGCGCTTCCCGCCGATGCGTGGGTCGACCTCGAGGCGGCCGGCGTGACCGTCCACCGGGCGGAGTCGGCGGTGGCGCTCGGGGAGTGGGAGCGGTCCTGGGCGCCGGCGCGGACGGCCCTGTACGCGGCGAACCGGGGGTTCCTGCCCGGCTACGACGCCCCGTGGATCGACGAGCGCCGCCGCTGGCTCGAGGACGTCCGGCTGCGCGCGCTCGAATGCGTCGGGGCGGCGGGCCTTCGCATGGGCGGAACAGAGACGGCCGCAGCCGAGCGGGCCGGCCGCGCGCTCGTCGAGGCGGCCCCGTTCCGCGAGAGCGGCTACCGGCTCCTGATGGAGGCCCTCGCGGCGCGCGGCAACACCGCGGAGGCGCTCCGAGTCTACGAAACGCTGCGCCTGCTCCTCCGCGACGAGCTGGGCGTGGCCCCCGGAGCCGAGGCGCAGGAGCTGCACCGCCGCCTCCTGGGCCGGCTGGACGCCGTCCGCCCGTCCAGCTAGCCTTCCTCGCGCACCTTTAACTCGGTCCCGTGAGGCCGGAAAGGAGTTGCACGTGGCTGCGCCTGCACAGGCGGCACGGATCCTCCTCGACGGAGAGGCTCTCCGGCGGACGATCGTCCGCATCGCGCACGAGCTCCTCGAGCGGAACCCCGACCTCGAGCGCACGGCCCTCGTCGGGATCCACACGCGCGGCGTCCCCTTCGCCCAGCGCCTCCGGCGCGAGCTCGAAGGCTTCACCGGGCAAGAGGTCGCGCTCGGCACCCTCGACATCACCTTCCACCGAGACGACGTCCACGCGCGGAACGGCACCGGCCCCCTCCATCCGCAGCCGGTCGTGCGCGCGACGCGCCTGGATTTCCCCCTGGAGGGGATGACCTGCGTCCTCTGCGACGACGTTCTCTACACGGGCCGCACCATCCGCGCAGCCATCGACGCCCTCTTCGACTACGGCCGTCCCGAGCGCGTCCAGCTCGCCGTGCTCGTCGACCGCGGCCACCGCGAGCTCCCGATCCGTCCCGACTACGTCGGCAAGAACCTCCCGACCTCCCACGGGGAGCGCGTCCAGGTGCAGCTCCTCGAGGTGGACGAGGTCGATCGCGTCCTGCTCGTACCGACCCCCGAGAAGTGAGGAAGCCCATGGCAGACGTCCGGCCCCTGCTCCGTTCCGAGCTCTTGCCGCCCAAGAGCTTGGCACGCAGGCACCTGATCTCGATCGCCGACCTGACGCGGGAGGACGTCGAGCGCCTGCTCGCCCTCTCGCGGACGTTCGCGCGCTCCCTCGAGCGCGACGTCAAGAAGCTGCCCACGCTCCGGGGCCGCACGGTGGTCAACCTCTTCTTCGAGGCGTCGACCCGCACCTCCTCGAGCTTCGAGCTGGCCGCGAAGCGGCTCTCGGCCGACGTGATGTCGGTCAAGTCGTCCGGCTCGGCGGTGGAGAAGGGCGAGTCGCTGAAGGACACGCTGCTGACGATCGGCGCCTACGACCCGGACGTGGTCGTCATCCGCCACGCCCACATCGGCGCGCCGCACCTCGCGGCCCGGTACACGCCGGCGCACGTGGTCAACGCCGGCGACGGCAAGCACCAGCACCCGACCCAGGCGCTCCTCGATCTCTACACGCTCGACGAGGAGCTGGGCGGGATCGAGGGCCTGCACGTCGCCATCGTCGGCGACGTGCTCCACTCGCGCGTCGCCCGCTCGAACGTCCAGGCGCTCGTCCTCATGGGCGCGCGCGTGACGCTCGTCGGCCCGCCGCCGCTGATCCCGCGCGGGATCGAGACACTCGGCTGCGAGGTCTCCCACGACATCCGCTCGATCGCCGACGCCGACGTCGTCTACGTCCTCCGCATGCAGCGCGAGCGCATGCTCGAGGGCGCCAACTATGTCCCCAGCCTGCGCGAGTACACGGCGCGGTGGGGCGTCACCCCGCAGCGGCTCCGCCCGGGCCAGAAGGTCATGCACCCCGGGCCGATGAACCGCGGCGTCGAGATCGACGCGGCCGTCGCCGACTCGCCCGAGTCGCTCGTCGAGCGGCAGGTGCGGAGCGGTCTCGTCGTGCGCATGGCTGTCCTCTACGACCTGCTCACGCAGGGCCCCGTCGAGATCAAGGTCGCCGAGATCGAGGAGGTGGCGTGATGGTCCTCTACGGGAGGAACGGGACACGGGACTCCCTCGTCTTCGAGAGCGTCCGCGTCGTCGACCCGGCGCAGGGCATCGACGAGGCGCTGACCGTCCGCGTCGAGCAGGGCGTCATCGCGGCGGTCGAGCCGGCCCCGGCGCCGGCGAACGGGAAGGTGCTCGCGCCCGCGTTCGTCGACCCCCACGTGCACCTGCGCACGCCCGGGCGCGAGGACGAGGAGGACCTCGGCTCAGGCACCCGGGCGGCTGCCGCGGGCGGCTACTGCGCGATCCTCGCCATGCCCAACACGGACCCGGTCGTCGACTCCGCGTCCGTTCTCGGCTCCCTCGCCGAGCAGGCCGAGCGCGAGGCCGAGATCCCCGTCGGCTTCCTCGCCGCCATCACCAAGGGCCAGGACGGCTCGGAGCTGACCGAGATGGTCGAGCTGGCCGAGCGCGGCGCGGCCGGGTTCACGGACGACGGCCGCCCGGTCGTCGCGCCGGGGCTCCTCCGCCGGGCGCTCCAGTACAGCGCCGCGGCCGGCCGGCCCGTCGCCGTGCACTGCGAGGAGCCGACGCTCTCGCGCGGCGGCCACGTCCACGAGGGCGTTGTCTCGGCCGAGCTCGGCTTCGGCGGGTACCCGTCCGTGGCCGAGAGCGTCATGGTCGCGCGCGACCTCGCCCTCGCCGGCTACGAGGAGCGGCCGCTCCACCTGTTGCACCTCTCCGCCCGCGAGTCGGTCGACGAGCTCCGCCGCGCCCGTGCCGCCGGCGTCCCGGCCACCGCCGAGGTCACGCCGCACCACCTCTGCCTGACCGACGACGCCGTGCGCTCGCTCGACCCGAACGTGAAGATGAACCCGCCGCTCCGCGGCGGCGACGACCGGGCGGCGCTGATCGAGGCGCTGCTCGACGGCACGATCGAGGCGATCGCCACCGACCACGCGCCGCATGCGCGCGAGGAGAAGGAGGTGCCCTTCGAGGAGGCGCCCTTCGGCGTGACCGGGCTCGAGACGAGCTTCGCCGCGCTCTACACCCAGCTCGTCGAGCCGGGCGTCGTCCCGCTCGCCACGCTCCTGGAGCGCATGAGCGCAGGGCCAGCGCGGATCTACGGCCTCGACGTCCCCGCGGTCCAGGTGGGCGCGCCGGCGAACCTCGTGCTGCTCGACCTCGACGCGATCTGGCACGTCGACGAGGGCTCCTTCAGGTCGAAGTCGGCGAACTCCTGGCTCATCGGCTCCAAGCTCCACGGCCGCGTCGTCCAGACGGTGGCGGCCGGGAAGGTGGTCTACTCGGCTTGAGCGTCGCTCGCTTTCAGCTCGCTCTCGCGGGGGAAACCATGCTTCCCCCGCGTGCCCCCTTCTTTGAGACAGTGAAGGAACCTCCCGGCTCCCTCACACTCTCTCCACACGCTCACGGACAGGTATGCCCGTGAGCGGCTTCCTCGTCCTCGAGGACGGCTCGGTCTTCCGGGGCCGGTCGGTCGGCGCGCTCGGCGTCACCCACGGCGAGGCCGTCTTCACGACGGCGATGACCGGCTACCAGGAGGTCGTCACCGACCCGAGCTTCTCCGAGCAGCTCGTCGCCTTCACGGCGCCGATGATCGGGAACTACGGCGTCTCGCCGCAGCGCTCGGAGTCCACGCGCCCGCATGCGCGCGCGGTGCTCATGCGACAGGCGACCGGAAGCGACTGGACGCGCTGGCTCGAAGGACAGGGGATCGTCGCGCTCGAGGAGGTGGACACGCGGGCGCTCGTCGTCAGGCTGCGCGAGCGCGGCGCGATGCGCGCGGCCGTGGTCGCCGGCGCGGCCTCCGTCGAGCAGGTGCTCGCTGACGTCAGGGCCCAGGCGCCGATGGCCGGGCGCGCGCTCGTCGCCGGCGTCTCCACCCAGGAGCCGTACCGGATCGGGCGCGGCGAGGTGCGGGTCGCGGTCCTCGACTACGGCTGCAAGCGGTCGATCGTCGATCGCCTCGCTGCGGCCGGCGCCGAGGTGACGGTCTGGCCGCACGCGACCGACGCGGACACGATCCTCGCCTCCCGGCCGCACGGCGTCCTCCTCTGCAACGGCCCGGGCGACCCCGCTGCGCTGGCGGGCGAGGTCACCGTCGTGCGGGAGCTGCTCGGGCGCGTGCCCATCCTGGGCATCTGCCTCGGCCACCAGCTCCTCGCGCAGGCCGCCGGCTTCGAGACCTTCAAGCTCCCCTTCGGCCACCGCGGCGCCAACCACCCCGTGCTCGAGCTCGCCGTCGGCCGCGTGCTCGTGACGTGCCAAAACCACGGCTTCGCCGTGCGCGGCGAGGGGCCGGCGGTGACGCACGTCTCGCTCTACGACGGCACCGTCGAGGGCATCGCCCTCCCGGACGAGCGCGCGCGGTCGCTGCAGTTCCATCCCGAGGCGGGCCCCGGCCCGCACGACGCCTGGGCCGAGATCGAGGCCTGGGTCGAGGAGATCGCGTATCCCCAGGCGGCCTGATCTCTCGTCCATCTGCGTCATCGGCGCCGGCCCGATCGTGATCGGGCAGGCCTGCGAGTTCGATTACTCGGGGAGCCAGGCGCTGAAGGTCCTGCGCGCGGAGGGCTTCAGGACGATCGTCGTCAACTCGAACCCGGCCACGATCATGACCGACCCGGGGTACGCCGACCGCACGTACCTCGAGCCGCTCGACCTGGAGAGCCTGCGCGACGTGCTCGAGCGCGAGCGGCCCGACGCCGTCCTGCCGACGCTGGGCGGGGGCACTGCCCTCGACCTCGCGCGCCAGCTCGCCGAGGAGGGCGTCCTCGAGGAGCTTCGCATCGAGCTGATCGGTGCCAGCTACGACGCCATCCGCCGCGCCGAGGACCGCGGGCTCTTCCGCGAGACCATGGCCGGCGTCGGCCTCCGCGTGCCGGAGTCCGTGGTCGTCACCGCGCCGGAGGAGCTGCCCGGGGCGCTCTCCTTCCCCGTGATCCTGCGGCCGGCGTTCACGCTCGGCGGCCACGGCGGCGGGATCGCGCGCTCGCCCGAGGAGCTCGAGCGGAAGCTCGAGCGAGCGCTCAACGAGAGCCCCGTACGCCAGGTGCTCGTGGAGGAGTCCCTCGTCGGCTGGGACGAGTTCGAGCTCGAGGTGATGCGGGACATGAAGGACAACGTCGTCGTCGTCTGCTCGATCGAGAACCTCGACCCGATGGGCGTGCACACGGGCGACTCGGTCACCGTCGCCCCGCAGATGACCCTCTCCGACGAGGCTTTCCAGGAGCTTCGGGACGCCGCCGCGCGCGTCATCCGCGCGGTCGGCGTCGAGACCGGCGGCTCCAACATCCAGTTCGCGCGCGAGCGCGGGACGGGCGAGCTGCGCGTGATCGAGATGAACCCGCGCGTCTCCCGCTCCTCGGCGCTCGCCAGCAAGGCGACCGGCTACCCGATCGCCAAGGTCGCGGCGAAGCTCGCGGTCGGCTACACGCTCGACGAGATCCCGAACGACCTCACGCAGACGACGCCGGCGAGCTTCGAGCCGACGCTCGACTACGTCGTCGTCAAGTTCCCGCGCTTCGCGTTCGAGAAGTTCCCGGGCGCGGACGATGAGCTGGGCACGCAGATGAAGTCGGTGGGCGAGGCGATGGGCATCGGCCGGACGTTCACCGAGGCGTTCCTGAAGGCGATGCGCTCGCGGGAGCTCGAGCCGGGGGCGACGACGCCCTGGGCGACGCTCGACGACCTTCCGAAGGGCGTCCACCCGTGGTTTTTGGAGCAGCTCGCCCGTGCGCGGGACGCGCTCGCGGGGACACGCCGCAGCTCGGACCTGGTCGAGGCCGACTGGCTGCGCCTGAAGCGACTCGGCTGGTCCGACGCCGACCTGGCAGACGCCTGGGGCGAGAGCGAGGACGACGTGCGTCGCGCGCGCCGCTCCTGGGGCGTGCGGCCCGCCTTCCGCCGGGTGGACTCCTGCGCCGCGGAGGTCGAGGCGAGCTCCAACTACCTCTACTCGACCTGGGGCGAGGAGGACGAGGCGCGCCCGGCAGGGGAGGGGCCGCGCGTCGTCATCCTCGGCTCCGGCCCGAACCGGATCGGCCAGGGGATCGAGTTCGACTACTGCTGCGTCCACGCCGTGCGAACCTTCTCGGCGCTCGCCTACGAGACCGTCATGGTCAACTGCAACCCGGAGACGGTCTCGACCGACTACGACACCTCCGACCGGCTCTACTTCGAGCCCCTGCGCGTGGAGGAAGTGCTGGAGATCTGCGCCCGCGAGCAGCCCGAGGGCGTCGTCATCCAGTTCGGCGGCCAGACGCCCCTGAAGCTCGCGCGGGCGCTCGAGCGCGAGGGGATCCGAATCCTCGGCACGCCGTACGAAGCGGTCGACCTGGCCGAGGACCGCGAGCGCTTCGGCGAGCTCTGCGGGCGGCTCGGGATCGAGGTGCCCGCCTGGCGCATGGCGGACGACCCGCTCGCGGCGGTCGAGGCCGCCGAGGAGATCGGCTACCCGGTGCTCGTGCGCCCGTCGTACGTGCTCGGCGGCCGGCGGATGCGCGTCTGCTACGGGCCGGAGGACGTCGCCGGCGCCGCCGAGGGTGCGGGGCGGGTGCTCGTGGACCGGTTCCTGGAAGGCGCGGTCGAGCTCGACGTGGACGCGCTCTGCGACGGGCAGGAGACCTGGGTCGCCGCGCTCATGGAGCACGTCGAGGAGGCCGGCGTCCACTCGGGCGACTCCTCCTGCGTGCTGCCGCCGGTCGGGCTGCCCGACGAGGTCCTCGCGGAGTGCGCCGCGACCGTCAAGCGGCTCGCGCCGGCGCTCGGCGTGGTCGGGCTCATCAACGTCCAGCTCGCCCTCCAGGACGGGCGCCTGTACGTGCTGGAGGCGAACCCGCGGGCCTCGCGCACGGTTCCCTTCGTCTCCAAGGCCCTCGGCGTGAACCTCGTAGCGGCGGCGTGCCGGCTGGCCGCGGGCGCGAGCCTCGGGGACGTCCACGTCGCCGGCCGCGAGGCGCCGGCGCACGTGTCCGTGAAGGCCTCCGTCTTCCCGTTCGCCCGGTTCCCGGGCGCGGACGCGGTGCTCGGCCCCGAGATGCGCTCCACCGGCGAGGTGATGGCGAGCGCCGCCGACTTCCCGACGGCGTTCGCCAAGGCCGAGCGGGCCGCGGGCCGGCCGCTCCCGAGCGCCGGCACCGTCTTCCTCTCGGTCCGCGCGGGGGACAAGCCCGCGGCGGTCGTCCTCGGGCAGAGCCTCGCCGCGCTCGGCTTCTCGCTCTGCGCGACCGGCGGGACCGCCTCGGCCCTGGCCGCGGCGGGCCTGGCGGTCACGCGCGTCCGCAAGGTCTCGGAGCCGGGCGAGGGACCGACCGTCGTCGACCTCGTGCGGCGCCGCAAGGTCGAGCTCGTCGTCAACACGCCGGACGGCCGGGGAGCGCGCTCCGACGGCTACCTGATCCGCGAGGCGGCCTTGCTCGCGCGCGTCCCCTGCGTCACCACGATCGCCGGCGCCGCCGCGGCCGTCGAGGCGATCGCCCGGGCGACGCGCGGCGAGACCCTCTCCCTCCAGGAACGTGTCGCCCAGCCGGCTTAGGGTTCTCGGCGTCGAGCCGGTCGGGCCGTACGCGCTCGTCCGCCTCGCGCGCGGCGGCCTCGACCCGGGGATTCCCGGGCAGTTCTTCATGCTCCGCCCGCCCGGCCTCCTGCTGCCGCGGCCGATGAGCCTCTGCCTGGCCCCGCCCGGCGAGCTCGCGTTCCTCGTCGACCCGATCGGCCCGGGGACGCGCGCGCTCGCGGAGCTGGAGGCCGGGGAGGAGGTCGACGCTCTCGGCCCGCTCGGCAACGGCTTCGACCTGGAGGTCGCGCGGCCGTTGCTCGTCGGGGGCGGGATCGGGATCGCGCCGCTTCCGTACCTCTCCGAGCGTCTGGGCGGCCCGCCCGCCCTCCTCGGCTTCCGCACCGCGCGCCACGCGGAGGCGGCGGCGCTCGTCCCCAGCGCCGAGGTCGTCCTCGAGCCCGCGTACGTCACCGAGGCGCTCGAGCCCGGTTTCGACGTCCTCGCCTGCGGGCCCGAGCCCATGCTCCGCGCCGTCCGGCGGCTCGCGCCGGAGGCGCAGCTGTCCTGGGAGGCCCCGATGGCCTGCGGCTACGGCGCCTGCTACGGCTGCGTCGTGGAGCTCGAAGGGCGCCTCGCGCGCCTCTGCGTCGAAGGCCCCGTCCTCGGCGGCCGTGTCCGGGGACAGGCCCCGGCCGTCGCCGGAAAGGCCGCGGCCGCGTGATCTTCAACGCCTCCGGCTGCCTCGATGCCCTGACGGCGCCGGACGTGGCGCGGGCGCTCGATGCCTTCGTGACGAAGACGGTGACGCGACTCCCCCGCGAGGGGAACCCCCCGGTGCGGATCGCCGAGACCGACGTGGGGATGCTGAACTCGATCGGCCTCCCCAACCCGGGGATCGACCGGTTCCTGGACGACGCGCTCCCGCGGCTGCTCGAGCTGGGGCCGCCCGTCTGGGTCTCCGTCGGCGGCTTCGCCGCGGAGGAGTACGCCGACCTCTGCGCACGGCTCGACGCCACGGACGTCGCCGTGCTCGAGCTCAACCTCTCCTGCCCGAACGTCGCCGCTCCCGAGGACGAGGCGACGGCGATCGTCACCGCAGCGCGTGCCGTGACCGGGAAGCCGCTCTACGCCAAGCTCGCGCCCGGCCTCCCCGACCTGCCCGCCGTCGCCGCGGCCGCGGCCGCGGCCGGCGCCGACGGCCTCTCGCTCGTGAACACGATCCGCGGCCTCGCCTTGGACCCGGCCACGCTCCGGCCGCGGCTGGGCACCGAGTCGGGCGGCCTGTCAGGGCCCGCGCTGCGACCGGTCGCGCTCGCCGCGGTCCACACGGCCTACCGCGTCACGGGCCTCCCCATCGTCGGCATGGGCGGGGTGGAGACGGGCGCGCACGCCCTCGAGCTCGTCGCCGCCGGCGCCTCGGCGGTCGCGCTCGGCACGGTCCTCTTCGCCGACCCCGGCGCGCCCGGCCGGGTCCGGAGCGAGCTCGCGGCCGAGGCCGAGCGCCGCGGGTTCGACGGCCCGCTCGCCGCCCGGGGCGCAGCGCACGGCGCCGTTGCCAGCACTGCCGACGCGCCGGAGGAGGCCGCGGGAAGGGTCGGGTTGAAGGTCTGAGGGGCGCTGTTAGAATGCCGCGCCATGCAAAGCACCAAGACGCAGGTCCAGGCTCCCCTCCGCTCCCTGGATCAGCGAATGGAGGCTCTCCGCCGGGCGAACGAGATCCGCGTCAAGCGTGCGCAGCTGAAGAAGGACCTGAAGGCGGGCACCGTCCAGATCGAGGCGATCCTCAGAAACCCGCCTGAGTACGTGGAGACGGCGAAGGTCTTCGACATCCTCATGGCAGTCCCGAAGTTCGGGCGCGTCAAGGCGGCCCGCTTCCTGAACCAGTGCCGGATCAGCCAGTCGAAGACCGTGGGCGGGCTCTCCGACCGCCAGCGGGCCGAGCTGGTCGCGCTGCTCCGCCGCTGACGTGCGGCCGAGGCTCTTCGTCGCCACCGGACCGTCCGGCGCCGGCAAGGGCACGCTGATCCGGAAGCTCGTCGCGAGGCGGCCGGACCTGGCCGTCGCGGTTTCGGCGACGACGCGGGCGCGCCGGCCCGGGGAGGAGGACGGGCGCGACTACCACTTCCTCTCCGGCGAGGAGTTCCAGCGGCGCGTGGACGCGGGCGAGTTCCTCGAGCACGTGAGCTACGTCTCCGGCCACCGCTACGGAACGCTCCGCGAGGAGGTCGACAGGATCCTCGGCAGCGGCAGGAGCGTCGTCCTCGAGCTGGAGACGCACGGGGCCAAGGAGGTGCAGGCCTCGCTGCCGGACGCGGTGACGATCTTCATCGAGCCGCCGAGCTTCGCCGAGCTCGAGCGCCGGCTGCGCGACCGCGCCACGGAGAGCGCCGGCGAGATCGGCGAGCGGCTCGAGCTGGCCCGCCGCCAGGCCGAGGAGGCCGGGGACTTCGACCACGTCGTGACGAACGACGACGTCGCGCGCGCGGTGGCCGAGCTCGACGCCATCGTGAGCCGGGCCCTCAGGGAGCCGAGCGCGGCAGGTAAGCTTCCCGCAACATGATGTATCCACGGATCGACGATCTGCTCGCCAGCGCCGGCGGCTCCCGTTACGGACTGGTGATCGCGGCGGCCAAGCGGGCGAGGCAGATCAACAACTACCACCACCAGCTCGGCGAGGGCACGTTCGACGACTTCGCGCCCCCGCTCGTCGAGTCCAGGTCGAAGAACTACCTGACCATGGCCCTCGAGGAGATCGCCGAGGGCAAGATCACCGTCTCCTACTCCTAGGACAGGACCAGGCCCGCGTGGCCCGCGTTCTCCTCGGCGTGACCGGCGGGATCGCCGCCTACAAGGCGTGCGATCTCGTCCGGCTGCTCGTGCAGGACGGGCACGAGGTGACGCCGGTGCTCACGCCCGACGCGGAGCGGTTCGTCACGGCGCACACCTTCGAGGCGCTCGCACGCCGGGAGGCGGCCCGCGACCTCTACCCGCACCTCACGGACGCCGACCTGCTCGTCATCGCGCCGCTCTCGGCGAACACGCTCGCGAAGCTCGCGCACGGCCTCGCCGACAACGTCCTCACGCAGGCCGCGCTCGCCGTCCGCGGGCCGGTGCTCGTCGCGCCCGCGATGAACGTGCGCATGTGGGAGCACCCCGCGACGCAGGCGAACGTCGCCTTGCTGGCCGAGCGCGGCGTCCACCTGATCGGGCCGGAGGCCGGCGAGCTGGCCGAGGGCGAGCACGGGCCCGGGCGCATGGCCGCGCCGAAGGACGTGTTCGCGCGCTGCCTCGAGCTCCTGGGCGCGGCTGGCCCGCTGCGCGGGAAGCGCGTGCTGGTCAGCGCGGGCGGCACGCGGGAGCCGCTCGACTCCGTCCGCTACGTCGGCAACCGCTCGTCCGGGAGGATGGGCGTGGCAGTTGCCCGCGAGGCGCGCCGGCGCGGGGCGCAGGTGACGCTCGTCGCCTCCAACCTGTCCGTGCCGCCGCCCGACGGGGTCGAGGTCGTGCAAGCGCCGGCGGCGGCCGACCTCGCCCGCGAGGTTCTGGCCCGCCGTGACGCCGACGTCGTCGTCATGGCCGCCGCGGTGGCCGACTACCGCCCGGCCGAACCGGTCGGGGGCAAGCGCCCGAAGGACCGTGACGTGTGGACGATCGACCTGGAGCCGACCGAGGACGTGCTGGCCGAGCTCGGCCGGCTGCGGCGCAACGGCCAGGTCCTCGTCGGCTTCGCCGCGGACGAGGGCGAGCAGGGCCTCGAGCGGGCGCGCACGAAGTTGACAACCAAGGGCGGGAACCTCTTCGTCTATAACGACGTATCTCGTTCCGACATCGGATTCGAGTCGGACTGGAACGAGCTCGTGCTCATCACGGTCGAAGGTGAGCAGGTGGTGAGCAGGCGAAGCAAGGAGGAATGCGCTGTGGCTATCCTCGACCGAGTCGAGGCTCTGCTGAGAGGGGTGTAGATGGACGAGCAAGCCGTCGAACAAAAGGGTGGGGCGGGGGCGGAGGCGACCGCGGCCGCGGCGCTGGCCCAGAGGATCGTCGGGAACCTGCGGCAGGTGATCCACGCGCCCGACGAGACGCTCGAGTTCGCCGTCCTCTGCCTGCTCTCGGAGGGCCACCTGATCATCGAGGACTTCCCCGGCGTGGGGAAGACGACCCTGGCCAAGTCGCTCGCGCGGTCGGTGGACTGCTCGTTCTCGCGGCTGCAGTTCACGCCCGACCTCCTGCCGTCGGACGTCACCGGCGTGAACGTCTACAACCAGCGCTCGAACGAGTTCGAGTTCAGGCCCGGGCCCGTCTTCGCGAACATCCTGCTCGTCGACGAGATCAACCGCTCCTCGCCGAAGACCCAGGCGGCCCTCCTGGAGTGCATGCAGGAGCGGCAGGTGACGATCGACGGCGTCTCGTACCAGCTGGCGCCCCCGTTCATGGTGATGGCGACGCAGAACCCGATCGAGTACGAGGGCACCTATCCGCTGCCCGAAGCCGAGCTCGACCGCTTCACGATGCGGATCGCCATCGGCTACCCGCCGCTCGCCGAGGAGGCGCGGATGCTCTCCGAGAACGCCGCGGACACGCCGCTCGACGCTCTCGAGCCCGTGGCGAGCGCCCAGGAGATCCTCGGAGCCATCGAGAGCACGAAGAACGTCTTCGTCGAGGAGAGCCTGAACCGCTACGTCGTCGCCGTCCTGCGCCACACGCGCTCGGACTCCCGCCTCTTCCTCGGCGCGAGCCCGCGCGCCGGACTCGCGCTCCTGCGCGTCGCCAAGGCCCGCGCGCTCGTCGCGGGCAGGGAGTTCGTCGAGCCGGACGACGTCAAGATGGTCGCGCCGACCGTGCTCGCCCACCGGCTCATCCTCGCGCCGGAGGCCCGGGCGGGGGGGATCGACGGCGTGGAGCTCGTCCGGGACATCCTCGAGCGGACGCCCGTTCCCGTCTAGGCATGCTGACGGACCGCGGCCGCTGGATCCTCGCCCTGGGAGGCGGGATCTACCTCGCCGCGTGGGCGCTCGGCTCCGAGGTGCTCTATCCGGTGGCGATCGGGCTGATCCTCGCCGTGCTCGCGGCCGCCCTCTGGGTCCGCCTGCTCAAGCGGCCGATGACGCTCCGCCGCACCCTCGGCCGCGGCGAGCGGCTCGCCGGTGACGACATCCCGGTCCAAGTCGAGCTCGACGCGGAGGGCCTCGTCCCCTCCGGGACGCTCGTCCTCCGCGAGAAGGTGGCGCGACTGGGCGAGCGCGAGGTCCCGCTCGTCCGCCGCCACGGGCGGCTGCGCGGCCGCTACCTCCTTCGGCGGGTGCCCCGCGGCCGCTACCCGATCGAGGGTACCGAGGTCGTGATCGAGGACCCGTTCGGCCTCGAGCGGACGGCGGTCGAGCTGCCGTCCGGGGCGTCGATCCTCGTCTACCCGCGCCTCGTGGACGTCGACCGGCTCTTCTCCGAGTCCGGCGCGCGGACGCCGGAGGGACGCCGGCTCCTCCTGCGGCGGCCGACCGGCTTCGACCTCCACAGCGTCCGCGACTACCAGCAGGGCGAGTCCCTCAGGCGCGTCCACTGGCCGACGACCGCCCGGCGCGGGCAGCTGATGGTCAAGGAGCTGGAGGATTCGCCGCGGGACGAGACGGCCGTCCTCCTCGACGCGGACGGGAGCGCGCTCGTGGGGACGGCGCCCGACTCGAGCTTCGAGCTCGCCGTGCGCGCGGCGGGCTCCATCCTCAAGTCCCAGGCGAGCCGCGGCCGTCGCGCCGCGCTCCTCGTCAACGGCCTGCGCCCCGTGTACCAGCGGGTGCACTCCTTCGACGGCGACTGGCAGCGGGCCCTCGAGATCCTGGCCGCGGTCGAGCCGGACGGGCACTCGGCCGTGGCCAACCTGCTCGCGGACGAGGCGGGGCCGGCCGCCCGCGCCGTCGAGCTCACCGTCGTCACGTCGTCGCTCGGAGCACGCCTGGTCGAGCGTCTCGCGCACCGGGCCCTGGGGAACCACGCGGCGAGCGTCGTCTACGTCGACCCGGCGAGCTTCGTGTCGGCAGAGCCGGGCGCCGCGCTCGCGGCCGCCGAGGCGGCGCACGTCCTCAGGCTGGAGCGCGCTGGCGTCCCCGTCCTGATCCTCCGCCGCGGCGACGACCTCGCCGCGCGCCTGGCCGCCGGGGAGCTCCGGGCCGTTGGTTAGGCGCTGGAGCCTGACGGCGCTCGTCGCCGCCGTCGTGACCGTCTCGTGGGGGCGGCTCGAGGCGCAGGCCATCTCCGGGGAGGACTGGCTGCCGATGCTCCTCATCGCGCTCTTGCCGATCGGCGCGGTGGCGCTCGGGCGCTCGCTCCCGGTCGTCGGCCTGGCCCTCGCCGGCGCCACCCTGCTCGCCGCGTCCGTGGCCTCGGGCATCTCCCTCGGCGACGCGCGGCCGCGCGATGCCTCGAGAGACTTCTTCGGCCCGGTGCTGGGCGAGGTCCGCCGCGGCTTCCTCGACTTCTACGAGACCCAGCTTCCGTTCGACCGCGTGGACTTCGTCGCCATGCACACGGTGGTGCTGCTGGCGATCTTCGGCTTCACGGCCGTCGTCGGCATGCTCGTCATGGCTCGCAAGCCCGTGGGGGCGGCGCTCGCGCTCGTCGTCGGCGTCGCGTGGCCGGCGACGCTCGTCCCCGGCGAGCGCCCGCTCGCGGCCGGTGCCCTGGCCCTCGTCGGCGTCCTCGCGATCCTCTTCCTGCTCCGGCGCGAGGAGCCGGCGCGAGGCCTCGTGCAGGCCGCCGGGGTCGGGGTGGCCCTGGTGGCGATCGCGGCCCTCGCCTCCACGTCGGACGCCGTCGCCAAGCCGGCGTTCCTCTCGTGGCAGACCTGGGACCCCTACGACCGGCCGACCGAGCCCGTGTCCGTCGCCTACGTCTGGAGCGGGAGCTACGACGGCATCCAGTTCCCGGAGGAGCCGACCACGGTGCTGCGCGTGAAGGTGCCGGGCGGGAAGCGCTCGCTCTACTGGCGCGCGACGACCCTGGACGACTACACCGGGCTCATCTGGGACGAGGACCTCCTGCTCGGCGACGCGACCACGCGCGAGCAGATCGACGCGGGCGGCCCGCTCCTGCCCGAGGTGGCCCGCAACGAGGACGACTGGGTCCGCCAGGAGTTCACGATCGAGGCGCTGCGCGACACGCGCCTGCCCGCATCGGCGCAGCCCGTGCGCTGGCGCCCGGAGACGGAGGCCCCGGTCGCCGACGAGAACGGCGACGTCGTCGTCGTGCCGGACGGCATCCGCCGTGATCAGCGCTACACGGTGTGGAGCTACGCGCCGCGGCCGAACCCGAGCGAGCTGAACACGTTCCGCGGCGACTACCCCGAGGCCGCCGAGCGCTATCTCGAGGTCGTCTACCAGCCGGTGCCGGAGTGGGCGACCGAGGACCGGGACACGCTCATGGACGTCTTCTTCGGGGCGAGCGAGGAGTTCGAGATCAGCGCCCTCGAGTCCGTCTACCAGGCGGCGCTCGGCGTCACCAGCGGGGCGCAGTCGCCGTACGAGGCGGCCGCGTTCCTGGAGACCTGGTTCCGCGAGGCGGGCGGGTTCGTCTACGACGAGCAGCCGCCCGCGCCGATCGGGGGGACGCCGGCGCTCGTCGACTTCGTGAACGAGACGAAGCGGGGCTACTGCCAGCACTACGCCGGCGCGATGGCGCTCATGCTCAGGCTGCTCGGCGTCCCGTCGCGGGTGGCGGTGGGGTTCACGAGCGGCAACTACCGGCAGGACACGAAGGAGTGGGTCGTCAGGGACACGAACGCCCACGCCTGGGTCGAGGTCTGGTTCCCGCAGTTCGGCTGGATGCCCTTCGACCCGACTCCGGGCCGGGGCGAGCTCGACGCGACCTACGCCGCCACCTCGCAGACGTTCAACGCCGGCGATGCGGCGGGAATCGGCTTCGCCGACCGGCTCGAAGGCCTCTCCCCGACCAGGGCGGAGGCGATCCGCTCGGCGGCGCAGACGCCGACCAATCCGGGCTTCGGCGCCGCCGGCTCGAGCGGCACGCTCACCGTCGTGCGCGACCAGGGGCGCGGGCTCCTCACCGTCCTCGCCCTCGTCGTCGGCGGCGCGCTCGCCGCCCTCCTCATCCTGAAGGCGCTGCGGCGGAGCGCCCGCTTCGCCACGCGGGACCCCCGCGAGCTCGCCGGCGCCTGCCGGCGGGACCTCGCCGGCTACCTCGCCGACCAGGGCGTCGACGTGCCGCCGAGCGCAACGATGCCCGACCTCGGCGTGCTGCTCCAGCGCTTCTACTCGGTCGACGCCGGCTCGTTCTGCCGCGATGTGACCCTGGCTCGGTTCGGCCCGCCCGACGAGGCGCGGGCGGCCCTCCGCCGCGCCCGGCGCGACCTGCGCGAGATCCGCGGCGGCCTCCGCGAGCGCCTCGGCCTGGTCAGCCGCATCCGCGGGGCGCTGAGCGTCCGCTCGCTCTCAATCTGACCCGGGCGCGGGACTCGGCAGACCGTGCCGCATCCCGTACTGTGAGTCACGGACATGAGCGAGACCTACGACCTCTACCAGCAGGGCCGCGACCACCTCGCGGCCGGCCAGGCCGCCCAGGCGACGGTGGCCCTCGAGAAGGCGAAGAAGCGCGAGCCCGGCAAGGCCTCCATCCGGGAGGCTCTCGGCATCGCGTACTTCCGCATCCGGCGCTTCGCCGAGGCCGAGAAGGAGTTCCGGACGATCCTCGAGCTCGCGCCGGTCGACCACTACGCGCACTTCGCGCTCGGGCGCTGCCTCGAGAAGCAGGGCCGGCCCGACGAGGCCGTCGGGCACTACCGCCTGGCGAGCTTCTTCCGCCCGCAGAGCCTGGACTACCAGCGGGCGCTGGCCAAGCTCCAGAGCTGACCCGCGGCGCTTGACTGGCTCGCCCTCCTTCGAGGAGGGTTGACGCGTGCCCAAAACCGGTGCCGGCCGCTTCTTCCCGCGCTACGCCGTCGGGCTCGTCGCCGGCCTGATCCTGCTCCCGGGCGCGGCCTCCGTCGCCGTGGTCGTGCTGACGCTCTCCGCCGACGAGGCCCTCACCTCCGGCCAGGTGTTCCTGCTCGGGACCCTGATCGGCGTGGCCGCGTGGCTCGCGCTCGCCCTGCCGCTCCGGCGCACGTCCTCGCCGCAGTACGCGAACTCGGGCATCTACCGGGAGCTGGCCGCGCGCCACCACGAGCTCGCTGGCGTCGCGGCGACGGTCGACCCGAAGGCCGATCCGGAATCCTACGCCGTGCTGCAGGCGTCGCTCGCCACCGTCGAGGCCTCGCTTGCCGAGGACGGGACCGAGGGAGGCGGCAGCGCCTGGGCGGGAGGCGCCGCGTACGTCGTCGTCTTCAACTTCGTCCACCGGGCCGAGCAGGCGCTGGCCAAGCTTCTGCCCGAGGACGCGGTCGTGCAGCAGGCCCTCTACGAGCGCTCGGCGCTCATGGGCTCGAACGTCGCCAACGCGCAGGAGCAGATCGACCGCCTCGAGCGAGCCATCCACGCCCTCGGGGGGAACGAGTACCTCCCGCAGCCGAGGACCGGCCACGCTCCCAAGGACATGGCTCTCGCGCGCGGGATCGTCCAGGACGCGCAGATGACGATCGACGACTTCCGCGACAGCCGGCGGCGCGGCCTCGTCCGGGCGCGGAACCGGCTCTTCGCCACGGTGGTCTTCACCGGGCTCGTCGCGTACGCGGGCCTCGGCCTCGCGCTCCTGGCCGGCGCGGGGACGACGCAGATCGTCGCGGGCGGCACCTTCTACCTGATCGGCGCCTCGGTCGGGCTCTTCCGCCAGCTCCGCCAGGCGGCCGTCCAGGACGCGGTCACCGAGGAGGACTTCGGGCTGAGCATGGTGCGCCTCGTGCACACCCCGCTCGCCTCCGGCCTCGCCGCGATCGGCGGCGTCGTGCTCACCGCCTACCTGACGGCGCTCAACTCGGCGGAGGACGTGCCGCCGCTCTCGGAGGTCTTCGACATCTCCGCCAGCCCCCTGGGCCTCGTCTCGGCCGCCGTCTTCGGGTTCACGCCGAGCCTGATCGCGGCCTCGCTCCAGAGCCGCGCCGACAAGTGGAAGGAGGAGCTCAAGTCGAGCGCCCCCGGCGAGAAGACCGAGTCGTGAGGGCGGTCGTGCAGCGGGTGAGCGGCGCGCAGGTCCTCGTCGAGGGCAAGGTCGTCGGCGAGGTCGGGCAGGGCCTCTGCGTCCTCCTCGGCGTCGCGGCCGAGGACGACGAGACGGTCGCCGAGCGCCTCGCCGGCAAGGTCGCCCGCCTGCGCATCTTCGAGAACGAGGCGGGGAGGTTCGACCGCAGCGTCGTCGAGGTCCACGGCGGCGCGCTCGTCGTCAGCCAGTTCACGCTCATCGCGGACACGGCCAAGGGGAACCGGCCGAGCTTCGCGGCGGCGGCCCCGCCCGGGCAGGCCGAGCGCCTGTACGAGGGCTTCTGCGAGTCGCTCGCCGGCCACGGGATCGACGTCGCCAGGGGCCGCTTCGGCGCCCGCATGAACGTCGAGCTGGCCAACGACGGCCCGGTCACGATCGTCCTCGACGGGTAGCTACTCGAACCAGACCACGGTGGCGAGCACCGCGTAGGTCGCGACGAGCGCGAGCCCGGCGGTCCCCGCGCGAAAGGCGAGCGGAGGCTCCTCGTGACCCGCGATCGCCGGCTCGTCGCCGGCTCCGGCGCGGAGGTAGTTGACGAGCCAGGCGCCGTAGACGAGCAGGATGAGGACGGCGCCGATCGACGAGATCGTGACGGCGTTGTCACGCAGCCCGGCGTCGTGCGGGACGCCCAGGAGCCCGGCGAGCGCGAACGAGCAGCCGATCCCGATCCAGGTCCGCATGCGGTCGCGGACATACCCGGCCGCGTGCTGAACCAGAGAGCCTCGATGCAAACGCCACGAACCCGGCCGGGGGAGACCGGCCGCTGCTATCCTGATCGGGACATTTCCCCAGGTTCGGAGAAATGGGCGCGCGGCGCCCATTTTTTGCGAGAGGGATCGGAATGCAGGTCTACGAGAAGGAGCGACAGATTCAGCGCGAGGTCGCAGCGACGGTCGAGGAGAGGTTGCCGGACGTGGAGGTCCTGGCGGCCGAGCTCAGCGGGCCCGAGCGCCTCACGGTCTACATCGACCACCCCACAGGGGTGGACCACGCGCTGTGCGAGCAGGTCACCGACGTGCTCAAGAGCTACCTCGACCACTACACGCTCGACGTTTCCTCGCCGGGGCTCGAGCGCCCGCTCCGGACCCGGGCGCACTTCGCCGGGATCCTGGGGCGGCGGGCGGCGGTCCGCACGAGCCGCGAGATCGCCGGCCGGAAGCGCTTCCGCGGCGAGGTCGTCGCGGCCGACGAGCGCGAGGTCGCCCTCGCGAGCGGAGGAGACAGCATCCGGATCCCGTACGAGGCGATCGCGCGCGGCAATCTCATCGACGAGGCATAGGAAGGAACCATGAGCAGGGAGATCCTGGAAGCGGTCAGGCAGATCGAGAAGGAGAAGGGCATCGAGGACGAGACGCTCGTCAGCGCGCTCGAGGACGCCCTGCTGGCCGCATACAAGAAGACGCCGGGCGCTGCGCGCCACGCCACGGTCGAGCTCGACCGGGTGAGCGGCGACTTCCGCGTGTGGTCGATCGAGCTGCCGCCCGACGTCGAGGAGCGCCTGCTCGACGAGGCCCGCGAGCGGGCGATCACCGAGCTCGAGGTCGCGGAGGCCGAGAACGGCGAGCGCTCGCACACCCTCATCTCCGACGACGACCTGGCCATCGACTGGTCGGACATCGACCCGGCGCTCGTCAAGCGCTCGGACGTCACCCCGGGCGACTTCGGCCGCATCGCCGCGCAGACGGCCAAGCAGGTCATCCTGCAGCGGATCCGCGAGGCCGAGCGCGAGATGATGTACGACGAGTACGTCGACCGCGTGAGCGAGGTCGTCACCGGCATCGTCCAGCAGGCCGGCGACCGCAACAACGTCCTCGTCGACCTGGGCAGGGTCGAGGCGCTCCTGCCGCGCTCCGAGCAGGTGGACGGCGAGCGCTACGAGCAGGGAAGCCGCATCAAGGCGGTCATCACCGAGGTGCGCTCCGGGACGAAGGGCCCGCAGGTGATCCTGTCGCGGCGCGACCCCGAGCTGATCAAGACGCTCTTCGAGCTCGAGGTTCCCGAGATCGCCGACGGCCTCGTCGAGATCCGGGGCGTCGCGCGCGAGCCCGGCTACCGCTCGAAGATCGCCGTCGAGTCCCACGCCCAGGGCGTCGACCCGGTCGGTGCCTGCGTCGGCCCGCGCGGCTCGCGCGTCCGCATGGTCGTGTCCGAGCTCCGCGGCGAGAAGATCGACATCATCCCCTGGAATCCCGAGCCCGCCCGCTTCGTCGCCAAGGCGCTCTCGCCGGCGCGCGTGCGGGAGGTGCTCGTCGACGACGAGACGATGGAGGCCACGGTCGTCGTCCCCGACGACCAGCTGTCGCTCGCGATCGGCAAGGAGGGCCTGAACGCCCGGCTGGCCGCGCGCCTGACCGGCTGGAAGGTCGACATCGTCTCCGAGACCGAGTTCGCGCGGAGCGAGGCCGAGGCTGCCTTCGGCGGCGGCGCCGACGAGGAGTTCACCGGCCGCTGCGCCGCCGTGCTCTCCACGGGCAAGCGCTGCCCGAACACGTCCGTCCCCGGCTCGCGCTACTGCGGGATCCCCGCGCACCGCGAGCTGGCCGCCCGCGAGGAGGCCGGCGAGCAGCTCGACCCCTCCGAGGCCGTCCCGGTCGGCGGCGTGGAGGAGCCCGAGCCGGCGGAGACCGAGGTCGCCGCCGAGGCGACCGCGGAGGAGGAAGAGCAGCCTGCGTCGTGAGCGAGCCCATTCGGACGTGCGTCGGCTGCGGGCGGAAGGCGCCGCAGCGGGAGCTTCTGCGCTTCGTCGCGCCCACGGGCGTGCTCGAGCTGGACAGCGCGCGGCGGCTGCCCGGGCGCGGTGCGTACACTTGCCGGCGGCCCTTCTGCTTCGAGAAGGCGGAGGCGCGGCGGGCGTTCGCGCGCACGCTTCGGCGCAGCGTCGCCGTCCCGTCGGGTTTGAAAGCGTCGGTACGAGAGGATTAGGGTCGAACCGTGGCTGATCGCCAGAGACCGCTGAGACCGCGCGGCGGCGCGCCCGGAGGGCGCCGCAAGCGCCGCGTGGTCATCGACACGCAGGCCGCCCGGCCGCGCCCCGCCGACCGCCCGCAGCGCGACGCGCAGAAGCAGGAGCGCCCGGCGCAGCAGCCGGCGCCGCAGCAGTCCGGGCCGATCAAGGTCAACTCCGGCGCCACCGTGAAGGAGCTCTCCGCGGCGCTCGGCGTCTCCGTGCCCGAGATCATCAAGATCATGATGGGCGTCGGCGAGATGGTCACGATCACGCAGACGCTCTCCGACGACGCCATCGAGTTGATCGCGACGGAGGCGAAGAAGGACGTCGAGATCAAGCACGCCGACGAGGAAGAGCTGGAGCCGGAGACCTACGAGGACGACCCGGCCGACCTCACCGCCCGCCCGCCTGTGGTGACGATCATGGGCCACGTCGACCACGGAAAGACGACGCTCCTCGACGCGATCCGCGAGAGCGCCGTCGTCGAGACCGAGGCCGGCGGCATCACCCAGCACATCGGCGCCTACCAGGTCGACCACAACGGCCGCCGCATCACCTTCCTCGATACGCCGGGCCACGAGGCCTTCACCGCCCTCCGCGCCCGCGGCGCGAAGGTCACGGACATCGCCGTCCTCGTCGTGGCCGCCGACGACGGCGTCATGCCGCAGACCCTGGAGTCCATCAATCACGCGCGCGCCGCGGAGGTCCCGATCGTCGTCGCGGTCAACAAGATCGACCGGGCCGAGGCCAACCCGCAGCGGGTCCGCCAGGAGCTCGTCGCGCAGGGCCTCCAGCCCGAGGACTGGGGCGGGACGACGCAGTTCGCCGACGTCTCCGCCAAGACCGGCGACGGCCTCGACGACCTCCTCGAGAAGATCCTGCTCGTCGCCGACGCGGAGCTCGAGCTCCAGGCGAACGCCAAGGCCGAGGCCTCCGGGCCGATCATCGAGAGCCGCCTGGACATCGGCCGCGGGCCCGTCGCCACGATGCTGGTCGCGCGCGGCACGCTCAGCGTTGGCGACGCGATCGTCGCCGGCGACGCCTGGGGCAAGGTCCGCGCGCTCCTCGACTTCCGCGGCGAGAAGGTCAAGGAGGCAGGCCCGGGCACGCCCGTGGAGATCCTCGGCTTCGACAAGCCGCCGGCGGCCGGGGAGCACGCCCGCGTCGTCGAGAACGAGCGGCAGGCGCGCCAGCTCGCGCAGCTCCGGGGCCAGCGCGTCCGCGCGGAGCAGCTCGCCCGCAGCGCGAAGAAGGGCGTCTCGCTCGAGGAGCTCTTCACGCAGATGGAGGAGGGCGCCGTCCGCGAGCTCAACATCATCGTCAAGGCGGACGTGCAGGGCTCGATCGAGGCCGTGGCCGGCGAGCTCGCCAAGATCGACCACCCCGAGGTCGGCGTCAACGTCATCCACACCGGCATCGGTGCGATCACCGAGG
>Ga0268386_10000576_pt1 | contig 23513 bp, 20 predicted proteins | sample RVTome_15_FD_200260 | JGI IMG/M metagenome (GOLD analysis project Ga0268386, IMG submission 200260) | Soil microbial communities from uranium-contaminated site in the Upper Colorado River Basin, Wyoming, United States - RVT150D86... ...
GCTCCGGCAGGCGTTGCCGGGCTTCCTCGTCGTGTTCGTGCTGCTCGCAATGCTGCGGACGGCGGGCGACGCGGTGTTTGCCGGCACCGCCGCGGCGGACGCTTGGTCAGGGCTGATCGCGGCCGGGCTCGTCGCGTCCGACCTGCTGCTCGTCTGCGGCCTGACGGCGATCGGGCTCGGCATCTCGCTGCGAGAGGTGCGGACACTCGGCTGGCGGGCGTTTCTCGCGGCCGCTGCGGTCGCAGTCGCGGTCTGCTGCGTGAGCCTGCTCGCGCTTTCCTGGCTTACAGGCCCGCCGGTCTGATCCGCGGCGGCCGCCGTCAGATGGCCTTGACCGCGGAGATCAGCTCGGCGACGGCCTTCTGACCGTCGCCGTACAGCATCCGGGTGTTGTCGAGATAGAAGAGCGCGTTCTCGATGCCGGAGAAACCCGCGCCCTGGCCACGCTTGATGACCACCACGTTCTTCGCCTGGTCGGCGTTCAGAATCGGCATTCCATAGATGGGGCTCGACCTGTCGGTGCGCGCCACCGGGTTCACGACGTCGTTGGCGCCGATCACGAGCGCGACATCGGCGGTGGCAAACTCCCCGTTGATCTCGTCGAGGTCGAAGATCAGGTCGTAGGGCACGCCGGCCTCGGCGAGCAGCACGTTCATGTGCCCCGGCATGCGCCCCGCGACCGGGTGGATCGCGAACTTGACCATCACGCCGCGCTCCTGCAGGTCCTCCGCCAGCTCCCAGACCTTGTGCTGCGCCTGCGCCACCGCCATGCCGTAACCCGGGATGATGATCACCTTCTGCGCGAAGGCCATCATCACGCCGACGTCAGTCGCCTCGATGGGCTTCATCGAGCCCGTCACTTCGCCACCGGCCGCGGCGGTCTCGCCAAAGCCGCTGAACAGCACGTTGGCTAGCGAGCGGTTCATCGCCTTCGCCATGAGCTGCGTGAGCAACGTGCCGGCGGAGCCCACCACCGTGCCGGCGATGATCATCGCGGCGTTCCCGAGTACAAAGCCTTCGAGCGCGACCGCCAGCCCAGTGAGCGCGTTGTAGAGCGAGATCACGACCGGCATGTCCGCACCGCCGATCGGCAGCGTCATCGTGATCCCGAGGGTGAGCGCGAGCAGGAAGAAGACGACCACGGCCGTCGGGCTCGCGTTGCCGCTCAGCACGACCCAGGCGCCGAACACCAGCATCACCCCGAGCAGGACCAGGTTCAGCACCTGCTGGCCGCCGAAGCGCCAGGAGCGCTTGATCAGCCCCTGGAGCTTGCCGAAGGCGATCAGCGAGCCGGAGAAGGACACTGCGCCGATGATGCCGCCGATCACGGCCAGCGCGAGCAGCACGCCGCCGTGTGCCCTGCCTCCCCCGAGCTCGACCGCGCCGATCGCCGCCGCGGCGCCGCCGCCCATGCCGTTGTAGAGCGCGATCATCTGCGGCATGTCGGTTATCGCGACGCGCTTGCCGCTCCACCACGCGACCACCGAGCCCACGCCTATGCCGGCGAGGATCAGCGGGTAGTTGTGCATGCCGGGGTAGGCGAAGCTGACCACCGTTGCGATCAGCATCCCGGCGCCGGCCCACACGATGCCGCGCCGCGCGGTGACGGGCGAGCTCATCTGCTTCAAGCCGACGATGAAGAGGAAGGCGACGAGCAGGTAGCTCGCGTCGATCAGCAGCCGCGCCGCGTTGCCGGAGAACATCAGTGCGAGCTCTTCTTCGGCGCACGCTGTCCGCTCGCCTTGAACATCTCCAGCATTCGCTCGGTGACCACATATCCGCCGACGGCGTTCCCGGCGGCGAGTACGACGCCCACGAAGCCGATCACGCGGCCCAGCGTCGAGTCCGCGTGCCCGAGCGCGACCATCGCACCTACCAGCACGATGCCGTGCACGAAGTTCGAGCCCGACATCAGGGGCGTGTGCAGGATCACCGGGACGCGCGAGATGACCTCGTAGCCGGTGAACGCGGCAAGCATGAAAATATAGAGGGCGATGATGCCTTCCATCCTGGGCTCCTCAGATGAGCTTGGCGGTCTGCTCGTGGCGGACTTGGCCGTCGTGGGTCAGCGCGGACTGCGCGAATACTTCGTCATTCCAGTCGATCGCCAGCGCGCCGTCCTTGTCGATCGCGGGCTTGAGAAAGTTGTAGACGTTGCGCGCGTACATCTCGCTCGCGTGATACGGGAGCTGCGCCGGCAGGTTCATCGGGCCGATGATGCGCACGCCGTCGACCGTGACGGTCTCGCCCGGCTTCGTCAGCTCGCAGTTGCCGCCCGTGTCGGCGGCTATGTCGATGATCACCGCGCCCGGCTTCATCCGCGCTACTGCTTCCTTGCGGATGATGCGGGGCGCGGCGCGGCCGGGCACCGCGGCGGTCGTGATCACGGCGTCCGCGGCGGCGACGTGCTTCTCGAGCACTTCCTGCTGCTTCGCTTTTTCCTCGGCGGTCAGCTCGCGCGCGTAGCCGCCCGCGGCCTCGGCGCTGACGCCCGTTTCCACGAACCGGCCGCCGAGCGACTTGACCTGCTCGCGCGTTGCGGAGCGCACGTCGTAGGCCTCGACGATCGCGCCGAGGCGCCTTGCGGTCGCAACGGCCTGCAGCCCGGCGACCCCGGCGCCGATCACCAGCAGCTGCGCGGGGCGGATCGTGCCCGCGGCGGTGGTCAGCATCGGCAGGAAGCGGTCGAGTGCGAGCGCCGCAATCAGCACCGCCTGATAGCCCGCGGTCGACGCCTGCGAGGAAAGCGCATCCATCGATTGCGCACGCGAGATGCGCGGCACCAGCTCCATCGCGAATGACGTGATCCGCCCGTCGCGAAGCGCACGGACGAGCTCGGGTCGCTGGTGCCCGTAGACGAAGCTCAGCGTCACGGCGCCAGGTTTCAGGCGCGCGGCTTCCTCGACGGTCGGCGGCTGGACCTTGACCAGCACATCCGCGGCGGCGAGCACCTCGGCCGCCGTGGCCGCGAACTCGACGTCCTTCCACAGGCTGTCGGGAAACTGCGCCTGCACCCCCGCCCCGCGCTCCACCAGGACGCGGGCGCCGGCTGAGCGGAACTTGCCCGCGACCTCCGGGACGAGGGCAACACGCGTCTCGCCCGGCGTGACCTCGCGAAGGACGCCTATCGTGATCGGCATCAGGACGGAACCTCCCGGTAATCCCGGTCCAGGCGTCATTCGCGCCGTTAAGTCGGGATTTCTCGTATTTCGTGAGCCTTGGCTTAATTTGAATTATCGCATACGGGTAACGTATCGTGAGCGCACCGTCCCGCCCCCGGCAGCCAACCGGCCGCGGGACGGAATTGGATGAGGATGATCGTGTACAGCCTGTCACAGGAGGTCCTTCGTACCGACGTCTCGGGGATGCCACTGGAGTGGATCGACTACCGGGACGCCGTCCGGCTGCATTTCATGGGCCAGATCGCCTACGCCTGCGGGCAGGCGCTGTTCCAGCTGCGGGGCGGCGTGAACGCGCGCAGCGGCCGCCGTACGACGGTCGAGGTCAATTCGATCGTGGCGACCCTGGGTCACTCGCACAACCCGGGGAACCTGATGAGCGGTTATGTGCCGCCGCTCAACAACGAGACCCTGTTCCGCCGGGACGGGCACCTCTGCTTGTACTGCGGTCAGCGTTTTTCGTCGAGCCAGCTGTCACGCGATCACGTGACGCCGCTGTCACGCGGCGGCCGGGACGCGTGGAACAACGTCGTGACCGCGTGCCGGCGCTGCAACAACATGAAGGCCTGGCGGACGCCCGAGCAGGCGCGGCTGCAGCTGATCGCAATCCCGTTCACGCCCAGCTACGCCGAATACATCTATCTGAAGGGGCGACGCGTGCTCGCCGACCAGATGGAATACCTGCGCGCGCACTTCCCGCGCTCGAGCCCGTTGCACCAGCGGCTTAAGAACTCGCTTTCCTGAATCCCGGCGCAGGCAGCGGGCGGCAAGCCGACCTTGCTGCGAGCTGATCCGCCGCGGCGCATTCCGGGTAGCGATGCCGCATGCGGTCGCCGGCTGGTCAGTCCGCCGAACCGAGCGAGTATCCGCCGTCGATGGCGATCTGCTGCCCGGTGATGTACGCCGACGCAGGTGAGGCCAGGAACAGCGCGAGTCCGTGGATGTCGCCGGGAAATCCAACGCGATGCATGGGGACGTTCGACGCGAATACCTTCTGGAGTTCAGGATTCTTCAGGTGCCCGCCGCCGATGTTGGTGACGAACAGCCCGGGCGCGATGGCGTTAACGGTGATGTTGTGCATCGCGAGCTCCATCGCGACGTTGTGCACCAGGTGCTGGCAGGCGGCCTTCGCGGCCATGTAGGCTGCACCGACCGCGGGCTCGACGCGGAAGGCGGCAACGGACGTGGTGACGATGATGCGGCCGCTGCGGCGCGGCTTCATGTGGCGAGCCGCGGCGCGCACGGTGGCGAAGACACCGTTGAGGTTGATCTCGATGGTTCGGTTCCAGCGCTCGTCGGAGTAGTTTTCGAGCGCGCCTTCCGCGGGACGGCCGCGATCCGTTCCGAACCACGCGCCAACGAAGCCAGGACCCGAATCGACACCGGCATTCGCGAACACGACATCGAGGCGCCCGTAGCGTGCAGCCGTTTCGTCGACGGCCTTGTCGAGCGCCGGATGATCGGTGACGTCGACCACCTTTCCCTGCACGTCCCGCCCGACCGCCTGCAGGCGCGCGGTCTCCTCGGCGACACGCCCGGCGTGGGAGTCGAACAACGTCACGCGCGCGCCGTTCTCCGCAAGCGCCTCGACGTACCCCAGCCCGATGCCACTCGCGCCGCCGGTGACGATCACCCCGAGTCCTTCGACATCGAACAGTTGCGAAACTTTCACGCCGGTTCCCCCTGTGCCAGGACGCCACCTCGCGCGCATTCGGAGGATTATGCGCCCGGCCTCTAAGGGTGGTCGCGGGCGGAAGGCGCGCCGCGCAGCTGGCTATGCGGCTGTGTCTCGCATACGAGGACTCGAAAAGAGCGGCCGGAGCGGATGCGCGCTTGGGGGGATTCGGCAACGAATCCGTCCCGGCCAGCTCGGTTGAACGTCAGTCCTCGGCACCGCCGGCGAGTGCCGTGGCCGGCGGCTCCATGCCCATCACCACGAGGTTCTTCCGCACGAAGCTCGCGCCCGGTGATTGCGCGGCCGCGACCGCCATGTCGGTGGCAGCTCGCTCGTCGCGACCCAGCAGCCAGCTCACCACCGCGCGATTCGTGCGCGCCGCGGCGGCCTCGATCGACAAGTCGACCGATGCGCCCGGTGACTGCTGCTCCGAATGGCGAATCGCGAGATTGCAGAAGGGCAGAGCCTCATTGAACCGTCCCGCCTGCGCGAGCTCGACGCACGATGCGGTGCTGCGCCTCAGCTTGACGCTCAACGCGGGGTTGTGTTGCATGACCATGACAGGATGCACGGCTTCGGCGATCGTCGGTTGCGCTGCCGCGCTGCCGGCAGCGATCAGTACTGACGCCGTCGCCGCGTGGATTCGGTGTTTCATTCGCGTGGCCTCCTTGTTGGCTCGCGATCGACGTTATTCGTACGCGGCGAGCGTGACAAACGAAGTGTCGTCATGCGATGCGTGATCGCGCGTCACGCGCTCTCCTGGAACTGCTGCAGCGTCCACGACGTGAGCGCACGCACTTCGGGCCGCGAAAGATCGTCGCGCCGCGCGACGAGGTAATACGCGTCGTCCGTGGTGACCTCGAGCGCCTCGATGCGCACGAGCGCGCCGCTGTCGAACCACGGCTGACAGAGCACGGCCGGTACGAGCGCGATGCCCGCGCCGCGCTCGGCGGCGCGCGCGACCGCGAACATGCTGTCGAACTCGACCACGTTGCGGACGTCGGTTATGTCGAACCCAACCCGTTCGGCCCAGCGCTCCCACGCGTCGGGCCGCGTGCGATGCATGATGAGCGCGTGATCGCGCAGCGGATCGTGATCGACGCGGCCAAGTGAGGCTGCCAGCTCACGCGAGCACGCGGCGACCAGGCGCAACGGAAACAGGCGCACGGCTTCGACATCGTCGTCGGGATCGCGGTTCGACAGCAGCACCGACACGTCGCTGTAAACCGGATGCTGGTCCGGACGCGGATCGCGGGTGTCGACCTGGATGTCGATGCTGGGGTGACGGCCATGAAAGTCGTGCAGCCGCGGCGCGAACAGCTCGCTCGCGAAGAACGGCGGCATGACGACGTGCAGCTGCCGGCGCGCATTGGCGCGCGAGGCGCGGACCACCGCGGCGTGCAGCGCCGCGAGCGCGGGCTCCAGGTCCACAAGCAGCTGGCGACCGGTCGCGGTGAGGGTGATCGCCCGCGTGCGGCGCTGGAACAGCGTGACTCCGAGCTGCTCCTCGAGCTCCTTGACCTGGTGGCTCACCGCCGAAGGCGTAAGTGCAAGCCGCTCCGCCGCGGCCTTGAAGCTCGAGTGCTTCCCCGCGAAATAGAAGGCACGCAACAGCCGCAAGGGCGGCGTCCTGATCGGCCATCCAGCTGACATGGAACCCACCCGCAGACATGGCAGCAACTTGCGTGCCATCTCGGGCGAGCGGACGCGACAACGTGGCGGCGGCGCGAAACCCCGCGCCGCGCGGGCGGTTTCGCACTGCGGCTGCCTGCGCGCGGCGGTCGTGTTGCGCGCGGGCGCCGGTCGCAGCGCACCATGGCGGTGCCCACGGCGCGCGCAGCGCACCGCGGACGATCAGCCGGACGCGTCGTACGGTTGGCGTATCCGGCCGATGAGCTCGGCGTCGACGCCGACTTCGACGCGGCTGCCCGTTGCCGGGCCGATCATCGCGAACTGCTTCTTGCGCCGCAGACTCACATCACCTCGGCCAGAGGCCGAGCACCAGGCCGAAGGCCGCAAACTGCGCGACATGATAACCACCGTCGATGAGGAGTGCGGCCCATGACCGATTGGCGAACATGTAGTTGACGCCGAAGCTCGTCGCGACCACGCACAGGCCGACGAGCACGCCGGTCTGCAGGCCGGCCAGTGCTCCGGTGCCGGGCGGGATCAGCGTCCACAGGAATCCCGCCGCGATGACGCTGAAGAGGTACGCGAACCCGAAAACCTTGGCGGCGTGCCCAGGCTTGGCGTCGGACACGGGCATCGCCGTGCGCCACCGCTCACCGAACAGCGCGTTCGAGTACCAGGGACACCCGATCAGGAACGTGGCCAGCGCGGCGACGGCCGCACCCGGGAGATTCACGTCGAGCATGATTCACCCCAGAGTATTGTTATTGCGCTCCGCTTGCCGCGGCTTGCCGGCGATGCTACACCCGCCGACGGTCTCCGCCGGTCCCGAGCGATTGCTGGGCCTGGCCGCCGCAATTCGGGTATGTTCGCGCCGTGCTGTATCTCGTCGACGCCAGCGTGTTCGTGTTCCGGGCCTATTACTCGGTGCCGATCGAGATCGCCGACCCCGATGGCAACCCGGTCAATGCGCTGCACGGCTTTGCGCGCTTCCTTGGCGATCTCATCGAAAGGCACGCTCCCGTTCACATGGCGGTTGCCTTCGACCAGACCCTGACACGTTCGTTTCGCAACGATATCTATCCGGCCTACAAGGCAAACCGCGACCCCGCGCCGGCCGAGCTGCAGCGGCAGTTCGCGCTGTGCCGCGAGTTCTGCCGCATGCTCGGCGTCGCGGAATTCGCGAGCCCCCGCTACGAGGCCGACGACATCATCGGCACGCTTGCGGTCCGGGCCCGTGAGGCCGGCCGCCCGGTGACCATCGCGAGCCGCGACAAGGATCTGACCCAGCTGCTCACGGGCGCCGATACCTACTGGGACGCGATCGCGGACGTGCGCTATGGCTACGACGACATCGAGGCCCGGTTTGGCGTGCGGCCGGAGCGCATCGCGGACTTTCTCGCGCTGATGGGCGACAGCGTCGACAACATACCCGGCGTGCCGGGCGTCGGCCGCAAGACCGCCGCGCAGCTGCTCAAGCACTACGACACGCTGCCGGGTGTGTTCGACAACCTCGACGGAATCCCGAAGCTCAAGTTCCGTGGCGCGAGTTTCGTCGCGCAGAGCCTGCGCGAGCACCGCGAGTCGGCGTTTCTGTCGCGCCAGCTCACCGGGATCGCCTGCGACATGCCGATCGAAGCAGGCTTCGACGACCTCGGGCGGGAGGCGCCGGACCTCGCCGGTATGGAGACCTTCTGCAATTCGCAGGGCTTTGGCCGAATGCTGCGTGAGCAGGCGAAACGCATCGCGGCCCGGATGACGGCCTGAAACGGGGCGGCCGTGCCGCGCCAGGACGCGACCGAGACGCTGCGGCAGACGTTGCAGACCGCGCTTGGCCGCTCGCTCAACCCCGTGCCCGCGGCACAGGTCGTCGGCGGCAGCATCGGCGAGTGCGTGCGCTGGGCCGGCGATGACGGCGATCTCTTCGTCAAGCTCGCGCCCGCGGAACGGCAGTCGGCGCTCGAGGCCGAGGCCGCGGGACTCGCGGAACTGGACGCCGCCGGTGCAATCCGGGTTCCAGCGTTGCTGGGCACCGGTACGGCTGGACCCACGGCCTGGCTCGCGCTGCGCTGGATCGACTTCGTCACCCCCGGCCGGCGCAGCGAAGCGCTGCTCGGCGAGCGGCTTGCGAGCCTGCATCGCGCCGGCGCGCCGCGCTTCGGCTGGCATCGCGACAACACGATCGGCGCCACGCCGCAGCACAACCCCTGGGACGACGACTGGGCACGGTTCTTCGTCCGGCACCGCCTTGGATACCAGCTCGACCTCGCGGAGGCCAATGACGCGTCAACCCGCCTGCTCGACCGTGGTCGTCGACTCTGCGAGATCGCGGGCGCGCTGTTCTCGAGTTACCGCCCGGTCCCTTCGCTGCTGCATGGCGATCTGTGGGGCGGCAACTGGGCGACGGACAGCTCGGGGGAGCCCGTGATCTTCGACCCCGCGGTGTATTTCGGCGACCGTGAAGCCGACATCGCAATGACGCGTCTCTTCGGCGGACTCGGGCCGGCCTTCTACGCGGCGTACCAGTCGGCGTGGCCGCTCGACGCTGCGGCTGGCACCCGAAGGGCCTTCTATAACCTCTACCACGTGCTCAACCACTTCAACCTGTTCGGCGGCGGCTATGCCGGACAGGCCGAAGCAATCATCGAGCGGCTGCTCGCGGAGCTCGGGCACTGAGCGCCGTGCGCGCGGAGCCGGGGCTCGACTGGCGTAATCCCGGTCAGTCCTTCTCCGGCACGGTCACCTGCCCCTTGACATCCGAGACCGTAACGTCGCCGCTCGAGTCGGCCACAAGCTCGAAGGCGCCGCCGATGTCGGCGACCGACACGTCGCCGGACGAATCGTTGTCGATGCGGACGTCTCCGCTGACCCGCGTGATGCGGATCGAGCCCGAGCTGTCGCTGGGAATGACGACTTCACGGGCGCCCTTGACGACGATGTCACCCGAGCTGTCGGTGATCTGCACGCGCCCGGCGGCGTTCTCGATGCGGATGTCGCCGGAGCTGTCGCCGATCTCGACGTCGGCGGGCAGATTCCGGGCGGTGATGTCGCCGGAGCTGTCGGTGAGCCGCTCGACCTGCACGTCGTCGATGGTCATGTCGCCGCTGCTGTCGGTGAGTGTTACCGGGATCCCGGTGGGCACGGCGATCCCGAGGTCGAGCAGCGCATAAACGTTGCCAAGGCCCTCGAGGGCGTCGGGGACCTCGACGTACACGCGCACGACGTCGCCGCTGCGGCGCGCCTGGACGTTGATCTGCGACAGGATCTCCTCGCTCGAGGCGCAGGCGCGCCCGTTGGCGGCGAGCATCTTCGTGCTGGACGTGCGCAGTGCGAGGTCGCCGGCGCGCGCGGCGATCTCGATGCGCGCCGCGCCGCTCGTGTCCACCCTGGCGGTGCGTTCGGCGGTGAACTTGCAGTCGTCCCAGGCGAATGCCGGGGCGGGCAGGACCGGCATAAGCAGGAGCGCAAGGCGTATCGGGCGTGAAATGAGCATGGTCAGGCCATCCCTTCGGGCGCTATTCAACTTGGATGCGTCGCGTGCCGCCAGGGTTGCAAGCCCGGAAAAAGTAAGCCGGAGCAGGGCGGGGGTTCCCTGCCCCGGCCGAGCGACCGTCCAGGCCGCGCGTCCGTCCCTGCTGCCTTCTATCGGCTGATGCGCGGTTTCCGATCGGCCCTGGATCCGGGGGGCTGGTATCCCAGGGCGAGGCCAGAATGCCGGGCGCACTTGGCTGCCGTGTGACGCTTTCGTGAACAACTCTTTGCGGCTGCGCCGGTCGGGAGATGCGCCGCGCATGTGCCTGACCCTGCTCGCCAGTGGTTTTGTGAGCGGGGTCACACCGGGGCTGCGCGCCGGTGAGTACCGGTCCGCATCACTCTTCGCATTCTGTGACCTCACTCAAGGTCGCCGAATGTGACTTATCTACACTCACTGGGAACTTGGGGCCCCGGACGGGCGGAATGCGCTTGTTCGCTTAAATTAAGGAGACTTCCTTGGCAGCGTTGCCGGCGCAAGCTCGCGCGAATTCGAACCAGGCGTCTGCGTCAAACGCCCGCGTGGACGCTCAGTCGCGGGTGGAGTTCATCGCCGTGACGCAGAGCGACGAGCTGCTCGAGCAGCTCGGCCAGGCGCTGGACGGCGAGTCGGCGATCCGCCACGCGGACACGATCGCGGCTGCCCGCGAGCTCATCCAGGCTGCGCAGCCGTGCGTGGTGATGCTCGATGCCCGCGAGCACCAGAAACCGGGCGACGTCATCGAAGAGCTGCAGCCGGCAAACGGGCTCAGTGTGATCGTGGTGTTCGCGCCCGCGGATCAAACCGGCACGGTCGCACAGGCGATCAAGCGTTCCCCGACGTTTGCCGTGCTGCCGGTCCCCCTGGAAACGGCGAAGACCGCGGCGGTGCTCGAAGGCGCGCGCGAAGAGGCGCTGGCGCGCCGAAACGTCGTCACCGCGCCGCGGGAGGCGCCGCAGCCGCAACCCCTCCATCACCCATTGGATGTGACGACGAGCCGGCCGGCTGGGCGGACTTCGCGGTCGGTGCCTGCCTCGGAAACCTTCGCGGCAGGCGCGCGGCCCGAGGCCGGTTTGACGACACGCAGCGGCCCGCCGCGTGCGGTGATGATCGGCGGCATCGTAGCCGTCGTACTGGTTGCAATCGTCGCCGCATGGGTCGTCCTGCGGGGCGGCGAGGATACCGGCCCCGTTTCGACGGCGCCGTCCGTCGACGAGCCTGCAGCTGCGTCCGTGACCGATGAGCCGCCGGTACCGGCGGCTGCTTCACAATCTCCCCCGCCCGCAGTGCCCACTGAGACCCGTCCAGGCCCGATCCCCGCGCAGCAGGCGCTCGCGCAGGGTCCGATCGACGAGCTGCTCGACAAGGCGCGGATTGCATTTCGCGAGCGCCGCTACACGGATCCTGACAAGGACAACGCACTCCTCTATTACCGCTCCGTGCTTGCGCGGGAGCCCGACAACGGCGAAGCGCTCGAGGGTCTGACACGCATCGGTGGCCTGCTCGACGGGCGCCTGCTGTCGGCGATGACCGAGCAGCGCTACGACGAGGCATCGGCGACGCTCGCACGTCTCAAGCTCATCAAGCCGGGCGATCCGGAGCTCAAGGCGACGGAAGCGAAGCTGGCCGGGGTACGCATCTCGGCCGCCCTTCAGAGCAACGAGGCGGACCGCGCAGCGGCGATCCTTCGCCAGGCGACGCAGTCGGGCGTACTGCCGCCCGAGCGCACGGCGCGGCTGCGCGAGGAGGTCGAGAAACGGCAGGCCGATGCGCGCACGCAGCGCTTGGCCGAGCTCGTCTCGGCCCGCATCCGCGAGGGCCGGCTGGTCGAGCCCGCCAACGACAGCGCCAAGTTCCACGTGGCCCAGCTGCGGAAAGTCGCCGGCGATTCGCGGCGCACCGCCGCCGCCGCGCGCGAGCTCGAGAACGCATACCTGAAGCGCGCGCGTGAGGCAGGCGCCGCGAGACAGACCGCGGAGCACGAGCGTTGGCTCAACGAGGCGCGGCAGCTGGGCGCGAGCGCGACTCGAATCAGCGCCGTGCAACGCGAGGTACGGGCTGCGACGGTGGCGAAGGCCGCTGCGTCTGCCGCCGACAGGAACGCGAAGCTGGTGCAGGAACGCATCAATGACGGGCGGCTGCTCGAGCCCGCGCAGGACAGCGCGCTCTTCCATCTGAACGCGTTGCGCGCGAGCGACGCCGCGGCTGCGGCCGCCGCGGCAGGCGTGCTGTCGGCCAGGTTGCTCGAACAGAGCCGCAGCTCGCTTGCGGCCGGAAGGCTCGACGACGCCGAACGTCACGTGGTTGCGGCGCGCCAGCTCGGGCTCAACCTGCAGGACGTGCAGGCCGTGGAGACGAGCCTTGCGGCGGCGCGGGTACCGGCGCCGGCGGCGCCGGTGCAGGTCACTGCGAACCAGCTCAAGCGCACGCGCTACAGCGCTCCCGAGTATCCGCGGCAGGCGCTCGCAAAGGAACTGGGCGGCGAAGTGCGCGTGAAATACACCGTCGGCATCGACGGCCGGGTCAAGGATGCGGCAGTCACTGCCTCGAATCCCGCCGGCGTGTTCGACGAGGTCGCGCTCGCAGCCGTGCGCCGCTGGCGCTTCAAGCCCTACGAGGTCGACGACCAGCCGGTCGAAGCCATCACGGGCACCGTCATGGTGTTCCAGCCCGGCGACGACTCGAATCGCTGAGTCGCCGTTTCAGGGCACACCGAGGAGATCCCACCGCATGCGCGACCTGTTCGCACGATACCGGGACACGGCCACGATGGCAGGCTTTCTGGTCCTGCTCGTGGCGTTCATCGGTACGGTGCTGGTACCGGGTTACCGGTTGGCCAACGACCTTTCTGCCAAGAGCGCGGCGCTCAAGCTCGTAAGCGAGCAGCAGGGCCAGCCGGAAGTGATGATGCGGCTGCTCGCGGCACTCCGCGACCAGCTCCGCGGCGGCGCCTACGTCGGCCAGTCGCTAAAGGACCTGGCCGCCACGGTCCGGGATTACGATGCGGCGCTGACGCAGCTCGGCGAGTCGGCGGCGGCGCCGGAGCTCGCCCAGGCGAGGCAACTCTGGAGCGCTTACCACGCGCAGGTGGCGCCGATCGCCGGCTTTGCCGGCATCCCCTACAGCGACTCCGATACCACCGGAACCCGCATCAACGCGGCTGGCCGCGAGCTGCTCGAGGACGCGCGCAACGCGCTCACGCTGGGGCGCGACACCACGCCGCAGCTCACCGGGCGGATGGCATCGATCGGCACGCGCCTCGAGCGTGACGTGGCCGACGGGGCGGCGACGCTGCGCAAGCTGATGATCGTCGGCGTGGCATTCGCCTCGGTGCTGGTGGCGCTGCTGCTCTACGTCCAGTTGCTCAAGTCGCGTCATGAGCGTGTCGCGCGCGAGGCCCAGAGCCAGACCCGCGACATCCTGGGCACGGTGAAGGAGGGCCTATTCCTGATCGACAGCGACTTCCGCATCGGCAAGGCGCATTCGGCGGCGCTCTGCGCCCTGATGCGGCGCGACAGTTTCGACGGCATGACCTTCGAGGACCTGCTGGGCACGCTCGTGCCTGAAAAGACGCTCGACACGGCGACGAAGTACGTCAAACTGCTCTGGGGCGAGCGCGTCAACGAGAACCTCATCAAGAGCATCAATCCCCTTTCCGAGGTCGAGGTCAACTTCGACCGCAGTCACGGCGGGCGCGACATCCGGTATCTCGAGTTCGACTTCCATCGCGTCAAGGGTGACGGCGGCGCACGGCAGATCCTGGTGTCGGTCAACGATGTCACCTCGCGGGTGCTGCTCGCCCGCGAGCTCAAGGAGTCGCAGTCGAGCAACTCGGTGCAGATGGACATGCTCGTCGGCATTCTGCGGGTCGAGCCGCGTCAGCTGGTGTCGTTCCTCTCCGACAGCGACGCGACCCTGAAGCTGATCAACACCGTGCTCAAGGTGCCAGCGCGCGACGATGCGGGCTTCCGGCAGAAGATCGACCAGATGTTCCGCGAGATGCACAAGCTCAAGGGCGAGTCGGCCACGCTCAGTCTCGTCAGCGTCGAGAACCGCGCGCACGCCTTCGAGGACATGCTGAAGGAGCTGCGTGATCGCCAGGAACTGACCGGCAACGACTTCCTGCCGCTGCTCGTGCGGCTCGACGATCTGTTCGCGCACTTCAAGACGGTGCGCGAGCTCATCGACCAGCTCGATGGCCTGCGCGCGGCGGCACAGGTCGGCGCCATCGTGAGCGGTGGGACCATGGCCGTGCAGGCGATGGACGTCTCCCGCGTGCTCATGCAGCGACCGGTTCAGGACGTCACAAGCGGTCTCGAGGCGCTCGCGCAGCGGATTGCCGGGGACTACGGCAAGAAGGTGCGCTTCGAAGTCCGAGGTCTCGAGCTCGTGCCAAGCGATTTTCTCCGCACGGTCCGAGCGGTCGCCATCCAGTTCGTCCGCAACGCCGTCGTCCACGGCATCGAGGACCAGGCCCAGCGTCTCGCGAGTGGCAAGCCCGACACAGGAACGATGCAGCTCGAATTCACGCGCGCGGGCAGCGGGATCGAGATGGTCTTCCAGGACGACGGCGCAGGCCTCCTCGCCGAGCAGATCAAGGAGGCGGCCGTGCGCCGCGGCACCATCACCGCCGAGGAGGCCCGCGCGCTCGATGGCAAGACTGCGATAGGGCTCATTTTCCGGCCCGGGTTCTCGACCCAGGATCAGGAGACGAAAGACGCGGGTCGCGGTGTCGGCCTCGACGTCGTGTGGAAGACCGTGCGCGGCATGGGTGGCAGGATCGCGGTGTCGACCGCGCCGGGCAAGTTCACCCGGTTCAAGGTCCTGCTGCCGAATGAGAGCGTCCAGCAGGGCGCGGTCGCCTGATCGGCGGGGATCGAGAGATGTCCGCAGTGCCCCGCACCTCACCGCTCAGGATGCTCATCGTCGACGACTCGAACATCATGCGCCGGCGAATCGAGCGCTGTCAGAACATACCCCAGCTCGAAGTCGTCGGCTCTGCCGCCAACGGCGTCGACGCGCTCGAGCTCTTCTGCAAGACCGACCCCGACGTGGTCACGATGGACATCACGATGCCGCACATGGACGGCATCGAGTGCGTCGAGCGGATCGTCGCCATCAAGCCCGACGTCCTGATCCTCGTGATATCCGCACTCGCCGACAAGGCGACGGCCGTCGAGGCCATGGAGAAAGGAGCAAACGGCTTCCTCAACAAGCCGTTCTCGGACCGTCAGCTCAACGACGCGCTGGAAGAGCTGCTCGGCAGCGCGTGAGCCACATGTTCGACGAGCACGAAATACGCACGTTCGTTTACGGGACGACCCGGTACTTCGAGGTCGCCGCGCAGCAGCCCGCCACCGTGGGCTCGCCGTATCTCGTCACGCAGGGCACCCCCGAGGTGGCCGAGTACACAGGCATCATCGACATTACCGGGCGCCGCAACGGCATCGTGTATTTCACCGCGCCGCGCGGCATGCTGATCGTCTTGCTTATGAAGATGAACGAGAGCGACGTGTCGCACGACAACCTGTGCGACCTGGTCGGCGAGGTCGCGAACACCATCTCCGGCAACGCGCGCCGCGACTTCGGCAAGGAATTCATGATCTCGGCGCCGAAAGTCGTCGCCGGCAACGGCAAGGACGTGCAGCCTCCCGCAGGCTGTCGCCCGTTCGTGATCCCGATCAACTGGCGCAGCCACTCAGCGAAGCTGGTCGTCTGCCTCAAATAGCTGCAGCGCGACCGCGCGCTGCAGCGATCCAGTCGCTCACTTCACGGACGTCCACGAGTCGCCGGGCTTCGGCCGACGCGCCCGCGATCAGAGCGGCCGCTTCGGTGAGTGCCCGATCCTTTCTCGCCCGGCCCGCCGCGTCATCGGCCTCAGTCAGCGCGCTCACGTAGAGCGCATAGGCAAAATCGCGCCGGAACGTGAGGCCACTGGCGCCCCCCTTCTGCTCGCGCCGGTAGTATTCGAGGGCGGGACGCAGAGCGTCCCGGGCTTCTGCCGCGCGGTCCTGCCTCGCGATGGCGTGGGCGAGCGTTGCGCGGGCCCGCGATCGTTCGAGGTCCGGGTCGTCGTCGGAGAAGCGGTTGGCCGGCAGCTCGAGTTGCTCCCGTGATGCAGCCTCGGCCTCGGCATATCGGCCCGTTCGGATCGCCGCAGCAGCGGCCGTCGCCAGCACATTGCGCAGGTAATTGCTACGGATCACGCCCGCGGTCGCGCTGTCGGCGGTAACGGTGGTCTGCCTGACAAGCCCGGCGATGCGTGTTGCGACGTCGAGCGCGGATGCGGCGTCACCGCTCAGCAATTTCAACCGGGCCCGCCATGCGTCCTCGGTGTACGGCTGCAGGAGACGAAACATGCTCTCGTTGGGCGTGAAGGCTACGAACTGCACGTGAGCGCGCAGCGCGTCCCGCAGGTCCTGTTCCGCGGTCCTGGGCGGACCGATCCGGGCCGAGAGTTCGGCGAGCGCTAAGCCCGTCCAGTTGAGCTGCGCACCGAGGCTGGGGACGGCGCGATCGTCTTTTGTCAGCGCCATCGTCGAGCGCAAGGTGGCGATGGTATCCAGCACGCGACCCTGCTCGAGCAGAACGTCGGCGACCTGATTCCTGCCCCGGATCCAGTAGGTCCAGGAGGTCCCGTCCGAGGGGTTGAACGCCACATAGTGCTCGCCCGCCTGCTCGGCCTTCGAGGCGAAGTCCAGGGCGGCCGCATAGTCATGTCGGCGAGCCGCCAGTACTCCCAGCACGTCAGCGGACAGTGCGCGGTTCGCCATGGAGCGAAGGTCGCCCGGACGGCGCTGCAGCACCTTCTCGGCCAGCTCGTAGACCTCCTGCTCTAGACGCGCAGCGTCATCGAGCCGACCAAGCGTAATCGCGTGACGGGCCTGCGAGTCGCTGGTATCGGCGTAGATGGACGTCGCTTGCAGGTCGGAGAGGTCCAGTGCGCCGAGGCCTGCCAGGATGCGGCGCGCCTCTTCGCAGGTTGCGACAGCCGTCGCTTCCGGCTGGCGGTGACTCAGGTGATTGAGGAGGTCCGCGTATACGAGCCGGGTCTGGCGCGAGCTTTCGGTGTTGCTCACGAACGGCCGCAGCAGATCGGCGGCCTCGGGCAGGTCCCCCTGCTTGGTAGTCGGCCCGCCGCCAGGGCCGAAGGCCGAATAGGGAGCGAACAGCGCAAGCGCGAGGCCCAGTGCGACCGGTTCGCTCGCGTCTCCGCCCGCACGGAGCCGTTCGAACAATGCCCGTGCTTCGCCGAGGCGCCTGCCGCCCGTCTCGAGGTCGTCGCTGGCCATCGCGACGCCGCCCTCGCGAACCAGCGCCATCCCACGGTAAATCTGAGTCTGGCGCGTCAGCAGCCCCGGCGGCAGGCCCTCGTAATAACTGACGGCCATGCGCGCGAGCTTGCCCATCGTCTCGACCCGCCCTGTGGGCTGCAGCTCGGCGTAGAAGTCCTCGATCAGGAACCCGACGAGCTTCTCCGCGTCGGCCCTTGCCTTCTGCGCCGCGACATCCGCCGTACGTGCGCGCCGGTAGTTGACCCAGCCGAACGCGGCGCCGGCGAGCGCGACCAGCATCAGCGCAGCGCAAACTCCAGCCACCATCCGCGTGCGCACCAGCGTGCGATGCGTTTGCGCTTCCCGCTCTTTCTGGGTGGCGAGCTGGCGCTCCGCCTCGTCGCGCGCCTCGCGCTCATGCCGGAGGTCGCGGCTCGACCGGACCACGCCGCAGAGCACGTCGTGCGTCAGCTCGACCCGGCGCATGTCGAGGCGCTCCTCGATGCGGAGCAACCGACGATCGACCAGCGTCGCGAGCGCATCCGGCGCCGCGCCGGCTGCCGCGAGGGCCTTGCTCACCCGCTCCTCGGCCAGGCTCTCGCGGAAGCCGGACTCGGTGAGGAGCTCGTCTTCGATCACGCGTCGAACGCCGGGCGGCTGATCCGCCAGCGCCCGCTCGTAGAACTCCGACAGGATCGAGTCTCGCGAGCCCGCGAGCAGGTCGGCGGAGATCTCCGCACGGCCCTGCGTCAGCCGCACGGTGTTGAGCTCACGGCACACGAGGCTCAGGAGCGACGGTTCGACCTCGGCGTTTGCGAGCTCGGCGCCGCCCGCCACGAACCGCACGATCGACTCGGCCACCTCCTGCGAGACCAGCCGGTCGCCCGGCTTCTGGACCGCGCTCAGCGCCTGCGCGCCGGTCATGCGCGCGAGCCGCATGCGGTTCTGCGTGATCGAGGGCATGGCGCCCTTCACGCTTTCGAGGTGGGCGAGGTAGTCCTCACGCAGCGCGATCAGGATGCGGTAATCGGCGCGGGCGAAGTCGTAATCCTCGGCGACGGCCTCGTCCTGCTCGAGACGGCGCTCGAGCTCCGCGGGCGGGCGGTTCTCGACGAGGTCGGCCAGGTCGTCGAGGAACCGCTTCGCGCGCAGCCGGCCCGCGTCGTCCGCCTGCGCCAGCGTGAAGATCTCCTCGAACTGGTCGAAGATCAAAAGCGGCAGCAGCGTGCGGCCGCTCGCGTCGCGCAGCAGGTCTCCGCGATGGTGCAGGAATTCCCAGAGCGACTCGCCCTCGACGGCCGAGCCGGGCCGCGTCCAGTGACCCGCGGCCTCGGTCGCGCGGAAGATCGCCTGCTTGATCTGTTCGGACGGCGGCGGCGAGTCGGGCGAGTAGTCCACCCGCACGTAGACCGGGCAATAGCCCTCGCCACGCAGCCGCGGCACGAGACCCGCGCGCAGCAACGAGGTCTTGCCGAGCCCGGACTGGCCGAACAGCACCGTCAGGAGCCTGCGCTGCACGCGACGGGCGAGCTCCGCGGCTTCCTCGTCGCGCCCGTGGAAATAGGCGCGGCTCTCCTCGGTGTACGAGGAAAGACCGAGCCACGGGTTCTCGGGATCGATGGTCGCCGATGCGATGGGGCTCGAGCTGATCCGGTTCATGCGCGGCGTCCGCTCAGGAGCTCCTGCAGCCGGCGCAGCAGCTCGGGCCCGGGTTCGCCACCCGGTGTGCGCGTGATGTGCAGGGCCCTGAACTTCTCCGGCACCAGCGCCTCGGCCTCGGGTGTTTCGTCGATGCAGATGGGCACGATGTACACCGCGCCCTCGGCGATGTTGCGCGAGCGGTCGACGGCATAGCTCCACTCGCGCCGGAAATAGCCCTCGTGGCGCCGCTGGGTCGTCGCGGAGATGACGGGCACGAAGAAGCTGCAGCGCGCGATGTTGGCGTGGATCTTCCGGTCGTAGTCATCGCCACTTTCGAGCCGGTCGAGGTCGAACCAGGTCGTGAGCCCGGCGGCATCCATCGCCGCCTTGAGCCGCTGCACGGCGGGCAGGTCCTCGCGCGCATAGCTGATGAAGATGGCGTTGTCCGGCATCTCGCGTGACGGCGGCAGGAAGCGCTGCGGGGCGCTCGTGGCGCCGGACGGACCAGCGGCCGGCCGCTGCCGCTTCGTCCAGCGCGCGTGCAGCTCGGCGACGAACGCCTCCGCGCCGCCGTAGACGCGCGTGCGCACGCTCACCTGCTGCAGGAACGCCACGAGCCGCTCGTCCTTCATGGTGTGGTCGTCTGCGAGCACTTCGCCGACATCGCGCGGATCTGAGAGCCGCTTGCGCTTCGCCATGCGCAGGAACAGCCGCGCCAGCCAGTTGGAGAAATCGCTGCCGATCAGCAGCAGGTGATTGTGCTCGAGCTCGTGGAACAGTTTCTCCGGGGTCAAGTGCTCGGACTGCAGCGCGCAGATGAACTCGAGCATGTCCTCGTCGGAGACGACGTAGGTCGGGGATGCGGAGAGCCGGCCGAGCATGTGGTACACCACCGCGCGCTGCAGCTGGCTGCGCTCGACGGGAAGGTCGGCGACGCGGTTCGGGGCATAGGCGATGACCTCGGCGGTCGGCTGGCCGCCGTAGCGCTCGAGATTCACCGCCCGCTCGAGCAACGGGTCGAAGGTGGTGGTCACGAACAGGTCGAAGTCGGTGATCTGCGCGAGCTGGCGCAGGGCGGGTGGCGGCTCGAACTCCACCTCGCGCATGATCGAGCGTATTCGCGTGTACGCTTCCTCGCGGCGGCCACGCTGGCCGAGGTAGCAGCACACCACGTCGTTGAGCGCGAGCGGCTGGGGCAACCCGGCGGTGTTTACCTGCAGGCGCCCGGCCAGCTTCTCGGCCAGCCACTCGTAGAGCGGCCGCAGCCCTCGATCCGTCTGCACCCGAAGCAGGTCGGGGCCGATGATGGGAATGACACGGCGCTCATCGATGTAGTTGAGGAGGTCGTCCCAGGCATCCTCGTCGAAGTTCTGCTGCGTGGGCATCACGGCGCTCATGCCGCGCCCCCGTCGGTCGGCACGTCAGCCATCGGCCCCCCGTCTCGTGCTTTTCGTACTCAGGCGCCGCGAGTGTAACGCGAATGGCGCCCCGGTAATTGTCAGGCGGGCGTAGCAAGAGCGCAATTGCGGAAGGAAAGCGCCCTCGTCTGGAAGCGTTGGCGGGTTGTCATGGCCTCGCGCGCTTGAACGTGATGAGAACATACCCGGACCCCGCCCTTGCCTCGAACGCGGCGGGTCGGCCCTTGTCCAGGTTCGGTGCGTTGTCGCATATCGTCAGCGTGTCCCCGTCCAGGCCATAGATTCCTTTCCACGCCTTTCCCTTCAGCGTAGTGCTCGGGTCCACGCGCAAGGTTCCCTCGTAGAGGGGCTTGCCGTCCTTGGACCGGATCTGAAAACGATTGCCGGCAATGGAGAGTCGATGTCCAAGAACGTCATCGGCTCCTTTGTCGTCACGTTCGGCCTTTGTTGCCGACCAGGTCCTTGCAGTTGCGTCTGGGCCTCCTCAGCCGGCTGCGCGAACGCAGGCACGAGCCCCATCCCGAAGATCAGCCAGCCCATCGCCCAAGTGATCCCGCGCATGCTCCTTCTCCTGTGTTACTAACGCCGCTGCGTGGCACGTTGAACGCCGTCAGTTCTCGCCAATGTTCACCCGAAATCATCACCCTGCTCTTAGCAGATCCGCTTGGCGAAGTACGGCAGCGTGATCCCAGTAGATCCGCTCACATGCGACTTTATCCCCGCGAAACTGCACGACCACCACGACATCAATTGAGATTTTCTTCGCCGTCGGCGGAACGTTCGGCAAGAGCCACGGCATCGGCCTGCCGTGGGTGAACGTAAGATGCAGTTCATCCACGAGTTGTGCCTCTCCGACGACACGGTTCACGGGCGTTATCTGGAGGTCCTCAGGCCATGAGGGGATAAAGTCATCCCGATAGAAAGCCCGCAAAGCATCTTTGCCACGGCCGCCGGTGTTCACAGGCATATGGTTGACATAGGCATCCTCAACCATGGTGGCCAGGGTAGCCTCGACGTCCTTGCTCTCGAACTCCCCTTTGAGATGTTCTGCCCACAAATGCTCCAGCTGTTGCGTGGGCACAGTTGAGTCGTCCACTTGCTTCCGCTTCATATTGCGTCCGTTCTCTCATGTAGGCCGACCAAACACGGCCTTGTCGCACGATTTGCGCCTTACCTGTGACGGCCTAACCACCGCGCATGAGCGGCCGAGCGAGCGGGCGGAGCCCGTTTGCGAAGGTCCCTCTCGATGCGCTTGTTGGGCCGATGTTGGAATGTTCTCAGGATTCCTTGTAGATCGTCTTGCCTTCCTTGGATCGTCTCCGCCACCCGGATGTCCTTGATTTCCATCGGGGCGAGCTTGAGCGGTTTCCGATCGAGGATCACGAGATCCGCGACCTTCCCGCCTCCTGACGTAATCGACCTGTGCGGGTTGATAGCCGATTGCGGTGCGCGTTGCTTGCAGGGTCTCTCCCTTCTCTTCTTCAAGGGGATCACCTCGCCTTCGTAGACCGTCCAGCTCGGCGGTGCGGGGCGTCTGTCGCCGATCTTCGCGTGGCCCACCATCCCCGGCTTCCGTAGCCAATATCTCAATATCTCGAACGCAACGGCCAGGAGGCCGGGAATGACTTCATGACCATCGCGCCAGGAACATCTACGGAATCCAGTTGACGTGCTTAGCATAGGCCGGCGTGTTATTGCTCTTGTGAAGATCGCATTGCTGCGCGAGCCACTGAAACCACTCAGCCCAGGATGGTTGAGATTGTTCCACTCTGATTTGATTGAGCCAAGGACCAAGTTTGCGCCACATCACAACAATGATGCCGCCGGCGAGCTCTACAACCAGTCCGAATGGTGCGATGCGTTGGAATACAAGCAGGCCCATTGTCTCGAACGTAGTGCAAATCAGTACGGCAGCTTTCTCTGCTTCGGGTCCCGCACGCCGGAGTTCATCGGCGGATACGCCATCAGGCAACCCTCGAATAGTCGTCAAAGCATTGGCAAGCTCGGCGTCCATAAATGAGCGCATCAGCTCGCCGGCAACCGCATCTCGACGCTGCTTCTTCAATTCGGACAATTGAATGAGTCCAAATAGGTGCCTCCCACGATGGTGGCGGTGCCGACTATCTGAGAAATGCTTGAGAGGGTCTCGATATTCATAGGCATTTCCAGTTTGGGCGTGGCTATCCTTCTTCTCGCCCACTCATCAGAGCTTCGCCATGACGTGCCGCACGACGCTGTAGTCCTCGAGCGCGTACATCGAGAGGTCTTTGCCGTAGCCGGAGCGCTTCAAGCCCCCGTGCGGCATCTCGCTCACCAGCATGAAGTGCGTGTTGATCCAAGTGCAGCCGTACTGCAGTCGTGACGCGACCGCGAGCGCCTTGCCGACGTCCTGGGTCCACACCGATGAAGCGAGGCCGTAGTCGGAATCGTTGGCCCACGCGATGGCCTGATCTGCGTCCTTGAACCGCGTGACCGACACCACCGGTCCGAAGACTTCGCGTTGCACGATCTCGTCCGACTGACGCGCGCCGGCGACGACCGTGGGTTCGTAGAAGAACCCGCCGCCTTCGCCGCTTTTGCCGCCCGTGGTCACCTCGATGTGCTTCTGTTTCCTCGCACGATCGACGAATCCGGACACGCGCGCGCGCTGCTCCGCGCTGATGAGCGGACCCATCTCGACGTTCTTCGCCGTCTGAACACCGACGTTGATCGAGCCGACAGCGCTCGTGAGATCGGCCACCAGCCGGTCATAAACCTTCGCGCCGGCGTAGAGCCGGCACGCCGCCGTGCAGTCCTGGCCAGCATTGTAATAACCGAAGGTGCGCACACCTGAAACGACCGATTCCAGGTCCGCATCATCGAATACGATCACCGGCGCCTTACCGCCGAGCTCGAGGTGCGTGCGCTTGATCCCGTCGGAGGCCACCTCGAGGATCTTTGCGCCCGTGGCCACATCTCCGGTGAGCGAGATCATCCGCACCTTCGGATGACGGGTGAGTGGTGCGCCGACCGACGCCCCGCGACCGGCCATGATGTTGACGACACCAGGAGGAAAGAGATCTGCCAGCAACTCGGCCAGCTTGAGCGCCGTGAGTGGCGTCTGTTCCGAAGGCTTCAGCACGCAGGTGTTGCCCGCGGCCAGCGCCGGACCCAGCTTCCAGGCCGCCATCATCAGGGGATAGTTCC
>Ga0268386_10000577_pt1 | contig 23492 bp, 20 predicted proteins | sample RVTome_15_FD_200260 | JGI IMG/M metagenome (GOLD analysis project Ga0268386, IMG submission 200260) | Soil microbial communities from uranium-contaminated site in the Upper Colorado River Basin, Wyoming, United States - RVT150D86... ...
GCCAGCTTCCGCACCGACGCTGGCAGCGTCGGCCACGTGGCGGAAGCTGCCAGCTTCCGCACCGACGCTGGCAGCGTCGCCCACGTGGCGGAAGCTGCCAGCTTCCGCGCCGACGCTGGCAGCGTCGGCCACGTCGCCGATGACCGGGTGGATCTGCGACGGTTCCGCTTCGCGAACTTCACCGGCGAACAACCGCTGCGGGCGCTCGCCGAACGGCAGCACGAAATCCCGAACCGGGTCGCATTCGAGCCGCTCGATCACACGCCCGAACTCGTGGCGGGAGTCGACGTGTCGTATCGCGGCGGGTCGGCGTTCGCTGCGTATGCAGTGGTGGAAACGGCTTCCGGGGAACTGGTGGAATCGCACGTGGTGCGGCGGCCGGTCGCATTCCCCTACATCAGCGGGTATCTCGCCGACCGCGAGCTGCCGGCGCTGCTGGCGGCAGTCAAGTCGCTGCCGGCGCGCGTCCCGCGGGCGGAGATCGTCTTCGTCGACGGCAACGGCCTGCTGCATCGCCGCGGGGCGGGAATCGCGACGCATTTCGGCGTCGTGGCCGGCCTGAGGACCATCGGGGTGGGGAAGAAGCTGCTGTGTGGGACCGTCAACCTCGATGGCCTCAGACAGGCGGACTCAAGCGCCGTCACGCTCGAAGGCCGAACCGTGGGGGCCGCGGTGAAAGCCGGCAGCAAGTCGCGCCCGATCTTCATTTCCGTCGGTCACCGCACGACGCTGCCGGACGCCGTACGCCTCACGCAGCTCCTCTTTCACGGCCACCGCCTGCCGGAGCCGCTGTACCACGCCGACCGCCTCAGCCGCGAAGAGGCCAGAGGTTCGTAGGTTCGTAGTGACCGGCTTCAGCCGGTCGACGCCGGGCGCCTCACGGGACCGGCTGAAGCCGGTCACTACGAACGGTCACGACGAGCGAATCGCGGCCAGCGTCCAGTGCCGGTCGGTCGTCTGGCGGGCGACGGTCGGGATTCCGACGTCGGCCAGCAGCCCGTGAAGCTCGTCCAGCGTCAGCGCGGCGTGCAGCGAGTCGCTGAACATCTGCTGCTGATGCGCGTTCTCCCCGCCGGCGTAGGTCGCGACGAGCCGGTCGAGCGTTGCGGCATCCGGCGGCCGCAGCAGGTCGCGGACGAACAGCGCACCCCCCGGCTTCAGCACCCGCCACAGCTCGGCGAGCACGTCCCGCGGCTGCGGGATGTGGTGCACGATGCTGTTGGAAATCACCGCGTCGAACGACGCATCGGTCTCGGGCAGAGACTTGCAATCGACGCAGGCCAGCGTGATGGCATCGGTCAACCCGGCCGCCGCGACGTTCCGCTCCGCCAGCTTCAACATTTCCTGCGCAAGGTCGGTGGCGACGATGTGCAGCGGGAACGGTTCCCGAGAGCGAAAGCGGGAACAGAGCTCAATCGGAATCTGCGCCGTTCCGGTTCCCGCATCCAGAATCCGCAGCGGCGGTTCGCTTCGTCGTAGCGTGGACTTCAGTTCACGCGAGTGACGCAACGATTCATCAGCCGGCTGGTTCGCGTGGACTGAAGTCCACGCTACTTCGTTCGCGGCGGCGAGGAAGTCGTCGACGAACACGCAGTTCACGCCGCTGTGGTCCATCGCGTCGTAGTCGACCGCCTCCTGCGGCGTGTCCATGACTTCGGGTTCGAGGATGCGGGGGAGCATGTCAGTGTGTCGTGTGGGGGTAGTGTGGACTTCAGTCCACACGAGTCGGTCGGCGTCCCAAGTCGTTCGGTCATCGACCGCGAATCGTGTGGACTGAAGTCCACACTACGAAGACACGTAACCCGGCGCGAATCGCCGGTAAATCGGGATGAATGCCCGCAATGCCGCCAGCCCGCACAGGCTGCCGATGCAGTCCGCGAGCACGTCGATCGGGTCGCAGGTGCGGTTGAGGGCGGGAATCAATTGCAGCAGCTCGTCGGCGACGGCATAGGCCGCGGTGATCGCAAACACGACGGCGTAGTCGCGGGCCGTCAGCTCTCGCAGCACCCCCCGCCACAGCCCCAGCAGAAACGCCAGCCCGGCGTAGGCGACGAAGTGCATCAGCTTATCGGAATGCCGCGGCAGGTCCCCCAGGTCGGGACTGGGGACGTGCGTGCCGACAAAGATCGCGGCCCAGAACGACAGGGCGGCGGCAGCCACGATGCGACGCCAGATGCGGTTCATGGGGAACGACGGCCGGGCGGGATTGCGGGCATCCGGCGCGCCGGCTGTCCTGCCGCTGTCGCCGTCGTTCGTGGAAGTCGAATCGGTATCCACCGTTTCGCCGTTATCGCCGCTTGCGGCTTAGCCGTCGTCGAAAGTTGAACCGCCACGGCTAAGCCGCAAGCGGCACATTTCGTTTCAATACGGTTTGAGCAGCCGATGCTTCGGGTTCTTTTCGAGGTACGCCGCGATCCGGTCGGTCCGCGACAGCGCCTGCGGGAGGAACTCCAGCGCCTGCCGCAGCCGCTCGTTCGGCTCGGCGCAACTGAACCGCAGGAACCCGCGGCCCGCTTCGCCGAAGCATTCCCCGCCGAGGCAGGCGATGCCGAAGCCGTCGTCGGCCCCTTCCAGAAGATACAGCGCCAGACCGTGGCTGGTGATGCCCAACCGGTTGCAGACCGGAGAAACGTTGGGAAAGACGTAAAACGTGGCGGTCGGATCGATCGTGTGGAACCCGTCGATGCGGTTCAGCCCCGCGGTCAGCAGCTCCACCTTCTCGCGGAATTTCTGCATCGTCGCGTCGCGTTCGGCGTGGTCCCGCTTCAACGCGGCCGCGCCGGCGAGCTGCACCAGCGGCGGCGTGCAGGAGAGCGTGGTGTTGATCATCTTCCCGATCGCGTCGGCAATCTCCGCCGACGAAACCGCGAACCCCAGCCGCCAGCCCGACATGCTGTACGACTTGCTGAAGGTGTACGCCGCCACGCACTGCCGCATCATGCCGGGCAGCTCCAGCAGCGAATGGTGCCGGCCTTTCCAGATCATGTGGCAGTACGGCTCGTCACTGAGGACGGCGACGTCCCGGCCGCGAACCAGGTCGGCGATGTTCCGCAGGTCCTCGGCCGTCGTCACGCCGCCGGTCGGATTGTGCGGCGAGTTGAGGAAGATCGCTTTCGGCGACGGGTCGTCGTTGAGGAACTTCTCGATCGCGGCGACTTCCGGCCGGAAGTCGTTCTCCTGCCGCAGCGGCGTCAGCACGGCTCGCGCGCCGCGGCGTTCGATGTTCGGGATGTACGTCGGAAAGTACGGGCTGAACACCAGCACGCCGTCACCGGGATTGAGGAACGCCTCGCAGAAGAACTGCTCGAAGACCTTCGCCCCCGGCCCGGCGACGATGTTCTTCGCCTCGGCCGGGATGTTGAATTCCCCCTTCACGAACTCCGCCGCCGCCTGCCGGTATTCGGGGATGCCCGGCGACGGACAGTAATGCGACTGGTTGCTGCCGATCGCTTCGATGCCGGTCGCTTTCGCGGAGGCCGTGCTGTCGAACGGGCTGTCGCCGATTTCCAGCTCGACGACGTCCTTCCCGGCCGCCTTGAGCTGCTTCGCGACGGCCAGGACGGTGAAGGCGGTTTCGACGGAGAGGGATTGCGCGAATTGACTGAGCGTGGCGGACACGGGGAGACTCGATGAGGGATGAAGGATGAGGGATGAAAGATGAGGGATGAAGGATGAGGGATGAAGGAAGGATCAGGATGATTTGTGAACCACTCACTACTCACCGCTCACCACTCAGCATTCTCTACTTTGACGAAACCCGTTTGAACCGCGACACAGCCGCCTGCGCTTCCCGCGACAGACGCGACTGCGGGGCGCGTTTCGCAAGTTGTTGTAACAGTTGTTGCGCCGCCGGCGTTCTGATGAGTTCGAGCACTTCGACCGCGCGCACGATTCGCAATTCCTCCGGACCCAGCGATTGGACGTCGATGCGTTTCAATAATTGCTGCATCCGCACCCGCGCCTCGGCGGACGGCGGAGACTTCACGGCGCGGCGTAACGCCCGGGCGGCGGCCGCGCCGAGCTTCCGCAGCGCCTTGGTTGCAGCTTCCCGGTCCTGGAAACTGTCGCTGTCGAGCTGCTTCACGATCTGGTCGATGACCTTCGGGTCGGTGAGCGGCGGCGCCTTCAGGCGTTGGCCGAACAGCTTGAGCGACGCTGCCGGAGACGATGCCAGCGCGAGCACGGCCTTGTAGCCCTTTTCCGCGTCGAGGTCGGCCAGCGACTTCCACAGGTCCTCAAGCTCCTTCGCCGTACGCTCGATCGGCGTGCCCGGCGACGGCGGCCCAAGGGGGACGAGGTGCACTTCTCCCGGCACACCGGCGCGAAAACCGCCGGCACTGACGAGTAGCCGCCCCTTCGGACCGAATCGCACGCATTCAACCCATTCCCGGTGCCGCGGGAGTGACAGCCGCTCGCTTCCGCTGGCGGTTTCGAAGAGTTTCACCTCGCCCAACGTCGTGAACCACCCGCCCGAAGCGGCCAGCGATTTGCCATCCGGCGAAAAGCAGACGGAGAGCACCGGCCCGCGAAATCCGCCGAAATTCGCGCGGCGTTGAAGCGTCGCGGCGTCCCAGAGTTGAACGATTCCCGGCTTTTGCATGCCGGTCGGCCGGGCGGACGTCGCCAGGAATTCGCCGTCCGGGGAGAACGCGATGGCCTGCACGCCCTCCGTGTGAGGCGAGAACGACTTCCGCAGCGTCAGCTTCGAGGTGTCCCACAGGCGGACGGTGCCGTCAAAACTCGAACTCGCCAGCGTTTTGCCGCCGAGGCTGAATGCGAGGAATCGGACGGCGTCCTTGTGACCGGTCACCGTCCGCATCAGCTTTCCGCTTGCCGGGTCCCACACTTTGATCGTCTTGTCCCAACTGGCGGAAATCAGCCGGCGGCCATCCGGCGTGAAAGCGACGTCAAAGACCAGGCCCGCGTGCCCCGTCGACGTCCACACTTCCCGCCCCGCTTTCAGGTCCCAGAGTTTGATCTCGCCGGGATCGAGCGGTTTCGAATACTCGCCGCTGCACGATGCGAGGCGTTTGCCGTCGGGAGAAAACGCCGCCTTCCAGACGCGTTGCGTGTGTCCTTTCAGCCACATGGTCCGCCGGCCGGTTTTCGTGTCGTAAATGGCGACGGTGCGGTCCTCGCAGGCGATGGCAAGCCGCGATCCATCCGGAGAGAACACCGCGGAGAAGGCAACGCTGGCCGGCTGCGGGGAGATCGAAACTTCGCTCCGGCCGGGCTCCGCAGGCTCGTCATCGGCGGCCGCAACCGGCACAGTCGCGAACATGAGGGCCAGCCCGGCCGCAGCGGTGGTGGCGGCAATGGAGCGTGCGAACCGGCTGAGGGTGGCGGACACGGGCGGGGCTTTCTGCGGAAGGCCGAACTTGCTGTCGGAAATCGTCTCGCGAGCAGTTTGAATATCGAATATCGAATACGGAATGATGAATGTTGAAGGAAAGGCGGCGCGCGTCGATTCTGACTTCTGCCTTCAACGTTCCGTGTTGGATATTCGATATTCCATTACCGCGTCGCGATCGCCTGCGCCAGCGGCCGCAGCACCTGGTTGACGACGTAGTTTTCCAGCAGCTCTTCGCAGTGCGCTTTCAGGTTTCGCAGCGAATCTTCGTACTTCTCCGCCGCGCCGAGGCTGCCGTATTGACGCACCGTGAAAAACACGCTGATCTGCTCGTCCTGGTATTCGCCGCGGCGGACCTGGTAGGCGTTGGTGCGGGTTTCGACCATCAGCCGGGCCTGTATGCGGCAGGATTCGTCGAGGCTGAAGAAGATCGACGGCTCGTAGTTCAGCACGCGGGCGCCGGGGATTTCCATCAGGCCTTCCATGGCGTGGCCGGTTCCGAGGGCCTCGGCGACCAGCTCGTCGTGGTTGCCGCGATAGGAGAAGTCGAAGCCCATCATGTAATCGAGGGCCTCGCAGTCGAGCGGGCTGACGGAGAGCATGTAGGGCACGAGCTGCAGCACGAGCAGGTGCTGTTCCATCGCGTCGTCGGGGTGAGGGGGGTTGACGTAGCCGCTGCAGATTCGCCGGGCTTCGAGCGAAATCCAGCGGTGGTGGCCGGCGTCTTTGTCTTCTTCGAGGACGAAATCCCCCGTCTCGCGGGTGTAAAAATTCCGCATGTTCGGGTAGGATTTCTGCACCCGCTCGAAGTAGGCCAGAATCGTTTCGCGTCCCTCGGGAAGTTTCATCTCCGTGCAGAGATTCATGTTGACGTAATAGTCATCCGCCAGGGACCCGTAGGCGTGCATCGTGTTGCCCTTCTGGTGCGAAACCGCGTGTCGTGGTCAGTGCAAGGCGTCGAAAAGTCGGACGATCGAAGGTCGGAAGGTCGAAGGTCGGAAGGTCGGAAGGTCGGAAGGTCGGAAGGTCGGAAGGTCGAAGGTCTCAAAGTCGGGAATCAGATTCTTTCACCTCTGACCTGCGATCTCCGACTTCCGACTTTCGACTCATTTACGAAGTGCGTCCCTATTCTATAAGTCCAATCCATCGGGGTCAAAACAAGATGCAGACACTCGCCCGCGAAGAGATTCGGGAAATCCAGCCCGCCAGGTCGTACCGGTTTTCCGTCGCCGTCTTCAGCACCGACTTCGGCTGGTTCGGACTGTGGGGAAACGCCGATGGTCTCGCGGGGCTGGCGATCGGCCATGCGTCGCGGGAATCGGCCCGGCGGTCGCTCCTTGAGCGGCTGGCGGCCGAGATGCCGGGCGCGGAATGGGCCGAATCCGACTGGAATCCCGATCTCCGCCGCCGGCTTCAGGACTACACCCTCGGCTCGCCGGACGACTTCCGCGACGTCTGCGTGCTGCTGCCGAAGCTGACGGCGTTCCAGCGGGCCGTCATCGACGCCACGCGGCAAATCCCCTGCGGCGAAACCCGGAGTTATGCCGAACTCGCCGCTGAAGCAGGTCGTCCGGGCGCGGCGCGCGCGGTGGGGAACGTGATGGCGTCGAACCGCGTGCCGATCGTCATTCCCTGCCATCGCGTGGTGGCGTCCGGCGGGAAGTGGGGCGGGTTCTCCGCTCCGCAGGGAGTTGACCTGAAACGCCGCATGCTGGACGTCGAGGCCGCAGGCTGATTCGTGATGCCGATTTGCCCCATGCCGTCACGATGCGCACCTTGGGCCGGCGAAGCCGGGTCGGCGGGCAAAACGTCGTTGAAAACGGTCTTCGGGCCTGTTCTAATCAAAACTGGCTTGCTGGCCGATGGGAGTAGCACGGCTCTCCGAAGCCGTGGCCACGCCGTCGGAGCGGCGTGCTACAGCGGCCGCATGCGGGGGAACCGTCTGTCAGCGGAAATGCCGATATCGTGACATCCACTCGCCGAAACTCCTTGTACGACGGACTTCCGAGGCCGTCGAATTGGGTGCTGAGTTCCACGACGGCCTTGGAAGGCCGTCGTACTCGCTCGCGGCGAGCCGGCACCGTGGCGTGCGAGTTTCTGCTGGCGTTTCCCTTTGCCTTCCTGTTCTTTCTGGCGGCGGCGGAATTCGGGCTGCTGCTGACGAACCTGCGGCACGTGGAGCTGGCCGCGTTCGAATCGGCCCGCGAGGTCGCCCGTCTCGACAAGCAGCATCTCGGCGACGCCGCACAGTTGGCACGCCGTCGCGCGAACCGCGCGTTGCAGACCGCGGGGACGGGGCAGACCTGCCTGGTGGTCGTCGAGCACAACGTTCCCGACGCGGGGAATGGATTCCAGGTGAACGCCGACAAAGACTGCGGCATTGCCGGCGGGCCGCGACGTCCGCTGCCGAGCGTGGGCCGGGTGCGAGCCGTCCGCTGCACGGTGGCGGTGCGGATGCGGCACCTCGCGCCGGACCTGCTGGCGATGGTGGGTTTCTCGCTGAAGGACCGCAAAGCCTACGCCACGGTGACGGTCCCTTATGTCGGAGACTGCAGGCCCAAGCAGAAAAGCGGCAAGGAACCCAAGGTTGCACAGACGCAGAGCAATTGAACCTTCAGACTGGAACCGCGAACTGATGACGATCATTCAGCCAACTCGAACCACCAGCCGCGGCGCGAACCGCCGCGGGATTGCCGGCGTGTGGCTGTTGCTGTCGGTTCCCGTGTTCGTCGCGGTGCTGGGGTTCGTGTTGAACATCGGCTTTCTGTGGATCGCCGAAGCCGACCTCGAAAACGCCGCCGCCTCGGGAGCGCTGGCCGGGGCGAAAGCGCTCGGCGACCGGCAGCCGAGCGAGCCGGGCAACGAGACCGCCGTTGCCGCCGCGCGGGAGTTCGTCACGTCCAATTCCGTGCAGGGCAAACAGATCGCTTTGGGCCAGGCAAACCCGCACGCGAAGCAGACTCGCTGCCGGGGCGCGGTCCTGCTGGGGAAAGTCGACGGCCGCACGTTTCGCCCGTCGCGGGACGGCGATCCGGGCAACGCCTGCTACGTGCATTTGGCCTGCAAAGTCGACGGGCCGCTCGGCTGGCTGGCCGGCCCGAAAGTCCTGCGGTGTTCGGCGACCGCGGTCGTGGGCAGCGACGGCCGGCCGAAGCTCGTCGAGATCGACCGCGTGCGGCGCGACGAAGGGAATGGAGTGATGGAGTGATGGAGTGATGGAAGAAGCGCTCACCGCGAATCCACGACGCCATTACTCCACTACTCCAACACTCCATTCCCCTAGAGGACGCGCGATGTCGAACCGCACGGAGGCTGTTTCCTCCGACGAGAGCGAACCGGAGCCGCCGCCGGGGCCGATGCCCCGCCCGCAGATCAGTCCGCGGTACGCTCTTTCGTGGCCGCACGTGTTATTTTGCGCTTTCTTCGGACTGCTGTTCTGGTTGCTGAATTCGCAGCCGCTTTTTCATTCGGACGTCTGGGGGCACGTCCTGTACGGGCAGTGGATCCTGGAGCACGGTGGGCTGCCGGCCGAGGACCCGTTCATCCCGCTCGCCCTGGGAGTGAAGATCGTCGACTCGGCGTGGCTGGCGCAGGTGATCTTCGCGTCCGTCCACGATGCCGGCGGCGGCGAAGCGATGTCGTCGCTGTTTGCCGTCACCGTCGTCGCCACGTATCTGCTGCTGGCGGCCGTGTTCTACCTGCAGACCGGGCGGATCGGCGTCGCGCTGGGCGGCGCGATCCTGGTGCTGCTGCTGGCGGTGCGGCGGGTGCTGGTCATCCGGCCGGAAATCTTCGGCGCCCTGTCATTCGCCGGGCTGATCCTGCTGTGCCAGCTCGTGCGGCGGCCAACGTGGCGGAAGGGGGAACCAATTCCCGACGCACCAACCTGGATGTTCGTAGTGACCGGCTTCAGCCGGTCAAGGGACCGGCTGAAGCCGGTCACTACGAACGGGCGGCTGATTGCCGCTTACGCCGGCATCCCGCTGCTGATGGTCTTCTGGACCAACACGCACGGGTCGTTTCCAATCGGTCTGGCGTTTCTGGGTTGCCACGCGGTGGGAGGCATGATTGAAACGGCGTGGAGGACGAGGAGCTTTTCGGGCGTGTTCGGCGACCGGATGGTCCGCCGCTGGATCATCCTCACGCAGCTCGCCGCCGCCGCGGTGCTGCTGAACCCCGACACGATCGACGCGTACATCAACGTCGCGACGTTCGGGAGCAATCCGAACCTGCAGGGCATCCAGGAATGGGCGCCGATGCACCTGCGCGCGATCGAAGCGCCGGGGCTGCTGGCGTCGCTGGTCGTGCTGGCGTTCGCGGTTCGTCACAGCCGCGTCGTCATCACGCCGACGCAGGCGCTGCTGCTGGGGGTGTTCACGACCGCGTTTCTGTTCAACGTGCGGATCGCCGTCTGGTACGCGTTCGTCTTCGGGTACGTGATGGTGCCGCATCTGGAAGAGCTGCTGGCCCGCAAGTGGCCGAAGCCTGCGGCGGTCCCCGATGCGGAAGTCGAGCTGGGCGGGGGAGTGTTCGGGCGGAGCTACATCCACACGCTCGTCTGCGGGCTGATGATCTGGATGGGGTTCGCCCTCTCCCCGAGTTCCCGGCCGCTGCTGGGGGGACGGCCGCGCCCCCCCGAACGGCTCTACGACAACCAGACGCCGCTGGGGGCGGCGGCGTTCCTCCGCGCGCACCCGCCGCGGGGTCTGGTCTGGAACTCGGCGATGTGGGGAGACTGGCTGCTGCTGGACGGTCCGCCCGGCCTGCAACCGTTCGTCAACACCAACGCGATGCACGTGGTCCCCCCGCGGGTCTGGCGGGACTACCAGAGCATCGCCCGCGCCGCCCGCGGCTGGCCCGGCCTCGTCGACAAGTACCGCGTCGACACGCTGATCGTCTCGAAACGAGACCAGCCCCGGCTGTCGCGGGAGGTCCGCACTCTCGGGGGCGACTGGGAGATCGTGTACGAAGATTCGCAGGCGATCGTCGTGTCCCGTGAACCCGGCACGCGGAGCGCCGGACGGCAAAAGCAAAAGAGATGAGGGATGAAGGATGAGGGATGACCGAAAGAGAATATCCTTCATCTTTCATCCTTCATCCTTCCTTCATCGTTCATCCCTCATCTCTTGGCGCGTTTCCTCACGCTCCGGTCGTTCCGCCTCTGCCGTTTGCTGCGCGTCTTCCGCAGGCGACGGTCGTGCCGCGCGGATGCGGGAAACTGGCTGGCGGCTGCCGGATATATCGAAAAAGAGACAAGGGCTGACGGTCCAGCAGTCGTAGCGTGGACTTCAGTCCACGCGAGTGACGCAGCGATTCATCAGTCGGCCGGTTCGCGTGGACTGAAGTCCACGCTACGCCCTTTGTCCGGCCCTCGACCCTCGACCCTTCGCCCTTGACCATTCCAGATGTCGGACCCTCTGTCGAAGACGTTCGACCATCTCACGGCTTCGGCCAATGAGTACGCGCTGCCGGTATTGCTGCACGCGCTGACGGTGGCCGACGAATCGATCCGCAACCAGGCCGTCACGGCCCTGCTTCGCCGGGGGCAGAAACGAGGGCTTGTCGAATTGATCCGGGCCTACGACAAGCTCTCCGACCGGCTCCGCGAGGGGATCGACGGGTCGGCCCGGCGACTGCGCGACGCCCTCCGCGAAGCCGTCGAAAAGGGAAAGCCGAACCTCCGCCGGAATGCGATTCGCATCATCGAGAACGCGGCGGCCTGGCCTCACGCGGAGGTCCTGCTGAAACTCGTCGTCGAGAACGGCGAACTGGCGCGGCCGGCGATGCAGGCCGTCGGAGTCATCGTCGACCGGCTGTTCGACGACCTGACGAACCACGGCGATGCTGCCGGCACAGTGGGGGAACTGCCGAAGGCGGAAGGCGGAAAGCGGAAGGCGGGAGAGTCGAGAGTCGAGAGTCGAGAGCCGAGAGCCGGAGAGTCCGGATCGCATGCGTCTTCTGGCTCTGGACACTCTGCTCTCGACTCTCGACTTCTTCACCACTCACCAGAAAAGCACACGCGGCACCAGATTCTGGTGGCGCTGGCGACGGGGGTGAACCGTGCGATCGAAACGCCGTTTCTTCAAGACCTCGTGACGTGCATCTGCATTCTGGGGGAAGCCGGCGATGCAGCCGTTCGCGGCCTGCTGTCGGACGCCAATTCCCCGCCGGGGCGGATCGCGTGGGAGCGGCTGGCCCAAAGCCGCCATCCCGGCGTGATGGGGCTGGTCGCCTCGCTGTTGACGAACCGGATCGCGGCGGACCGGCTGCTGGCGATCGTCGAACGGCGGGACGATCCCGAGTTCGTGCTGCACCTGCTGCGGTATCTGCCCGATCGGTGTCCCGACCTGCTGCGCTCGAATCTGGGGCGGGTGACGAAGCTCCCCTGGATCGACCCGGCGAACGTGCAGTTCGACTGGGTCCCGCCGGGCTTGCAGGGGCGACTGGTGGAATTCGTGTCGGCCACGGGCATTCCGTGGGACGAAATCTTCGCCGTCCAGCAGTGGGTCGTTCGCAACAGCGGCGTGGCCGGGCGGATGGCCGCCGTCGAGGCGCTGTCGGCCACTCACCACGACGCGATGGAAATCGCGATCGCCGACGGCCTCGCGTCGGACGACGAAGAAGTGCAGGCCTGGGCGACGTCGCAGTTGCGGGAGCAGAACATCCCGCACGCATTTTCGCTGCTGGTCGAACGGCTGGACAGCCCGCTGGAAGCCGTCCGCGCCGCCGCACGCAAAGAGCTGGAAGGCTTCGACCTGGATCGCATGCTCGACCTGTTCGACCACCTGAAGCCCGATGTTTGCCGGCAGGCAGGGGAGCTGCTGCTTAAGATCGACCCCGACACGGTGCAGCGTCTCGAATCGGAGCTGCGGTCCCCGTTGCGGAGCCGCCGCATCCGCGCGGTGCACGGAGCCAGGGCGATGGGCCTGCACGAACAGGTCGCCGAGGTGCTGCTGGAAATGCTGCACGACGACGACCTCACGATTCTGCGGGCCGTCATCGAAACCCTGGCCGACCTGCCCGGCGACGAGGTCCGTCAGGAGCTGCAGCGCCTGCGTTACGACGACAACCCCCGCATTCGAACCGCGGCCGAGTCCGCCCTGCAGAGGATGGAAGCGGCGGCCGTAGTGCGAAATTAATTTCGCACGTTCCACGACTCGTGCGAAATGCCCTTTATCAATTCGAAAAGGGGCGCACTACGTTCTTTCACAACCACTCACCACTCGCCAATGCCACTTCCCCCCTTCATTACCACTCACCACTCGCCAATGCCACTTCCCCCCTTCATTCCCACCGTCATCCTGGCAACCGCCGATCTGGGGCGGGCGTTTCAGACGCATAATCGGCGGGCGACGTCGGCCCGCAGTCTGTTGATTTTCGGCGGAATCGTGCTGGCCGTGGTCGGGCTGGTCGCGCTGCTGGCGTATCTCGATCGCCGCCGCAAGGCCCGCCGGTTGACGACCGACGCGGAGCTGGTGCTGTTCCGCAGTCTGTGCCGCGTCCACGGACTCAACGCCGCCGAGGTCACCCTGCTCTCGCAACTGGCCGCCGCGAATCAACTTGCCCGGCGGTGCGACCTGTTCGTCGACCCCAGCTACCTCGCGTCGTCGGCCCGGCGATCCGGAGAGAGCGCGGAAGACTACGCCCGGCTGCACGAGGTCCTCTTCGGCCGCGGCCCGCTGGCGGCGTGATGCGTAGGCAGGTCCGGACGGCCCGTCCGGACCCTGGCGGGCCAAACGACGCCGATGGTGCATCAAGGTCCGGACGGGCCTTCGGAGCTACTTTTCGCGTTGTTCCGCGAACCACGCGATCGTTTCCCGCAGTCCGTCGGCGAGGCTCTTTCGTGGCGACCACCCGAGCTGTCGCGTAATGCGTTCATGCGAAACAATGCTCGACCGCAGATCGCCGGCGCGCGGCGGACCGTAAACGGGTGGCGGAACCGGGCCGTCGGCGCCACGCTGCTTCCGGATCGCCTCGGCGATCGGCTGCATGGCGGCGGCGAGTTCGTTCACGTCGGTCCCCGTCGCCGTCCCCACGTTGAAGGGAGTGAACGGCTCGCTCGTTTCCGCTTCCGGTTCGTAGTGACCGGCTTCAGCCGGTCCCTTGACCGGCTGAAGCCGGTCACTACGAGCTTCCAGGGCGGCGACGACGGCCCGCGCGACGTCGGTGACTTCGACGTAGTCCCGCACGTATTTCCCGTCCCCGTTGATCGTCACCGCTTCGCCGGCCAGCATCTTCGTGGCGAAAATCGCGACGACCCCCGCTTCACCGTGCGGGTCCTGCCGCGGGCCATACACGTTGCTGAACCGCATCGCGACGCCGCGCAGCCTCGTTCCCAAGCTGGAGCTTGGGAACGAGGCGAAGAATTCGAGGTAATGCTCCCCGGTCAGTTTGCCGATGCCGTAGGGGGAAATCGGCCGGGCGGGGTGGTCCTCATCGGCGGGCGTCGCGACGTCCCCGTACAGCGCGCCGCCCGACGACGCGAACGCCACCCGCCGCACACCGAGCCGCGCGGCCTGCGACAGCACGTTGAGCGTCCCCAGCACGTTGACCTCCGCATCGAACACCGGCTCGCGAACGGAGCGGCTCACCGAGACCTGCGCGGCCAGATGGCAGACGGCTTCGGGCCGCGATTCGTCGAAGACCCGCGCCAACCGATCGGCATTCCGCAAGTCTCCTTCGTGCAAAGGCACTCCGGCCGGGACGTTGCTCCGCTTCCCGGAGCTCAGATCGTCAAACACGGCCGGCTCGTGGCCGCGCGAAATCAGCTCGTCGACGACGTGGCTGCCGATGAACCCCGCTCCCCCGGTGACCAGAACGCGCATGAAAACTCCCCCATTCGATTTCGAATCCACCCTGGACCAATCATCGCGGCTTGCCTCTTCGCCGCGACTCTACGGATCGTGCTAAGCCGCAAGCGGCATCGTCGAAGCGAATCGTCGAATTGTCAAGGAGCCGCGGATCGCGTTGATCGAATCCCGCGATCGGCCGATAATTCCGGCGTCACAGTCCCGGTACGACGGCCTTGGAAGGCCGTCCTACGAGTATCGTCCCATGATTAAACTGCTGCTCCTGATCCCCACGCTCGATCGTTCCGGAGCGGAGAAGCAATTGACGCTGCTGGCCACGCGGCTGCCGAAGACGGAATTCGACGTTCGCGTCGCCGCATTGACCCGCGGCGGGCCGAATGCCGAGATGCTCCAGCAGCACGGCATACCGTGCACTCTCATCGGCAAGCGGTTCAAGTTCGACCTGTTCGCCCTGGGCCGATTGAAGAAACTGATTCGCGACGAACGTCCCGACGTCCTGCATTCGTGGCTCTTCGCGGCCAACGCCTACGCGCGGCTCGTCGCGGGAAAGGCAGACCGCCCGCGGGTCGTCGTCTCCGAGCGTTGCGTCGACAGTTGGAAGAGCGGCTGGCAGCTCTGGCTCGACCGCCGGCAGATTCGCCGCACGCAGCGGCTGGTCGCCAACTCGAACAGCGTCGCGGAGTTCTATCGCGGGCAGGGGTTTCCTGCCGAGCGCATCACGGTCATTCCCAACGGCGTCGAGCTGCCGGATTTCACGCCCGACGACCGGCTGGCAGTGCTGCGGGAGTTCGACATTCCGGACGACTCGCGCGTGGTCGGTTACGTCGGCCGGATCGCGCGGCAGAAACGCGTGCGGGACCTGGTGTGGGCGATGCAGTTGCTGCGCCAATTGCGGGACCGCGTTCATCTGCTGATTGTCGGCGACGGCCCCGAGCGCAAGAAGGTGGAAGGCTTCGCGAGACACGTGGGCTGCGACCACTTGATTCGCTTTGCCGGCCATCGCGACGACGCGAGCCGCCTGTTCGCCGCCATCGACGTCTTCTGGCTGGCCAGCGATTTCGAGGGGATGTCGAACAGCCTGATGGAGGCGATGGCGGCGGGCATTCCATCGGTCGTCACCGACATCCCCCCCAACCGCGAGCTGGTCGAAGACGGCCGGCAGGGGTTCGTCGTCAAGCCGGGGGACAGCGTCGGCTTCGCCCAGTTCGCCGACCGCATTCTCGGCGACCCGGAGTTGCATCGCCGGCTCGGTGCCGCTGCCCGCGAACGCATGCGCGCGGAGTTCAGCGTCGAGCAGATGGTGCAGTCGTATGCGCGGCTGTATCGAGCCGTCGCCGATTGACGGGCGCGTTCAAGATGAAGGATGAGAGATGAGAGATGAGGGATGAGAGATGAGGGATGAGGGATGAGAGATAAGTGATGATCGATTGGCGCGCGGTTGTGGTTCATTCCTTATCCCTCATCCTGCATCCTTCATCGTCCATCAGCCGCCGGGCGCTAGCCCCCGCCGGTTGCTGAATCGCTCACTTCGCCGCCGGTTTCCGCTCGATCTTCGCCGTCTTCCGCAGCGTCGCGACGCGCTCGTTCCACCGTTGTTGCGCAAGCTGCCGGAAGATTTCCGGCCGGGCGTCTTCGAGGCTGAGCTGCCCCGGCTTGCGGGCGGTGATTTGCAGGAGGTGCACGCCGAACTGCGTGACGAACGGCTGGCTGATTTCGTCCCCCTTCAGCGAAAACGCGACCTGCGCGATCTCGCGGGGCATGTTGCCGCGGAATGCGAAAAACCCGACGTCGCCGCCGTTGTTCTTGCTGGGGGCGGCCGAGTGCTTCTTCGCGGCGGCCTCGAAGGAGTGCTTCCCGGCAACGATGTCGCGGCGGAGGGCGTCGAGCTTCTCAACGGATTGCCGCATCGCCGCGGCGTCCTTCGGCAGCTTCAGGACGATCTGCCGGGCGCGGAGCCGGGTGCCGTCGTATCGGGCGCGGTGCTTCGTGAACTGCGCGCGGATTTCCCGATCGTCGATGTTGTCTTTGGCGTACATGTTCCACGCGATGGGGAGCGCGAGCTTGCGGCGGAGGGAAGCTTCATCGAGCCCGAGCTTCTTGAGCTCCTCTTTCGGCTTGAGACCCTTCTTGCGGAACGACTGCTCGACGCGCTGGACAGCCCGGTCGAGGAGCACTTTGGGCGCGGTCACCTTGCGACCGTCGAGAAACTCCCGCATCAACTGGTCGTCGATCAGCCGTTCGATCAGCACCGGCCGCACCGTCGCCCGCAACGACTCGGGCACGCCGCGAGAAAGCATCATCGTTCGCAGGTCGCGCTCGGTGATTTCCGTGCCGTTCACGACGACCAGCGTCTTCGCGCCGGACTTCGGCGGCTGGGCGGCGGCAGACGTCACAGCGGCCAGCGTCGCAAGCAGCGCGGCAACCGCTGTCCTGCGTTGATTCCCAATGCGTCCCATCCCGGAGTTCCAGTCGTGGAAGCCTGCGAAGCATCGAGCCGAATCATAGCACAGACGGGGTGTCGCGTTTACCGCCGGCCGCGAACGACGTTCACGTCAAGTTCCCACTCCACGGCGCCGGAGAATCAGGATCGCGGCGAACGCACGCGGTTCTTCCGCGGCACGTGCCGGTTGACCTGCGACTCGAACCGCCGTTCGATTTTCTCCTGGGCCAGTTCCTCGTCCCGTTCGCGGCGGCGAGCGGCGGCGATGTCGAGCCAAAGGTAGGCGAACAGTCCCACCGCGCCGGCGCCGAACAGCAGCGGCTCCAGTTGAGGCGGTGCCGCATGGTGCACGACCACGCCGATCAGAAACGCACTGAGCACCAGCACGCTGCTGTGGCTCAGCAGCGGCCGTTCCGGCTCGTCGGCTTTGCGGGAGGATCGGCGGCGGGCGCCCATTCGCTGTGCCTGTCGGGTAGACTGGGAGAGAATCGGTCGAATTCCCATCGCCGATTTCTCGAACGGAACTGTCCGCCAAACGCTACGTTGCGTTTTGGCATCAGTCAAAAGCGGTTGATGCACGGGAAGGAAATCCCGCGACGATTCTGCCGATATTATCGAAAACTCGGAGGGACGCGGCTAAGCCGCAAGCGGCGGTTCTTTGGTTTCGACCTCTTACAACTGACAACTGACAACGACCCCATGCGCATCGCTCTTGCCCAGCTCAACCCGACGGTCGGCGACCTGGAGAACAACGCCGGCCGGGTCCTTGCCGCCGTCGACCGCGCCCGCCGTGACGGTGCCGACCTCGTCGTGACGCCGGAACTCGTGATCTCCGGCTATCCCCCGAAAGACCTGCTGCGGCGGCAGGGGTTCACGACCGCCTGCGACCGGGCGGTGCAACGGCTGGCGGAGTCGCTGCCGGACGGCCCCGCGGTGATCGTCGGGCATCCCACGCAGAGCGGCCTGCCCGACGGCCGCGTCGCCAATGCCGCCAGCCTGCTCGCCGGCGGCCGCGTCGTGCAGACGATCCACAAAACGCTGCTGCCGAACTACGACGTCTTCGACGAACGCCGCTATTTCCGCCCGGCGGATTCGGTGCGGCCGATCGAGTTCCGCGGCAAGCGGCTCGGCGTGCACATCTGCGAAGACGCGTGGTGGGGCCAGCCCGACACGTTCTATCACACCGACCCGACCGCCATGTCCGACCCGGTCGCGCTGCTGGCCGAGGCCGGCGTCGACGTGCTGATCAACTTGTCGGCCAGCCCGTTCGAATCGGGCAAACCGGTGCGGCGGCGTTCCATCCTTCGGGGCCACGTCGAGAAGCACCGCGTACCGTTTCTGTTCGTGAATCAGGTCGGCGGAAACGACGATCTCGTGTTCGACGGCTACAGCCAGGTGATGAACGCCGCCGGGCAGGTCGTTCACGAGCTGGCGGGATTCCGCGAAGACCTGCACGTCGTCGACGTCGATGCGTTCCCGGCGGCCGTCCCCGACCCCGTGCATTATCGGGAAAGCAATCTGCTCGACGCGCTCGTTCTCGGCCTGCTGGACTACGCCCGCAAATGCGGGTTCACCGGATGCGTGCTGGGGCTTTCCGGCGGAATCGACAGTGCGCTGGCCGCGTACATCGCCGCGAAGGCCGTCGGGCCGGAGAACGTGCACGCCCTGCTCATGCCCAGCCGCTACAGCAGCGACCACAGCGTCAGCGACGCGGAACAGCTCGCGGCGAACCTCGGTCTCGACGCGGAGCTGATTCCCATCGACGCCGTCCACAAAGCCTACGAAGCGACGCCCATCGTCGGCGACGACCTGCTCTCGCAACCGGCCGGTCTCGCCGACCAGAACCTGCAGGCCCGTATTCGGGGGGCGATCGTCATGGTCCGCAGTAACCGGCACGGCTGGCTCCCGCTGGCGACCGGCAACAAGAGCGAGCTGGCCGTCGGGTATTGCACGTTGTACGGCGACATGGCCGGCGGGTTCGCCGTCCTGGCCGACGTTCTCAAGCGGGACGTGTACGCAGTCTCGCGGCTGATCAACGAACGCGAAGGCCGCGAGGCGATCCCGCGGCACATCATCGACAAGGCCCCCAGCGCGGAACTCGCCCCCGGCCAGTTCGACCAGAACGAGCTGCCGCCGTATCCCGTGCTGGACGGCATTCTGGAGGGCCTCATCGAGCGGGAGCAGTCGGTCTCGCAGCTCTGCGACCGCTTCCCCCGCGAGCAGGTGGAATGGGTTGCCGGCCGCCTCGACCGCAATGAATACAAGCGCCGCCAGATGCCGCCGGGCATTAAGCTGTCGATGAAAGCCTTCGGCAGCGGCCGCCGCATGCCGATCGCGGCACGGATCGGGTCGACGTGAAGGGGGCTGACCTGGTTCCGGTTTGTAGAGTACAATGAGGTAGTTCGAAGTTGGAGTATCACAAATGGCCAAGTCGCAGCGGCAGGGCAACGGGAAACTGGACAAGCTGGACGAAGCGATGACCTCGCTCGTTCAAGCACAGGCTGCGCTGGTTCAGGCCCAGTCGCTTGCCCAAACACAAATCGCCGAATCGCAGCGGCGAATGGCAGCGTATGAGCAGCAGGCCATCGAGTATCGATCCGAATATCGGCGGCAATTGCTCGAATATCAGCAGCGAACGGAAGAGCGATTCAACCGAATCGAGGCCATTCTGCTTGAGCACAGCCGCATCCTTGCCGAACACGGCCGCATGCTCGAGGCGCTGCCCGAGGCGGTCCGTGACAAGATCGGCTTCAAAACGCCCGGATCGTCGTGACCCGGATTCCGTCGCTGATGGCGATGCGCATCACGCCGCTTTTCGTGGCGATTCCTTCCCAGCAACCTCTGCACGAACCAGCATCGCCTGCCATTCGTCCGGACGGCCCGCGACGTCGTACCGTCCGACGCGGCTGGCCCGCGCGTCGCGAAGTCCGCGGCACAGCATCCGCAGATTGTCCCACCGCGGACCGATCAGCAGGCCGTAGATGAGGAACAGCCGCACCGCTTGCAGCACGTCGCGAACGATCGCGCCGGGCGGCGCGTGCGGCTTTCGCGACAGCAGGAACCGATTGCGGATGTTGTAATACAGCCGCTGCGGGGAATACGCGTGGATGCGGATCCCGAACCTGCGCCGCACGCGGTCGCCGATCGTGTGCCGCATCACGGCATCGGGAACGCCGTACAGCCCGTATCCGAGCGAGGCCGCGCGGAGCGACCATTCGGTGTCGACGTAGTCGACGAACAGCCCATCGTCCATGCCGCCGACGGCGTCGAGGACGGAAAGTGGAATCAGCGTGCCCGACGTAATCAGAAAGTCGGTGCGGACCGTTGGTGTACCGACTTTAGTCGGCCCGCTGTGCGGACTGTGGCCATGCACGCAGAATTGGCCGACTAAAGTCGGTACACCAACGACGGATTGGCAATCCGTCCTACTGGGGACGTGGCGGTTCCAGAACGTTCCGAAGCGAATGAACGGTCCGAATTTGCCGGTCCGGGGATCGAGGTAAGCCGGTCCGACGGCGGCGACGCGGTCGCGGCGCGACGCCTCGCGGTAGCCCGCCAGAAGCCGCTCGACCATGTCGGGTGAGGGAATGCTGTCGTGGTCCAGCAGCAGCACGAACGAGAACCCGCTGCGACTCGCCCATTCGATCCCGATGTTGTGGGCGGCCCCCACGCCGACATTGTCGCCGATTTCCAGCCACTCAATTCGCTCGTCGCTGCGCCGCTCATGCAGCCGGTGCAGCGTTTCCGGTGGCGAACCGTTGTCAACGACGAGCACCCGTCCCACCTGCGGCGCGACGCTGGTCAGCAGCTCGTCCAGCACGTCGGCTTGCGGATGGCAGGTGACGACGACGGCACAGACCGCCTCGCCGGCAGGTCCCTCTCGGCGTTGCTGGTCGCGGGATTGCGTCACGATCAGGTTGGCTGGGGTCGGGTGTCCAGAATTCAATTTTCCGTTGTTCACGTCGCACTTGTACCAAACCGCTCGCGGAAAATTGAATTCTGGACACCCGACCCCTTCCAGAATCACGCCGCCTGCAGGGCCTTCCGCTTCTTGCGCCTCAGCCGGGCGGATTCGTCGCCCCCTTCCATTTCCCACGTATACGCCTCGATGACGTCGTCGATGGGGCCGTCCATGCGGACGCGGCCGTGGTCCAGCCAGACGCCGCGGCTGCAGAATTCGGCGAGGGCTTCCATGTCGTGGCTGACCATGACGATCAGGCTTGCGCGGTCGATCATTTCCAGCATGCGGGCGCGGGCCTTCTGGCGGAAGCTCATGTCGCCGGCGCTGAGCACCTCGTCGACCAGCAGAATCTCCGGGTCGACCGCGGTGCAGATCGAGAACGCCAGCCGCACGAGCATGCCGCTGGAGTAATACTTCACGGGCGTGGCGAGGAACTCCTTGAGCTCGCTGAACTCGGCGATCGCCTGCGCCTTTTCCTGGATCGTGCGGGGCGATTCCCCCTGCAGGTAGCCGCGGTAGGCGATGTTCTCCCAGCCGTTCGACTCGTGCTCGAACCCCAGCGACAGGTCGAACAGCGAACTGATGGCTCCCTCGACGATTCGCTCGCCCGCAGAGGGGGGGTAGACGCCGGCGAGCACCTTCAACAGCGTGCTCTTGCCCGCGCCGTTGTGCCCGATGACGCCGACCCGTTCCCCTTCGGTGACCGTGAGGTTCACGCCGCACAGCGCGGGGACTTCGAGGATGGGGTTGACGGACCGCCGGAACATCCCGCGGAGCAGGAATTCCTTCAACGAGAACTTCCCCTGCCGCCGCACGCGGAAGGTGAGATCGATGTCGTTCAGCCGGATGCAGGCCATGCGGTGGTCCGTGGTCAGTCGTCCGTGGTCAGTTGTCAGTTGTCGGTTATCGGTTGTTCCGTCGATTTATTGTTGTTGCCAACGGGCAACGGACAACGGACCACTGACCACTGACAAACTCACAATTGAAAGATCACCTTCCGCTCGAAGCGGTACAGCATCAGCGTCGCCACGCAGCCGACTGCGAACACGGTGCCGGCGGAAAGCGCGACGGCGTACAGGCTGGGGGCCTCGCCGTGCAGGATCGGCCGTCGCACCAACTCGAGGATGTTCGCCATCGGGTTGACGTCCAGCAGCCAGTCCATACCGCGGTTTCGCAACATTTCCGGGGTATAGACGATCGGCGTGAGATAAAACAGGGCCTGCAGCACCACTTCGCAGATGTGCTCGGTGTCGGGGAAATACACGTTCACGAACGACACGACCGTGGCCACCCCCCAGCCGAACACGAACAGCAGCAGCAGCGCCGGCGGCAGATAAGCCAGCGCCGGCACGTTGTCAAACCCGCTGAACCCCCACCGCAGAACGATCACCACCAGCAGCGCGAACACGAAATGAATTCCCGCCCCCAACGTCACCCGCAGCGGATAGATCGCCATCGGCGCGGGATACTGCCGGATGTACGGCTCCCCCTGGTACAGACAGCGGCAGCCGTGTGTCGTGCAGGTCGACAGGTAGCTCCAGAAGCACAGCCCCGCCATCAGCGACGGGCCGAACTCGCGGACGTCGAGATCGAACAGCTTGTGAAACACGGTGCAGATCACCGCCGTCATCGCCAGCGGGTGCAGCATCGACCAGCCGATGCCCAGAAACGAGCGGCGATACCGGGTCCGCAGGTCCATCTTGACCAGCGAGAGCCAGAAGTACCGCAGCTTCCAGATGGCGTTGGCGTAGCCGATCGGGTGCGCGGTCGTTTGGGTCGTCATGCCGGATGCCGTCTTAACGCAGTTCGAGTGTCCCGCCGCCATTCGGGGGGGTGCCAGCAAGGCGCGGAACTCTACTGGCCTTGGAAAATTGCGTCAAGTTCTGATTCGAGGGGAACGTGCGAGGAGAATGTAGTGCGAAATTCATTTCGCACGAAACGTGGGCCGTGCGAAATGAACTTCGCACTACATGCAACCACTCACGACTCACCACTCACCAAATCCATCATCGCAATCAGCCTCCGCGCCGCCGCTTCGGCGAATTCGGGGTCGTTGATGTGCAACGGGAGTTCGAGCAGCTCGGCGGCACCGTGATGCCGGCGGATCGACCCGAACAGTTCTTCGCGGGCCGCCGGGTCGTCGAACGGCTGCCCGGTCTGGTCGATGGCCGAGACCCCTTTGAGCGGCAGCACGATCGCCGTCGGCCCGGTCGATGCGGCGGCCTTGCGGGCGATCTCTTCACCCAATCGGCGGTTTTCGTCGGGGGTGGTCCGCATCAGCGTGACGGTCGGATTGTGCACGTAGAACTTGCGGCCGTCAAACTCTTTTGGGACGTCGGCCCCGAAGTTGACCATGTCGGTCGCACCGACGGAGATCACCTGCGGGATGCCCCGCCGGCCGGCGGCCGTCAGTCGCGTCGGGCCGGCGGAGAGAATTCCGCCGACGAGTTCGTCGGCCAGCTCCGTGGTCGTGATGTCGAGCACGCCGGCAAAGAGGCCGTCGGCGATCAGCCCTTCCATCGCTTCGCCGCCGTTGCCGGTCGCGTGAAAGACGAGCACCTCGTAACCGGCCGCCTCGAGAATGCCGCGGGCGTGCTGCACGCAGGGAGTGGTGACGCCGAACATCGTGGCGGCGACGAGCGGCCGGTCGTCGGACGCGTCCGGTTGCTCGGCCGGGCGGAACGCGACCATTCCCGCGGTCGCCCGCGCCGCTTCGGCCAGCACGACGCGGCTGATGCGATTGATCCCGGCGATGTCGACGACCGAGTTCAGCATCAGCACGTCCTTCCCGCCGACGTACGGCCGCGTCTGACCGGAGGCGAGCGTGCTGACCATCACTTTGGGCACGCCCAGCGGCAGTTCGCGCATGGCGGCGGTGGCGATCGTCGTTCCCGCCGACCCGCCCAGACCGAGCACGCCGTCCACTTGGCC
>Ga0268386_10000578_pt1 | contig 23467 bp, 18 predicted proteins | sample RVTome_15_FD_200260 | JGI IMG/M metagenome (GOLD analysis project Ga0268386, IMG submission 200260) | Soil microbial communities from uranium-contaminated site in the Upper Colorado River Basin, Wyoming, United States - RVT150D86... ...
ACTTCGTCGCCCTTGATAACTGCAACGACCTTTGAATCATCGACTCTCGTGGTTAGGTAGCCCTTGAAGACCGACTTGCCCAACCGTGCTGCCAGAATTGCGTAAACAGGGTTGGCTTTTGCTTTCGTCTCACCCTTTTCAGTCGCGGCCGTGTGCTGGAGCTCCTGAAGCGCAACATCGAATGAACTGTTGAACTGTTCCTCATCCATCGAAAAACCACGTTCTTCCAGACCGACGCGTATCAAGTCGCGCGGTGTACCAAACGTGTCATAGAGCCGTGCCAGAGTTTTATATTCCGGCATCGCTCCTTTGGTGGAGGCGAACACTTCATCAAGCTTGTTCAATCCCACCGTCAGTGTCGAACGAAAACGATCTTCCTCCAGGCGCACCATCTTCTCGATGAAGTCACGATGGATTTCCAGTTCCCGATAAGCTTCCTTCATGAAGTCAACGACAAAGTTAGTGACCTCACTGAAGAACGGACCATCGAACCCGAGCGTGTGATGACCCTGATAGATCGCTCGCCTCATAATCTTTCGCAGGACGTAGTTGCGCCCTTCGTTGGCGGGCAGAATTCCGTCAGCGATCGAGAAGGCAGTCGCCCGCGCGTGGTCTGCAATAACGCGCATTGCGAACCCTTCCTGAGTTTCCGGTTCGTAATTGCGATCGGCCAGTTTTGCCGTGAAGTCGATGATCGGACGAACCAGATCTGTGTCGTAGTTTGACTTCACTCCCTGCAGGACGGTGGCGAGGCGCTCAAGCCCCGCGCCGGTGTCAACGGAAGGCGCCGGCAGCGGATCGAGTTTGAACTTGCCAGGCTCGACTTCGCTGCGATCAAACTGCATGAAGACGAGATTCCAGATCTCCACGATCGTATCGCCCGGTCCGTTAACGTTGGCGGCACAATTCTCTGCGTCTTCCGGACTGTCACCCATGTAGTAATGAATTTCGCTGCACGGGCCACATGGACCGGTCTCCCCCATTTGCCAGAAGTTGTCTTTACGACCGAAACGCAAGATCCTTGCGCGCGGCGCCCCAACCTGTTCCCAAAACCGTTCGGCATCTTCGTCAGGAGAAACTTCTTCATCGCCTTCGTAGACGGTGAACCACAATCTCCGAGGATCCAGTTTTAAGACGTCAACCAGTAATTCCCAGGCAAACTTTATTGCGTCTTCCTTGAAGTAATCGCCAAACGAAAAATTACCGAGCATCTCGAAGAAAGTATGGTGCCGGGCTGTTTTTCCAACTTCGTCGAGGTCGTTATGCTTGCCGCCGGCGCGCACACACTTCTGCGACGAAGCAGCGCGCACGTACTCGCGTTTCTCCAAACCCAAAAAAACGTCCTTAAACTGATTCATGCCCGCGTTTGTGAAAAGCAACGTCGGATCGTTGGCAGGCAGAAGCGGAGACGAACGCACACGAGTGTGCCCGTGCTCCTCAAAGTACTTCAAAAAAGCTTCACGAATTTCGTGACCAGTCATAATCGATTCGAGTTTAGCATGCCTCTTCGCAATCTCTGCGTCTCTGCACCTCTGCGGTGCACTTGCAATCACGGCCATATTTACCGCAGAGGCGCAGAGGACGCAGAGATTACGCAGAGGTGAAATTAAGGACACTACACATCATCCGTGTAATCTGTGGCTAATGATCTGACTTTCTCACTTACCATTTCAAACGGGAATCCCTGCCGCAGCAAATGATCGAAAAGGCTCTTGGCTTCAGCCCTATTCTTCGGCCGTCCGCGGATTCGGAGTCGCTTCGCGATGGCCTGATCGATCAACTGCTCTTCCGAGGTTTCAGCATAGACCAGTTCCAACGCCTCATTTGCGACACCTTTCTCGACTTTCTTCAACTTGAGGTCCTGCTCCAGGCGTCTACGGCCCACCGGTCTTTGTTTGACTTTCAAAGATGCGTAGCTGAACGCAAACCGCTCGTCGTTTAGATAGCCGTATTCCCGGAGCCGCGCGATAACGATCTCCACCACGGCCTCGGTCGAACCCTTTCCACGAAGCAACCGTTCGCGCAATTCGGCGACAGAACGTGGCTTGGCCGCGAGAAGTTTGATGGCGCGCTCGAAGGTTCGGCGGCGTAGTTCGTCAGCTTTTAGAGCCACAGGTTTTCACAGATTAAACGGATCTGAAAAGAAAACAAAATATGCGGATCCTTCTTTTTTTATCCGTTAAATCCGCGTTCATCTGTGGTTGATTTAGAATGACCCTATGGACGGAGTGCTGGTAATCGACAAACCGCCCGGGCTGACGTCTCACGATGTGGTTGCACGCGCGCGCCATATCCTGCACGAGCGTCGCATTGGGCATACAGGAACACTCGATCCCTTCGCCACGGGTGTACTCGTTATTCTCCTTGGAAAAGCGACCCGGCTCGCTCAGTTTTTAAGTGGTGTCGACAAGGAATACGAAGCAATCATTCGTTTGGGATATGCAACTGACACTGGCGATCGAACTGGGAATCCAATTCCTGGAGCAGGGGATTCAAAAAATAATGCTCGCATCGGAAACTGGAACGAGCAGGAGCTCGAAGAAGCACTCAAAAGCTTTCGAGGCGAGATCGACCAGGTGCCGCCAATGTATTCAGCCAAGAAGGTTGATGGAAAGAAACTCTACGAACTTGCGCGGCGCGGTGAGAACGTTGAACGGCGGCCAATTAACGTTTGTATCTATGAGTTCGAAGCGATCAGGCCCCAGGGTCAAATGATCAAGGACAATCTCGATGGCACCTTCGACTTCCATGCACGAGTTTCCTGTTCATCAGGCACATACATCAGAACACTTGCAGAAGATTTCGGCAAACGTCTGTCCCTGGGCGCTCATTTGGCCGAATTGAGACGTACGCGAGTTGGTGATCTTCGAATCAGCCAGGCGATCACGCTCGATCAGTTGAAGGTCCATTTTGGCGAAGAGTCGCTCGGTCCGATTTTACTTCCTCCGGGGGCGGCGCTCTCGCGGCTGCCTTCCGTGCATCTAAGCGCAGAAGACGCGAGACGGGCCAATCACGGAAGAGAGGTGAATGTTGCTGAAGCCGAGTGGGCCGATGGGGAGAACGTAAAGATGTGCGATGCTGATGACCAACTAATTGCGGTTGGTCAATACGATGCGACCGCAAAGTGCTTGCACCCACGCGTTGTGCTCGCCGGGGAGAACAAGGGTGCAAAATAAGCATTGACTTCAGCCCTTAACCTCTGTGTTATACTTGCGGTCAAGGAAGCGCGCGTAGTAGTCGCTTCCAACAAGTGTTTCCTTCCGGACTTCCGTCGTAATCGATCATTGAGAAGTGATGCCTCGAGGACGTAGCTCACGCTGACGCGCGCGTGAGGCGTATCACGAAGCACATACGAACGAAACCGCAGTTCCCCGACGAAGAGCGGTGTTTAATATGGCGTGGCCTCTCCCCACACGCTGTCCAATGCGCGAAAGCCGAAGAGGTTTCAAAGGCTATGCAAGAGCAGGATGGCAACAAACAATTCAATATCAGCGAACGTTTGGAAGATCTGCGCCGTGAACACGAAGCACTGCGCTGGGAGGGAACGTTCCGAGACTATTTCGAACTAGTCGCCCAGAACCCCCGCATTGCCCAACTTTCACACGCTCGCATCAACGACATGGTTCACGCCGCGGGTATCGAGCGGCTGAACGAAGGCACTCAACACGAAGTTCTCTCCTACAATTTCTTCGCTGCCGAACTCTTTGGCATCGAGGAACCAATAGCCAGGATCGTCGAGTATTTCAAATCGGCCGCACAGCGTCTAGAAGTGCGGAAACGCATCCTGCTGCTTATGGGGCCTGTAGGCGGGGGCAAGTCGACAATTGTCAACATGCTCAAGCGCGGGCTTGAAGTGTGGACCAGAACAGAGGGCGGAGCAGTTTACTCCATCAAAGACTGTCCCATGCATGAGGAACCGCTTCATCTGATCCCGCACCAACTGCGCGCCGAAGTAGAAAAACATTACGGAATTTATATCGAGGGCGATCTTTGCCCGCAGTGCCGCTATTCGTTGGAACGTACTTATGGTGGTCGTCACGAAGATGTGAAAGTGCATCGCGTAGCTTTTTCTGAAAAGGAACGCGTCGGTATCGGAACTTTTTCACCGAGCGATCCCAAGTCGCAGGACATCACAGAGCTCACCGGATCCATCGACCTTTCGACAATCGGTGAAGTCGGAGTTGAATCAGATCCACGCGCTTACCGCTTTGATGGCGAGTTGAACATCGCCAACCGCGGTTTAATGGAATTCGTCGAGATGCTGAAAGTTGACGAGAAGTTTCTCTACAGCTTGCTGACGCTCTCGCAGGAACAAAGCATCAAGACCGGCCGCTTTGCAATGATCTACGCGGACGAAGTGATCCTTTCGCATTCAAACGAGAACGAATACATCGCCTTCGCCGGTAATCGCAAATCCGAGGCATTACAAGATCGAATTATCCTCGTGAAAGTGCCTTACAACCTGCGCGTCTCGCAGGAGGGGCGGATTTACGACAAGCTGCTGCACCAGTCTGAAGCGCTGCGCAACGTTCACCTCGCTCCAAACACGTTAAGGGTTGCGGCGATGTTTGCGGTAATGACTCGCCTGGAAGAACCCAAACGACAGAACGTCGATATCGTAAAGAAGATGAAACTCTACGATGGCGAAGACGTCGAAGGTTACAAGTCCAAGGATGTGCGGGAATTGAAAGAGGAAACTATCCGCGAAGGCATGGATGGGATTTCGCCTCGTTACATCATCAATCGTCTCTCGAGCGCGCTCGTGCGTGATGGCGTCACCTGCATCAATCCGATCGACGCCCTTCGAGCCATTAAAGACGGGTTTGAACAACACACTGGCATCAGCAGCGAACAGCGTGAAAGGTATTTGAACCACATTTCTCAGGCGCGCAAGGAGTACGACGAGCTGGCGAAGATTGAAGTACAAAGAGCGTTCGTCTACTCATTCGAAGAGATGGCGCGCACGATGTGCAACAACTATCTCGACAATGTCGAAGCCTTCTGCAACAAGGAGCGAATCAAAGATCCGATCACCGAAGAGGAGATGGAGCCGGACGAACAATTGATGCGCTCGATCGAAGAGCAGATTGGAATTTCGGAGAACGCCAAGAATACTTTCCGGCAGGAGATACTGATTCGAATTTCGTCGTACGCTCGCAAGGGCAAGCCATTTGAGTACAACTCACACGAGCGTCTGAAAGAAGCGATTGAAAAGAAGATCTTTGCCGACCTGAAAGACGTCGTGAAAATTACTACTTCGGCGAAGACTCCGGATCCGGATCAGTTGCGCCGGATCAATGAGGTAGTGGATCGGCTCGTCAAGGAGCATGGGTATTGTCCAGTTTGTGCTAACGAGCTTCTGACCTATGTAGGAACCTTGTTGTCTCGTTAGCACAAGTTGTTCTCTGTGCAACCTCTGTGTTCTCTGTGCCTCTGTGGTTGTATAACCGGCAAATCCACCACAGAGACACAGAGAACACTGAGGTTGCACAGAGGAATAGTCTTGCTACGAAAAACATGGCGCCCGCGCTCCTTTGGTGCGCGGGCGTTATAATAAGCGGGCATGAAGAAACGATACTGGATCGCGGGTTCAGCAACGGCGGCCGCCACGCTTGCGGTCGTCGGCAAGCTTCTCACGCGTCCACGTGACGCCGACTGGCACAGGAACCGTGACGTTGTTTTTCACTCCGAGCATTCGCGATTTCTCGACGTTGATGGAGTTCGGGTTCATTATCAGGAAGCCGGAGAGGTAAACGCACCGGCACTCGTATTAATCCATGGGTTCGCGTCGTCGACACTGGTCTGGAGTAAAGTGTTTTTGCGTTTCGCCAAGTCGGGCTATCGAGTGATCGCCGTTGACATGCTGGGTTACGGTTACTCAGCAAAGCCTAAAAATGGCGAATACACGATTGCGGGCCAGGCGAGATTATTGACACGCTTGCTCGACCATCTCGGCATCGCACGAGCGATGTTTGTCGGCAGTTCGTACGGCGGCGCAGTTGCCGCGACCTGTGCCTTGGATTACGCCGATCGGGTTGAGAAGCTGGTCCTGGTCGGGACCGTAAACAACAATCGTCCGCTGGCTTTCAAGCTGATGCGCGTGTTTGGTTCGCCGGTGTTTGGCGACGTCGTCTCGCCGCTTTTGATCGGGTCGCGTCGATTACTGCGCTGGCGCATGAAGCGAGTTTACGACCGCCACTCCTGGGTTCTGGATGAAAGAAGAGTCGATGCGCGACATCTGCCTTTGCGCGCAGCGGGTACCCAACGCGCGATCATACGCACGGTTCGCCGCTGGGATGCTGAACGGATTTCCAGAGATGCGCATCTAATCAGCCAACCCACTCTCCTGCTCTGGGGCGAGAACGATCTGGAGATTCCACTTGCAGATGGCGAGCGGCTCAACGCGGAGATTCCGGGATCGCGATTGATAGTGTTTTTGAATTGCGGCCACCTGCCGCACGAGGAATATCCGGAAGCCTTTACACACCTCGTTGTAGGTTTCTGTAGAGAGGAGTCGGTAGGCAGGAACAGTGAGCAGGAGCAGGAAACATACGCCTGACCTGCCCCTGCACGCTGGGCCTGCCTGCTGGGTGAGTTATGTCTATACAACGCAACGACTGGTCGCTACAACGCAAAGGCATCATCGATCAGGAGCGCCACAAGGATCGCGTAAAGGAAGCGATCCGGAAAAACCTCGGATCGATCGTTTCCAATGAAGCCATAATTCTTTCCGACGGGAAACGCACCGTCAAGGTGCCGATAAAAGCGCTCGACGAATACAAGTTCCGTTTCAATTACCAAAAAGGTAAACATGTAGGCCAGGGAGACGGAAAGACGCGCGTTGGCGACGTCATTGGCCGCGAAAGCCGGCCGGGAGGTGGCCATGGTTCTGGACAAGCCGGCCAGGAGGCGGGCGCCGATTATTACGAGGCTGAAGTAAACATCGATGAGCTTGCCGCACTCATCTTCGAAGATCTTCAACTCCCTTATCTCGAAGAAAAGGCAAAGAAAGCAGTCCAATCACGCAAGACGCAGTTCAATGAAATCCGGCGCACAGGCGTGATCGCCAATCTTGATAAGCGCCGAATGATTCTCGAAAACATTCGTCGCAACGCCCGCGAAGGCAACCCACGCTTCGGCGATATCAAAAAGGAGGACCTGCGGTTCAAGACGTGGGAAGAAGTGATGCGTTACGAGTCAAACGCCGTCGTCATTGCGATGATCGATGTTTCCGGCTCGATGGGTGAGTTTAAGAAATACATTGCGCGGAGTTTTTATTTCTGGATGGTCCGTTTTCTGAGAACGAAGTACGACAACGTCGACATAGTCTTCATCTCGCATCACACGGAAGCGAAAGAAGTAACCGAGGAGCAGTTTTTTACGCAGGGAGAGTCGGGAGGAACAGTCGTCTCTTCCGCATACCAACTCGCGCTTGACGTCATCAAACAGCGCTACCGCCCCGCCGATTGGAACATCTATCCGTTTCACTTCTCAGACGGCGACAACTACTACTCAGACAATGAAGAAGCGGTTAAGTTGGCAGACGAATTGATCGCGACCTGCAACCTGTTTGGTTATGGGGAAATCGGCGAGGAAGGATCGTCGAGCTATAGACGTTCGTCAGGCGCGCTGCTTTCGATCTTCAGCGATCGATTGCAGCACAAAGATCGGTTCGTTGGCGTGCGTATCGACGACAAGGAAGACGTGTATCCGGCGCTGAAACAGTTTTTTGGGAAAAGAGATTTTGCCACGGATTAAACAGATGACACGGATCTGATCTGTGTTAATCCGTGTAATCCGTGGCCCCATTTATGGAAGACAAAGAAATCAGAGATCTCGAGAAGGCCGTCGAGCAGATATGGGAAGTTGCTCGGGGCTTCGGACTGGATCCTTACCCCACCAATTTCGAAATCGTTCCCGCGACGGTGATGTATGAAGTTGGTTCCTACGCGCTACCCGGCCGTTATTCCCACTGGACCTTCGGCAAGACTTACCATCGCATGAAAACGATGTACGACTTCGGACTATCGAAGATCTACGAAGTCGTGATCAACACGAACCCGGCCTACGGGTTTTTGTTGGAAACGAATAGTCCCATTCAAAACAAGATGGTGATCGCGCACGTTCTTGGGCACGTCGACTTCTTCAAGAACAACTCCTACTTTTCAAAAACCAATCGTCGCATGGTCGAAAGCGTGTCTACGCACGCGCAAAGGATGATGGAGTACGAGTTTCGACATGGGCGGAAAACGGTGGAGCGATTTCTTGACGCGGTGCTGGCGATTGAAGAGCACATCGATCCATATTTCTTTATCAAACGCGACATCTCGATCGCTGAGGAAAAACGGCGTGCCGAACTCCGGCCGAAAGATGGACCATACGACGACCTTTGGTTTTTAGACAAAGCCAACCAGGAAGCTCAGGAAAAGACAACTGGCAATGTCGGCGACGATGGGAACGCGCGCCGGGATCGTCTACCGGAAAAAGATCTGCTTTTCTACATCATGAAAAACTCGCCGTCACTGTCCGCCTGGCAGCGCGATGCAATTGCGATGGTGCACGAGGAGATGGAGTATTTCGTTCCCCAGATGCAGACGAAGATCATGAACGAAGGCTGGGCGAGCATTTGGCATGCGCGGATCATGCGTGAGTTGGACCTCAGCGACAACGAACACATCGAGTTTGCCAATCTTCATTCCGGTGTCGTCTCGCCGCAGAAGGGTCAATTAAACCCTTACTATCTGGGATACAAGATTTATGAAGACATCGAACGTCGTTGGAACGAACCTTCGCAGGAAGAGCGCGAAAAGTTTGGCCGCAAGGGCAATGAAGGGCGCGAGAAGATCTTCGAAGTGCGGGAAATCGAGAACGACGTCTCGTTTCTGCGCAACTATCTGACTGAGGAGTTGTGTGAAGAACTCGACCTGTTTGTATTCGAGCTGATCGAAGAAGAGGAATGGACGATTACAGAAAAGCGCTGGGGGAAGGTGCGCGATCAGCTTGTTTCGAACATGACCAATTTCGGATTTCCTTACCTGCAAGTGGAAGACGGCGACTACAACGGCAATCGCGAACTCTATCTAAAGCACCGCTTTGAGGGCACGGAGCTCGAGATGCGCTATGCACGCAAAGCACTCGAGCACGTGCACACGCTCTGGGGCCGCCCCGTGCATTTAGAAACTGTGATCGATGAGGAATCGACGGTGCTGCACTTTAATGGTGAGGAGCACGGCGAGGATTGAGTTGTTCAGGCCCGACCTCCGGACAGATTGGGTTTTAGAGCTCCTAAAAGTAGTTGCCCGAAGCACCACAATTCTTTTTGCTTGTCTGGCACATCACACGTTCCAACTCAAAGTTAGCGGGTAGGTCCCATTTTTCACTCGGTACGCACCCGCTACTCCGCCGTGGTACTGACTAGTTTGACTTGTGCCCACATTTCGGCATAAAAACCTCCTGTCGAATACAACAACAGAATCGAGGATCCTTCCAAATGAAAAAGCGAATCCATGCAATGGTCTCGTTCGCGGCGGTGCTTACGTTCGCATTCGCCTGTACAACTGCTCCGACCAACCTGAGCACGAATTCCGGTGCACCAGCTAACAGCTCAGTTCCGGACGAGTTGAAGCCCGCCTTCGACGCAATCACTGCAAACGATATCATGCAACACACCAGAGTGATGTCAGGAGATGAGTACGAAGGGCGCGGCCCCGGAACAAAAGGTGAAGAACTTACCGTGAAGTATCTGACCGAGCAGTATCAACGTATTGGCTTGAAGCCGGGCAATCCGGATGGCACGTATGTTCAGAAGGTTCCTCTTGTTGGATTCACGGGCGCCTCAACGGCTTCATTCACTGTTGGGACCAAGCAACTAAACCTGACATTTCCACAAGACTACGTTGCGGTTTCACGCCGGTTCGTTCCGGAATCAAAGGTTGAGAATTCCGAAATGGTTTTCGTGGGCTATGGCGTAGTGGCGCCAGAGTACGGGTGGGACGACTACAAAGGGTTGGACGTGCGAGGCAAGACCATCGTGATTCTAATCAATGATCCCCAGGTTCCTGACTCGGGCGATCCGGCAAGGTTGGATGACAAGATGTTCAAGGGCAAGGCAATGACGTACTACGGCCGTTGGACCTACAAATATGAGATTGCGTCGCAGAAGGGCGCCGCGGCCGCAGTGATCATTCATGAAACCGGACCGGCTGGTTATCCCTATGAAGTTGTTTCCGGGAGTTGGTCTCGTGAGAACTTCGATATTCAGACGCCCGACAAGAACATGGGACGTGTGGCTGTGGAATCATGGATCACGACCGACCGCGCTAAGGAGTTGTTTACCGCCAGTGGCCAGGACTTCGACGCGCTGAAAAAGGCTGCCGTCTCGAAAGACTTCAAACCGGTCGCTCTGAATGCGAAGGCAAACATGACGGTCAGAAACACAATACGTGAAATCAATTCCAATAACGTCCTGGGAAAGGTCGAAGGATCGGATCCTACGCTGAAGAACGAGTACGTTATCTACACGGCACACTGGGATCACCTGGGCCGCGATCCAAAACTAACTGGCGATCAAATTTTCAATGGCGCCCTTGATAATGCCTCAGGCACCGCCGCATTGCTTGAGATCGCTGAAGCATTCACGAAACTCGCCACACCTCCGAAACGCTCCATTTTGTTTCTTGCCGTGACGGCCGAAGAGAAAGGGTTACTCGGTGCAAAATATTATGCCGAGAATCCTCTGTATCCGCTGAACAAAACGCTCGCGAACATCAACATGGATGGCGTCAATCAGTGGGGCAGGACCACGGACATTACGATGGTGGGCGACGACAACAGCACCTTAATCGACTTGCTGCGTGAAGCTGCCACTGCACAGCGGCGGACAGTGAATCCGGATCCAGAATCAGAGAAAGGGTTTTACTACCGCTCGGATCACTTCGAATTTGCGAAACAAGGCGTTCCGGCGCTCTACACTGACTCCGGGATTAACTACGAAGGGAAAGATTCGGGGTTCAGCAAACAGAAGCGCGACGAATACACAAACAAGGACTACCACAAAGTTTCCGATGAGATTAAAACTGACTGGGATCTCACGGGAGCGGTTGAGGACGCACAGTTGTTGACGATGATCGGATATCGAGTGGCGCAAGGCGACAGGTATCCGGAATGGAAAGCCGGATCAGAATTCAAAGCCAAGCGTGACGAGATGATGAAGGGTGCTGCCTCGAGTGGCCAATGATGCCGTAAACAGAGCGTGTTACGTTTTAGCGTTTTAGTCAAAGACTATTGCGAAATACGAAGAAGCGCTTCAGATCCGAAGAGACATTGGAGATTTGCACTTCCGGCAAACCTAAGCTTCCAGAACTCATTAACCGCCGAGCAGTTAGAGAGATGATCGTGCAAAAGGGATAAACACTGGTATGTAGATTCCGTGAAAAGGGCAGACCCCGCATTCAAATCCGGCTTAAGACTGCGCGTCGTCGTCGATTTTGAAGTTAGATGACAATAAGTAGACCGGAATGTTAGCATGCGGGGCCGCCTTCAATGGATCTATGCTTACTACTGAATTGATTAATTCGTTATTTGATACCGCACTGCCAGAGCCCTCCCATTGGGAATCACACTACCCTCCGCGCGATCTTCCCGCCGGCGCGATCGTGACTCGCTTTGGTCCAAGCCCAACAGGTTTTTTGCACACGGGCGGGATTTATGTAGCCATGGTTGGCAAGAATCTGGCCCACCACTCTGGTGGTGTGTACTTTATTAGAATCGAAGACACTGACCAGGCACGAGAAATCCCCGGTTCGCGCGAGCAGTTTGAACGCGCGTTCAAGTATTTCGACATAGAGTCAGACGAGAACGATTCAAATTCAAAGTGGGGACCGTACGAACAGTCCAAACGCGAGTTGATCTATCATACATACGCGCGAGAGCTGCTGCGGCGCGGCCATGCGTATCTATGTTTTTGCAGTCGTGATGAGTTGGCCCAAATGGCCGAACAACAACTGGCGGCCAAGGGTCACACGGGCTATTACGGCAGTTGGGCGCGCTGCCGGAATCTTTCGCAGACGGAGGCAATCAGTCGTCTCGAGGCTGGAAAGCCCTACACTATCCGCTTTCGTTCGTTAGATGGTCCACCCAGGCGCGTTGAGTACGTTGACCTGATCCGGGGCCCAATCGAGCAGCAGGACAACCTGAATGACATCGTGCTGTTGAAGAGCAGCAATCAATCGCCAAGGCTTCCCACGTACCACTTCGCCCACGCCGTTGACGATCATTTGATGAGAGTCACCCTGGTACTTCGTGGAGAAGAGTGGATCTCTTCGGTACCATTGCACTTGCAATTGTTTAAGGCGCTCGATTTCGAACCAATACCATATGCTCATATCGCACCCCTGATGAAATTTGATGGCTCGAGTCGACGTAAGCTAAGCAAGCGAAAAGATAACGAGGCGAATGTAGAATTTTATATAAAGTCGGGTTATCCGGCGGGCGCAGTGCTGCATTATTTAAGAGGTCTCGCCAACAGCAGGTTCGCTGAGATGACGTTCGAGGAATCTGTTTCATCTGCCCTCAGCCTTAAAGAATGCGGCGTGGCGGGCCCGATCTTTGACCTTGTAAAGCTGGAATCAATCAGCCGCGAGTTTATAGCGGAACTGTCGACCGACGACGCTCTGCACAGTCTATCGGCATGGGCGCAGGATTACGATCCTGAGTTGGCCGGAATCCTATCCACGAATTTCTCGTTGGCCCAGCGCATCTTTGCGGCTGAGCGACAGCCTGGTGTGCAGCGAAAGGATCTCGCGAAATGGGACGAATTCCGTGCGCGATACGGTTTGTACTTCCAGGAGTTATTTCCACAGGTAACTGATCCGGCAGACCCACGCTTTGCTCCGGTAGAACCGGACATGGTGGTTAAGTTGGCCCAGGACTTCGCTGACACATATCAGCATGTACAGGACAAAGAAGCCTGGTTCGAGCAGATCCGCAGATTGGCCGGCGCTCACGGATTCGCGCCAACTGCTGCACAATTCAAGAAAGACCCGGGCCGTTTTGCGGGTTCGATTACTCACGTGAGCAATGTGATCAGAATTGCCCTGACCGGACTGACACAAAGTCCGGAACTGTTCCTGGTGGCTCACAACATTGGCGAGGAGGAGGTGTTAAGACGTGTCAGAGCACTCACCCCGAAGTGACGGGTCCGGCTGCGGATAAGATGATCTTGCTCATCATCTTTTGTAAACTGAACAGGTGGTATTAATTATTCGCATGCTATCGTTTAGAGCCTTAGTTAAGGACGGAGAACACAGTAACGTGGGTATTGAGACTGAATTTGCTGAGACTTCACCAGAATCGCGCCAAAATACGGGTGGGCCCTCAAATTTTATTAGAGATATCATTATCGAGGACGTCAACAGCGGTAAATATGGGGGGCGCGTACAAACGCGATTTCCTCCAGAACCAAACGGCTACTTGCATATCGGCCACGCCAAAGCCATATGCCTCGATTTCGGATTGGCGGCGGAGTTTGGCGGCAAGTGCAATTTGCGTTTCGACGACACTAATCCGTCAAAAGAAGAAACAGAGTACGTTAACGCCATCATGGAGGACGTGCAGTGGTTGGGCTTCCAATGGGACGGCCTCTACTATGCCTCCGATTACTTTCAACAACTGCACGAATGGGCCATTCAGTTGATTACGGGCGGAAAAGCTTACGTGTGTGATCTCAGCGCTGCCGAAATTCGCGAGTATCGCGGCACGTTAACCGAGCCGGGCAGGGAAAGCCCTTATCGCAACCGTTCTGTCGAAGAGAATCTCGATCTGTTCGAGCGCATGAAACATGGAGAGTTCCCGGATGGTTCGCGAACCCTGCGTGCCAAGATCGACATGAGCTCTCCAAACCTTAATCTTCGCGACCCGGTCATGTATCGAATTCTGCACATGGACCATCATCGTACGGGGAATCAGTGGTGTATTTACCCGATGTACGATTACGCGCACGGGCAGTCGGATTCTATCGAGCGCGTAACGCACTCCATGTGCACGCTGGAGTTCGACAATAATCGTCCTTTATACGATTGGTTCATCGAACAGCTTGGCATATTTCCTTCGCGGCAATACGAGTTTGACCGGCTGGCCCTAACCCATACTCTGCTTAGCAAACGCAAGCTACTGAAGTTGGTTGAAGAAGGACATGTCGAAGGTTGGGATGATCCGCGTATGCCGACGCTCTCGGGCATGCGCCGGCGCGGTTACACGCCCACAGCCATCCGAAACTTCTGCGCGAGTGTTGGCGTCTCGAAGACGAATGGCATTACTCAGTTACAGCAACTCGAATATTTTCTGCGCCAAAACTTGAATCAAATTGTTCCGCGGGTGATGTGTGTGCAGAAACCATTACGCGTGGTTATCGAAAACTATCGCGAAGACCTGGTGGAAGAAATGGATGCCATCAACAACCCCGAAGAAGCTTCTGCGGGAACCAGAAAGATTTCTTTTTCAAAGACGCTGTACATTGAAGAAGATGATTTTCGTGAAGACCCGCCGAAGCAGTTTTACCGGCTCGCCCCTGGTCGCGAGGTGCGCCTCCGTTATGCTTACTTAATCACCTGCAAAGAAGTCGTTAGAAATAGCAGCGGCAGGATTGTAGAACTCCGTTGCACTTACGATCCGGCTACACGAGGCGGTAACACGCCTGATGGTCGAAAGGTAAAGTCCACTATTCACTGGGTCTCAGCGGCTCACGCCTTACCAGCAGAGGTTCGTCTCTACGACAACCTTTTTCTTAAAGAGGATCCGAACGAGGTTGAAGAAGGACACGATTTTACCGAAAATCTGAATCCTGATTCATTGCAGGTACTGCACGATTGCAAAATAGAACCGAGTGTGCGAGACGCAGAGCCTGGGACTAAGTATCAGTTTGAGCGCCTTGGTTATTATTGCGTTGACCGCGACTCGAGGCACAAATTGGTGTTCAGTCGGACCATTGGCCTTCGCGATACGTGGGCAAAGATCGAAAAACGCGCAACGATCGGCGCATGAGCAAATCTTCTTGGTCCGTGACCGCTTGTTTTAAGAGAAGATAACGCGCCGATTATGGCTAAGGGCGGCCTCCCTCGCAGTACGAAACCTACATCGCTCCCGATGGAACAATCTGCGATTTCAGAAACTCGGTTGCATTAGCAAATGTTCGTTTCAATTGTTCCATGGACAATCTCTGGTCGTTTTATTCGACAAGTTTCTAAGTCATTCTCACTCATTAGACCCGAAACCACGTCCATGTAACCAACCGCTATTATTCCGTTTTCCGTTTTCCACCAGACTACTTCATCCAAGTCGCTAACCTGGTACTCTTGTGGCCCGGTCCTCGTTTGTAAACTAATCCATGACATTAAATTGTCCTCTTGTTCTGTAAACAATTTAGTGCCCGCTTAAAGCAACTTGTCTGGAGAGAGTTTAGCATTTTATCCGCCAGCGTGATGCCGAATGGCGAGACTACGTTAAATGCGTTATAGGCGCTCGCGCAACGGCAAACGCGAACCGTCACAAAAGTCCCCACAATTACAAAACAGCGGCAGGTGCCTGCCGCTGTAAACTATTAATTCTATTTGGTAGCGGGGGGCGGGATCGAACCGCCGACCTTGGGGTTATGAATCACGCGGGTCCCCAAGACCCAAGGCCTAGCTCATATTCAACGCCTTACCCACCGACGGATCGCGGCGCACACGCCAGATCTTGGAATCCAGATAGTAGTGAATAAATGCATAGCCCCAGAGAAATGAAATGCCGAGTTGGATTGTGAGGGGTTGTTCAGCGCCGGCGGCCACGTTTTGCAGACCAAAGTAACTCAGTATCTGTCTCGGTCCCTGGTAGATCACACCGAAAAGAATTCCGAATGCAATGTAGTAAATGAGCCGCCGGCTGATGAATTCGGCGGCGCCATATTTTTCGCGCGGGCCCCTGGTGTACTTCTGATTGTGAAACCAGATGAGCCGGTGATATTGGAAGTTGTGGTAGATCGTCAATATCGCAACTATCGCTATCGGTTTATGAGGCATCGGCGTCAGCAAAACGATCCAGTGCATTGGAATCGCCGCCGCCAGTAAAAGATACTTGGGAACATTCAACGACTCGCCGCTCAACCCACGCTGCACCTGACGGCCCACCCAAACAACGAGGAGGAGAATCGTGCCGGCGAGCAGCAAGGTCGAAAAGCCGTTTACGCCTCCGCGCAGTAGCGCCGGTACGCGCGACATCGCTTCAGGATCTCGTGCAATGAACTCGACAAACGGATAGTTGAAAGCAAACAAAAGCAGCGACCGATCGAGCACATTATCTGCACGCGCCAGGTCTCCGTTTTTCTTTTTGTAAAGCACCATGAAACCGTAGTGCTGTTTTACAAGGTGATAGTAGGCCCACAAAGCCGCCACAAACAGAAATACAAAGCCGGCGCCCGCTAACACCATCACCGGTCCAATCGCAAAAAACAGTATCGAACCCCAGAGCAGGCTAGCGCGGTTTTTTCTTTCCGTGCGATCGAAGTAGGTGCGCGAGAAAGTGCCAAAAACGTGAGGGGCGTCGATCAGGATGGCCCAGAGCGCTACCATCGGGACCAGCGGGACAATTCCGCTTACGTAGAGAAAAAGCAGCGCATAGCTCGACACCACCGAACCGATAAACCAGATCATGTCGTCGCGAGCGCCGATAATCCAACGCAAAGAAATCGCGTTCGCAACAGGCTTGGTGATGATCTCAGCGCTCGCAGCCATGGCAGTTTGGTTTCGGACCGGCGGCATTTTATCATCGACTGTGAGAAGTGAAGAAAGCGGTTGAGCAACCTATGAACAAACAACTATTCCAGGCACATCCGTGGCACGGCGTAACGCCGGGACCGAGAACGCCGGAGTTGGTCAATGCCTACATCGAGATAGTCCCGACTGACGCAGTCAAGTATGAGTTGGATAAATGGTCGGGCCATCTGCGCGTCGATCGCCCGCAACGGTTTTCGTCGATGTCTCCGACGCTTTACGGCTTCATACCGCAAACGTTTTGCGGACGTGAAGTGGCCGAACTCTGCGAACAACGCACGGGTCGGGTCGGTATTGAAGGCGACAAGGATCCGATGGACATCTGCGTACTGTCTGAGAAGGCATTTGCGCACGGCAGCTTTTTCCTGCACGCGAGACCAATCGGTGGGTTACGAATGATTGACGGAAACCAGGCGGATGACAAAATTATTGCGGTACTGGAATCTGATCTCGCTTACGGCCGCATCCTCGAGATGCGAGATGTACCCGAAGGACTGATTGACCGATTAAGACATTACTTTCTCAGCTACAAACAATTGCCGAGCGATACGAATAAGAGAGTCGAGATTGTGGACGTTTATGACCGCATGGAAGCGCTGGATGTGATTACGCGAAGCCTCAGAGATTATGAGGATGAGTTTGGTCACTAAGAGACACAAACAGCACAAAAACAAGTCACCTTTGTTGGTGTTTGTGCTGTTTCGCAAGCTGCTCTTCAATCCCGCAGCGCGGACACATCAAACCGGAGTGTTCTTCGTCGGTCCACTTAGCGAAGGCCGGCGTTGACGCCTTTTGCTTTCGTTCCGTGTTCTCCGCACAGCAGTGTTTGCAGAGCCAGCCATAACCCAGATTGAAGAAGTGGGTGGTCTGGTGCATGGGATCTGAAATTCATTCAGCTCAGCGACGCGTATCAGCCGACTCCATCAGGCGCACCGGAACTGACATCCTTCTACCGTTTCGCCAGATGTGAACTTGAACTGTCTCGCCGATCTGATGCTTGTCGAGCACTCGGAATAGATCGTCTGAATTCCCAACCTTGTCGTTGTCGATGCCCACAATGATGTCGCCAAGTTCGATGTCACCCATCTCCGTCTGCTGCATTCCGCGCAGGCCCGCATTGGCGGCGCCGCTTCTAGGTCCAACCTGGATGATGAGCACGCCGTCAGATACCGGTAAGTCTACCTGGTTGCGAAATGCCTCGACGTCGCGCGTGCTGATGCCGAGTTTTGGACGACGCACATGCCCGTTTTGCAGCAACTGCGGCACAACCCGCTTTGCAATACTCACGGGGACAGCAAAACCGACGCCCGCGGAACTACCTGACGGCGAAAGGATCTGCGAGTTGATCCCAATCATGCGACCACGTGAGTCGAGTAGTGGTCCGCCGGAATTACCTGGATTGATGGAGGCATCTGTTTGAATAGCGCCTTCAATCAGTCTGTTATTTCGCGCTCGTATCGGTCGTTGTAGTCCACTGATTACTCCGGTCGTTAAAGTTCGATCGAGACCAAAAGGATTGCCGATGGCCAGGACCTTCTGGCCCACCACAAGTTTGTCTGAGTCGCCCATTGGAACTACCGTGAGTGGTCCAGCAGGCTTTTCGGTCAGGCGAATGACGGCCAGGTCGGTGTCAGGATCACCGCCGACGAGCGTGGCCGGATAGTCCTTCTTTCCACCCAGGCTGACTGAAAGTTTTTGCGCCCCGGCGATGACGTGGTAATTGGTCAGAATGTTGCCTTGCTGGTCCAGGATTGAACCAGAACCAGAACCTTGCTGCGGCTCGACAAAGCCGAAGAAGTCGCGAGCGTACGAAGTTGAATGAATGAAGACCACGCCGGGACTTAACGCGCGGTAAACCTCAATATTGTTCTGTTCTTCAGTAGACTTTGCCGGATCGCTGATTCCCGCCGGAGGCGTTTCTGTAAAGGCAGCCTGCGACGACTCAAAGCGGTTTGATACTCGGTCCACGATCGCAACAGCACCAGCCGCGAATAATCCTGAGATAAGAGCTATCAATAAAATTTGGCGCGCGGAAAGTTTATACATAACGCTTCTTCCCTCTCTGAAATCATGAATTCTGGCTCGTTGCGGCATCGGTTTTAAGATGCCGTCGGAACGAGTGCCGTTGCGAGCCGATTGTAACAACGCAGGTGAGCTAAAGCGAGTTTCGCTTTCTGTTAACGGCGAACGAGAACTCTTAAATGAACAAGGAGAGGAAGGCTGTGGGTAAACTTTCGAAATACCCAAGAATGATAATAGGTCCGTGCCAACCGAGTGCCACACAGCCGGTCGCGGCGTGCACGAGCATTAGCGTTGCGTAAATTCCAAGCACAACCGTCAGACCATGTTTGGCGAGGGGTAGATTATTGCAGCGGTACAGGATATAAGCGGCAGAAGCGCCGATTAGGACTTTGGCGCCAAGAAAGGTCATCTCGCCGTGTTCCAAAACAAGGGCCATCAAAGCATTTCCTTCGGTCGCGACGTTCAAGCGAATCCAGACAAGCGTCAGTTGGGCATCAAGCAAGTTCAGACCAAATAAAAGACAGCTTTTGGAAAACGCTCCCACGTCAGACTCCCCGACGGCCAACGTTGTTGAACTCTCCCCCTAATACGCCAGAACCCCCGAGCTGATTAGCTTGGGGGTCCATGACGTCACGGGAGGAACGAGACTCGTTCTATGCCAGGTAAAAACGTTGAATGGCCAGTTGCTTCCGAAAAGCCCGTATTATAGACGTGCCGTTTTGTAGGGCGGCCCTCCGTGGCCGCCCGTTCTTGGGAACTCGTCGATCAGATAGCGCAGAGAGGGCGGCCACGGGGGCCGCCCCTACAAAACGTTACTCAATGAGTCTGTCAATCGCAGAGGCGCTCCTGGAAGCAACGAAGAGCCTGCAGCGGGCGGGCGTTCCTGAAGCGCGCCGCGAAGCAGGTTCACTCCTTTCATTCATACTCGGCAAGGATCGAACGTTTCTCATCAGTCACGCTGAAGATCAACTCAGCAAAGACTCTTTGGGTCAGTTTCAAGAAAGTGTCGAACGGCGTGCAGGCGGGGAACCTCTCCAATATATCACTGGTGTTCAGGATTTTTTCGGACGGGAGTTTCGTGTTACACGAGACGTTTTGATTCCGCGTCCTGAAACGGAACTGCTCGTCGAAGCCGCCATTGAAATGATTGGTGGTCCTGACTCGACACCGTTTATTTGCGATGTCGGAACGGGATCTGGTTGTATCGCGATTAGTCTGTTGTGCGAGATCCCGAATGCACGCGCGGTTGCGGTCGATAAGTCACCGGCAGCCATCGAGATAGCAAAGCTGAACGCGCGCGATCAGTCGCTTGGAGACCGAGCCGTATTTGCGGTTTCGGATTGCTTCAGTTCTCTGGATTCAAGCCAATATCAGTTTGATATAGTAGTTTCAAATCCGCCGTACGTGTCGGCCGCAATGGTGACCGGGCTTCAACGCGAGGTCAGGGATCACGAGCCTCTGATCGCGCTGTCTCCGGGGTCCGATGGGCTTGGCATGATTCGACGTCTGCTGCTGGAAGCGCCATCCTTCCTCAAAGACCATGGACATATGATCATGGAAATCGGTTTTGATCAGAGCGAGGCTGTGAAACAACTTGTTCACGAGGATTTCTGGCGTTTGCTCGAAATTCGGCCCGACTTGCAGGGCATTCCCCGCATCGTGGTTTTGCGCAGGAGTTGAGCCACGGATCTTCACGGATTAACACCGATCAGAATCCGTGTTTATTCGTGAAGAGCTGTGGCTCAAATAACCTGTCACAACGCTTCCGCCGGTGGTGTTTAGCGTTCAGAGCCGCGAAAAGCGAAGAAACAAGGATAACCCCAGACATTAAGGAGACCGAAAGTCATGGACAGGTTTTTAGGGCGTAGTGTGTTGATTGCCGCATTAGTGACCTTCACGGGCGTTGCTGTATTCGCCCAAAACAACAAAGGAGGCTCGCTAACTTGTCGTGAGAACCACTGGTACAACGACAGACTTGTAGGCCATTGCGAAATTAGAGAGCAAACACTTGCATTGAGTGGCGGCACAATAGCAATCGATGGCCGGCAAAACGGAGGTGTTTCAGTAAAAGGTTGGGACCAGAACCAGGTCCTTGTGCGGGCACGCGTACAAACTGGCGCGCCCACTGCTGAAGAAGCCAGGGCACTGGCTCAACAAATAAGAATCGAAACCGGCGGCGCCAAGATTTTCGCGGCTGGTCCCGAAAGCCGTAGAAACTATCATTGGGACGTTAGCTACGAGGTCTTCGTTCCGCGCCGCGCAGATCTTTCCGTGGAAACGCAAAACGGTGGTATCGCCATCGCCGAGGTAAATGGCCGCATCGACTTCACCGCAGTAAACGGTGGCGTCGTGTTGAAAAGAGTAGGTGGAGCAGTTCGCGGATCGACCACCAATGGTGGTCTGGTTGTTGAGTTGGGAGGCGATCGTTGGGACGGTGAAAGCCTCGACGTAAGTACGACAAATGGCGGCGTGGTCATGTCGGTCCCGGAAAATTATTCGGCCCAACTCGAAACGGGGACGGTAAATGGAAATGTCAGTGTTGATTTTCCAGTAACCGTTCAAGGTCGAATCACTAAGCAAATCGCGCTTAACCTCGGTTCCGGCGGGGCGAAGGTTAAAGCGACGACTACAAATGGCGGCGTTCGGCTAAAACGGATCACCGCCAACGAATAGGTGTGCGAGCAAGAGGGGTGGTGCGAGGTGCGACTGGGAGTAATCCTTGTCGCACCTTTTGTTTTTGTGAACCGAGTTATTTTCCATTTTCCATTTGTCATTCGCGATTTTTCATTTTGTCATTGAAGAAGCATCCGTTTCTGGCTTCCAAAAACTTGGCAAAATGAAAAATGACAAATGGAAAATGGAAAATGACCTGGTTTTCAATTACTCTGTCGTTCATCGTGGACAAGTTTCGTATCTCAGGTGGCCGGGCACTTCACGGCAGGGTTTCAATTAGTGGTGCAAAAAATTCAGCGCTGCCATGTATGGCTGCGGCGTTGCTCACGCCCGAAACGGTTATACTCCACAACATTCCGTATGTTCGCGACATCATCACTCAGCGCCGCCTTTTGGAAGACATCGGCGCCACGGTCCTAACTCCCGAACTCAGAACTCACAAGATCACCGCAGCGCATGTAGAACTCTTTGAAGCGCCCTACGAGCTTGTAAAAACCATGCGGGCCTCCGTACTTGCGCTGGGGCCGTTGCTGGCACGCTTTGGAAAAGCAAAGGTTTCGCTGCCCGGCGGTTGTGCTATCGGCACGCGGCCCATCGATCTGCATCTGGCGGGGTTCGAGAAATTTGGCGTTGAGGTAAAGCTCGAAGCCGGAAATGTTGTTGCTCGAGCGACAGGTGATGGACGCCTGCGCGGCGCCGACATCCACTTTGGCAAGGTCACAGTTACTGGGACCGAGAACTTAATGATGGCCGCGACTCTCGCGCGTGGATCTACAACGCTTCACAACGCGGCGCGCGAACCTGAAATCGTTGATCTGGCTGACTTGCTTAACAAGATGGGAGCGCGTGTGAACGGTGCCGGATCTGAGACGATTCAAATCGAAGGAGTTGAGTCACTCGGCGGCGCAGAGCATACAATCATTCCGGATCGAATTGAAACTGGAACGTTCATCGTCGCCGCAGCGCTCACCCGTGGACAACTCGAGATCAAAGACTGCCGCCCCAATCACTTAAAGAGCGTTATCTCAAAACTGAGAAAAGTGGGGGTGGTCATAAGAGAAGTTAACCCGACGACGTTGGAAGTCACCTGTCCGGATGGATTAAAGGCCGGCGATGTGTCTACCGCTCCATATCCGGATTTTCCGACCGACATGCAGGCGCAGTACATGGTTCTGATGACACAGGCCGAGGGCAGGTCGGAGATTGTGGAAACTGTCTTCGAAAACCGTTTCATGCATGCGTCAGAGCTTCAGCGTATGGGTGCGCAGATACAAATCGAAGGACGTACAGCGATCGTTGATGGGCCAACCTCTCTGAACGGTGCGCGCGTGATCGCATCGGACCTTCGTGCGTCAGCGTCGCTCGTACTTGCAGGGCTGATTGCCAAAGACGAGACGTTGATCGATCGTGTTTACCACATCGATCGTGGTTACGAGAAGATTGAAGCAAAGTTGCGCGCGGTGGGCGCGGACATCGAACGAATCATTGCGCCGGTAACTGTGGCCCAGGTTCTGGAACCAGTTTAGAAGATCAAAGGAGCTTGAGAATCATGTCAGAAGAGAACTGTTTATTCTGCAAGATCATCGCAGGAAAGATTCCGGGCGATTTCGTTCACCAGGATGAACGTTGTGTGGTGATTCGCGACATCAATCCGCAGGCTCCTATGCACGTTCTGGTCGTCCCGCGCGAGCACATTGAATCGCTCGACGATGCTTCACAGAAAGACGAAAGTCTGCTCGGTCACCTGTTGCGTGTCGGTGCGCGCGTGGCGAACGATCAAGGTCACGGAGATGATGGTTATCGCACAGTTGTCAACACTGGCGCAGGCGCAGGGCAGAGTGTCTTCCATTTGCACGTACACGTGCTTGCGGGCCGAGGCTTGAGTTGGCCACCGGGTTAGGAGCGCAGGGATCAGGGGCAGGGATCAGGAGCAGGAGCAGGGATCAGGAGCAGGTTTTCCTGCGTTA
>Ga0268386_10000579_pt1 | contig 23455 bp, 22 predicted proteins | sample RVTome_15_FD_200260 | JGI IMG/M metagenome (GOLD analysis project Ga0268386, IMG submission 200260) | Soil microbial communities from uranium-contaminated site in the Upper Colorado River Basin, Wyoming, United States - RVT150D86... ...
GAGGAGTTCATCGAGGACGCCCACGAGCACCTCAAGCAGTTCTCGCGGCACGCCCCCGAGGGACAGGTCTGGGTCGACTTCGCTCGCCATCTCTCGTACCTCCCCGGCGACTTCTCGCAGCCGTACGCGATGAAGGGTCTCGCCGAGCACCTGGAGCGGTTGGACGAAGCGCACGGTACGCACGGTGGCCGCTTCTTCTACGCGGCGACGCCCCCGGCCGCCTATCCCGACATCGTCCGCCGGCTCGGCGAGGTGGGCCTGAACAAGGACGCGAAGATCGTGATCGAGAAACCGTTCGGGCGCGACCTGCAGAGCGCGCGCGAGCTGAACGCCATCATCCACGAGGTCTTCGACGAGACGCAGGTCTTCAGGATCGACCACTACCTCGGCAAGGAGACCGTGCAGAACATCCTGGCGTTCCGGTTCGCGAACGGGATGTTCGAACCGATCTGGAACCGGAGGTACATCGACCACGTGCAGATCACCGTCGCGGAGAAGATCGGGATCGAAGGACGCGGTGCCTTTTACGAGCAGACCGGGAACATCCGCGACATGATCTCGACCCACCTGTTCCAGACGATGACCTTCATCGCGATGGAGCCGCCCATCTCCTTCGAGCCCGAGCGACTCCGCGACGAGACGGTGAAGGCCTTGCGCGCCACGCAGGTGTGCGACCCGAGGAAGGTCGTGCGGGGCCAGTACCGCGGGTATCGCCAAGAGCCGGGCGTCTCCGACGAGTCGACCGTCGAGACGTTCTCCGCGATGGAGCTGCAGGTCGACAACTGGCGCTGGGCCGGAGTCCCGTTCTACCTGCGGACCGGCAAGGCGCTGAAGGAGAAGGTGAGCGAGATCACGCTCAAGTTCCGCAAGGTCCCGTTCAACGTGTTCAAGGGCACGGAGGTGGACCTCTCCAAGCGGGACCACCTGACGATCCGGATCCAGCCGAACGAGGGCATCAGCGTCGCCTTCAACGCGAAGCAGCCGGGCCCTGGGATGAAGCTCGGGCGCGTGACGATGGAGTTCGACTACGCCGAGGACTTCGCGCAGGCCGAGATCGCCGACGCCTACGAGCTTCTGATCCTCGAGGCCTTGGAGGGAGACCACTCGCTGTTCATCCGCCAGGACGGCGTCGAGCGCGCGTGGGAGATCCTCCGGCCGGTGCTCGAGAACCCGCCGCCGATCACGTTCTACGAGCTCGGGACCTGGGGTCCGCTGGAGGCCGACGCGCTCATCGCCCCGAGGAAGTGGCACATCAGCGGCGAAGACGACGTCCACGACTACCAGAGCGGGATGTTCCGGATCCCGGAGGCGCCGCGCTAGGCCGGCGCATCTGGGTGGCGCCCCGACGCAGCGACCGCTAGGCTTCGGCCCCTTCCCCCACCCAGGAGGACGACGTTGAGCGAGCGCACGCGCTTCGACCTTGCGCAGGATCAGATCCCCGCCGCGTGGCAGAACCTGCTCCCCGTGATGGCCCAGGCAGGGATCCCGCTCCTTCCACCGCTGCACCCGGGCACGAAGGAGCCCGTCACTCCGGATCTGCTGGCCCCGCTGTTCCCCGAGCCGCTCATCATGCAGGAGGTGTCGACCGAGGAGTGGATCGACGTCCCCGGTGAGGTGCTCGACGTCTACCGGATCTGGCGGCCGTCCCCGCTGTTCCGCGCCGATCGCCTGGAACGCGCCCTCGACACTCCCGCCCGCATCTACTTCAAGTACGAGGGCGGCTCGCCGGCCGGGTCGCACAAGCCGAACACGGCGGTGGCGCAGGCCTTCTACAACAAGCAGGCGGGTGTTCGGCGCCTGTCGACGGAGACCGGGGCCGGGCAGTGGGGCTCCTCGCTCTCGATGGCGTGCAGCTTCTTCGACCTCGATTGCCTCGTGTTCATGGTCAAGGCCTCGTACGAGCAGAAGCCGTATCGCCGGATCTTCATGGAGACGTTCGGGGCCGAGGTCCGGCCCTCGCCGACCTCCACGACCGAGGCCGGGAAGAAGATCCTCGAGCAGACGCCGGACTCGACCGGCTCGCTCGGTATCGCGATCAGCGAGGCGATCGAGATCGCCGCGACGAACGGCGACACGAACTACTCGATCGGCTCGTGCCTGAACCACGTGCTCCTGCACCAGACGGTCGTCGGTCTCGAGGCCAAGGCGCAGATGGAGCTCGCCGGCGACGTTCCGGACGTCGTGGTCGGCTGCGTCGGCGGCGGCTCGAACTACGGAGGGCTCGCGTACCCGTTCATGGCCGACCGCCTGCGCGGAGTCACGCCCGACATGCGGTTCCTCGCGACGGAGCCGGCGGCCTGCCCGACCCTCACGAAGGGACGGTTCGCGTACGACTTCGGCGACACGGCCGGGATGACACCGCTGCTTCCGATGTACACGCTCGGCCACGACTTCGTCCCTGCTCCGGTGCACGCCGGCGGGCTTCGATACCACGGAGACTCGCCGTCGCTGTCGCTCCTCGTGAAGCACGGGCACATGGAGGCGGAGGCCTACACGCAGAACGACGTGTTCGAGGCAGCGGTGCTTTTCGCGAAGACGCAAGGGATCATCCCGGCGCCCGAGACGGCGCACGCGATCCGCGGAGCCGTGAAGGAAGCGATCGCAGCGCGCGAGGCCGGAGAGGAGCGCGTCATCCTGATCGGGTTCTCCGGCCACGGGCACTTCGACATGCAGGCGTACGACGACTACCTGAACGGCCGTCTGCCCGAGGTCGAGTTCGATCCCGCGGCCGAGGAGGCCGCGCTCGCCCGCCTGCCGGAGGTGCCGGTCGGCTGAACGCATCGAGGTCCGGACGCTCGAGGCCGGTGACCTCGACGAGCTGAACCGTTCGCTCCCGGTCTGGAGCCGCAGCGAGTACGCGCGGCGATTCGGCGCGCAGGAACGCGGCCAGCTGGTGCAGGTCGTCGCGTGGGACGGCGAGGTTCCCGTCGGTCGCGGGATGGCCCTGTTCCCCGAGCACGAGGAGTACTCCGCGTCGGCGACGCGCGAGGGGTGCCCGGAGGTACGAGATGTCTTCGTCGTCTCGGAGCGCCGGCGTTCGGGTGTGGCGACCGCGGTCATGCGCGCGATCGAGGACGCTTCGCGTGCGAACGGGTGGTCCCGGATCGGGCTCGCGGTGGCGACCTCACAGGACGCCGAGCCGGCCCGCCGGCTGTACGAGGCTCTCGGATACCGGCACGCGCACGGGCCGTTCATCTCGAGCACCACGCTCGCAGGCGACGACGGCCGGCTCCCCGTCGGCTCGCCGATGACCTATCTCGTCAAGGAGTGCTGACCTCTGCGAGCCGACGCTCGAGGAAGGCGCGTTCGGTCTCGTTCGAGGCCAGCTCGAGCGCTCGCCGATACGCGGCCGCGGCCTCGTCGCGCCGGCCCAGCCGGCGCAGCAGATCCGCGCGCGCGGAGTGGAACAGGTGATAGCCGCCGAGCTCCTCGGCCAGGGCGTCCACCAGGGGCAGTCCATGGTCGGGGCCGTCCGCCATCGCGATCGCGACGGCGCGGTTGAGCTCGATCACCGGTGAAGGAGTCATCTGTTCCAAGCGCCCGTAGAGCGCCGCGATCTCCGGCCAATCCGTGTCTTCGGGCCGAGGCGAGCGGGCGTGCTCGGCCGCGATGGCGGCCTGCACCTGGTAGGGGCCGGGACGGCCGGCCGCTTCCGCCGTAATGATCAACGAGAGGCCGTCGTCGATCATCGGGTGATCCCATCGGGAACGGTCCTGGTCCTCGAGCAGCACGAGCGCGCCATCGGCGGACACGCGCGCCTCGCGGCGCGAATGCTGCAGCAGCATCAGCGCGACGAGACCGGTGACCTCGGGTTCGGGCATCAATGCGTGCAGCACCCGGGCGAGCCGGATCGCCTCGTCCCCGAGATCGACGCGGACGAGCGCTCCCGACGTCGCCGAGTATCCCTCGTTGAACACGAGGTACAGGACCGCGAGGACGCCGGGCAGACGTTCGGGCAGGAGCTCGAGCGGCGGGACGCGGTACGGGATCGCCGCGTCGCGGATCTTGCGTTTCGCCCGGACGATGCGTTGGGCCATCGCCGGCTCTCCGACGAGGAAGGCGCGGGCGATCTCGCCCGTCGAGAGGCCGCCGAGCGTTCTCAACGTGAGCGCGACGCGCGCCTCGAGCGCGAGCGCGGGATGACAGCACGTGAAGATCAGTCGGAGACGGTCGTCGGGGATCTCGCTCACGTCGCTTTCATCTCCTTCGAGCGCCTCGAGCTCGGCGAGCCGCGTGAGCGCGTCGGTCCGCTCTGCGAGCGCGCGCTGGCGTCGGAGGCGGTCGATCGCGCGGTTGCGAGCCGTCGTCGTGATCCACGCTCCGGGGTTCCTCGGCACACCGCGACCCGGCCAGGTGCGGAGCGCCTCGGCGAACGCCTCTTGGACGGCGTCCTCGGCCAGGTCGAAGTCGCCGAGGATCCGGATCAGGGTCGCGACCGCTCGACCCTGCTCCTGCCGGAACAGGCGGTCGACGACCTCGCGCGCATCCGCTCCTACGACGGCGCCTCGAACTCCATGATCGGGCGGACCTCGACCGATCCGCGGCTCACGCTCGGGATCTTCGACGCGGCCTCGATGGCCTGGTCGAGGTTGTCGCACTCGAGCAGGTAGTAGCCGCCGAGCTGCTCCTTCGTCTCGGTGAAGGGTCCGTCCATGGTGATGGTCTGGCCATCCTTCTCCCGAACCGTCGTCGCCGTCGACGTCGGTTGCAGCGCTTCGCCGCCGAGGTGCCATCCCTTCTCGTGGAGCCATCGGGTGTAGTCGTCCCAGCGTTCGAACTCAGCCGCCTGTTCCTCCGGCGACATGTCGGGGCGATCCGTTTCCTCCGAGTAGATCAACAGCAGGTATCGCATCAGTGGTCGTTCTCGCCGACGATGGGACGGACCTCGACGGTCGTGGCCGGGATGCGCTTGGCGGCCTCCACCGCCTGGTCGAGCGTGTCGCACTCGATCAGGTAGATGCCTCCCAGCTGCTCCTTCGTCTCGGCGAACGGGCCATCCGCGACGACGCTCTCGCCATCCTTGGTGCGGACCGTCTTCGCCCGCTGGGTCGAGTGCAGCTCCTCGCCGCCGCGGTCCCAGCCGCTCTCTGCGAGCCACTTGCCGAAGGCCTCGTGCCCCGAATACATCTTCGCCTGCTCGGCCTCCGACGCGTTCTCCCAGGCCTTCTCGTCGCCATAGATCAGGAGCGCGAACTTCATGGTTCCCCCTTCCGCGCGGGCGATCCCACCGATCGCCGTCACCCTAACGACGAATGGGCGGCCCGGTCTTTCGACAAGCGGCGCGCTCGATCTCAGATCCGGAACACGACCGCCTTCTGCGGGAGGCCGAACGCCTCGGCCGCCGCCTGGATCGCGGAGCGGCCGAGGAAACCGTAGCCCGTGGGAGTGAAGTGGAGCCCGTCTCCGGCGCGCATCTGCTGCAGGTCGCCGCGATCGTTCCGAATGTACGCCGTGTAGCCGCCGTCTCGCCCTTGGAAGAGCCTCCAGGCGTCCACATAGGTGGCGAGCGGGCCGGCGTCGAGGGCGACGTCCTCGTAGATGTCGTTCACGCGCCGGTAGAACTCCCAGCGCTGCCGTTCGGCCACGACCGGGATGCCGACCCAGACGACGCGGGTTCCCGCTGAGGTCGCCTCCTCGAGGAACGCCGTCGCGCGCTCGCGGTAGCCCTGGACCCAGGCGGTGCTCCCGAGGCGGACCGCGTCTCCCTCCGCGGTGATCTGCGCCTGGTCGTCGTTGGACCCGAGCATGACGAACACGAGATCCGGCCGGAATTCGGTGACGATCTTGCGCATCCCCGCGCGCCAGTTGAAGTAGTCCTGCCGCGCGAGGCCCGTCGACTGCCGTCCGAGCGGGAGCACCCGGCTCACGTCCGCGTCGAACAGTCGCGCGACCGCGGGGCCGAGGCCTTGAGAGAGGGAGTCGCCGACGACGGCCACGCGCAGCTTGTCGTCCTCGGTCGGGTTTCGGATCTGGTCCGGCGCGGGTTCGGGATCCGGCGACGGCGAGGGACGGTTCGAACCGTCATGGCTCGGGGACTGAGCGCCCGAACGCGTCTCGGCTTCGGGGCTCGGCGGCGGTGGCGGCGACGGCTCCGGCTGCAGCGAAGGGAGTGGCGGCAGATCGAAGTCCGGCAACACCAGCTCCCCGCCGGCGGGGGCGTCGGGATCGCGCCCGAGGGCGCGCATCACCGCGTCGGTGGTTCGGCCGACCGAGAGCGCGTTCGAGATCGCGGCGAGCGGGCGAAGGACGGCGAGCGCCGCCGTCCTCCTCGCGCCGATGGGCCCGCTCTCCGCGGTGCGTTCGAGCACGGGGCTGAACAGGAGCCCCCACGTGACGAGGCACACGACGATCGTGAGAAGGGCTCGGGGAGCGGTCATGGTTCGCCGGCCCCGAGCGAGCACGACCGGCTGTGGCTCGGGATCGTCCAGCGAGGGCGGCGGCGAGAGCAGCGTCTGGGCCATCGTCAGAACCGGAAGTAGATGAACGGAGCCACGCCCGACGGGCCGACGGCCGTGATGACGAACAGGACGATCGCGAACGCGGCACCCTGCAGGACAGGCCCCGCGCGCGAGACGACGAGCTGCAGACGTACCGCCGGAGTCCTCGGCAGGTTCTGCAGCAACAGCATGCCGCCGATCGCGAGCACGACCAGCGGGGTGACCAGCGGTGCCTCCTCACCCCAGCCCGTCGCGAGCCGGGCGAGGACGTCGACCGCCGAGCCGAGCGACTCCGCCCGGAAGAACACCCATCCCAGACACACGAGGTGGAACGTGAGGATGCGCGCACGCATGATCGTGGCCGGCGAAACCGGTTCGCCCGGCAGTCCGCGTTCGACGCGTGAGCGCCGGCGCCACCGTCCGATGACCTGCCCGAGACCGTGGAGGCCGCCCCAGGTGACGAAGGTCCACCCGGCCCCATGCCACAGACCGCCGACGAGCATCGTCACCATCACGCTCACCGCGATGCTGACCTCGCCGCGCCGGCTCCCGCCGAGCGGGATGTACACGTAGTCCCGCAGCCACCGCGACAACGTGATGTGCCATCGCCGCCAGAAGTCGCGGAGCGAGGTGGCCGAGTACGGACGGTCGAAGTTCCTCGGGAACTCGAAGCCCAGCAACAGGGCCACGCCGATCGCGATGTCGCTGTACGCGCTGAAGTCCGTGTAGATGACGATCGCGTACGCGTAGATCGCGACGAGCGTCTCGAGTGCCGAATGCGCCCCCGGTGTTCCGAACACCGGATCGACGAGCTGGGTCGCGAGGTAGCTCGAGATGACGATCTTCTTGAAGAGGCCGCCGAAGATCAGGTACGCCGCACGTGAGACATCGATCCCACCGGAGTCACGCGGCCGGCGGATCTGCGGCAGGAGCTCGTCCCCTCGCACGATGGGGCCGGCAACCAGATGCGGGAAGAACGCGAGGTACACGAACACGTCGAGCCACGGCGCCGGAGTGATCTCGAGCCGCGAGACGTCGACGACGTAACTGATCGCCATGAACGTGTAGAACGAGATCCCGATCGGCAGCACGACCTGCAACAGCGGGAGCGGAGCCGAGATGCCGATGCCTTCGAACGCGTTGGTCAGGCTGAAGGCGAAGAACCCGTAGTACTTGAACCATCCGAGCGGGAGCAGGAGCGCGAGCACCGCGAGCGCCGTCCGGCGACGGCGTTTGCGGTCGTCGTCCTGGCGTTCCACCCAGATCGCGCCGAGGCACGCGGTGACGCTCACCAGGACGAGGAGGGACACGAGACGCCAGTCCCACCACGCGTAGAAGGCGTAGCTCGCGGCGAGGATGAACCACTTCCACGCGCGGCGATACGGGTTCAGCACCCAGTGCAGCGCGAACACGACCGCGAAGAAGATGGCGAAATCCGTGGTCGGGAACAGCATCGCTCTTCGTTCCTGCTCCGTCCGCGAGATGTGGGGTCATCCACCAGACGGACCTGACGGCCATGGGGTTCTTCTCCCGCGCTAGGCTAGCGGACCGTCATGGGCCGCGCTCCAGATCCGCTCGACTTCCTCGATGTCGATCAGCGTCTGTCCGACGAGGAGCGGGCGATCCGAGACGCAGTGCGGGGCTTCGTCGGTGACCAGGTGCTTCCCGGGATCTCGGACTGGTTCGAGCGCGGCGAGTTCCCCCGTGAGGTCGCTAAGGGCCTTGCCGACCTGGGGCTTCTCGGGATGCACCTCGAGGGGTACGGGTGCGCCGGCGCGAACGCCGTCTCGTACGGCTTGGCCTGCCTGGAGCTGGAGGCGGGGGATTCGGGGTTCCGGTCGTTCGTGTCGGTCCAGGGGTCGCTGTGCATGTTCCCGATCCACCGTTTCGGGAGCGAGGAGCAGAAGGAGCGTTGGCTCCCACCCATGGCGCGAGGCGAGGTGATCGGCTGCTTCGGCCTGACGGAGCCCGACGTCGGTTCGGACCCGGGCCGGATGCGCACGACGGCCCGGCGCGACGGCGACGGGTGGGTGCTGCACGGGACCAAGACGTGGATCACGAACGGCGGGATCGCCGACGTCGCCGTCGTCTGGGCCAAGACCGACGAGGGCATCCGAGGGTTCCTCGTTCCCGCGGACACGGCCGGCTTCTCGACGAAGGACATCCACCGCAAGCTGTCGCTCCGCGCATCGGTCACCTCTGAGCTCGTCCTGGATGAGGTCCAAGTTCCCGACGGCGCGCGGCTGCCGGGCGCCGAGGGGTTGAAGGGTCCCCTGGCGTGTCTCACCGAAGCGCGGTTCGGCATCGTGTGGGGCGCGATGGGTGCCGCGCGCGCCTGTTTCGAGAGCGCGCTCGAGTACTCCAAGACGCGGGAGCAATGGGGACGCCCGATCGGTGGTTTCCAGCTGACGCAGCGCAAGCTCGCCGACATGGCTGTCGAGCTCAACAAGGGGATGCTGCTGGCGTTGCATCTCGGTCGCAAGAAGGACGAGGGATCGCTCCTGCCGCAGCACGTCAGCATGGGCAAGATGAACAACGTCCGCGAGGCGCTCCGGGTCGCGCGCGAGGCGCGCGGGATCCTGGGGGCGAGCGGGATCACGCTCGAGTACCCGGTGATCCGTCACATGAACAACCTCGAATCCGTCTTGACGTACGAAGGGACGAACGAGATCCACACGCTGATCGTCGGCGAGGCGCTGACCGGCCTTCGCGCATACGAGTAGGAGGAAAATCATGGCTCGAGAGTTCGACTGGGTGTTGTTCGAGAAGGCGGTGGAGATCACGGCGTCGGCCGTTCGCGGCGCGATGGGCGGGGAGAAGAGCCAGCCTCCCGGGTTCCCCGGGCAGGTCTTCAAGGAGGTCTTCGCGGCGCTGCGGGAGGCGGCGGCCGAGCTTCCCGAGCGAGCGAGAACCGGCTTCTAGGGCTCGCCCCGGAGGAGGTCGCGGAGCGACACGATGCCGACGAGGTTCCCGTCCTCCACCACCGGCAGGTGCCGGAACCCGCGTTCGAGCATCAGGTCGCGGGCGTCGCGGACCTCTGCCGAGGGCGCGATCGTCGCCGGGTTCCGGGTCATCCACTGCTCGACGGCGTGATGGGCCGCGTCGAAGTCGGTCGCGAGAGCTCGAAGCACGTCGCGCTCGGTGAAGATCCCGCTGACCTCGCCGTCCCCGAGCACGATGGCGGATCCGACGTGACGCCCGCCCATGACGGTCGCGGCTTCGGCGACGCTCGTGGAGGGTTCGACGGTCACCAGGTCGGTGCTCATGACGTCGCGAACGGTGACCATGGTCTCGGGGAGGAGCGTAGCGAGGCGCGCGCGCTCACGGAAGCCTTGCGTGCCTGGTTCCGTCCCCGTCGGCGCCGATACCCCTGGCGGGGATCGAGCGATCCGTACGCGGTCCTGGTGTCCGAGGTGATGCTCCAACAGACCCAGGCCGCGCGGGTCGTCCCCGCGTTCGAACGGTTCCTCGCCCACTATCCGTCCCTTCGGGACCTGGCGCAGGCCCCCCGCGACGACGTCGTCCGGGCCTGGGCCGGGCTCGGCTACAACCGCCGCGCGGTGGCGCTCTCCGAGATGGCGCGGTTGCTGGTCGATGACCACGGGGGGCGCGTACCCCGCGACCCCGAGCTCCTGCGCCGTCTTCCGGGCATCGGCGCGTACACGGCGGCGGCGGTCGCATCGCTCGCGTTCGGCGAGCCCGTCGCGGCGCTCGACACGAACGTTCGGCGCGTCGTCGCCCGCGTCCGGGCGGGTCGCGACGCCGAGGAGCTCGAGACCGCCGACCTGCGCAAGCTCGGCGAGCGGTGGCTCGACCACGACGATCCCGCGACCTGGAACCAGGCGCTCATGGACCTCGGTCGCGAGATCTGCCGCCCGCGTCCGCGGTGCGACGCCTGTCCGATCGCGTTCGGTTGTCGCTTCCTGGCCGAGGGCGCCACGCCGGTTCCGGCTCGGCGCAAGCAGGGCCGGTTCGATGGTTCATCACGCCAGGTGCGAGGAGCGGTCGTCGACGCCCTTCGCCGGAGCGGGTCCTCGTCGCTGGACGCGATCGCCCGGGGGACGGGGTTCCCGTCCGACCGGATCCGAGAAGCCATCGGAACGCTGCGTCGCGACGGACTCGTCGAGGCGGGTCCGGGGGCCCTCGCCGGGCGGCCCGCCGGCCGAGTCCGTCTCGCCCGCTGACGGCGGCCTGCGCGACCGAATGATGGTCTTCGGCCGGCGGGGAACGGTTCGTCGCCCCGAGGACCCCTCTACGCTGCTGAACATGACGCTGACGGGGACCCCTCAGCCTGAAGTCAGAGCCTCCACCAGCGGGCGGGCCATCCCGCCGATGTCTTCGAAGACCTGGTTGGTCAAGACGACCACGACCGCGCCGCTCTCGGGCAGGCACCCCGCCCACGACACGTATCCATCGTGCGAGCCCGTGTGCCCGAAGCCCTCCTCGTAGGGGTCACTCACGTCGAAGAGCCCGAGTCCGTACCCGTCGTGGTACGTCGACATCTCGTCCAGCGAGGCCTGGGAGACGATCTCGCCCGAGCAGAACGCCCGCCACCAACGCGCCAGCGAGGGCGTGTCCGATGCCATCGACCCGCCGGGACCGTCGGAGGTCACATGCGCGAGTGACGGGAGGTAGCCGCCGCCCTCCTCGAGGATCGCGGTCGAGCCGCTGTCGGGCATGGCCATGGGCTCGGTCGGGACCTCGCCCGGTGGATAGATGAGCCGCTTGACCCCGTCGATGTCGAGGACGCCGTCGCGCAGCACCTCGTGGATCGGTCGCCCGCGCACCTGCTCGATCACCAGTCCGAGCAACAGGTAGTTGGTGTCCGCGTACTCGAACACCTCACCGGCCGGGGTGCGATCCTCGGAGACTAGATCCAGCAGGTCGGCGGGAGTCCAGACCCGTAGCAGGTCGCCCGACAGCATCCCGTGGACCGTGTCGTAGTAGTCCGGGATCCCGCTGCGGTGGCCGAGCAGCTCCCGGAGCGTCGCCCCGTTGGTGTCGAAGTCGAGGTTCGGCGGTAGGTGGTCGGCCGCGGGGTCGTCGAGGCCGAGCTCGCCCGTCTCGACCATCTGCATCACCTGGGCGGCGACGATCGGCTTCGTGACGCTGGCGATCGCGAACTGATCATGGATCCGGACGTCTCGGACGGTGTCGGCCTTGCCCGCCGCTTCGCTCCACGTGCCGTCGGGCGTCATCACCGTGGCCGACATCCCGCCGTCGCCCGCCATGTCGTCCAGGGCCGCCTGGAACTCCGCCGCCGACGCCCTGGAGACCTGGTCCTCGCTGATGTCGGCGAACGCCTCGGTCGGGAACGGCGGCGCTTCCTCGGTCGGGGTGGGTGATGCGACGGGGGAGACCGACGGCTCGACGGACGGCGTCTCCGCGGCGCCGGGGTTCGACGTGCCGGGGTTCGAGGTGCATCCGGCGAGCGCGACCACTAGGGCGAAGGCCGAAACCCGGCCGAAGGCGCGGACGTTCACGATTCCGAGCCGAACCGGTCGGGCACCGTCTCGCCGTTCTCCGTGGTCGTCCAGGAGTCCATCGTGAGCTGTCCGTCGGAGCCCGGCCAGACGGCGAACTCCTGCTCCACGACGTCCTCCCCGCCACGGGCGAATAGCCGCACCGTCACCTGGTAGACCCCGGCCGGCCATGCGGGTCCCTGCACGCTCACGATCTCGAACCGCTCGTAGGGATGGCCCTCGGTCGTGGCGTACAGGAGCGGGACCCTGGGGCGGGACCGGTAGTACCCCTCGGTCAGGTACGCCTCCGCTCCCTCGCCCGCCACCCTGGCGGACAGGAACGCCTCGAGGCCTTCCGCCAGCTCGGCCTCGGTGGCCGGAACCACCTGCTCGTACTGCCGAAACACCCACTCGTGGTAACGGAGGTCGCTGGCCGGCTCCGCCGAGGGGGCGAGCTCCGTCCAGGCGGTGACCATCCAGATCCCGGTCGGGCCGGTCCGGACGGGCTGCGTCACCATGAGCGACACCGTCTCGTAGTGCGTGTCGCCGATCGTGGGCGGGCAGTCCCCCCCGTACGGGTCGTCCTGGTAAAGGGGGTTCGTCCCTGGACCGCACCGGATCCACACGAACCTCCACCCGACGTCCGAGTACCACCACGGATTGCGTTTGGTGACGGTCACGTACCGCTCCCACCCGAGGACGTCCCTAGAGAACGCGGCCAGGATCTCCGCACCGTCCGCGGCGTCCCGCAGCGGGATCGGGAACGCCTCGGACTCCGGCGGGGCCGCCAGCTCCGGAGCGAGCTGCCAGGTGAAGGCGGGGTCGCCTGCATCGGCACGCCGCTGGGCTTCCTCGGCCTCCTCCAAGCTCGTCTGAGGCCAGACCCCCCAGAACGGGACCGCGATCGGGTCGCTGCCGGGAGGTCGACGGTGCCACACCACGCCGCGACCGTTCATCCAGGAAGGAGCACCGGGCGGCCTGCCGGTGGGACCGACGAGGGTGTCCGTCTCGGGGTCGTGGACGAGCGGCGTGTGGGCCGCCGCGATCTGGAGCGACGCGTCGCCCGACACGACTCTCAGCTCGGGCTGGCCCGGCTCGGCCTGGCAGATCCAGGTCTGGGAGCCGAAGGCCAGCTCCGGTCCCTCGACCTGCGCGATCCCGGTCATCGTGATCGGGCCGTCGGAGATGACCGAGCTGGAGAACGAGGGGCACGCCTCCGCGCCGTCGAGGAGCAGGACCTCGTACCCGACGGAGGGGTCCACGGACAGGCGGACCCCGAGGAGGAGGGAGCTTCCATCGACGTCGGTCGACTCCCACGTCCCGAGGAACCCGGTGTCTGCTGCTGTCGACTCCCAGGTGCCGCCGTAGCGGCTCGGGTCCCACGGCAAGGGCTCGCCGAGTCCCTCGAGCGGCTCGCCTTCGTCCTCCCCTTCCCGCAACCACACGCCGCCGACGCCGTCCGAGAGGGTGTCGGTCTGAGGGTCGAGGAACAAGGTCCAATCGCGGAGCTGCTCCTGCAGCTGAGGCCCGCTCAAGGTTTCGGGCTCGCTCCCGTCGTCGCACGTGTACACCGGCGAGGGGATGACGAGCGCGGTGCCGCCCTCGATCCGCCCGGTCCCCGTCATCGTGGAGGGGGTGCCCGAACACACCGTCGCGACGTCGTCGAGCACCGTAATCTCGACGGCGCCTTCGGCCGAGACCCGGACCGTCATCGTCTGCGTACCACCGTCGGGGTCGCTGGTGGAGACCCAGGTCCCCTGGAACGGGCTCCGAGGGTCGCTCGCGGGTGTGCCCTCGGATCCGAGGAGCCGGACGAACCCGATCGCCGCGAGGGCGAACACCGCGATGCCGAGGATGCCGGCCGCGACCCGCTGGTTCCGCTGACTCCGCTGGCGCCGCCGGTGGAACCCGTCCAGCGTGAACGGGCGAAGCTCGAGGCGCTGCATCTCGCGGTCGAGGAGCGAACGGTCGTTAGGCATCGGTTGCCTCCACGGTTCCTCTCAGGGCGCCCCGGGCCTGATGGGTGAGGGCCCACACCGTCGACGCTTTGATCCCCAGGAGGCGGCCCGCCTCGTCGCCCGAGTAGCCGAGGGACTCGGTCAGCACCAGGGCGGCGCGCTGCCTGGGCGTGAGCTTCCCGAGGGCCCGGGCCACGACGTCCCGATCCTCCACGGGCTTGAACACGTCCTGCGCGGGCCCGAGCCCCACCGTCCGGCCGAGCGCCACCCGAGCTCTGCGGTACTGGTTGCGAAACAGGTTCATCGCAGTGCGGTGGAGGTAGCCCGCCGGGTCCTCCATCGCCGCCACCGTGTCCCACCGCTCGAACACACGGGTGAATGCCTCCTGGGCCAGGTCCTCCGCCTCGGCCCGGCTCCCGGTGATGACCGACAGGATCCGGAGAAGCCGTTCCTTGTGCTCCTCGAAGAACTCCTCGAACGTGACAGGCTCGACCATCGGCTCATCGGGAGCGTTCCACGTCCGCCGGAGGCCAGCTACCTCTCCCATCCTGAAGAGTTCAACACCTGGCGGGCCCCGAACCTGTAGGGATGGCGGCGGGTGAGCCTGGAGGGCGGGTCGGAAGCCGCACGACGACGGTTGGCGGCACACCGCTCAGCCCGTCCTAACTTCGGATCAGAAGATCGCGTCGCGTCGGCGCCGCGGGATCGGCACCTCTTCGGGAGCCGGCGACGCATCCTCGCCATCCTCGCCGCCACCGATCGGCCGCGTGGCGGGCTCGCGATCGCTCCCGTTCGTTCCGGAGAGCGTGACCGCGAGCCACGTGGTGATCGGGACCGAGGCGACGAGCCCGATGCTGCCGACGAGCGTCCGGACGATCTCCGTGGCGAGCACCTCGCTGTTGGCCACGGTGCCGAACGACTGCTCGGACAACACGAAGAGGATAAAAAGAGGCATCGACGCCCCCGCGTACGCGAGGACGAGTGTGTTCACGGTGCTCGCGACGTGGTCCCGGCCGATCCTCATCCCGGAGCGCAGCAGTGACCTGCGCGAGATGCCCGGATCGGTAGACCGGAGCTCCCAAACGGCGGATGCCTGTGTGACCGTCATGTCGTCGATCGCGCCGAGCGCCCCGATCACGATCCCCCCGAGGACGAGGCCGCGGAGGTCGATCTGGGTGCCGAGGGCCGAGACGACGAACGCTTCTTCGCTCCCGAATCCCGTGATCCCGGCTAGGGCCATGAACGCGAGGGCGAGCAAGGCAACGCAGGCGAGACCGCCCAAGGTGCCGAGCAGCGCGACGGTCGTCTGGGTCGTGAAGCCGTGCGAGAGGTAGAGCGCAAGGAACGCGATCGCCGTTGCCCCGACGAGCGCCACGGCGAGCGGGTTGTGACCCTCCAGGATGGCGGGCAGGATGAACGCGAGGAGGACGACGACCGTCGCACCGAGCCCCACCAGCGCAGCGAGGCCGCGGATCCCGCCGAGCACCACGACGGCGGCGGCGAACAGCACGACGAGATACACGAGCGTCGCCCGGCGGTCGGTGTCCAGGAGGGCGTACTGCAGTTCCTCCGGCAGGTCGGGGAATCGACCCATCAGGACCTTGTCGCCGGGGTCGAGGTCGGTGACTCGGGGCGAGTTCGCGATCAGCTCGAGCTCGACCGTTCGTCCCTCGTCGGGACCGGCGAGGAGCCGGAAGCCGACGATCCAGCACTCCGGGGAACCCTCGGCGGCACCCTCACAGGGCTGTTCGGTCACGCGCTCGATGCTTGCCTCGTAAACGTCGGGAGCGGCGCCAAGGACGGTGGCTTCGGGGCGTCCCTCGCCGGTCGGCCGCAGGACGACCAGTCCGACGACAGTGGCGACGGCGATCAACGCCGCGACGGCGGCCGCGAGCCGCGCTCTCCCGGTCCGTTCGCGACGCCCGGCGGAGTGAGCCACTCAGGAGTCCTTCAACGCGGGGATGACCTCGGCCCCGAAGAGCTCGACCGCGCGAGATGCGGTGTCGAGATCCATGCCGGGGTAGTGCAACCGCACGACCAGGTGAACGTCGGGATGGTCGCCGAACGGCGCGAGGATCTCCTTCAGCCGGCTCGTGACCTCCTCGGGGTTTCCGGCCGGTGTGAACCTGCGGAGCTCGGACTCGTCGGGAGGTGCCGGCGTCAGTGAATCGTTCCCCGGCGTGTCCGCTCCGGCATCCCACGCGTCGTACGCGCCGAACTGATGTGCCACCCCGCCGGCGACCGTTGCCCAGGCACCGCCGTCGGTTTGGACGAACGCGTTCTGGAGCAGCACCAGCGCGAGCGTTGCCGGGTCGCGCCCCGCGCCTCGCGCGCTCTCCTCGACGAGCGATACGTACCGTTGCACGTCCTCGGGCGCTGCGTCGGTGACGTACCCGTCGGCCAAGCGCCCGGCCCGGCGGACGGCTTTGTCCGCGTAGCCGCCGAGATAGATCGGGATCCCCGCGGGCCGGGCGGGGGGAGGGGTCACCCTCACGCGGTCGTAGCGGAAGGCGCGCCCCTCGAAGGAGAACCGCCTGCCCGTCCAGGCCCGTCGAAGGATCTCGATCGTTTCCTCGGTCCTGACCGCCCGCTCGCTTCTTGGAACGCCGAACATCCGGAACTCTTCCTCGCGCCAGCCACTTCCGAGTCCGAGCAACAGCCTTCCGCCGGAGAGCTGGTCCACGACCGCCGAGTCCTCGGCGAGGCGGAGTGGGTCGTGGAAGGGCGCGAGCACGATCCCGGTACCGAGCAAGATGGTCTCGGTCGAGGCAGCGAACGCCGCCAGCATCGGCAGCAGCGATGGGAGGTACCCGTCCGATGAGCCGTGATGCTCGCTCACCCAAGCCGAGTCGAACCCGGCCGCCTCGGCGAGGCGGACGAGCTCCAGCGTCTCCCCGTACTCCTGCGCGAACGTGCGAGAGGAATCCGCGGGCACCTGGCCCGTGAACAGCCCGATCCCGACCCGAACCGCCATCGGCGACACGGTACACGCGCGCCGGAGCTCGACCGAGCAGGCATGATGGATGCGGTGAAGATCCGGCTCGACCCGACGTCCCGCGAACCGCTCTCCGAGCAGCTCCGTTCCGCTCTCGCGGCGCGGATCGACTCGGGACGTCTGGCACCCGGTGAACGGATGCCGACGGTCCGCGACCTCGCCGCCGAGCTGGAGATCGCACCGAACACCGTCGCCAAGGCCTATCGCGATCTCGCGTCCGCCGGCTTGGTCGCCGGACGCGGGCGCCGAGGGACCTTCGTCTCGGAGCTGCTCCCGGCTGCGCTCGGCGACGGCGAGGCGCGCCTCGCCGAGGCTGCGGATGCCTACGCGCGGCGCGCCCGGCAGCTCGGCTTCGGGTCTTCGGCCGCACGAGCCGCAGCCGAGAAGGCTCTTCGACGCACGCGATCATGACTCGCCGAACCACTGAGCCCGCTACTCGAACAAGGGGAGCCCGCTACTACTCGAACAGCAGGAGCGCCGCCATCGTCGCGAAGCCACCGATCACGCCGACGAACTGCAGCAATGAGGTGCGGAGGTCGGTTGCGCGGTGGAGCTCCGGGATCAGGTCGGCACCGGCGATGTAGATGAACGCGCCGGCCGACATCGCGAGCAGCGGCCGCTCCAGGCCCCCGACGGCGTCCTGCAGAGCCAACGTGAGGACGGCACCCAGCACGGCCGTGAGCGCCGAGGCGAGGTTGTAGATCACGGCCCGTCGCGGCGTCAGTCCCGCATGGACCAGGATGCCGAGGTCGCCGATCTCCTGCGGGATCTCGTGGAACGCCACGGCGGCGGTGGTCGCGATACCGAGCCTCGCGTCGACGAGGAAGGCACCCGCGATGATGGCGCCGTCGACGAAGTTGTGGATCCCGTCGCCGAGGAGGTTGTTCAGAGCGACCGGATGGATGTGGCCGTGCGCCGGGGAGCCGAGCGCATGGTGCAAGTGGATGAATTTCTCGAGCACGAAGAAGAAGACGATCGATCCGACGACCACGGTCGAGATGCCCGTCGTCAACCCTCCGTTCTCCGCGAGCTCCGGGAGGATGTGGAAGAGCGCATCCCCGAGGAGTGCGCCGACGGCGAAGCTGACCAGCAGCGGAAGGATCCGGCGAAGGAACGTCTCGCGCGCGACCAGTGCGAGGATCCCGATAAGCGAGACCAGGCTCACGGCGAAGACCGCTGCGAGCGTGCTACCCCACACGGACGCGGTCGCGCCGATCACGGCGGGGAGGCTACACGACCGCTGTGAACGCTATGAGGAGAGGTACGGGCGTTCCGGCCGCGGTACGTCCCGGATCATCGACGCGTCCACGATCACCTCGCGCCCGATCGGATAGATCGTGCCGGTGACTTCGACCCACTCGTTGTCCTCGAAGCCACCCGGAGTCACGTTCACGACCCGAACCTGAGCAACCGTTGCGTCCGCGACGCAACAGCTCACGACGTATCGCGTCAGCAGGAATTCGTCGGCCGGCGTATCCGCGTAGCGGGTGACGAAACCGATGAAGTCCACCTGCTCGCCGGCGCGCTTCGCGAGCGCCCGCTCGCCCTCGGGCGTCGTCTGGGCGACGGCGACGTCGACGAGCGTCAGTTCGCCGGTCGCGATGTCGCCCTCCGCAGTCGAGAACCCGGCGCCGGCCACGGCCGAACGCTTGCCCGCCGAGAACGATCCGAGCGTCGCCGGCGGCAGGATCGTGATCAGGAGCACCGGGACGACCATCGCGATCATCAAACCGAGCTCCCGGCTCCGAAGCGGCTCCGGTTGCGCGGCCCGGGCCGAGGCCAGGCGGCCGAAGGTCGCCAGGGTGAGCAGGACCGCCGCGACGGGAACGACCCACTCGGTCCGAGTCGAGAGGTAGAACGCATCCCTTCCGGAAACGAGGAGGAACCAGAAGAGCGCCGCCCAGGCCCCCAGCACCACCGTGCCCGCGACGCGCACCGGGCTCCAGCGCAGCTCCACTCCCGCGCTTCTATCGCGGGTGTCGCTCATCCCGCGAGCACCCCGATCCACAAGGCGCCGACGAGGGTCGCGGCGAAGACCCCGACGACGAGGGCACGGACGAACCCGCGCCGGAACGTTCCCGCGTACAGGGTCACCAGCTTCGCGTCGACCATCGGCCCGGACACGAGGAACGCGAGCTGTGCCGAGGGTCCGAACTGAACGAACGAAGCCGCGACGAACGCGTCGGACTCGGAGCAGAGCGAGAGCGCGGCCGCGAGCACCATCATCACGACGATCGAGACCACCGGGACGCCCGCCACGCTCATGAGCACCGAAGCCGGCAGGAAGGTCTGGATCGCCGCGGCGATCGTCGCGCCGAGGATCAGGTACCGCCCCATGAAGAGGAAGTCGTTGCCGAGGTGCACGAAGAATCGCCGCCAGCGCGCTTCGGGCCTGGCGAGATGCGTGCGGTGCTCGTGCTCCTCCTCGGGGTTCGGCTTCAGCAGTTCGTCTTTGGAGCGAGCGCCGATCACCCAACCCACGGCGATCGCGACGAGCATCCCCAGCAGGAACCGGCCGCCCACCATCGTCCACGTGGTCGAGCGCCCTCGGTAGGCGACGAACGTCGAGGCAATCACGACCGGATTGATCACCGGTGCGGCGAGCATGAACGTCACCGCCGCCGACGGCATCAGCCCGCGCTGGGCAAGGCGGCGCGCGACCGGCACGGACCCGCACTCGCAGATCGGGAACGCGAGCCCGGCGAGCGCCGCCGTCGGCAGCTGCAACGGCCGGGGAAGACGGCCGAGCCGCTCGAGCGTCCCGATCGGCACGAACACCTCGACGAGCGCGGCGGCGAGCGCGCCGAGCATCACGAACGGCAGTGCCTGAACGAGGAGCGAGCCGAAGATCACGAGGTACGTGCGGACCCATTCGACGCGTTGCGGGTCCGCCAGCCGGACGGCAACGGCGCAAAGGAGGACCACCCCCGCGGCGATCAGCGCGGCGCGGGTTCCGACACGCCGCTGTCCCCGCGCGACGAGGGCCATTCAGTCGCTCCTCATGGATTCAGCAGTACCTCGCGAACGAAACGGCGAAGCCCTGGAACGCGTCGGCCATCATCTCCCGCCCGTCCGAGCCCGTCACGCCGAGGAGGGCGTCGACCGCGACCTGGCCCGAGACCCGGGCGTCCGTGAGCGCGCGCTGGTCCAGGAAGATCCCGCCGGGAACCGTTGCCGCCACCGCCGGCGACTCGCCGGGCACCGCGTCCTCGACGGCGGAAACCAGCGCACCGTCGGGATCCGCCGACGTCGGGCTCGCTTCGGCGCCCGTTCCCGCGAGGACGACGAGCACCGACCCGTGTGTGGCATCGTCCGCCGCGGCAACGATCTGCTCGCTGCGACGATCCATCGACCGGACGGAACCGTCGAGCACGACGCCGAGGAGATCCGGCACACCGTCGTCACGGTGGCCGGTCAGGAGCGACCGCGCGGACGACACGGCGTCCGCTCCGCTGGCGAGTATCACGCGGTCGTCGTCGTGGTTCTCGTACCAATCCCCGCCGATGAGCCCTCGGTCGCGATCGTCGGTCGCGATCAGCGAGATGACCGGACGCTGCTCGTACGGGGACGGGACGCCCGGCGAGGCGGGGGCGTCGAGGTCGTCTGCGAGCGTCGCGATCACGGGCACCGGCGCGCTGATGCCGAACGCGGCGACGACCTCGCCCGTTTCGCTCCGGACGAAGGAACCCGTGATCCCGTGTTGGGAAGGAAGGCCACCCGTGCCGAGCGTGGTGAGTGTCGCCGCGGGGTCGAGCGGCAGCGAGCCGGTCGAGGCCTCGAGCGTCCCCGCGCCGTCGTCGAGCACCGAAGCGAGGAACGGCCAGTCGTCCGGGTGGGCCGACAGATCCACGGTGCCGACGCCCTTCCATCCGATCAACACCACGAGCGTGGGTGGTTCGCCGCCGGCGACGCCGTCGATCGCGGTCCCCGAGCGGACGTTCGGGAAGGGCCGCTCGAATCCGAGGATCTGCGCGATCGTCGGCGCGACGCGGTCGAGCGTCACCCCCGAAGGCAGCCCGACGTCGCGACGCACGCCGGCACCGGCGAACGCGAGGGGGACGGCGGCGTCGTCGACCACGGTTCCGGGCCAGGGCAGCCGGGATCCGGCGATCTCCGTGTAGACGGGTGTGCCCTCAACCACACCGAGAACATCCGGCGACCGTCCCTCCCGATACCCGTTGGCGATGAGTTCGCGAAGGGTTGCCGGGAGGGGACAGAAGGGCACACGCGGTGCCCCGTGGACCTCGGCCTCGCACGACTTGCCCACGCAGAGCGCCTGCAGAACTCCCGCGGGCAGGCCGATCCCCGCCAGCACGACGAGCAGCAAGAGCAGTCGTCGTCCGGACACGCGCTTCACGCTACCGCGGAACCTCCGTTTCGCCGTGGGTTGTCGTTCCACGCTGCGTGGTGTTTCGTATCTCGTTCGTGGCCCCCTCTCGTCGCTTCTTCGCGCTGCTCGCCGCCTTGTTCGTGCTCGGTGCGGCGTGCACGAGCGGTGGCGGCGATGCGTCCGGCACCCGGTCTCCACAGTCGAACGGCGAACAGTCCGGCGACGCTGCCTCGCCCGAAGACACTCCCTCGTCCCAAGACAGTGCCTCGCCCCAAGAGGAGCAGGGCGAGCTCGCGACCGGGAGGCTGGCCGACCTCGCCTGCTCCCTCCCGCACGAGTGGTTGCTCCGCACCTGGCGCGGCAACCGTGACGACCGAAGCGCCGAGCTCCAGATCTTGCCGATCGATCCGAACTTCGTCGGCTCGGGTCTCCCGCACGTGGGTCCGTGGCCCTACGCGCAGGACATCCCGATGTTCTGGTACGGACCGAGTCACATCGCGCCGGCCGGCATCGTCGATCGGCCGGTCACGCTCGCCGGCATCGCCCCCACGCAGGCGGCGCTCCTCGGCTTCCCGTTCGCCACCCGCGACGGCTCGCCGATGCGAGAGGCGATCGCCGGCAACGAGACGCCCCCCAAGCTGATCCTCACGCTCGTCTGGGACGCGGCGGGTCGCAACGTCCTCGCCCGCTGGCCGAACGATTGGCCGTATCTCGAGTCGCTGATCCCTCAGGGGGCGTGGTACGAGCGCGGGACCGTGGGAACGTCGCCGACCTCGACCGCGCAGACGCACGCGACGATCGGCACCGGCACGTTCCCCGACGACCACGGCATCGTGGCCCACCGGCTCCGCATCGGTGAGGAGCTCACGACGCCGTGGAACCTCGGCCCGACCTACCTGATCGACCCCACCCTCGCCGACCTGTACGACGTCGCGATGGGGAACGAGCCCGTGGTCGGAGAGCTCGGAACGGTGAGCATCCACCTGGGGATGCTGGGTCACGGCGCCATGTGGGGAGGTGGCGACCAGGACATCGCGGTGATCCGCGAGAAGGTGGGGGCGGACACGCTCGGGGCGGAGGGGTTCGAATGGAACCTCACGCCCGTGCTCCAGCCGTACTACCGGTTCCCCGATTACCTCAACGAGGTCGCGGGGTTCGAGGATGACATCCGCGCGGTCGATGCCGCCGACGGGCAGATCGACGGGCGCTGGCGATCGAACGAGATCGCGCCGCTGCTGTCGGGGTTCGACACGCCGGCGCGCATCCCGTACCAGACGCGCGTATTGATGGAGCTGATCTCGCGCGAGGGCTTCGGCGCCGACGACGTGCCGGACCTGCTCTTCGTGAACTTCAAGATGATCGACTACATCAGCCACGTGTGGACCGTGAACAGTCCCGAGATGAAGGACGCCCTCCGGTCGCAGGACGAGCAGCTCGAGGTCCTCGTCGACTTCCTCGATGCGACCGTCGGCGAGGGCGAATGGGCGCTCGTGCTGACGGCGGATCACGGCTCGCTCCCGGACCCGGACATCAGCGGCGCTTTCCCGATCTCGTCGACGTCCATCGTCTCCGGGATCAACGCGACCTTCGACAACGACGGTGACGACGTCCCCGTCGTCGAGCTCGTGCAGCCGACCCAGGTGTTCGTGAACGAAGCCGAGCTCCGGCAGAACGGGCACACGCTCGACGAGGTGAGCGAGTGGGTGATGGGCCTCACGAAGGCCGACACAGCGCTTCCCGGCGTGAGCGTTCCGCCGGACGAAGCGGGCGACCTCGTCTTCCAGGCGGCGTTCCCGTCCTCGATCATGGGGTCGCTTCCGTGCCTGCCCGAGGCGCGCGCGTGAGGATCCAGATCCCGGCGGTCCTGTTCACGTCCGTTCTCCTGGTCGCGGCATGCACCTCCAGCGGTGAGGCGAGGGAAGGCGGGGACACGCCCGATCCGCAGACCCCCTCGCCGAGCGTCACCTCGAGCGTCACTCCGGCGGCCGGCGCTCTCGAGACGGCGGCGTGCGCGATGCCCCACCAGGAGCTCCTTCGCGTCTGGCGCGGCACCGACCCGGGGCGATCGGGACAGATCGCGTTCGTGCCCAAAGAGCCGAACTTCGTGGGATCGAACTTCCCGCATTCGGGACCGTGGGACTACCTTCAGGACGTCCCGCTGCTGTGGTTCGGCCCGGGAGTGATCCCGGCGCTGGGGCGCGTCGACCGCCCGGTGACCATCGCGGACATCGCGCCGACGCAGGCTGCGCTCCTCGGGTTCGACTTCGAGGCGC
>Ga0268386_10000580_pt1 | contig 23454 bp, 21 predicted proteins | sample RVTome_15_FD_200260 | JGI IMG/M metagenome (GOLD analysis project Ga0268386, IMG submission 200260) | Soil microbial communities from uranium-contaminated site in the Upper Colorado River Basin, Wyoming, United States - RVT150D86... ...
CGACATCGGGCTCTGCGGCACCGAGATGATCTACTTCGCGACGTCCGCAGAGTCGATGGACGGCGGCATCATGGTGACGGCGAGTCACAATCCGCCCGACTATAACGGGATGAAATTCGTACGTGCTGGGTCCCGGCCTATCAGTGGCGATACCGGGCTCCTCGAGATCCGCAGCATCGCGGAGTCCGGGCAGTTTGCCCTGAGCGCGCGCCACGGGATCCGGTGTTCGCTCGACATTGCTGACAAGTACATCGAACACTTGCTGTCCTACGTCGATCGGGGCCGACTCGAGCCCCTCAAGATCGTCGTCAACGCAGGCAATGGCGGCGCGGGCCTGATCGTCGATCAGCTCGCACCGTTTCTGCCGTTCGAGTTCATCCGCGTTCATCACGAGCCTGATGGACGATTTCCGAACGGCGTTCCGAATCCAATGCTCGAGCCGAACCGCGCGGCAACGACCGAGGCGATACTCCGGGAAGGCGCGGATCTCGGGGTCGCCTGGGATGGCGACTACGACCGCTGCTTCCTGTTCGACGAGCAGGGTCGCTTCATTGAGGGCTATTACATCGTGGGCCTGCTGGCCGCTGCGATGTTGAAGGTCGAACCAGGCGCGCGGATCGTGCATGAACCGCGGCTCACCTGGGCCACGATCGACCTCGTGGAGTCGCTCGGTGGTACTCCGGTGCTATCGAAATCCGGGCACGCGTTCATGAAGGACGTGATGCGCCAGGCAGATGCGGTGTACGGGGGCGAGATGAGTGCCCACCATTATTTTCGCCGCTTTGCGTATTGCGACAGCGGTCAGATTCCCTGGCTGCTGGTCGCGCAGATCGTGAGCGAGGCGCGGCAACCCTTGTCGGCGCTGGTCGGCGAGCGGATGCGGAAATTCCCGGTCAGCGGTGAGATCAATCGCAAGGTCGCCGATGTGGCTGCGACGATCGCCGCCATGCGTGCGAGGTGCGAGGCGGCAGCGAACTCGATCGATTTCACCGACGGTATCGCGCTCGAGTTCGATCGGTGGCGTTTCAACCTGCGGGCGTCGAATACGGAGCCGCTGATTCGACTCAACGTCGAATCGCGTGGCGATGAGGCTTTGATGCGCGAGAAGACCGCCGAGCTGCTCGAGTTGATCGGCGGGGAAGGCGGACACTAGGCTCCGCCGGCTGGCAGCTTGGGGCTGGAGGCTGGGGATCGCTTTCGGCTATCCGCCATCAGGCCGCCCGGCTGGCGCCGGTCCGTAGTCTGTAGTCTGTAGTCTGTCGTCTGTGGCCGGAGCACGGACATCACGCAGCACTCCCTCTCCCTGGCCGCAGGGAGAGGGCCGGGGTGAGGGTTCACCGCACCGAGCGACACGTTCGTTCTGCCATCCGCTATCCACCACCCGCCCGCCGGGCGTCGGAGCCGCGCGGGCGTGCAGCGCTCGCGTCTGCGTCTTGGCGGTCACGCGCCGCCTCGTCGCGCAGCCATGCTCGGAATCCGGCGACGTTGTTCGCCTGCGCATGGGAGGGTGGGCAGACGATCCAGTAGGCGAACTCGGCTGGAACGCTCTCGACCAGGGGTCGAAGCAGGCGACCCTCGCGTAGATCCCGCGCCACGAGCGCAGTTCGTGCGAGTGCGATGCCGTGTCCTGCGACGGCGGCATCGATCGCGAGGCTCATCTCGTTCAGGATCGGGCCGTGTGCGACGTTCTTCCCCGGCGAAATGCCGAAGTGACGCAACCATGCGCGCCACGCCGAGCGATCCCGATGATGGATCAGGACCTGCGACGACAGATCCGCCGGGGTTGCGAGCGCTTCGGCCCCTTGGAGCATCGGAGAACAGACGGGGAACACGTCCTCCTCGCAGAGACGCTCACAGTGCAGATGCGGCCAGCTGCCGTCGCCGTGGCGAATCGCGACATCGATCTCGCCGTCGGCGAAATCGACGTGGGCCGGGTTGGCACTGACACGCAGGTCGACCTCGGGATATGCAACCGCGAACGCGCCGAGCCGCGGTGCCAGCCACTTCGCCGCAAAGCTCGGTGAAACGCTTACGGTCAGCACCCTTTCCCGGCGCTTCGGGCGTTCGATGGCTCGATCACCCGCGCGGAGCCGCTCGAGCGCTTCGGCCGCATACGGCAGGTAAACGCGTCCACTATCCGTGAGCGCAAGTCGTCGGCCGTTCCTATCGAACAGCGTGACGCCGAAACGGTTCTCGAGGTCACGGACGCCATGGCTGACGGCACTCTGCGTCACCCCGAGCTCGTCCGCGGCTTGGGTGAAGCTCATGTGGCGTGCCGCCGCCTCGAAGGCTCGCACCGAACTCAACGGTGGCGGGCTCCACCGCACGACCAACCTGTCATGAGCGATGTTCATGAACCGGCGACTAATAGTCCTTTTTCATCTGGCCTGCAAGCTGCCATGCTCGAGCAGAATTCCTGGAGGGAGTACGCCGTGCAGGGCCGAGTCAGCCGTGACCCCGCGATCCGACGGACGGAGCCGCCAGCACTGTGAGCCTGTTGTTATTGTCGCGGACGGATGTCGCCGGCTTGATGACGCCGAGCGACTATCTGGCTGCGGTGGAAGCTGCGTTTCGTCTTGGTCAGACCGGCCTCGCCTACGCGCCACCCCCGCTGCACATCAACGGCGCCGGCGGCGCCTTTCACGCGAAGGCTGCGGCAATCATGACGCCTCGTAAGCGTGTCGCGCTCAAGCTCAACAGCAATTTCGCGGGGAACCCAGCTCGGGGCTTGCCGACGATTCAGGGTGTCATCCTGTTATGTGACGCGGAAGACGGCAAAGTGCTCGCGGCGATGGACTCGATCGAAATCACGCTGCGGCGCACGGCTGCGACCACCGCTCTGGCCGCGCGACATCTGGCACGAGCGGATGCGACGACGCTCGCGATGATCGGCTGCGGTGCGCAGGCGGCTCCGCACGCGGAAGCACTCGTGCAGGTGCTGCCTTTTGCCCGCGGATACGCCTGGGATATCGATCACGACAAGGCGTCGGCCTATACGGTCGCGCTGAGCCGGACGCTCGGCATTGCGTTCACGACGGCGCCGTCGTTGCGTGCTGCCACCCTCGACGCGGACGTGATCGTGACGTGCACGACCTCCCGTCGTGCGTTCCTCGGCGAAGATGCGGTTCTCCCGGGCGCGTTCGTCGCTGCAGTCGGCGCCGACAATTCCGAGAAAAGCGAGATCCTCCCGGCGTTGATGGCCAGAGCCAAAGTCGTGACGGACGTGCTCGAGCAATGTCTGGCGATGGGCGACCTGCACCATGCCGTGACCGCAGGCGCGATGACGGGTGCCGACGTGTATGCCGGGCTCGGCGACATCGTGAGCGGTGCGATCGCGGGCCGGTCGAACGATCACGAGATCATCGTGTTCGATTCTACAGGCACGGCCCTGCAGGACGTCGCGTGTGCGGCGACGATCTACGACCGCGCGTTGCAGTCTGCAGTCGGCACGCCGTTTGCGTTGACCTGAGAACTGACATGCGAACTCTGCATCTGACGGACGATGTCAATGACGCCGTACCGATCACTCCCGTGACCGCAACGAGTCTGCCGAGCTGGATGGCTGCGCATCCGGATCACGAGAGATGGCTCGCCGCCACGGGTTTTCACGCGGATCCAGGCAGCTTCGTGTTCGTCCCTGCCCACGATGGCCGTGTGGCATGGGTACTCGCGGCTCCGCACGAAGGGCCGGCGGTGTGGGCATTTGCAGCGCTGCCGGCATCGTTGCCACCCGCAACGTACTCCCTCGACCAGAAGCTCGACGCGGCGGCCGCGACTCAGATTGCACTCGGCTGGGCGCTCGGTTCCTATGCGTTCACGAACTACAAACGACCCAAGCGTCTTGCGGCGAATCTCGTCTGGCCCGCTCACGCAGATCGCGATGAGGTCGCGCGTATTGCGCGGGGCGTATTTCTCGCCAGGGATCTGATCAACACGCCTGCCGACGACATGGGACCGGAGGCGCTCGTCGCCGCCGGCGAACGCGTCGCGGAAGATGCGGGGGCCGAGGTTCGCGTCCTGCGTGCAAACGCGCTGCTCGAGGAGAACTTTCCGTGCGTTCATGCGGTCGGGCGGGCGAGCTCACACGCACCGGCGCTGTTCGACATGCGGTGGGGTGAGGAGAGCGCGCCGAAGGTCACGCTCGTCGGCAAAGGGGTCTGTTTCGACACCGGCGGCCTCAATCTCAAGCCGCGCGAAGGCATGCTGGAGATGAAAAAAGACATGGGCGGTGCCGCGGTCGTGCTCGGCCTCACGCAGGCACTGATAGACGCCGATGCGTCGATCCGTCTGCGGGTGCTGATACCGGCCGTCGAGAACGCCGTGTCCGGCACCGCGCTGCACCCGCGGGACATCATCCGCACGCGTAGCGGCAGGACGGTCGAGATCGGCAACACCGATGCCGAGGGACGCCTCGTGCTCTGCGATGCGTTGTCCGAGGCCGACAGCGAGTCACCGGAGCTGCTGATCGATTGCGCGACGCTGACGGCGGCGGCGAAGGTGGCACTCGGCCCGGAGGTCCAGGCGCTCTACTGTGATGACGACGTCGCCGCGTTGGCTTTACAGAGGCTCAGTATCGCGGCTGGCGACCCGCTCTGGCGAATGCCGATCTGGCGCCCGTATCGGCGCATGATCGAAGGCCGATGCGCCGATCTCGACAACTTTCCCACGAGTCCCTTCGCTGGTTCGATCGTTGCGGCGCTCTATCTCGCGGAGTTCGTTCGTGCGGCGAGGACGTGGGTGCATCTCGACATCATGGCGTCGAATCCAACGGCGAGTCCCGGCCGCCCGGAGGGCGGTGAGGCGACGGGACTGCGAGCCTTGTACGCCTACCTCCGTGAGCGCTTTGGTTGAGAACGCGGCCGCGCCGAGCTTGGCGGACCTGGCGCGCGCGAGCTTAAAGATCGGCTGTCTCGGCTTTGGCGGCCCGGCGGGGCAGATTGCCCTGATGCATCGCATCTTCGTCGAGGAACATCAGTGGATCGACGAAGGCCACTACCTGCATGCGCTTAACTACTGCATGCTGCTGCCCGGACCGGAAGCGCAGCAGCTCGCGACTTACGTCGGATGGCTGCTGCACGGTGTGCGTGGGGGCGTGCTGGCAGGCGCGCTCTTCGTGTTGCCAGGCGCGCTGGTCGTATTCGCTCTGGCCTGGCTGTACGCATTGCACGGCCAGGCGCCGGTTGTCGCAGCGCTGTTCCTCGGCGTCAAGGCCGCCGTGCTCGCATTCATCGCCGACGCGCTCGTGCGAATCGGCCGGCGCGCACTCAAGTCGAGGATCGATGCGGCGATCGCGCTGGCGGCTCTGGTCGCGCTGTATTTGTTCGGCGTCCCGTTTCCGCTCGTGATCGTAAGCGCCGGTGTGACCGGCGCGATGCTGATCGAGCGAGAACCCGCGCATGAAATGGCAGCGATGAGCCCGGCGGTCTCGATGCGCCAGACGACTGCGACTGCAGCGCTCTGGGGCGCCGCATGGCTCGGCCCTGTCGCAGTGATATTCGTGACAGCAGGTCCGGCACATTTGCTTGGTCAGATCAGTCTGCTGTTCAGCAAGCTTGCCGTCGTGACCTTCGGCGGCGCCTATGCCGTGCTCGCGTACCTGCAGCAGCAGGCCGTCGACGTGCATGGCTGGCTCACCGCGGGGCAGATGATCGACGGACTCGGACTTGCCGAGACGACGCCAGGCCCCCTGATCCTCGTCAATCAGTTCGTCGGATTTCTTGCCGGCTGGCAGGCGGACGGCGGCGGGCCGGGCCTGGCGGTCGCCTGCGCGGTGCTCGCAAGCTGGTGCACGTTCGCTCCGTCGTTCCTGTGGATCTTCGCGGGCGCACCTCATGCCGAGCGTCTGCGTCGCAATCGCTACGCGGTGGGTGCGCTGCGCGCCATCACTGCGGCAGTGCTCGGCGTCATCCTGAGTCTCGCGATCTGGTTCGGTCAACACGTGTTGTTCAGTGCCAGCCGCGCGGTCTGCACGCCGTGGAATCGGGTACTGGACGTGCCGTCATTGCCGAGCATCGACTGGATCGCAGCACTGATTGCGCTCGGCGCCGCAGTAGGGCTGATCCGGTACCGCCTGGGTGCTGTGACCGTCGTCGTGGCAAGTGCGCTGGCGGGTCTCGCATCCGGTTCGATGTTCGCAGACTGACTGTTTGTGTTCCAGCTGAAACGCACGAGCGCGTTCGCTGCAGGGCTCGACGGATGCACAGGACGACGTCGACGCTCCGGACGCTAGCGGTCGCCACCACCGGAATGTCGGGTATGGAGGCAACGCTTGAACCAGTCCGCAGCATGCCGGGCTACTTCGTCCAGGGCGCCGGGTTCTTCGAACAAATGCGTCGCACCCTCGATTGTGAGCAGCTGTGTCTCGGCCGGAATCCGCTGCATCGCCATCTGGTTCAGACGCAGCACCTGGACGTCGTTGCCGCCCACGATCAAGAGGGTCGGCGCTTGCACAGCCGCCAGCGCATCGCCGGCGAGATCCGGCCTGCCGCCGCGGGAGACGACGGCTTTGACCCGCGCCGGCTGCATCGCAGCGGCAATCAACGCAGCCGCGGCTCCCGTGCTTGCCCCAAAGAGCCCGATGGGCTTGTGACCCACGCGTTCGTGATCGGCCAACCAGTCGAGTGTCCCGGTGACTCGCTCCGCGAGCAGCGGAATGTTGAAGCGCAGCTCGCGCGTGATCGCGTCGACCTGATCTTCGCTCGTAGTCAGCAGATCCATGAGCAAAGTCGCAAAACCGCGCGTCCTCAGGAACTGCGCCACTTGCTGGTTGCGGCTGCTGAATCGGCTGCTGCCGCTGCCGTGTACGAAGACGATGAGTCCCTCCGGCTGCTCCGTACCCTCCAGAAAACCTTTGAGCTGTACGCCTTTGCCGAACCGGATCGTGGTCTCCGCCCCGTCGTGCGTATCCATTGAAACGCCGCACTCTTGTGATCTGTCTCTGCGATTCGCGCTTGACGCCGCTGCGTCTTGAGCTCCAGGTTGCTGTTATCTTCCAGGCTCCAGCCGCACGGTGAGATAGCCGAGCAGGAATGCAACGCCGGCGGCAGCTGCAATGACATTCCAGGGGTGCCTGTGAACGTAACGGTCCGTCGTACGCACCACGATCCTGGCTCGATCGGCGATATCGTGCTCCGCGTCCAGCACGTGTTTGCGCATAGTCTGCAGAGACCGTTCGGCGCGAGCGTGCGCTCGAGCCACCTTGTCTCCGGCATTGTCGGCCGTAGCTCGCAACAGTTGATCGGCATCCTCGATGACGATCCGAAGGTCACGGACCAGGTTTTCAGGGTTGAGATCGCGCATGGTCCCACCTCTTCGCTGCTTTGGCGCACCGTACCGTTGATGCCGGCACTACGCTACCCGGACTTTCCGACGCACATGACGGACAAGGCACCTGAGGTTGCAGGAGGCCGCTCAGACAATAGCGCCCACCTGCTGTTGGGGCGCCCAAGACGCCGGGCACATACTCCCGCCTCCCGGCAAGACGGCTCGCATGACGATTTGCTCCACCTGCGTGCCGGGGAGCATCCTTGCAGATCGTCAGCGGACCTGTACCCAGGAGAGGCAAGCTGTGACGAGGCGACACTCGCATCTTCATCGGACGACCCGTCGGCGGCGGAGCGGGACTCCAGGAGAGGTTCCCGGAACCCTCTCGCGACGGACCGACGCCAGTGCGTCGCATGCTGTGGTCCGGAAGTTCACAGACGATGTTTACGAGGAAGCGCCGCTTGCGACCGCCGACGCTCTGACGTCCGTCCTCGATCCGTCGTGCTCGATCTGGATCGACGTCACGGGGCTTGCCGATACAAGCCTGGTGGCGTCGATCGGCCAGGCGTTCGGCCTGCATGAGCTGTCCCTCGAGGATGCACTCGACCCGATACAGCGAGCGAAGGTAGAGCACTACGACCACTACACGTTCGTCGTGATGAAGACGTTGGCGATGTCCGAATTCGTCGAAACACACCACCTCAGCATCTTTCTTGGGGACCGCTTCGTCGTGACCTTGCAGGACATCGACAACCCGGCCCTTGAGCCGATCCGACAGCGTCTCAGACATGGGCACGGAAAGATCCGGGGCGGCGGTGCCGACTACCTCACATACGCCCTGATCGACACGGTGATTGACCACTATTTCCCGGTCGTGGAGGCCTTCGATGATCGTCTCGAGCGTGCCGAGGACGCGGTTCTCGAGGCGAAGGGCGTCGACCCGATCGATCTGGCGAGAAAGGCTCGACAGGATTTGCAGACGATCCGCCATGCAATATGGCCGGCCCGGGACGCCGTTGCTTCATTGCTGCGCGATGAAGCGCCTCGTGTACACGATGAGACGCGCGTGCATCTGCGCGATTGCTACGATCACATCATCCAGCTGCAGGAGATGGTCGAGTCCTCACGGGAGATCTCGGCAAGCCTTCTGGAAGCCTATATCTCGAGAGTCAGCCTGGGGACCAACGAGGTGATGAAGGTGCTCACGGTGATCGCCACGATCTTCATTCCCCTGACGTTCATCACCGGGCTCTACGGCATGAACTTCAATCCGGGGAGTTCACCCCTCAACATGCCCGAGCTCAACTGGTACTGGGGCTATCCATTCGCGCTCCTGCTGATGGCAGGCGCAGTCGGGGTATCCCTGCTCTACTTTCGGAGAAAGGGCTGGTTCGGGAGTCGCAACGGACGTACTCCATCATCGGGTGGCAGGGAGTAGTGCCCGGAGCGGACCGGACCCTTTGCCACGTCGCGAGGGCACAGCAATAAGCGGCCGCGGTCATGACAGGGCGACAGATCGCAGGGAACTGTTGCAACGCTTGAAAGTGAGCCGCTTCGCTGATCGTGTGGTCTGGCGGCGGGCAGCCATTCTGGTCGCCCTTTGCCTTGCACTTGCGGCGATGACGTCGTCGCAACCCCTGCACGATGCGCTCATCCGACTCATGGAGGTGATCGAGGAATCGATCGTCCGGCACCGGGTCGCTGGGGTAGTGCTGTTCATCACTTTTGCCGCTGTCTCGGCAATGTTCGCTTTCGTGTCGATCACCGTGATTGCGCCGGCGGCAGTGTTCGCCTGGGGCCAGCCGATCAGCATCGTGCTGCTGTGGATCGGCTGGATTCTGGGCGGGTTCGCCACCTATGGCGTGGGGCGTTTTCTCGGACCGCGCGTCGTGAGCTGGCTGACGGCCAGTCATGCGCTGCGTCGCTTCGAGCGCCGGCTGCAGCGTGATGCGCCCTTCGGCCTCATCCTGCTTTTCCAGCTGGCGATGCCGTCCGAGATTCCAGGTTACGTGCTGGGTCTCGCCCGATATCCATTCTGGAAGTATCTGTTGGCTCTCACCATCACCGAGCTGCCGTACGCTGTCGTGACAATCTACCTGGGTGCAAGCTTCATCGAACGTCGCAGCGGTCTGATCCTGGCTGCCGGTCTCACGCTCATAGTGCTCAGCGTCGGTGCGCTCTATATCTGGCGTGCACGGATGCGCCCGGACGAGCCGACGTCGCGATTGGATAGGCGCTGAGGAGCGGGATCAGCAGGCCCAGTGAGCCCGCTCGCGAGGATTCAGGGAATCGCTCTTCACGGGTGGCAAATAGGGACAAAGCGCGGTTGTGGAGCCGCGTAATTCGGTCTTGAATCACTCCTCATGGACCTTGCTCTGTTCCAACGGCGCGCGCCGTACCAGTGGGAAATCACTCCCCAAGGCTCGATGCGCGTGCCGGCAGTGATCTACGCGAGCGAATCACTGATCCGCGACATGGACCAGAAGGTCTATGAGCAGGCGGTCAACGTGGCAGCGCTTCCAGGCATCGTCAAAGCATCCTACGCAATGCCCGATGCGCACTGGGGCTACGGATTCCCGATCGGGGGCGTGGCGGCATTCGATCCCGATGAGGGCGGCGTGGTGTCGGCGGGGGGAGTGGGGTTCGACATCTCCTGCGGAGTGCGGTGCCTGCAGACGGGTCTCCGGCGTGCTGACATCCTCGCCATCCAGAACCCGCTCGCGGACACGTTGTTCTACCGGATTCCGGCTGGTGTCGGCAGCACGGGTTCGATACGCCTCGGTCCGGAGGAAATGGACGCCATGCTGACGGGCGGGGCGCACTGGGCGGTCCGTTCGGGTTTTGGCGTGCCTGAGGACCTCGAACGCATCGAGGAGCGCGGACAGATGCAGGACGCCAGGCCAGGCGATGTCTCGCAACGTGCCAAGAACCGCCAGCGGGACGAGATGGGTACGCTCGGCAGCGGTAATCACTACCTCGAAGTGCAGGAGGTCACCGCGATCTACGACGAGGCAACCGCGCACGCCTTCGGGCTCGAACGCGGCGATATCGTCGTCATGATCCACTGTGGCTCGCGCGGGCTCGGGCATCAGATCGGCACGGAGTTCCTCAAGCAGATGGCGATGTCTGCCGGTCAGTACAACATCCAACTGCCCGATCGGGAACTCGCCTGCGCCCCGATCAACTCGGAGATCGGTCAGCACTACCTGGGTGCGATGCGTGCCGGCATTAACTGTGCGCTCGCGAACCGGCAGATTCTCACGCACCTCGTGCGACAGGTGTTTGGAGACTTTCTACCGCAGGCGACACTGCGTCTGCTCTACGACGTGTCGCACAACACGTGCAAGGTGGAAGAACATTGTCTCGACAAGGGAACACGGAAGAGGCTGTATGTTCACCGGAAGGGTGCAACGCGTGCCTTCGGTCCCGGACACCCGGATCTCCCTGAGTCGTTGCGCATGGCCGGGCAACCGGTGCTGATCGGCGGTTCGATGGGTGCCGGATCGTACGTGCTTGCCGGAACGAGTGCGTCCGAATCACTCGCGTTCAGCTCGGCCTGTCACGGCGCCGGCCGCGCGATGAGCCGACATCAAGCCAGCCGCACCTGGAAAGGGCGCCAGATCGTCGACGAACTCGCCGCCCGTGGGATTGTGATCCGAAGCCCCTCGATGCGGGGGATCGCCGAGGAGGCGCCGGATGCGTACAAGGATGTATCGGCGGTGGTCGATGCGGCAGATGCGGCGGGTCTCGCGCGGAAGGTCGCGCGAACCGAACCGTTGATCTGCATCAAGGGATAGGTCTCGCTTTCAAATGCGTGATCGCAGGAGCTGCCAATGCGAGTACGAATGTGATTTCAAGTCCGACCGGCCCGGACGCGTCTTCGATCACGCGCCGGGCGGTGGCCGTCGCGGCGCCGTGGCGCACCACGACACAGGCGGTGAGCGAAAGCCCCGCGGTCACGAGGCCGAGATGTTCGCGCGGCGGATCATTGAGGAGATGGAACGGGTACAGGAGCGGGATCGTTGCGACCGGCTCGTGCTCATGGCGGCGCCGGCGTTTCTTGGCGAGCTTTGCCGAAATCGTTGAGCGCCGCCGTCGCGCTGGAGGTGAGTAAGGATCTCGTGCATCAGGATGAGCAGGCGATCCGCGCGCATCTTCCGCCGGATCTTTTTGTCGAGCCAGTTTGATTCGCGACGGAAGCGAAGATGGACGCTTCGATGCGAAGCATCCTGCTCGCGGGAGGCTCCCTCGATACGGGGGTTCAACACTTGCTCAAAAGCTACAAGCCCGGGGTTCTCTGCGGGTGGGCTCGTTCAAACTCGCTCTGACAGGCGAGACACCGTATCGCCGTCGGCTGCGCCTCCAGTCTCTTGCGATCAATGTCCTCTCCGCACATGTCGCACCGACCGTACGTTCCTTCGGCAAGGCGTTCCAGGACCATATCGATGTCCCGCAGCTCTGCCAGGTCCCGATCGACTTCCGCGAGGTTCACATCGACCACGAGATCGGCGAACGAGTCATCTTCGATATCGCGCGCCTGCTCCGCAATGGTCAGGTAGCGCTCCTCGTCCGAACGCAGCAAGGTCTGGCGGATTTCTTCCCGCAGCGCGACAGCACGTTGCCTGAGAGTTGCTCGGAATCTGCTGGCGTCTGCAGCTGTGATAGCACTCATGGGTTTGCTCCTCAGGGGGCACATCCTCCGGCACCCGGCGGTCAGTCCGACCTCAATACGTGGATCGGACCCGTCTCGACTTGACGTCCCTGAAAACTGTGCTTCGAAGTCGTTCACCGGACCAGCAGGACCATTACGAATTGAGCCGGTACTGCGTGGGAGTGACATGATCGAGATCGACGGCTCAGAAGGTGAGGGAGGCGGCCAGCTGTTGCGAACGGGGCTGACGTTGTCCATGCTGACGGGCCAGTCGCTGCGCATCGTGCGAATCCGCGCCAGACGCCCACGTCCCGGTCTGCAACCGCAGCATCTGGCGGCGGTCGCAGCCGCACAACGCATCAGCGCCGCGGGCGTCGAGGGCGCCCATGTCGACAGTCAGACGCTCGTCTTCAGGCCGCGACGTGTTCAACCAGGTCGCTACGAATTCGAGATCGGCACGGCCGGCAGCTGTACATTGGTGCTGCAGACCATTCTGCTGCCACTCGTGCTCGCCCGCTCATCAAGCTGTGTGCGGATCGTCGGCGGCACTCACAACACCGCCGCTCCACCGTACGAGTTCCTGCAGCGAGCGTACCTGCCGCTGATCGGGCGCATGGGCGCTCGGGTCGCCCTCGAGCTCGTGCGCTGGGGCTTCTACCCGCGCGGCGGGGGCGAGATCTTGCTGCACGTGCAGCCAGGCGAACTCGGCACGCTCGTTCTGATCGAGCGCGGTAAGCGGCTGGATGTTCGGGCCGAAGCGACCGTCGCGGCTTTGCCGAGACATATTGGCGCGCGCGAGTTGGACGTCGTGGCGCAGCGTCTGGCGCTGTCGCCTAAATGTCTCGAGCTCCGGGAGCTGCCGCGGGACATGGGCCCTGGCAACGTGCTGACGCTTACCGTCAGGCACGAGCATGTGACGGAAGTTTTCACGGGATTCGGCCAACGGGGTGTCCCGGCCGAGTCGGTTGCGAGCACGACTTGCCTCGCGGCGGAGCGGTATCTCGCTGCCGAGGCGGCGACGGGGCGGTTCCTGGCCGATCAACTCCTCCTGCCGCTCGCGCTCGTGGGCAGCGGGGCATTCACGACCACAGAGCTGACGTCCCACTTCGAGTCGAATGCGACCATCATCGCGAAATTCCTGTCCGTCAAGATCGCGACACGATCTCACGGCGGCGGCTGGTTCGTCGAGCTCGGTAATCGGTGAGGACTGGTCGTGATTGATGCACAGCAGGCCAGCCGCATGAATGCCAACGCGCAGGCCAGGTTGCTCGGCGTGATCGATGAGATGCGCGCCGAACTGAGCACACAGTCGCTCAGCCCGGCACGACTCGATGATTCGCTCGAGCGCGATCTCGGATTCGACAGCCTGGCCCGCATGGAACTCGTGCACCGGGTGGAGCAGGACCTCGGACTGCATCTCCCGGAGGCTGCCCTCGCGCGCATCGAGACGGCGCGCGATCTGCTGCAAGCCTTCGAGCAATCAGGTCTCAGCCCCACACCGTCCGCGCTCGGTCGTCGCGAGCGCGCCCGCGCGCCCGCGCCCCCGACCGGTCTTCTCGAACCTCCGCAAGAGGCAACGACGCTCGTCGACGTTCTCGCGTGGCATGCGGACCGACATCCCGAGCGCTCGCACGTGGAGTTGTGGAGCGAATCGGCTGCGCCGCAGCGACTGACCTTTGCTGGACTCGAGCGACTTGCGCGGGTGGCTGCGGCCGGGCTGGCCGCCCGAGGCGTCAGCAAAGGGCAGGCCGTTGCGATCATGCTGCCCACGGGTGTCGACTTTCTGCAGAGTTTCTTCGGCGCGTTGCGGCTCGGTGCGATTCCTGTGCCGCTGTATCCGCCTGTGCGCCTCGGTCACCTCGAGGACCATTTGCGTCGCCAGGTGGGAATACTCGCCAACTGCGAGGCGCGACTGATGGTCACCGTTCCAGAGGCACGGCCGCTGCTGCATCTGATCCGTCCGCAGGTCGGCTCGCTCAAGCACATCGTGACCGCGGAGGATCTCGCCAGCACGACGGAATCGATCGGTCCGGTGGCAGTGGGTCCGGAAGACATCGCCATGCTGCAGTACACCTCGGGCAGCACGGGTAATCCGAAAGGTGTCGTGCTGACCCACGCCAATCTGCTCGCGAACATCAGGGCGTTTGGTCAGGCGATCGAGCTCGATTCCGAGGACGTCGCCGTGAGCTGGCTGCCCCTCTATCACGATATGGGACTGATCGGTGCGTGGTTTGGCAGTCTCTATCACGCCAATCCGCTCGTACTGATGTCGCCGCTCGATTTTCTCGCGCGGCCGCAACGCTGGCTGTGGGCCATTCATCACCACCGCGGCACCGCGAGCGCAGCACCCAACTTCGCCTTTGATCTGTGTCTGCGCCGTATCACCGACCGCGACATCGAAGGTCTCGACCTTTCTTCCTGGCGGATGGTGGCCAACGGCGCCGAGCCGGTCAGCCCGGACACGATCGAGCGTTTCGCCGCGCGATTCGCCCCGTACGGATTTCGGGCCGAGGCGATGATGCCGATGTACGGGCTCGCCGAAAGCGGAGTTGCACTGACGATCCCCCCGCTGGGTCGCCGGCCCCGCGTCGACCGGATTCAGCGTGAGCCGTTTCTGCGCGATCGCCGCGCCTTGCCGGCCGCTGATGACGATCCTCGTCCGCTGCGTTTCGTCGCCTGCGGGCGCCCGCTGCCGGGACATCAGGTCAGAGTCATCGATGAAACCGGATATGAGGTCTCGGATCGCTCCGAGGGACGGCTGCAGTTCTGCGGGCCCTCGGCGACGCACGGATATTTCCGCAACGCCGAAGAGACCAGCAAGCTCCTGCAGGGCGATTGGCTGGATACAGGTGACCTCGCCTATGTCGCGGAGGGCGAGTTGTTCATCACCAGTCGCGTGAAGGACATGATCATCCGGGCCGGTCGCAACATTCATCCGTACGAGCTCGAGGAGGCCATCGGGAACGTTCCCGGCATACGCAAAGGTTGTGTGGCCGTGTTCGGCGTCGCCGATCCGGAGAACGCGACGGAACGCGTCGTGGTCATTGCCGAAACGCATGCGGGCGAGGCAGACACCCGGCAGGCGCTGCGACGTCGCATCGGGAGCCTCAGCATCGACCTGCTGGGAACGCCTCCGGACGACATCGTGCTCGCCCCGCCCCACAGCGTGCTCAAGACGTCGAGCGGCAAGATCCGTCGGGCTGCCACGCGTGAGCGCTACGAGCAGGGGCACCTCGCGGCGGCGGTGCGCCCCCCCTGGTGGCAGGTGCTGCGGTTGGCCGGCAGCGCATTCATGGCCTGGGCGCGGCGTGCGTGGCGGCTCGCCGGAGCGGTTGGCTACGCGCTGCGGGTCAGAGCCGCGTACTACCTCGTCGCGGCGCTCACCTGGCCCGTTGTGGCACTCATTCCTACGCCCGCGGTGGCCTGGAACGCCAGCCGGGCAATGGCCCGGCTGCTGCTGCGCCTCGCGGGAGTTCCAGTCGCAGCCGAAGGGCTCGAGCATCTGGCGAATGCCGGCTGTTGCATCGCGGTGGCCAATCACGCGAGCTACCTTGATGGTCTCGTGATGCTGGCCGTCCTGCCGCAACCCTTCAGCTTCGTGGCCAAGCGCGAGCTCGCCGGTGAACGCCTGGCAGGCGTCTTCGTGAGACGACTTGGCGGTGCCTTCGTCGAGCGCTTCGATGTGGATCGCAGTCTCGAGGATGCCGCGCGGCTTCTCGATATCGCGCGCAGCGGGCGTTCGCTGTTCTTTTTCCCGGAGGGTACGTTTACGCGGGAGGCGGGCCTGCGAGCGTTTCACATGGGCGCCTTCGTCATCGCCGCGAAGGCTTCGCTGCCGATCGTGCCGGTGTCGATCGCCGGCACACGCTCGATTCTGCGCGGCGATGACAGGTTCGCCCGACGCGGTCGCGTGCAGATTCGTGCATTTCCGCCGCTGATCCCGACGGGCGACGACTGGAGCGCGGCAGCCGAACTGCACAACGCTGCGCGCAGGGCAATCCTAGCAGGTTGCGCAGAACCGGATCTGACCAGAGACTCGCGGTGAGGGACGTCGAGCCGATCTCCCCGCTGCAACGCTCACCACTGAGAGGGATTTCATGATGGATCGTTCAGGACTGCAACAAGTTGGCGCCATGGATCCGGAGCTCCGGAATTCTCCGGTCGCACAGGAATTCGACGAAGACACCGACACAATTGCTCAGCTGATGCCGGGAGAAGCCGTGTGCCATTTCAACGGGAGCGCGTTCCCGAACGATCAGTATGTGATCAGCGGGAGCCAAGTCTGGATCGAAGTCGGCTCCGCTGACCCGGATAACCCCTGACCCACCGCTTAGTGGTGGGGCCTGCGAATCTGCGGGTTCGCAGCCCGGCGGTTCAGGACGAGGCCCACTGATGCGTCATCCGTTTGAGACGACGACTCTCTCAGCGCATCTGGGAAGAGCGATACCGGTATCGGCGGAATCACGGTCTCGTCGATCACGACGTCGCCGATACCTGGCGACGGGTCGCCGCTGCCTCGGTGGATGGCAGTGCTGCGCAAACTTGGGAAGCGAAGTTCTACGCGCTGTTGCGCGATTTCCGCTTTCTGCCGGGCGGTCGCATCCTCGCAAGCGCCGGAACCGAGCTGCAGGCGACGCTCCTCAACTGCTTCGTCATGGGCAACATCGTCGGTTGCCGGCGAAGATCCGCGATGGCATTGCGCGCCACGGCATTCGCAACAGCCAGCTCCTGGCGCTGGCGCCCGCGGGATCGATCAGTCTGCTGGCAGGTAATGTGTCGCAACAGGCGGCGCACCTCGCGCAGCGGACGTGTGTTCAACACCTGACCCTTCGACAGCCAGCCCCGCCGCGCTTGCACGCGCCAATGCAGCCCTCGCATCAGGTGCTCGAACTCGATCGCTTTTATGACACCGTGCGGAACCAGATCCAGCAAGCTCGCATCGACGCGCAGCGTCATCGCGGGAGCGTGGCCCGCATGCGCAAAGAGATTCAATAGCTCACCGGCGCGACGCGGCTGCGGATCGGTAAGATGAAAGCACCGTCCGTCCTGACCCTCGACATGCGCCAACGACGTCGACATGACGACAAAGCAGCGACGTCGCTGACTCTCATTGGAAGACTACATGCGCGAACGGTGTCGGCGCACCGACTTCCGGCGACTCGTGGCTTTGCCGCTCAATGGCGAAGACCCGGAGTTCTCCCTTTAAAGCTCTGCTCCAAATACGGGAGAATCTGGCGTGAATCAAGGAAAGCGATCATCGTCATCGGTCCCTGACTCCAGCGCCCAGCGCCAGGCCGCCAGCTATCGACTGCCCATCGAGCACACGGAATTCCTCCTGCGCGATGAGATGCGCGCCATGCGGTTCGCTCTGGAATATGCCAAAGCAGAGCTGTGTCTTCGAGACTGGGGCATCCCCTCCACGATCATCGTGTTCGGCAGCTCTCACGTTCCGTCGCCCAAGCAGGCGGAAGGTGTCCTCGAGGCCGCCCGCGAATGGGGTGAGGAGACGCTCGTAGCGCGTATCTCGCGGCAAGTTGCGTGGTACGAGGCGGCGCGTGCTTTCGGCCGGATTGCCTCACAGTCGGGCCGTGCGTTGGCCTCGCGTCGCTCGCGCGACAATGTGATAGCGACGGGCGGCGGGCCCGGCATCATGGAGGCCGCGAACCGCGGGGCCAGCGAGGTCGGCGCGCCGAGCATCGGCTTCCTATCACGCTCCCCGAGGAGCAAGCGCACGACCCGTATACGACGCCGAGGCTCACATTCCGCGTCCACTATTTCGCGATGCGCAGGATGCACCGTGCAATGCGCGCGAATGCGCTCGCGATCTTCCCAGGTGGTTTCGGGACGATGGACGAGTTGTTCGAGATCCTCACGTTGCGCCAGACGAGGAAGGCACGACCCATCCCAGTCGTTCTGTTCGATAGGACGTACTGGCAGCGCGTGATCAACTTTGACGCGCTGGTCCAGGAAGACATGGTGGTGCGAGACAATCTGAACCTCTTCGAATACGCGGATTCGGCCCAATCCGTGTGGGAGGCGCGCATGCGACAGGGACTGCGCGCAGAGGGACCCGACGCCGGAATCCTTCGAGACGGTTGACTGCCCGTCGGCGGACGACGGGGCAACCAAGCCCAATCGTTGCCGGCCAAGCACTGGCGGTCCATGGGCTGCATCGAGGATGTGTCGGAGGTACTTGTCGGGAAGGGGCACAGGCGCAAGCCAAAGTCTCGAGCTGGTCGTGGACGAATGTCACGGACGCCGCGCACAGGGATCCTGGATTACTCGAGCAGATGATCCAAAACCTGGTGGCGAATGCAATCCGCTACAAACGTGCGGGCGTCGTGCAGCTGAGCTGTCTGCACGAGACGTCCTCGCCCGCATCGAGGTGCTCGACACCGCCATCGGCATCCCTCGAGCCAGCTCGAGCACTGTCAGACACTCAGCAAACCGTCGACGCCGACATACTGCTCCGTCTCATTCAGCAGCTGTTGCGCCGTTAAGCCAGGTTCGCGCTGATTGGCCTGACTGCCCGCTTCGGACCGCACGTACGACGAATCTGAGCCCACAGCGACGAGCGAGCTATACCCTCGGTATCTGCAGCTACGTATGCGTGCTGATGCTGGACGACGGCTCGACGAGCTATCTTCGCGCGGCAAGCACCGCGTCGTCGCCTGCCGTTCACGACGAAATGTCAAGCGACGGCTCTCGGTGAAGCGGCGGCGATAAGGCATAGGGGGCGTTACTATGAAGAGAACAATAGCCATTCTGCTATCTGCGGCGATTCTGCCGGCTTGTCTACCTGGGCCTGAATCCGCGTCGGGCTTCCGGCTGCCTGACGGCGATGCCGACCGCGGCCTGCAGGCTTTCACAGACCTGCAATGCCACGCCTGTCATTCCGTCGAAAGACTCGACCTTCAGCGCACGGGTACGGGTGCCGCGGACGTCAAACTCGGCGGTACCACCACACGCGTGAAGACCTACGGGGAGCTCGTGACATCGATCATCAATCCGTCGCACAAGCTCGCTCCGGGCTATCGACCGGAGGAGGTCTTGACGGAGGGTGGCGAGTCCCTGATGACGCTCGCTCGCCTCAACGATGTGATGACGGTCCAGCAGCTCATCGATCTGGTCGCATTCCTGCAAGCGCGATACGAGGTTGTGCCTCCCGAAACCTATCCCTATCGCTACGTCTACCCGTGAGCGCTGAATCAGGGAGGGTTCTCGAAGGCTGTTCCGCACGCATGGAGCGGCGTCATTCGCGTGTCGAGCTGCGATGCATCACGCGGCCGATGGGGCACGGGATCTGCCAAGCGCCTTGAGGAGCTCCGCGAGCCCCAGCATGACAAGGGCGATCGGAATCGGTATGAGCCAGACGGCGCCTGGAATCGAAGCCGTCCCGAACAACGAGTGGCCAAGGCCTGTCTCGACGATCACCGCAAGCAAGGCGACTTCGAGTGCGACGCCCACGACCACGGCACGGTTTCGGAGGATCCCCTTGCGAAGGACGCTCTCGTGTGTCGTCCGCCACACCAGGACATTGGCCACCTGGCAAATGACGATGGCTGCAAAAAAGCTCGCGATGGCTTGTCCATACAGCACGTCGGTTCGGGCGAGCTCCACTCCCGGCGTCCAGCCACCAGCGGCGAGCACCGAGAAGTAGGCAGCGAATCCGGCCGTGGATTCGAACAGGCCCCACAGCGCGTAGCTCGAGAGGAGCAGTCCGGGTGAGAGAAGCCGCTCGGTGCGGGGCCGTGGCGGCTGGCTCATCACGTCCGTTTCGGCCGGTTCCGTGGCGAGCGCGACGGCGGGCGCGAGGTCAGTACCGAGATCGATCGCCAGGATAAGAAGCACCGGTAGGGGCAAGGGGATCGCAAACAGCACGAACGCGATGTACGGCAGGATTTCCGGCACGTTGCTCGTCAGTACGTAGCCGATGAACCGGCGGATGTTGCCGTAGATGACGCGTCCCTCCTCGACTGCCGCGACGATCGTCGCGAAATTGTCATCCATGAGCACGATATCAGCGGCTTCACGAGCCACGTCGGTGCCAGCCTGACCCATGGCGATCCCGACGTCGGCGCGCTTGAGCGCCGGCGCATCGTTCACGCCATCTCCGGTCACTGCAACGACATGCCCCATCTCCTGAAGCGCCGTCACAATGCGCAGCTTGTCGAGCGGGCTCGTGCGCGCGAACAGGACCTCGTCGGCGTCGAGCGCGCGGCGCAGCGCGGCCTTGCTCCAGACCGCCAGGTCATCGCTCGTGTACACGGTCGGGTCAGCGCCACGGACAATCTGCACCTGACGCGCAATTGCCTCGACCGTAAGCGGATGGTCCCCGGAGACAACGACAATGCGGATTCCAGCATCCCGGCATCGAGTCACTGCCTCGGACACTTCGGCTCGCGGTGGGTCACGCAGAGCGACCAGACCTATGAGCGTGTAGCCGCCCCCCATTGCTTCCGCCTCGAGGCTCCGACCGGGCTCCAGTCGCTTGATTGCGAGGGCGAGGACGCGCTTGCCGTCGCGCGCATGGGTTTCGGCCATTCTTCGAAACGTCGCAGTCGTCTCGGGTCCGGAGCGCCGTTGCGAAAGACGTGGCTGCATTGCGACGCGACGACTTCAGGCGCTCCCTTCAGCAGGGCCTCGAGCCCTTGCGGAGTTTCGTGCACCGTCGCCATCGCTCTGGTCGCGCTGTCGAAGGGGTGCTCATAGATGCGCTTGTGGACGGAGCGCAGGTCGGCGACTGCACCGGGGTCCACACTCTCTACGTAGCGAAGGAGTGCTGTCTCCGTTGGATCGCCAGCCGTGTGCAGCTGCTGCGCCTCCCGCCGAAGTGTCGCGTTGTTACAGAGCGCCATCACGACCAGCGCTTGCTCTGCGGATGCCGGGTCTCGCTCTGCAGGGAAGCCGGTCTCGCCAAGCAGCAGCTCAGTCACGCGCATCTCGTTCTGAGTGAGAGTGCCTGTCTTGTCCGTGCAGACCACCGTGGTACTGCCAAGCGTCTCTGCGCTTTCGAGCGTCTTGAGAAGCGCATTTCTCCTCGCCATCTTTTTTCCCGCGATGGCAAGCGAGAGCGTGACCGTAGGGAGGAGCCCCTCGGGAACGTTGGCCACGATGATGCCGATGGCGAAGACGAGATTGGTCCAGAAGGGATTTCCTATGAACAAACCTGCAACGAAGAATATCGCTCCCAACCCGAGCGCGATGGCACTGATGATCCGTATGAAGTGACGGAGCTCTCTGCGAATCGGAGTCTCGACGCGCTGAGTCTCCCGTGTCATTCCCGCGATCTTGCCGATCTCGGTATGGTTGCCAGTCGCATAGACGACCGCGGCGCCTGTGCCAGCAGTCACCAGGGTGCCCGCGAACACCAGGTTTCGAGCGTCGAGCCGCGACACGCGCGTCGTAAGCACAGTTGTGCGCAGCTGCGGTTCGGATTCGCCGGTCAGCGGGGAGTTGTCGACCTTGAGAGCGCTCGTTTCGAAGAGCCGCGCATCCGCGGCAACCCGGTCACCCTCGCGCAGTACGAGAACATCGCCTGCAACGATTTCCGCGGCCTCGATTTCCTGCTCGGCTCCGCAGCGCCGAACTCGTGCGTGCCGCGACACCATGCTGCGGAACGCCGCCATGGCCTGTTCGACGCGGACTTCCTGCCAGAACGTGAATGCCGCGTTCACGAGCACGACCGAGACGAGTGCTCCGGCGATGAGGCCCATGCCGTCACCCGGGCTGAATCGCTCCCCGACAAAGGCAAGCAGGGCGCCGATCAAGAGAAGCAGGGCGAACGGGTGCACCAGATGGCGCCCAAACCGAAGCACTAGTGGCGGGCGCCGAGCTTCGGACATGAGATTAGGACCTTCGTGGGAAAGCCGCTCGCGGACTTGCGCCTCGTCGAGACCGCCTGGAGCAGACGCGAGGTGAACCCACAGCACTTCCATGGGAATGCGATGCGGTTCGAACGACGCCTCGTGAAGATACGGCGTCATTTCGCGCCTCGGTTACCCCCTCCGGCTGCCGGTGGGCCGGAGGCTGCGGGCCGGAGGGTGGAGGTCAGCACCGCGACGCGCACGACTCTTCATCGCTCACGGCTTGCTGCTCACGCGCCGAGGAAATCGCCAGTCGTTCAGTCGTCACGCCGGAGGGCGATGCACCGCCAGTATCTGATCTTCTCGGGAATCACCCCGCGCTCAAACTGATTGGATCAAGCCGCGACCTGCCTGTGGACAGGTTCGCAAACCGCTGCGAGCACCTCGCCCACTTCGGTCTCCGTGAGCTCCGGCTTGCTCGAAGTTCGCGTTCGCCCGGCCTGCTCAGCGAGATCTGCGAGGGAAATCACTCCGACGAGCGCATCCTGCTGATCGACCACCGGGAGCCTCCGTACCCGTGCCTTGCGCATGATATCTTCCGCTGCCCCGATGCTGTCGCTCGCGCGGCATACCTGCACCTGTTTCGCCATCGCTTCGGATACTCGAAGTTCACTGAGCGGCTTGTTCTGGAAGTACGCGCACATGCAGATGTCGCGATCAGTGATTATGCCCGCGAGCCCGGTGCCATCCGCGGCGACGACTGGCACGCATCCGCAATCGTGATCCCACATGAGTTGGGCGGCACACGCAAGCGTGTCCTCGGGCCGGCAGCAGTGCACAGGCCTCGACATGAGTTGTTCTACGCGCATGATGAATCCTCCTCCTGTCTGATCTCAATCACATCAGCTCGGAGCGGCGTCGCGCCATTCGAGCAGTCGGTTGTGCGCGGCGTATTGGTTCGCGAGATCGAGCGGCGCCGTTCGATGGTCCAGTGATGGGACGCGGGATGTTTCATCCCGTGACAGACGACTCAGCACCTGGGCGACGCGTCTCGGCGTACCAAGATCGCTCCAGCCGCAAGGCGGCACAGCCACGACGCGCAGCTCCCGCAGACACCTTGGCGCAATATGGCGGGAAAAATCGATGTCTGGCAGACGCTCATACAGCTCGATGGTCGCAATGACATCCGCGCGACGTCGATCGTGCGGCGCCACGCCGCGCATCTCCATCACAATCTCCGGTATCCGCGCCTCGAATATTCCGAGGAGCGGGCGAGCCTGGGCGGCCACGATGAAGGCATTCCAGAGCGCGCCCTGGTCGATCAGGGCACGTGCGGCGGCGAGACCCGGTTTCTCGACGAATTCTTCCACGGCGAACGCACCGTGCCCGTCCGCCGCCCCCGGAACGATATAGCCGAGCTCGACGTCGGGCTCGTCGGGCTCCATTCCGAGGAGCACCACCTCTGTCACGCGGGTTCCGAGTTGTTGCACAGTCTGACGTATCGAGTGCGCGAGCAGGGGCTCGTCGCAAACGTGATGATCCGACGGCAGGAACACGATCCGCGCCTGCGGGTCGCGCTCCAGAATGTGCAGCAGGGCCAGCAGCATGCCGTTCGCGGTCCCGCGGTTCTGGGGTTCGACCAGAACGTTTTCGGCAAAGAGCGAACAGAGGGGGTCCGGCCACCAGCGGCGATGCTGGTGCGCCACGACGGCGCAGATTCTCTCGTGCGAGGCT
>Ga0268386_10000581_pt1 | contig 23423 bp, 23 predicted proteins | sample RVTome_15_FD_200260 | JGI IMG/M metagenome (GOLD analysis project Ga0268386, IMG submission 200260) | Soil microbial communities from uranium-contaminated site in the Upper Colorado River Basin, Wyoming, United States - RVT150D86... ...
TCACCCAGCGTTCCGTGCGTGACGGCTTCCTTCCAGGCGGCCACAACCTGCGCGTCGAGCTCGGCGGTGAGCTCCACGTGCCGCTCCTCGGACCATTCGCCGAGCGCGATCAGGTGATTCTTGAGGCGCTCGACCGGATCGCCGAGCGGCCACTTCTCGTAGTCGTCCTTGGGGCGGTAACGCGACGGATCGTCGCTGGTCGAGTGCGCCGCGCCACGGTAGGTCACGTGCTCGATCAGGGTCGGGCCGGCGCCGCGCCGGGCGCGCTCCGCCGCCCACTGCGTCACCGCGTACACCGCCAGGAAATCGTTGCCGTCGACGCGGATGCCTGCCATGCCGTAGCCCGGCCCACGCGCCGCAAACGAGCGCTGCTCGCCGCCCGCGAATCCCTGGAAGGTCGAGATCGCCCACTGGTTGTTGACGACGTTCAGGATTACCGGCGCCTGATACACCGAGGCAAAGAGCATCGCGTGGTGGAAATCGGCCTCGGCACTCGAGCCCTCGCCCAGCCAGCTCACGGCGATGTCGTCTTCGCCCTTGATGGCTGCGGCCATCGCCCAGCCCACGGCCTGCGGGAACTGCGTGGCAAGATTGCCCGAGATCGAGAAGATCCGACCCGCCGCCCAGTGATACATCACGGGCAGCTGCCGGCCCTTGCACATGTCGCGCGTGTTCGACAGCAGCTGGCACATCAGGTCGACCAGCGGCCGTCCACGCACCATGTAGAGGCCCTGGTTGCGATACGAAGGGAACAGCATGTCGCCGGGGCGCAGCGCCATCGCCTGCGCGACCGACACGCCTTCCTCGCCGAGCGAACGCATGTAGAACGTTATCTTTCCCTGTCGCTGGGTGCGCTGCATGCGATCGTCGAACAGCCGCGTGAGCTGCATGTGCTTGAGGCCGATCTGCAGCTCCGGCGCTTCAAGATGCGGATGCCACGGCCCGACCGCGCGGTGCTCGCCGTCGAGCACGCGGACGAGCTCGGTAGCGAGGTTGCCGATGTCGCGAACGCGAGCGTTGATATCCGGGCGCGGGACGGTGCCCGCCGGCGAGGTCTCGAGATAGCTGAAGTCGGGCTTCTCGCCGGGCCGGGAGTGCGGCTTCGGTGTGTGCAGGCGCGATCGACGGGGCATGGCTCCCTCGGCTTCGTCAGTGAACGGGAATGGGCGCGATAGGTTACTCAGATCGACGGCGCACGGTTGAGTTCGTTGCATTGCGATGCAACAATGCGGAACGTACGTTCCATTAATATGCCGCTCATGGAAAATAATCTGCATCCCGCCGTCGATCGTATCGATCGCCGCATTCTCGACGTCCTGCAGCGCGAGGGGGCGCTGCCCGTAGCCGAAGTCGCGGCGCGGATCGGCCTTTCGACCACCACCTGCTGGCGACGCATCCAGGCCCTCGAGCAGACCGGCGTGATCCGGGGCCGCGTGGCGGTGCTCGATCGCGCCGCGCTCGGTCTCGACGTGACTATATTCGCGCACGTCAAGCTGTCGACCCAGGGCCGCGACGCGATCGCCGCGTTTGCCGAGGCCATCCGCGAGCGGCCGGAAGTGCTCGACTGCTATACGACGATGGGCGAGTGGGATTTCATGCTGCGCATCGTTACCCGGGACATCAAGGCCTACGAGGCCTTCTATCTCGACCACCTCTCGAAACTTCCGTTCGTGCAATCGATCAATTCATCTGTCACCGTCACCGTGATCAAGGAAACGACCGTGCTTCCGTTGTAATGTCCGCGATCCGGCGGCGGCAAGGGGTGGATACGTGACGGCAACGACCTATTACTTCGAGGACCTCCCGCCCGGCAAGGTGCTCGAGTTCGGCGGCGTAGAAATGACGGAGGAGGAAATCGTGGGCTTCGCCAGGCGCTACGATCCACAGCCGTTTCACGTCGACCCCGCGGCGGGCAAGGCATCGATCTTCGGCGGGCTGTGCGCAAGCGGCTGGAACACCACGGCCGTCATGATGCGGATGTGGGTCGACAACTACCTATCGCCCGAGGCGAGCCTAGGATCCCCAGGCATCGACGAGCTGCGATGGCTCAAGCCCGTCTACCCGGGCGACCGTCTGCGCTGCCGGTTGACGGTGATCGAAGCGACGCCATCGCGCAGCCGCCCGTTCATGGGCAGCGTCCGCCAGCAAGGTGAAGTGCTCAATCAGAACGACGAGGTCGTGCTGCGTCTGATCGGCACGAGTTTCTTCCGCCGCAGGCCGGCCTGATTCGATGGAGTCACCGATGGACCGCGACAGCTACACGCGCAGGAGAGTTTTAGGTCTCGTCGCAGCCGGAGTAGTTGCCGGGCATCTGCCGGAAGCGGCGCGGTCGGCAGACAATGCACGCATGGTCACGCGCCGCATTCCCGGGACGGAGGAGGCTTTGCCCGTCATCGGCATGGGCTCGTCGAACACGTTCGACGTCGGCGGCGGTGCAGCGGAGCGGGAGCCGTTGCTCGAGGTGCTGCGGCTCTTCACGCAGGCCGGAGGTACGGTCGTCGATACTTCGCCCATGTACGGCCGGTCCGAGGAAGTCCTTGGCGACCTGTTCGCCGAGCTCGAGACACGTCCGAAGATCTGGCTCGCAACCAAGGTCTGGACGCGTGGCCGCGGCGCGGGCGTCGAGCAGATCGCCGATTCGATGCGCAAGCTCCGCACCGACCGGCTGGAGCTGCTCCAGATCCACAATCTCCTCGACTGGCGCGAGCACCTGCCCAGCCTCCGGGACATGAAGGACCGCGGCACGCTTCGTTACACGGGAATCACGCACTACCGCGCGGACGCGCACGCGGACGTCGAGCGCGTACTCCGAGCCGAGCGTTTCGACTGGGTGCAGATCAACTACTCGCTCGCGGAACGCGAGGCCGAGCGTTCCCTCCTTCCCTACTGCCAGGAGCACGGCATCGCCGTGCTGGCCAACAGGCCCTTCGCCGACGGCGCGCTTTTCGCCCGGACCCGTGGCAGGGACCTGCCGCCGTGGGCCGCGGAAATCAGCTGTGCGTCCTGGGCGCAGTTCTTCCTGCGGTTCGCCGCCTCGCACCCGGCCGTTACATGCGTGATCCCGGCAACGGCGAAGCCGCGGCACATGCAGGACAACGCTGCGGCCGGGGCCACGCCGCTGCCCGACGCCAGGCAGCGCGCGCGGATGGCCGAGTACTTTGCCACGCTGTGATCGAAGCTGGACGGTGTCCCACCATGCGGACTGCCGTGTCGAGGCAGTGGCGGCCGCGACTTCTCGTGATCGCGGTGCTTTCGCTCGCGCTCCAGGCCTGCGCCACCTTGTCGGAACACCAGTGCCGCAACGAGGACTGGTACGGAATCGGCGTCGACGACGGTTACGACGGCGCGCCACCGTCGAAGATCGACGCGCATCGCGAGGCCTGCGCGGAGTACGGGATCGAACCTGACACGGAGCAGTACGAGGCGGGGCGACGCGACGGTCTCGTGCATTACTGCACGGTCACCCGCGGCTTCGAGATCGGCCGCCAGGGACTGCAGTACGGCGGCGGGTGCCCGGCGGGCAGCGATCGGGAGTTTCTGCGGGGACATGACCTAGGCCGCCGCTTCTACGCGGTAGACGAGGCGCTGGAGCGTCTCGAAAGCGATCTGCGCATCTACCGATCGCAGAGCACCGCGCCGGAACTCGACGAGACCGAACACCGACGGCTGTACAGCCGCATCCGTGACCTGGAGTTCGAGCGCTCGCGGCTAGAAGCGGAGCGGCGGCATCTCGAGTGGGAGCTGAGGCGGCTATGAACGCTCAACCTGAGGTCGCAGTGATCGGCGCGGGAGTCGCCGGCCTCGCCTGCGCGTCGGAGCTGGCACGTTCGGACGTCACGGTCACCGTGCTCGAACGCGCGCGCGGTCTCGGCGGCCGGCTCGCGACCCGCCGACGGGCCAGTCTCGCCTATGACCACGGTGCACAGTTCATCACCGCGCGCAGCCGTCCGTTCATCAAGTACGTGACCGTGGCGCGGAACGCCGGCGCCGCGGCGGCGTGGACGCCGTCGATCCTCGAGGACGGTCATCGCAACTGGGATGCGCCGATCGAGGACTGGTACGTCGGCACCCCCGGAATGAGCGGCATCGTGCGCCCGCTCGCGCGCGGACTCACGCTTCAGACGGGCACGTTCGTGCACGAGCTTCTGCGGCGCGACGGCGGCTGGGAGATAGAAACCGATACCGGGCGGCGACTCGGCCCGTACGCTGCAGTGGTGGCGGCCGTGCCGGCTCCCCAGGCTCTGTCGCTCCTCGCGCCACACGGCCGCGCTTTCCGTCACCTGATATCCGTGCAGATGGCGCCGTGCTGGTCGTTGATGGTGTCTTTCGAGCGCGGGCCTTCAGTCGACAGCGACGTCTTTCGCTGGACGCAGGGCGCGCTCGCGCTCGCCGCGCGCGAGAGCAGCAAGCCCGGGCGGCCCGCGGATCCCGGCAGCTGGGTCATCCATGCCACGCCTCGATGGAGTCGCGAGCACCTCGAAGCCGATGCACAAGAAGCCGCACAGCTCATGCTGCACGCTTTCGCCACCGCCGTCGGCAACGGTCTGCCCGCGCCCGCGTGGCTGCACGCGCATCGCTGGCGGCATGCGATGGTGGAGCAGCCGCTCGGGCTCCCGTGCCTGCTCGACGCCGACATCGCGGCCGGCGCCTGCGGCGACTGGTGCATCGCGCCGCGAGTGGAGGCCGCATTCGAAAGTGGCCGCGCGATGGCGCATTCGGTGCTGTCGATGCTGGGCAAGGCGCCGCGACCCGCGACCGAGCTTCGGCGCTAGGCCGGTGGAGAGCGGTCCCCTGGCCGCGGCCGCAGCATCCGCACGCGCATTCCGTCGTCCGCGACCAGCTCGAACGCCCCCCAGAGCCCGAGGGCAACGACGAGCGGAATCACCTCGTAGATGACGCGATACAGCAGCACGGCCGCGAGCAACTCCGCCGGCGGCACGTGCGGGAGTAGCAGCAGCAGCATCGACTCGAGCACGCCTATGCCCGCCGGCACGTGGCTGAGGCTGCCTGCGAGGATCGATGCGAGGTAGATGGCGACGAAGGGCAGGAAGGCGATGTCTGCGGAAGCTGGCAGCAGGAAATAGAGAATCGAGGAGATGAGCCCGATGTCGATCAGGCCGACCACGACCTGCAGGGCGGTCATTCGCGGAGACGGGAGGTTGACCGCCCAGCCGCCGAGGCGGATCGGCGTCTTGCGGCGAACGACGAGCACGGCATAGCCCAGGTCCTTGGCAAGCCCGACGAGCCCGAGCGCGAACAGCCATCCGGTCTGCACGCCTACCGCGACCGCCAGGCGATCGGGCGCGGTGACGAGCGCCAGGTCGACCAGGAGACCGAACGCGAGCGCATACGGCAACGCGCACATCAGCACGGTCGCGCCGACCTCCACGGCCGTAAAGCCCGCCGGCGTGTACATGCGATACCGCAGCGCACTCGCGCTGAGAAGCATCTGGCCGAGCGCATGACCGATGGGATAGGCGATGAGCGCAGTGAGCGCTGGCTTGCCGAGGCCGAGCGAGCGCTTTACGTAACGCACCGCGATGCCTTCGTAAAGCGCGATCGTCAGAAAGGCACCGAGCGCACACGCGGCCGCGAGCAGCAGGTTCGCGCGCGGAACCTCGGTCATCTTCCGCAGCACGTCGGCGGGCTCGATACGCTGGAACGTCCGATACAGCACCCACGTCGCCAGGCCCGCGATCACGAGGCTGGCCGCGACACCAATCGCCGTCTTGAGCCGCTGCCGGCGCGGATCAGGCATGCGCAGCTCTTACAATTCGACGGAGGAAAATGATTCTCATTTGCGCGATTTGGTGGAAACCGTCATGCCGCGGCGCTGTCCAACCCCTCGACTCCGCGTAGAATCGCGGGCCGACTCGACGCAGCGAAGTGCGGCGTTTCGTTCATGTCGACACAGGAGATTACGTCAATGTCCAGTCATCGTATTCCGAGGCGCCGTCTGTTGAAGCAGGCCTTGCTGGGCATTGCAGCCGCGCCCGCGGTGGGCTGGTTGGGTAGGGCCGAGTCCGCTCCGGTCAAGCTCGAGGTCAGCGACCCGCAGGCGAAGGCGCTTGGCTATGTCGAGGATTCGACCAAGGTCGACGCGAAGGCGAATCCGAACTACAAACCCGGGCAGACTTGCGCAAACTGCCTGCAGGCGCAGGGCAAAGCAGGTGACGCCCTGCTCCCGTGCAACATCTTTCCCGGCAAGCTGGTCCAGGCCAAGGGCTGGTGCAAGGTCTGGGTCAAGCGCCCCTGACCGAAGGCCAGGTTCACTGACCACGGCGCGGCCCGCCCGGTCGCGCCGTCTGCGTTTCTGGCACTGCTCCCCTTGAATCCCCGGGATCAGATCGCATCTAGGGTCCCATGCAAGGGTCCGCGCATGCGGTCACATCAGGAGACAGGAAAATGCGAGTGATCAAGTGGGAACCGTTCCGGGATATCGACAACATGTTCGATCGCGTCTTTGCCGACGCCATGCGGCGCTGGCCGCGGGTTTCGAATGAGGAGCGTCGGGTGTACGACTGGGCGCCGGCGGCCGACGTCAGCGAGACCGAGGGCGAATACCTCATCAAGGCCGAGTTGCCGGAGGTCAGCAAGGACGACCTCAACATCACGGTCCAGGAAGGCGTGTTGACGCTGGCCGGTGAGCGCAAGGAGGAGAGGCGCGAAGACAACGAGAAGCTGCACCGCGTCGAGCGGTTCCACGGCACCTTCTCGCGACGCTTCACGCTGCCTGACGACGCCGACGAGCAGGGTATCAAGGCGGAGAGCAAGGATGGGGTCGTCGTGATTCACATTCCTAAGCAGAAGGTCGCGCACGCCCAGCCGCGGCAGATCCAGGTCCAGTAAACGTACGGGCGCGGCCCTCTCCCTGCCGGAAGAGGGCCGTCACCGTATAATCGTCGCGTCTGCCTATCCGGACGCGATGATGAAAGTCGAACGGGCCACGGCCGATCTCTGCGACGCCTACGGCGATCGCCTGCAGATCTGTGAGCCGCTGTTCCAGCCCTACGGCGGCATTACGGCGATGCATGGCGTCGTCAGTACCGTCCGTTGCTTCGAGGACAACTCCCGCGTCAAGGACGCGGTGGAAGGCCCCGGCCAGGGCCGGGTCCTGATCGTCGACGGCGGCGGGTCGCGTCGTCACTCGCTCTTCGGTGGCAACCTAGGCAAAGCGGCCGTCAGGAACGGCTGGGCCGGCGTGATCATCTATGGCTGCATACGGGACAGCGCAGAGCTCGGTGGCATGAAGCTCGCGCTGCGGGCGCTCGGCACGATGCCGCTGCGCAGCGAGAAACGCGGCGACGGCGAGCGCGATGTGCCGGTGCGTTTCGCGGGTGTGACGTTTCGCCCCGGTGATTACGTCTACGCGGACGAGGATGGCATCGTCGTCGCACGCGAGCCGCTGGCCTGAGCACGGCGCGCAGCCCCCGAGCGAAGGAGCACCCATGCCGCGAATGGTGTATTGCAGCTACCTGAAGCGCGAAGCCGAGGGTCTCGATCGCATCCCCTACCCCGGCGCGCTGGGCCAACGGATCTACGACAACATTTCGAAGCCCGCCTGGCAGCAATGGCTCGGTCACCAGACGATGCTGATGAACGAGTATCGCCTGTCACCTATAGAGCCAAAGGCGCGGAAGTTTCTCGCCGAGGAGATGGAGAAGTTCCTCTTTGGCTCGGGTTCGGCGAAACCCGACGAATTCGTCGACCCTGACGCCGCGAAGACCTGAGCCTGTTCAGTCAACTCCACTCGGTCAAACCTTCGCGCGCATTGAGCTCGCGGAACGTCGGTCGCGACTTCATCTTCGCCACGTAGGCCGCAATCGCGGGCCAGCTGGTTGCGGGCCGCGGCATGTTGCGGGACCAGCGTATCAACATGGTCGCGTAGAAATCCACTGCGCTCAGCCGTTCGCCGCACATCATGGGCCCGGCGAACGACAGATGCGACTCGATGCGGTCCCACGCCGCCTCGATCCGCGAGCGAGCCTCGCCCTTCGCTGCCTCGATGTTCGCGGCGCCGGCCCCTTCCTCCGGATAGAACCAGATCCGGAATGCCGGCTGCAGTGTATTCGAAAGGTGAAACATCCACCGAAGGTAGCTCGTGCGCTCGGCCGTCCCGACGGCCGGCGACAGCTTCGCCTCGGGATGCCGCTCGGCCAGCAGCGCAATCAAAGCCGCTGATTCGTACTCGGGCTTCCCGTCGATCAACAGCGTCGGCACGAGACCGTTGGGATTCAGCTTCAGGTATTCGGGACGTTTGTGCTCCTGCGCGTCGAGATCGACACGCCGCGCCTCGAACGGCACCCCGAGCTCGATCAGCAGCCAATGGACCGCAAAGCTTGCCGCACCGGGCGAGTAGTAGAGGACGTACACGCTATTTCTTCTCTCTTCCTGCCACCGCGCGTATGAGGGCCGCCACGGGCTTGGGTACGCCCAGGCGTGGCGGGTCGTGCGGGTCGTACCAGAGATAGCGGTCATCGTCGCGCAGCCCGGCCCCGGCGTCCGTGCAGCGCACGATCAGCGGTTTCATCTCGAGCTCGAAATGACTGAACGCATGACGCAGGGGCTCGGCGGACTCCACCGCCTGCGCTCCGGTCAGCCGTTCGTGGCTCCATTGCAGCGCGTGCTCCCGGGTAGGGAACTCGGGCAGACCCAGCAGCCCGCCCCAGATCCCCTGCGGCGGGCGGCGCTCGAGCAACAGCTCGCCGCCGGCGCGTACTGCGATCACCACCCACGCCTCGCGTTGCGGGCGGCGCGTCTTCGGCCGCGGCGAAGGAAGCTCTGCCTGTCTCCCCTCGCGCAACGCCACGCACTCCGCCGCGACCGGGCACAGCAGGCACGCAGGCCTGGCCCGCGTACACACCGTCGCGCCGAGGTCCATGATCGCCTGCGTGTACTCCGCGACGCGCTCGCGCGGTGTGCACGCCTCCGCGAGCGACCAGAGCCGCTGCTCCACGCGCGGGTCACCGGGGTAGCCTTCGACGCCGAACTGTCGCGTCAGCACGCGCTTGACGTTCCCGTCGAGGATCGGGTGCCGCTCGCCACTTGACAGGGCGAGGATTGCGCCTGCGGTAGAGCGCCCGATCCCCGGCAGCGACATGACCTCCTCGAGCGTCCCAGGGAACCGACCCGCGTGCCGCGCTACGACCGTCTTCGCAGCTCGCTGCAGATGCCGCGCCCGCGCGTAGTAGCCGAGGCCGGACCACAGATGCAGCACCTCGTCCATCGGCGCCGCGGCCAGGCTCCCGACGTCCGGGAAACGGCCGGTGAACGCCTCGAAATACGAGATTACCGTGGCGACCTGCGTCTGCTGCAGCATGATCTCGGACACCCACACTCGATATGGTGTCGGATCGCGCTGCCAGGGCAGGTCCTTGCGCCCCTCATGCTCGAACCACGCCAGCAGGCGCGCGGCAAACTCCGCCGCCCGCGCCGCGTCGATGGGCGCGAAATCAGCGTTCACGAGCCCGCTTCTCGACGTTATCGAACAGCTGCAGGGTCGACGCCTTGAGCGCGCGCACTGCGTAGCGCCGCCCGATCGCTGCCGGCACCCAGAAGTCCGGCACGAACTCGGCCTGGTAGGTCACGCTGGTCGCGTCGTCATCGGCCTGCCACGTCGTGCGCGTAAGTCCGCTCCTGAGCTCACTGCGCTCCGGTACCACGGTCGCAAGCAGCTCGCCTTCGCGTCGCTCCACCCGCTCGACGCGCTCGACATTGCGACAGAAGAACCCCGCGCAGGCGCGCACCACGGTGCGCACCAGCTCGACCCCCTGATCGTCCGACGGCAGCACCGTGCTGGCGCGGATCCGTGGATCGAGCTTGCGGTAGGCGGCGTAGTCGGTGAGCACGGCCGCGACGTCCTCGACGGGCGCGTCGACACGAGCGACGAGCGCGATCCGATACACACCGTCGCGGAGGTTCGCTTCCAGTGACTGTACCGACAGGGCCTGCGTCGCGCCGGGGAGCAACGCCATCGTCAGGAACGCCAGCGCGGCGCGGCAACTCATTGCCCGAGCAGGTCCTTGAGCTTGTCTTCGAGCTTTTCCTTGAGCTTTTTCTCGACCTCTTTGCCCTCCTCCCGCAACTGCTGCCGGGCCGCCGATTCGAGCAGTCGCTTGATGTCCGGCCGCACCTTCGGCTCGCTCATCGAGCCCCGCACGGTCAGCGGTATGTCCACGCCGACGATCCGATCGAGCGAGAGACCCGCGACCTCACCGTCGGGCGCCTCGAGCAGCCGCGCGGTGAGCGCGAGGTCGAGCGCCCCGGTGCCGTAATTCACCGTACCCTGGCCGCCTGCGCGCATCGAAGGGTTGACCACATCGAGATGCTCGCTGCGGATCACCGTGCCATCGAGCCTGCCCTTGGCCTCGAACCGATCGAAGGGCGTGTACGGCGAGCCCGAGGGGCGCGGCGGAACCGCGCCACGCGCAACGGCGATCGCGCGCTCGATCTCGGCCCAAAGGTCGACGCCGGCGAACCGACCATCGGTCACTTGCACGTCGAAGGGCCCGGAAAGATTGCCGAGCAGTGCCTTGCGATCATGACCCGCACCGCTCACCTGCGCGGTCAGCGTTCCACGCCCGCTCAAGCGTTTCTGATTGAGGAGCTGCCCCAGCATCGCCGCCGTGTCGACGCCGGCCAGGCGCTGATCCAGCGTCAGCCGCGGCACCTCCGCCGCCAGCTCGTAACTCAACCTCGTCTGGCTCGTGCCTCCGAACAGCGACGCCCGCAGCGGATCGAGCTGGAGGGTGCCATTCCGCATCTCGAGGCTGCCGTCGACGTTCGAGACGTTCATACCCGCGTAGGACAGTCGTCCAAAAATGAAGCGGCCACGTGCGTGGAGTTTGCGCAGCCTACTGCCGGCTGCGGGCGAGCGCGCGGTCGGCTTCTCCGCCCCGGCACCGGCGGGACTCCCCGGCATGTAATCGTCGAGCGCGATCCGATCGCCACGCAGATCGAATTGCGCCGGCGTCCCGGGCGCGCCGCCGACCTCGACGCTCCCGGTGAGACGCGTACCGCCGACCACCGCGACGAGGTCGCGCAGGGCGAGTTTCGAACCGTAGCGGAGCGCCCCTTTCAGCTCGATGTCACCCGGCGCCTCGGGGTCTCTGAACTGCGGAAGTGACACCCCGAGGCTCGTCAGCAGCCCCCGCAGATCCGTGCGCTCGATCGTGACCGGCCCCTCCACCGCGAGTCCCTGCGCCCCCTGCCGCGCCTCGAGGCTGGCCTCGCCCTTCGCGTCACCCAGCCGGTATCGAAGCTCAGGCGCGGAGTATTGCCGAGCCTCGAGGTCCGCCGTCAGACGCACGGCCTCCATCCGCCCCTTAAGCGGCTCGCGCTCGGAACCGGGCGGTGCGGGCCGTTCGATCTCGACGATCATGTCCTCGGCCGCCCATACCTGTGGCCGCAAGCGACCGACGCGCCCGCTCAGCACCGATCTCAGACTCACCCTGTCCTGGTGCTCGAGCGCGAAACCGGCGCGGATGGCCGTGGGGGAATCTCGCGTCAGCGGCCCTGTCTCGAGGCCGAGATCGACGAACTGGAGATGCCGCGATCGACGCGCATCGTTGAAACTCAGCCGACCGTCTTCGATCGAAAGCCCCGCGATGCTGAGAGCCGGCGCGTCCGTCGCCGTTGCTTCGCGACGTAGATCGGCTTCATCAGGGTCTTCAGGCGGCTCCGGGCGATCCAGGAGATCGGACCAGTTGTCGCGGCCGTCCTCATCGATGCGCAGGGCGACGGCGGGCTCGACCAGGACGAGCTTGCCGAGCTCGATGCGCCGCTGCAGCAGCGGCAGCAATGCAAGCCCGATCCTCGCATCCCTCGCGGTGAGGAAATCGCCGTCGCCGGCGCCGGGGCGCTCGCTGATCGAGAACGGTCCGGTGCTCACGGCGAGTCGCGGCAACAGCCGCAGTCGAAGATCACCCTCGAGCTCGAGAGTCCGCCCCGTGCGTTCGTTGAACGCCAGCTCGATCCGCGTGCGGTAGTCGTTTGGATCGAACAGGAGCCGCAGCAGCACGCCACAGACGACGAGCAGCGCGAGGAGCGCGCCGACCGCAATCAACGTCCATCTGATCGCCCGTGACGGCACGCCGGCAGACCCCTGGCTTCAAGGACCAGTCGGCATGGTACCAACTGGCCCGCTGCGCGGGCCGGCCTGTGAAACGTCCTCAGCCGCAGACCAGGACGGCGTCGGCGCCGGCGCCGGCGCGGCAACCGTCCGGATATCCGTGTTGCTTCCAGTAATCGACCATGCCGAGCCGCTGGGCGAGCGGCCCAAAGCGCTTGTCGCTGCGGAACCGGCGGCCTTCCGGGCTCCAGGCGTGGCTCAGGTCCCACGTGCTTGCCCAGTCGTTGCTGTCCCTGCGCAGCTCGTCCTCGAGGATTCGGTAGACGAGATCGACCTCGTCCAGCTGCAGATACGGGCCCACGAACCCGATCTGCGGCGCAACCTCCGGATCGATCTCACGCATGCTGGCCACGACTTCGGACCGAAGCTTCGGATCGGCCAGCGCGTCGATGAAGCGCGACGCGTACGGCTTTATCTCGTCGGGCATGCCGTCGATCTCGGTGATCAGCCGACGGGCCTCATCCCAGTTGCCCTGGCGCATCGCGATCGCCGCCTCGATGCCGAAGCGCTTCTTGTTAAGACCGAGCTCCGCCGCGAGGTTCGCGAACCGCAGCGCCTCGTCGTTCTGCCCGAGCTGCAGCAGCGTGTTGGCGAGGTTGGCCGCGAGCACCGGCGACGAAGGATCGAGCTCGTACGCGCGCCTCGCCTGCGTCAGCGCCGCCTGCAGGCGACCGACCTTCGACAGCAGGATCGAATACCAGTGATGCGGCGTCGGCTCGTTGGGCTCGAGTGAGATCGCGAAGAAGAACCCGGATTCCGCGTCCAGAAAATCGCCCCGGTCGGCGTTGATCTGCGCAAGGACGGCGTGGGCTTCCCCTATGTTCGCGTCGAGCACCAGGGCCTGCCGCGCCGATGTTTCGGCGAGACGGAAGAACTTCTCCTCGTCGCCCTGCTCCTTGGTGTAACCCGGCATCACGACGTAGGCTGAGGCGAGCGCCGCGTGCGCACGCGCGAAGGCCGGGTCGCGCGAGAGCGCCGACTGGTAGAGCTCGATGGCACGTTTCAGGTTGTCCTCGCCGCGCTTCTTCCAGATGGCCTGGCCCTTCAGATAGAGCTCGTAGGCTTCGACGTTCTGGGTGGGCGCGCGCGTGCGCTGCGCGAGCTGCTGTTCCTGCGGGGCGAGCTGGATGCGCAGGTTCTCGACGATCGCTCCTGCGATCTCGTCCTGTACCTGGAAGATATCCGCGAGCTGGCGGTCGTAGGTGTCCGACCAGAGATGGAAACCGGTTTCCGTGTCGATGAGCTGCGCCGTGATCCGCACCTGGTCGCCGGCCTGGCGTACGCTGCCTTCGAGCACCGTTTCGACCCCGAGGTCCCGCCCCACCTGGCGGATATCGACGTTGCGACCCTTATACGCGAAGGCCGAGGTGCGTGAAGCGACCTGCAGCCCCGGCACCCGCGCGAGCAGGTTGAGAAGCTCCTCCGACATACCGTCGCTGAAGTAATCCCTGCTGGCGTCGCCGCTCAGGTTGGTGAAGGGCAGCACCGCAATCGAGCCATGCCGCTCGCCCGCTATCGCGCGCCCGAGACCGCGCTCATACAGCAGATACCCGAGCCCTCCCATGAGCAGCACGACGACCGCGGCGTAGGCCACGCGCAGCCGCAACTGCATCGACGCGTTCTCCTCGCTGAGTGGCGCGGTGCGCTTGATCCCCTGCGGCCCCACGTCGAACACCCAGGCCATGACCATGGCGACCGGGAAGCCCACCATCAGGAAGACCACCACGAACGTGACCGTCCATTCCGGCAGGCGCAGCGCCGGCATCACCACCGAGGAGGCTTCGGTGACCATCCACGCGACGGCGCCGTAGCCAATGGCCACTTTGCCGACACGTCGGCGCTTCAGTTCCGAAAAGAAGGCCATGGGTTTGCTGCTGTCGTTTCCCGGGGGAGTACCATCCCGCTGCCCGGTCGGGCCGCCGCCTGCTGAGACAGCTCCGGACGATCCGGCGTTCCCGGCGTCGCCTATTGTCCACGAATCGGCGATTTGCGCGAGCCCCACGGCCGCTCCGGCCTCACTTGCTGCACAAGCTGATGTCGCCGTTGAGCGTCTTGATGCGCACCCGCGCGCTGCCCTGGCCCTCGCGGAACCGCAGCTCGCGGCCGGGAGCGTACTCGTCAGTCCGCGCAGGCTTCGGCCCGAAGCAATTGCGGATCTCGCCATTGAAGCTCGATACGTCGAACTCCGCGTTCGGCTTTCCAACCAGGTCGAGCCGGACGTCGCCGCTGATGCTCTCGACGTCGAGGCGTGCATCGGTCGTCAGCTTGCCCTTGATCGTCACGTCGCCGCTCGTGGTGCGCAGGCGCGAGCGACTGGTCTCCCCCAGGCCGAAGCTGAAATTGCCGCTTACCGTGTTGCCGTTCACTTCGCCTGCGACATTGCGCACCTGAGCATCGCCGCTCACCGTGGTGATCGTGATCAGGCCCGGCTTCCCCTGCCCTTCGACCGTGATGTCGCCGCTCACGGTCTTGCATTCCACGTCCTCGGCCCGCGCCTCGGTCGCGATGTCGGCGCTGACGGCCTGCAGCCGCTGCGCACCGCGAACACCAGTGACCTCGATATCGGCACTGACGGTATTGACGGACAGGCTGCTGCCGGACGGAATCTTGATGTACAGGTCCGTGTCGTCGCTGCTCCATGACTTCTTCGGCAGCACGACCTTGATCCGGGTGAGCTTGCCGGAGGTTTCGAACTCCAGCCGTTCGCTGCCCTCGCCCAGCTCGCCGGTCACCTCGACCACGTTGCGGTCCCAGCCGGTCACGACCACTGTTCCGGAGGTGTTAGAGACCTGCACCTGGCCCGCCGGGTGGGCCTGGGCACTCTTGTTGATCGACGTACCGTCGTCCGCCGTCACCTTTGACGCCGCGAGCGCCAGGCCTGCGACCAGCGCGGCGGTCGGAAGCCACCGTGCACTGGCGAGTTCGTGGAACTCGATCCTCATAGCTTTATCCCCTCGTCCTCCGGGACCCCGGTCCCGTTCAGATTTGCCAACTGGTTGACGCTCGCGAGCACTGCGAGCTCGTCCTGGTACGTATTCAGCAGCAGTTCCTCGAGCAGCGCGTCGCCGGGCTGCAGCGCAAGCGCCGCGTTGATCTGGTCGGCGGCGCGATGCAGCTGCGCCAGGTTGTCCTCGACCTTCTGCCGCGCCGAGCTCGGCAGCCGGTCGATGCGCTCGGCGAGCATCGCGGCGAGCTGCTGGCGCGCGGCTGCATACTCGGAATCGAGCGCGTGGCCCGGACCGAAGGACGCCGGCCGCACACCGCCGGACGCGGGCGCGGCGGGCGCAACCGTCGCAACGGGCGTCGCACTCCGCCGCACGACGTGAGCGGTGATGAGCGACGACAACGCCACGAGCAGCACGGCCGCCGCCGCCAGCGGCAGCCACCGCCGCTGCGCACGACGCGGCTCGAGCTGCGAAGCGATCCCGGGCCAGAGATCGCGCTCCGGCGGCAGCTCGCGCGGCAACCCCGCGAGTGCACGATCGAGCCGTGCGCCGCCCGATTCGCCCTCGCGACTCACGACGGCTGCTCCGCCGGCGCAAGCCGTGCGCCGAGCAGCTGTCGCGCGCGATGCAACTGCGCCTTGCACGTGCCGACCGCGATACCGAGCATCGCCGCTGCTTCCTCGTGCGAATAGCCATACATGCCGGCCAGCACAAGCACGCGCCGCGCCCCGGGCGGCAGCGCGGCGATCGCCGCCTCGATGTCGAGATCGGCGCCGGCTTCGCCCGTGGCCGGATCCGCGACGAGCTCGAGCGTGTCATCCAACGGAGCGTCGACCCCGGTTTCCTCGCGGCGGCGACGCCCCTGCGCGAGCACGGCGTTCACCGCGATGCGGTGCAGCCAGGTGCCAAACCCGCTACGCCCCTCGAAACGCGGCAGCGCCCGCCAGGCCTGTATGAACGCCTCCTGGGTACAGTCTTCGGCCCGTTCGCGGTTCGCGGTCATGCGCAGGCACAATCCGTGGATCCTGCCGACGTGCATGCGGTACAGCTTTTCGAACGCCACCTCGGAACCCGCCTTGGCCTGCGCCACCAGCGCGCGCTCGTCGGAATCGCGACGCGCGCGGTCGAAATCGATCACGGCGGAAGCCTCGGCCAAGACCACACCTCGGAAACCCGGCCCCCTGGGCCGGCGCGCAATCCTACCCGTCTCCGGGGGGCCGCCTGGCTCGATGCGCCGCGCCTTGACGTTTCAGATGCACCGGTGACCGCAAAGGTTTGGAAGCAGGGGGATTGCCGGCCCTTAGGCCCCGCCGCCCTGCAGGTAATCCAGGGCTAGCCCGAGCAGGGTCCTGAGCCCGAAATCCAGCGATTTCTCGTCGACCAGGAACATCGGCGAGTGGTTGCTGGGCGCCGTGGCGGCGTCCCGGTCCGCCGCCGTGGAGCCCACGAAAACGAACAGCGTCGGGACCTCGTCGGAATAGAACGAAAAGTCCTCCGAGACCGTCGAGAACGGCAGCACGACCAGCCCGTCGGGGATCGCTGCGCGTTTCAGCGTCCCGAGCATCCGCTCGGTCAGCGCCGGGTCGTTGACCACCACCTTGTTCGGCTCGCTGTCGGGCTCCACCGTGGCGATAGCGCCCGCAGCCGCGGCGATCTGTGTGGCGATGCGCTCGATCCGCTCGAGCGTCTCGCGGCGCATCTCCGGATCGAACGTCCGCACCGTGCCGACGAGCTCGACCGTGTCGGGGATGATGTTGAAGCGTACGCCGCCCTTGATCGAGCCGACCGACACCACCACGGGCGCGCGCGTGATGTCCGTCTGCCGCGCGACGATGGTCTGCAGGCCGAGCACGATCTGCGAAGCGGTGACGATCGGGTCGACGCCGCCCCAGGGGCGTGCGCCATGCGTCTGCCGCCCGGTGACCACGATGCGGAAGCGGTCCGAGCCCGCCATCATCGGGCCGCTGCGATAACCGACCTGGCCGACGTTGAGCTGCGCCCACAGGTGCAGCCCGAACATCGCTTCGGGCTTCACCTGCGAGAAGAGGCCTTCCTCGAGCATCAGCGGCGCGCCGCCGCGCTCGCCGTCCGGAGGGCCTTCCTCCGCCGGCTGGAACACGAACATCACCGTGCCCGGCAGCTCCGTGCGCATCGCCGCGAGCAGGGAGGCCGCACCCATCAGGATCGCGGTGTGACCGTCGTGACCGCAGGCGTGCATGACGCCGACCTGCTCGCCGCGAAACTCGGATGTCGCGACAGACTTGAACGGCAGGTCCGTCTGCTCGGTCACCGGCAGCGCATCCATGTCCGCGCGGAGCGCGATGACCGGCCCCGGCCGGCCGCCGCGAAGGATGCCCACGACGCCGGTGTGCGCGATCCCGGTCCGCACCTCGAGACCGAGCGACTGGAGGTGCTCGGCCACGAGCGTCGCGGTGCGCACCTCGCGGTTGCTCAACTCGGGATTGCGATGGATCTCCCGGCGCCATTCGACGACCCTGGGCCGGATGCCTTCGATCGCGGCCCGGAGCTGTGGCGTGGTCTCGGCGGCACGCGCCGGCACGGTGAGCGCGATCAACAGGCAAACGGCGGAGATTCGGTGCATGGGCGCGTACTCGGCGTCGATGAGCGGCCGAGCATAGCCGATATACTGGCGGTCACTCATGTCTGGACGGGAACGACGATGCCGATGCTGCCGATCCTGCGGCGCTGCGCCCGCCGCGCGCGTCTCGCCTGCCTCTATGCACTGACCGGCCTCGTGGCGATGGGTGTCCCGAGCGATCCGTCAGCGCAGGCCGTAGACCCGGCCATCGCGCGCTCGATGGCCAAGACGCAGAAACCGCCGCTGCACGGTCGCAAGTGGATGGCGATCACGGGCAAACCACTCGCCGCCACTGCCGGCGCGATGATGTTCGAGCGCGGCGGCAACGCGGTGGATGCCGCATGCGCCATGATCGCCGCGACCTCGACGATGTGGGACGTACTGAGCTGGGGTGGCGAGACGCAGGCCCTGATCTATGACCCGCGCAGCCGCAAGGTGATCGCGATCAGCGGGCTGGGCGTCGCGCCCACCGGGGCTACGCCTGAGTTCTACCGCGGCAAGGGGCTCAAGTATCCGCCCGAGCACGGTACGCTGTCGGCGATCACGCCGGGCACCCCGGGCGGGATCATGCTGATGCTCGCCGAGTACGGCCGCCTGTCGCTTGCCGAGGTGCTCGCGCCCGCGATCGAACTCGCCGACGGCTATCCCGTAGACGCCGAGACTGCGAACAACATCGAACGCTGGAAGGACACACTTCGCGCCTGGCCGTACTCGAAGAGCGTGATGCTGCCGCACTCGGGTAAGGCCCGCGAGGCGCCGCGACCCGGCGAGATCTTCCGGCAGGCCGACCTCGCCGCCACCTTGCGCAAGCTGGTCGAAGCCGAGCGGCAGGCGCTCGCTGCCGGCAAGTCGCGCAAGGAAGCGATCGCGGCCGCGCACGAGCGGTTCTACCGCGGCGACATCGCGGCGGAGTTCGTGCGCGGCTTTCGCGAGCAGGGTGGGCTGATCACGCTCGAGGATCTGGCCGCCTGGAAACCATGGATCGAGGAGCCGCTCTCGACGAGCTACCGCGGCGTCGACGTCTACAAGCTCGACACCTGGACGCAGGGACCTGCGCTGCTGCAGACGCTCAACATCCTCGAGAACTTCGACCTGCGCGGGATGGGTTACAACAGCGCGAACTACATCCACACCGTCTACCAGGCGATGAATCTCGCGTTCGCCGACCGCGATTTCTACTACGGCGACCCGCGCTTTCCGCCGGAGGAGCCGCGCCGAGGCTTGCTGTCGAAGGCCTATGCGAAAGAGCGCGCATCGACGATCCGGCCGGATCGCAACGATGCCGGAGCCGGGCCGGGCGATCCTTATCCCTACCAGGACGGCAAGAACCCGTTCGCCGAGCTGCTGAAGGCGCGGGCGGCCGCGGCGCGCGTGCCGTCGGCCGAAGCCCGGGACGCCGTGGCCTCGGCCGGTGACGCCGCCGATCTTGCGCGATTCAAGGACGGCTTTCAGCGCGGCACGACGAGCGTCGTCTCCGCCGATGCCGACGGCTGGCTCGTCGCAGTGACGCCGAGCGGCGGCTGGATCCCGGCGGTGATCGCCGGCCGGACCGGGATCGGCGCAAGCCAGCGCGCGCAGCAGTTCGTGGTGGAGGCAGCGGAGAACCCGTTCAACGTCATCGAGCCCGGGAAACGACCGCGCGTCACGCTGACGCCGAGCATCGCTTTGAAGGACGGCAGGCCCTGGCTCGCGTTCGCGGTGCAGGGCGGCGATTCCCAGGATCAGAACCTGCTGCAGTTCTTTGTCAACGTCCACGAATTTGGCATGACGCCGCAGGAGGCCGCCGAGGCATCCAACTTCATCAGCTACCAGATGAAGTCGTCATTCGACGATCACAAGTCCGAGCCCGGGCGCCTGATGCTGAATGCGTCCGTGCCGGAGTGGGTGCGGCGCGAGTTGCGTTTGCGGGGCTACACGCTCGAGTTCGAGGGCCGCAGCTCCGGCCCGATAAACGCGATCATGCTCGACCACGCTCACGGCACGATGTGGGGCGGCTCGAGTCATCACGGCGAGGACTACGGCATCGCCTGGTAATTGGCTCGGAGCCATTTTTTCCGGCCGTGCGGCCGGCGGTAATCAGAGCCGTTTTTCGGTGCGGCGCGGCGTGCTCAGGTAGTGATGCCAGAGCACGCGGGCGGCGACCGCGCGCCACGGCCGCCAGCTCTCCCCTATTGAGGTCATCTCGACCCCCGACGGCCTCGCGGACAATCGCTTCAACTCGCGGGTGGCCTGCGCAAGTGCGATGTCGCCGAGCGGCCACACATCCGGCCGCCCAAGCACCATGATCAGATAGATATCCGCGGTCCAGGCGCCGATGCCCTTCACCGCGGTCAGCTGCCGGCGGACTTCGTCGTCGTCGAGACGGACCAGCTTGCCGAGTTGCAGGTCCCCGTCGAGGATCGCCCGCGCCAGATTCCGACAGTACTGCGTCTTCTGACGGCTGAACCCCGCCACGCGCAGCTGCCGGTCGTCGAGCAGGAGGAAATTCGCGGGCGTGAACGGACGCGTAAGCGCCCGCGCACGATCGAACGCGGCGCGTGCCGACGCGAGCGATACCTGCTGCTCGAGGATGATGTGCACCAGCGTTCCGAAACCCGGCCGGCGCTGCCAGAGCGGCGGTGGCCCATGAGCGCGCACGACGCGCGCCAGATCCGGGTCGCGTCTCGCGAGTGCGCGCGTTGCGCGGTGCAATTCGGAGACGGTCAGCATGCGGCTCCGGGAAAATCAGCTCAGAGCTCAGCTCAGAGCTGATTTATGACGATTGATCGGCTCCGAGCCAATTATTGACGGGTGGCGATCCTGAGCGCGAGCTCGCGGCCTTCCCGCGCGCAGTCGTTCATCGCGACGCCCCGATAGGCGTTGCAGTTGAGGTGCAGACCGGGGATCCCGGCAGCGCGGGCGAAGATGGCGTCGACGACGGCCAGGTGGCCGGGAGAATATGCGGGGATACCGCGGGGCCAGCGCTGGACGTAGGTCGCATCGGGCTTGCGATCGAGCTGCATCGTCGTCTTGAGCCCCGCCCGAGCCGTCTCGATCAAGCGCGGCTCGTCGAGCGACACGAGCTCCGGTGCGCGCTGGCCGCCGATCATGACCCGGAGACTGCAGCCGCCCGGCGGCGCGCGGTCCGGGAAGATACTGCTATCCCAGGTGACGCCGAGGATCGGCACCTGAGACAAACTGGTCGTAAGGAGCCCGAAGCCATCGACCGGCACGGGGCACGATCGGTAGCCAAAGCCCACGACCGCGATCGGCGTGTACTCGATCCGCGCAAGCTGCGCCGCGAGCTCCGCGTCGAGCTCCGCGAGCATCCGCGCCGCGGCAAACGCCGGCGCGCAGACCACGACCTGGTCGACTTCAGCCGTCGAACGAGAGCCGACGATGTGCAACCCGGCGCGCCGTCGTTCGACGGATCGCACCTCATCGCCAAGGCGCCAGTCGGCAGGTGTCAGCTCGACGAGCCGTTGCGCGAGCGTGCCGATTCCGCCCGACAGGCTCGCGAGTCCGCCGCCCGGGCCGGAAGCGCCCCGTTGCGCGATCATCCCGCGCAGGAGTCCGCCATGCTCGCGTTCGAGCTGGGCGACCATCGGGAAGGCGGCCTGCACCGACAGCCGATCGGGCGTCGAGCCATGAATCCCGGCCGCCATCGCATCGAGAAAAACCCGCGTAAACGCGGGCCCGAGACGGCGGTCGCCGAACTGGCGCAGGCTTTCCTCGCTCGAGCCGCGGCGCGGGCGGACGAAGAGCTCACCTGCGACGCGCAGCTTCTCGCGCCATGTCAGAAGATCGCTCTTGATAAAGAGCGGTGGCGATTCCGGCAGCAGGTGCAGCCGGTCGGTGTAGATGAACCGCCGGCGTGCCGTCGCCGCGCTGCGCACCAGGCGATCCTCGAGCCCGGCGTCGCGGACGAGCTGCAAGCAGTCGGGCTTGCTGGTGAGAAAACCGTTGGCGCCGGTCTCGAAGCGGAAGCCGTCGATCTCGACGGTCTGCAGGGTCCCGCCCGCCTGCTGCTCCGTCTCGAACACCACCAGGCGCGAGCCCGTCAGGAGTCGAGACAGGTAAAAGGCGGTCGCGAGCCCGCTCAAGCCCGCGCCGATGATCCCGATCCGCATTCCGTATCCGAAGGCCAGCGAGTCAGGCGGAAGTCGCCAGCTGCTCGCGATGATACAGGCGTGCCGCGACGAACCAGACGAGCGCAACGAGCCCGAAACCGGCGCCGAGACTGACCGCCCAATCCCACCAGGCGATCACCTCGCCGCGCAGCACGCGCAGGATGAGCTGGTTTTGTCCGAGAAACGGCACGGCCAGCATCCACAGCTGCGTGCGCACCGGGGCGACCATCAGAAACAGCGTCGGCACCATCGGCAGGAAAATCAGCACCGGCAGGTAGCCCTGCGCCTCGCGATGGCTGCGGGCGAAGGCCGCGAGCGCGGTCAGCACGCTTGCACCCAGCAGGACGATGGGCAGGATCACGACCAGGAGCTTGACGAGCGATCGTGCCGACACGTCGAGCGTCATGTCGAGGCTTTCCACCGGGATCACAGCGAAAGCCACGCGATATGCGAGCAGCGTGACCAGCAGCGACGCCAGCGTGAATGCAGCGGTCGCGAGGATCTTGCCGCTGATCAGCGCACCGCGCGACGCGGGTGTCGCGAGCAGCGGCTCGAGTGACTGCCGCTCGCGCTCCCCCGCCGTCGCGTCGATGGCGAGCTGCATGCCGCCGATGAAGGCGAGCAACAGCAGCAGATAGGGCAGCAGCTGCTGCGTCAGGTCGAAGCGAGATTCCGGGGTAGCCACGTCCTGTAGCGCGAGTTGCACCGGCTCGGCCGCGGAGGGATGCACGCCACGCGCGATGAGCCGCAGTGTCCCCACCTGGCCCGAATAAGCCTCGAGCAGGTTCCGAACCCGGGCCACCGAGGTTCCGGTCTGCACTGGTCGCGAGCTGTCGTAGATCAGATCGACCCGCGCGGGCTCCCCCGCCCTCCAGCGCGCGCCGTAGTCCGGCGAGATCCGGAGAATCGCCTCGCGCTCCTGCCGCTGCACCGAGCCGTCCGGATCCTCCGGCGCCGCGACGATTCGGATGTTGTGGCTGCCGAGCCAGGCCATGAGGTTGGGCGCGCGCTCCGCGCCGATTACCGGCAGCTCGAGCGTCGCTTCGAGCTTCTGCAGCTGCTTGCGTATGCCGACCGCGCTCATCCCGCCGAGCAGGCTCGGCACCGCGAGCGGCATCACGAGAAAAGCCATCAACACCATCCGGCGGTCGCGGAACGCATCGATGAGCTCCTTGCGCATCACGATCCAGAGCGCGTTCACGCGAGCAGCCCCTCATCGCTGCCGATCGCGCGAACGAACGCGTCCTCGAGATTCGCGGAGCCGGTTCTCTCGCGCAGCTCCTCGGGGGTTCCCTGCGCAACGACATGGCCGCCTGCAATGACCACGATGCGGTCGCAGAGCGCCGCGACTTCCTGCATCACGTGGCTCGACAGCAGCACGCAGCGGCCCTCCGCGCGCAGGCCGTGCAGAAAGCCGCGCAGTGCGCGTGTCGTCATGACGTCGAGACCGTTGGTGGGCTCGTCGAGCAGTACGTTGCGCGGGTCGTGAACCAGCGCGCGCGCGATCGCCGTTCGGGTGCGCTGGCCGCCCGAGAATCCTTCCGTGCGCCGCTCGAGGAAGTCGCCAAGGTCGAGCGCGCGGGACAGCTTCTCGATGCGCGCAGCGATCGCAGCCTCCGGAATCGAGTAGAGCCGCGCGA
>Ga0268386_10000582_pt1 | contig 23390 bp, 18 predicted proteins | sample RVTome_15_FD_200260 | JGI IMG/M metagenome (GOLD analysis project Ga0268386, IMG submission 200260) | Soil microbial communities from uranium-contaminated site in the Upper Colorado River Basin, Wyoming, United States - RVT150D86... ...
GCCTATGGCTTCCGCAAGACCGATACCTACATCACAGCGATCTGGCACGGGTGCGGCGACCTTCCGCTGCCGTAATCACACTCTTGGGAGGCGAGCCCCAAAAAATAACTAGCACGAGCGTTCAGTGGCTCGCCGCGCCCCTCGCGCTCGGCCTTCGCGCGACTGTGCGCGTTATTTTTTAGCACCCCCTAAGGGCTGGTCCACCAGCAGGAGCATGTGGGTCCGGGGACGGACCACTCCGCCGCCGAGGACGCGGGCGGCCAGCGAGGTCACGACGAACCCGACGGCCTCGAGGGCCGCGCGGAAGAGCGTGTTCTGCTCGAAGCAGTAGCCGCCGCGCCGTCCGGCCACGATCTTGGCCTGCAGGGCGTCCAGCTCGAGGCTGATGGGCCGGCCCTGCAGGATGTCCAGGTTCTCGAAGGGCACCGCCGTGGCGTGGGCCTCGTGGAGCACCGCGAGCGTTTCCGGGGACGCTTGCCGCAGCGGGCCGCTGGCGCCGATGCGCCGGAGGTAGGCGTCGAGGTCGAACGGCATGGCGGGCATGAACGTGGAAACGCCCGGAGCCGCGCGGCCCCGGGCGCTCGAACGTGGTCTAGCGATCCGTCAGATGCGGGTCACGTTGGCCGCCCGCGGCCCCTTGGGGCTGTCGACGACCTCGAACTCGACCTGGTCACCCTCGGTGAGGCTCCGGAACCCTTCGGACCGGATCTCCGAGTGATGCACGAAGACGTCCGGCCCACCCTCGCGGGTGAGGAAGCCGAACCCCTTCGAATCGTTGAACCACTTAACGGTACCTCGCGTCATTGAACGTGCAGGCCTCCTTCGCCTGGTGCCGTCGCCACGTCCCCTGCACGTCCACAAAGCAAGAGCCGCCCACCGTGGGCGGCTTTCTTGTCAACGCCAAAGCAACGCCGACGAACGCCATTGATCGTAACGCCCCCGGAGGATGCCGTCAAGCCAAACGGTGCGCAGCCGAACGGTGCGCGGAAACTGGCGTCGGCGGCGACAAGAATGGCAAGTGGTGGCCTTCCTGGGTGGGCTTGCGGTCTACGGTTTCCCACACATCCCTGGCCGGGAGGTCCCCGTTCGGCCGAACGCTCGATGACTGAGTCACCTGAGAACGGGCACCGTCCAGGAACGCGCCCAGGCCCGCCGGTCGAAGTTCCAGGCCACGACGGACATCTCGCGGGGCCCGACCCGCACGACCAGGAAGTAGTGGGACGAATGGCGCGGGGCCCCGGGACGGAACACGTCGTGGCCGCGCCAGAGGTAATGCCCCATCCGGTGCTCGTGCCCGTGGAAGATCGCGACCACGTTTCGGCCGCGGAGGGCGTCCCCGAAGGCCGCCTTCTCCTCCGGCTCCCAGGAATCGCTGTACGGCCCCTCGATGGAGTAGTGGAAGAAGGGGATCAGGGGACGGTCGCGCTCCAGGCGCGCGAGGTTCCCCTGCAACCAGTCCAGGGTGGCGCCGTCCGGGTACATGTCCAGGCAGACGAGGTGCAGGTCGTCCCAGTCCCAGGAGTAGTTGATCCCGCCGTGGCGTGAGGCCGAGCGGGCCTTGATGGGCGACTCCCGGTTCAGGTCGTGGTTCCCGATCGCCTCGAAGACGGGGTAGCGCAGAAGCCCGTCCCGCCCGTCGCGGCCGTAGACCGCCTCGAACTCGGCGAACTCCTCGAGGGTGCCGTTGTCGGTGGTGTCGCCCGTGAAGAGCACGCCGCGAGGCGTGTCGACCGCGCCGCCGACCTCGGCGGGGTAGGGCGTGCCCGGAAGGCCGTTCATCTGCTCGACGATGGAGCGGTTCAGCTCGGACATGCCACGGGCGCCGAAGTGGGAGTCGCTGGCCACGAAGAACGTGACGGTGCGAACGCCGGCGCCGGGCGCCTGGCTCGGGGCGGGACCCGCCGCCAGCACACAGATCGCGGCTCCCAGGCCGAAGGCCGCCCTCCGGGTGCGCCTCATATCCAGGCCAGGGTCTCACGACCGTAGCGGATCGCGAAGGCGCGAGCCTGGAACGCCCGCTCCGCCCCCGTTATGCTCCAGCAGCGTCGGCGTCGCTTGCGGACGGAGGATCAACGGAATGAACGGTCTGATGCTGGCTCCGATCGTGATAGCGCTTTCCGCCGCCGCGCCGCAAGCGGCATCGAGCGCGCCGGCCTCGGGCGCCTCGTTCACGTCCGGGGACCTTGCCGGAGCGTGGGCGGGCACGCTGACCCACGAAGGCGAGACCACCCGGGTCGGTTTCGAGTTCGAGCCGTCGCCGGACGGCCAGGTCCTCATCAAGGCGACGATCCCCGTCGTGCACCTGGCCGGTGCGACGCTCGGACGGGCTCCCCTCCAGGTCGAGGGCGCCGAGGTCCACCTCGGTCCCTTGGGGTTCACCTACGACGCTGCGGCGGGCACCCTGACCGGCACGATGCCGGAGGGCCTGGTGCCGGTCTACCGCATCCCGGTGGTGCTCCACCGGCTGGATCGGCCTTCGCCCGCCGCGCCGCGGCCCCGGCCCGGCGGTGCGGCCGCGACGCCCGCGTGGACCTTCGAGGCGGGCGCGCCCCTGTGGGCCGGCGCGGCGTTCGCGGACGGCGTCGTCTACGCCGGGGCGGAGGACGGGCGGCTCCACGCGCTCGAGGCGGCCACGGGACGGCTGCTGTGGTCCTTCCGCGCAGGGGGGCCGATCCGCACCCGGGCGGCGGTGGCGGACGGCGGCGTGTTCTTCCAGGCGGACGACGGCTTCCTGTACCGGATTGCCTCGGCCAGCGGGGAAGAGCGGTGGAGGGTGAGACTCGTCGAGAAGCCGATCGAGCGGCTGCCCTTCGACGATCCGAAGTCGCGTCATGACCGGTTCGGCTCGGACGTGAGCCTCTCCGGCGGGCGCCTGTTCGTGGGGACACACGACGGGCGCGTGCTAGCCCTCGACCCCGCCTGGGGCGAGAAGCTCTGGGAGTTCGCGGCGGCAGACAGTGTGCTCGCCGCGCCCGCGGTGGACTCGGGCCGGGTGTACTTCGGTGCCTACGACCGCCACATGTACGCAGTCGACGCGGCCACCGGCACGCTCTTGTGGAAGCGCGACACAGGGGGGGCGGTCGTGTCGACCCCGGCCGTCCACGGCGACCGCATCGTCGTCGGCACGCGCGCGTACGACCTGCTCGGGCTGGACGCGAAGACGGGCGAGGTGGCCTGGAAGCGCTACGTGTGGTTCTCGTGGGTGGAGTCGTCGGCAGCCATCCGCGACGGCATCGCTTACGTCGGGTCGTCCGACGCCGCCGCCGTCCGCGCCCTCGAGGCCCGCACCGGCCGGCCGCTGTGGACGGCGGACGTGTACGGCTGGGCCTGGGGACGGCCGGCGGTGACGGCGGACAGGGTCTACGTCGGGACCGCGAGCCAGAAGGGCTATGTCGCGGGCCACCGCGGCCTGGTCATCGCGCTGGACCGCGAGACCGGACGCCCCCTCTGGCACCACGTCGCCCCTGCCGCCGACTCCGGGAGCTTCGGGTTCCCGGGATCGCCGGCCGTCGGGGCAGGGCTGGTGTTCGTCACCGGCCTCGACGGCCGCGTGTACGCCTTCGCGGCCTGACGTCGCGGCCGCGTCCGGTCCGCTCCGGGGCCGGTCCCGAGCGCAGCCGTCGCGGCGGCTCCCTGTTGACAATCGACAGGAGTTCTTGTAGATTGTCGAGAGGAGGTGGCGTGGCCAAGGACAACCTCGACCTGCTGCAGGGGACCCTGGACCTTCTGGTGCTGCGCACGCTGGCAGCCGGACCGATGCACGGCTGGGGGATCTCGCAGCGGATCCAGCAGCTCTCGGAGGACGTCCTGCGGGTGAACCAGGGCTCGCTGTACCCCGCCCTCTACCGCCTGGAGCGCGAGGCGTGGATCGAGGCGGAGTGGGGCGCCTCCGACAACAACCGCCGCGCGCGGTTCTACAAGCTGACCCGTTCCGGACGGAAGCAGCTCGAGGCGGAGACCGAGAACTGGCGGAAGCTGGCCGCCGCGGTCGGCCGGATCCTGCAGACGGCCTGAGGCCATGGCGACCCGGAACCGGCTGCGCACCGTGTCGTATCCCCTCCGGACGCTCCTCGCCCGCCGACGCCGCGAGCTGGAGATGGAAGAAGAGCTGCGCTTCCACCTCGAGATGGAGGCGGAGCGCAACCTCGGGCGAGGCATGGCGCACGGCGCTGCCGGCCGTGCTGCCCGGATCCGGTTCGGCAGCATCGAAGGCGTCAAAGAGGACTGCCGCCAGTCCTGGGGAGTGCACCTCCTCGACACCCTGGTCCAGGACGTCCGGACCGGCTTCAGGAGCCTGGCGCGCAGCCGGGGCTTCTCCGCCGTGGTCGTGTTGACTCTGGGCCTCGGGATCGGGGCGAACACGGCCATCTTCAGTGTCGTGCGCGGCATCCTCCTGCGTCCGCTGCCGTACGCCCACGGCGACCGCTTGGTCGTGGTGCGGCAGGGCGACCCCCGGCTCGGCCTGGAGGACGTGGGCTTCTCCGTCCCCGAGATCCGGGACCTCACCGAGCAGGCGCGGAGCCTGGACGGGGTGGCCGAGTACCACTCGATGAACTTCACCCTGCTGGGCGGGGACGAGCCGCAGAGGGTCCGGGTGGGCGTGGTCTCCGCGTCTTTCTTCGACCTCCTGGGCGTCCCACCGCTGCTCGGCCGCACGTTCCGTAGCGCCGACGACGACCACGGCGCGGACGCGGTGCTGGTCCTGACCCACGCCTACTGGACCCGCGTCTTCGGGAGCGATCCCGGCGTCGTCGGGCGCGCGTTCGAGATGAACGATCGGCCGCACGTGGTCGTCGGCGTCCTGCCACCGCTGCCGCAGTACCCCGACGAGAACGACGTGTTCATGCCGGCCTCCGCTTGCCCCTTCCGCGCGCGGGCGGTCGCCAGCGGGAACCGCCGGGCGCGGCTGGTGACGGCGTTCGCGCGGCTGCGGCCGGAGACGACCGCGGAGCAAGCCCGGCTCGACCTGGATGGCGTCCTCGGCGGCCTGGCCCTCGAGCACGCGGCCGCGTACGCGCCCGGCTCGAGGCCGGTGGCGACGCTCGATCCGCTCGCCGACGTGATGATCCGGACGGCGCGGCCGACGTTCCTCGTCCTGCTGGCCACCGTCGGACTGGTGCTCCTGATCGCGTGCGCCAACGTGGCCAACCTGACGCTGGCGCGCCTCCACGACCGCGGGCGCGAGATGGCGGTGCGGGCGGCGTTGGGCGCGAGCCGGCGCCGCCTGCTGCGGCAGCTCCTCACCGAGAACCTCCTGCTGGCCCTGGCCGGGGGGGCGGTGGGGCTCCTCTTCGCCGCCGCCACCCAGGAGGCCCTGGTCGCGTTCGCGTCGCGATTCACCGCGCGCGCCGGGGAGGTCCGCCTGGACGGGACCGTGCTCCTCTTCACCCTGGCGGTCTCCGTCGTCACCGGCCTCGCCTTCGGCACGCTCCCGGGCCTGCCCTCGGCGCAGGGTCTGGCGGGGACCGCGGGCTCGGAGAGCCGGACCACGGGCGGACGGAACGGCCAGCGGACGCGGGCGGCGCTCGCCGTCTCCCAGCTCGCCCTGTCCTTCACGCTCCTCATCGGAGCGGCGCTGATGCTCCGGAGCCTCGCCAAGCTCCAGGCCGTGGACCCGGGCTTCCGGGTGGACAACGTCCTCACCCTGGGGCTGCACCTCAACTGGAGCACCAACACCACGGCCGAGCGCGGCGTGGACGTGGAGAGGGTCGGGGCCTTCCACGACGCTTTCCTGGAGCGTGTCCGGGGGCTCCCGGGGGTCCTGAGCGCAGGCAACGCCTGGACGTTCCCCCTGAACAGCACCTTCCGCAGCGACGGGACGATCCTGGTGGAGGGGCAGGATCCCGCCGGCGTTCTGCCCGTGGCCCAGCAGCTCGGGGCCAGCCCCGAGTACTTCTACGCCCTCGGCGTTCCGCTCCTCGAAGGCCGGCTGTTCACGGAGCTGGACCGGGGCGAGGCGAGCGACGCGGTGGTCGTGAACGACCGCTTCGTCCGGAGAGCCTTCCCCGAGGGCAGGCCGCTGGGCAAGCGCATCTCGTTCAACCGCGGCCAGGCCTGGCGAACGGTGGTGGGCGTGGTCGGCGGCGTCCGCCACGCGCAGCTCGAGCAGGAGCCCGGGCCCGCCGTCTACCTGCCTTTCGCCCAGTTCCCGGGCTTCAGCTCGACGCTGTTCGTGCAGACCTCCGCCGATCCGCTGGCCCTGGCCGGGAGCATCCGGGCCGTTGCCCGCGAGCTGTCGGCAGACGCCGCGGTGGGCCCGGTGCGCACGCTGGAGCAGATACGCGGCGACGCCCTGGCCTCGCCCCGCTTGACGACGTTTCTCCTCGGCACCTTCGCCGGCCTGGCGCTGCTGATCGCCGTCACAGGGCTCTCCGGGATCCTGGCCTACGCTGTGAGCCAGCGGACCCGTGAGATCGGCGTCCGGGTCGCCCTGGGCGCCTCGCCTGGGGACATCCTGTCGATGGTCGTGCGCCAGGGGCTCACGGCCGTCGCCCTGGGCCTGGCCATCGGGCTGACCGGCGCGCTCGCCCTCTCGCGCCTGGTCTCCCGCCTTCTCTTCGGCGTCGAGCCCACCGACCCGCTCTGCTTCGTAGGGTCGGTCGCCGTCCTCGGGACCGCGGCCCTGATCGCCTGCCTGGTGCCGGCCCGCCAGGCGGCAGCGATCGACCCCGCCCTGGCCTTGCGCGCCTGAGTGCTCTGCTGCAAACGAAGGAGCCCACCATCACTGATGGCCGTCAACGACCGTCTCCCTTCACCAAGTCCGCACGCCCAGGAGGCACCGTGTACGGATCCCGCCGCAGCTTCCTCGCCGGAGCCACCGCCGGCCTGATCACCCCGGACCCCGGCACATCCCGCCCGGCCGGCCCGCTGACGCCGCCCGCCCAAGGAAGGATCCCGGTGGCGTTCGTGATGGGTCCCCAGGCGACGATGATCGACTTCGCCGGCCCCTGGGAGGTCTTCCAAGACGTGATGGGCCCCGAGCGCGGCGCGTCTCACGACGAGCAGATGCCGTTCCGGCTGTTCACGGTTGGCGAGACGACCGATCCACTTCGGGTCACCGGGGGCATGCAGGTCGTGCCCGATTTCACGTTCGAGGAGGCCCCGCCGCCCCGGGTCGTCGTGATCCCGGCGCACCAGGGGACGCCGGGGACGGTCGGGTGGATCCGCCGGGCCGCCGCCGGGGCGGATCTCACGATGTCGGTCTGCACTGGCGCCTTCCACCTGGCGAAGACGGGCCTGCTGGACGGGAAGACGGCCACCACCCATCACGAGTTCCTCGACCGCTTCGCCCGGCAGTTCCCCGCGGTGCGGGTCGAGCGCGGCGTGCGGTTCGTCGAGCACGAGCGCGTCGCCACCGCGGCCGGCCTCAGCTCCGGCATCGACCTCGCCCTGCGGGTGGTGGAGCGCTACTTCGGGCGTGGCACCGCCCTGCGGACGGCCGCCTACATGGAGTACGACGGCCGCGGCTGGATCGTGTAGCCGCCGGCTGCGCCTGCACGCACGTCCCCATGGACGCGCCCTGCCGGCCGGGTTACCTTTCCGGCAGCGGGATGGCACCGGACAGAGGAGGCGCGCCATGGAGCAGGGTTCATCGGACCGGCGGGAGTTCCTGAAGTTTTCGTTGGCGACTGCGGGGCTCGGCTGGGCGGCGACGGCCCGCGGCGCCCAGGAGTCGCCGTCGACGCCCGAGCGGGCGGCCCGCATACGGTTCGCGGCCATCGGCCTGAACCATGGCCACATCAACGGTCAGACCGAGGCCGTCATCCGGGGGGGCGGCGAGCTGGTGACGTTCTTCGCCAAGGAGGCCGACCTGGCCGCGGCCTACTCCAAGCGCTACCCTCAGGCTAAGCCGGCCCGGAGCGAGAAGGAGATCCTGGAGGACCCGTCGATCCACCTGGTCGTGAGCGCCTCGATCCCCAACGAGCGCGCCCCCCTCGGCCTCGAGGTCATGCGCCACGGGAAGGACTTCATGGTGGACAAGCCCGGGATCACGACCCTCGAGCAGCTCGCCGATGTGCGCCGGGTCCAGGCCGAGACCCGCCGCATCTACTCGATCGCGTACAGCGAGCGCTTCGAGAACCGCGCTACGGTGAAGGCGGGCGAGCTGGTCGAGGCGGGCGCCATTGGCAAGGTCGTCCAGACGATCGGCCTGGGGCCCCACCGACTGAACGCGAAGAGCCGTCCCGCCTGGTTCTTCGAGCGGGAACGCTACGGAGGGATCCTCTGCGACATCGGGTCGCACCAGTTCGACCAGTTCCTGTACTTCACCGGATCGACCCGCGCCGAGGTGGTGGCCTCTCAAGCGGGGAACGTCCATCACCCGCAGTACCCGGGCCTGGAAGACTTCGGGGACGTGATGCTGCGGGGGAACCGCGGGACGGGGTACGTGCGCGTCGACTGGTTCACTCCCGACGGCCTCGCCTCCTGGGGCGACGGACGCCTGACCATCCTCGGCACCGACGGCTTCATCGAGGTCCGCAAGAACGTCGACCTCGGCGGACGGCAGGGGGGCAACCACCTGTTCCTGGTGGACCGGGAGGACACGCGCTACGTGGACTGCAGCCAGGTCCGCCTGCCCTACGGCGAGCGGCTCGTGGACGACGTCGTCAACCGCACCGCGACCGCGATGCCCCAGGAGCACTGCTTCCTGGCGACGGAGCTGGCCCTGCGGGCCCAGCAGCAGGCGCAGCGGGTCGCCACCTCTACCTGAGCCTCCCGGCCGGGGTGGAGCTCGTCAGATCGCGCTCCACATGCGGTGGGTGAACTCCCACGTGCCGTCGGCCTTGCGCCGCACGACGTCGAGGTACTTCGCCTCGAACGGCTCGCCCTCGCCGCCGGCCCTGGGCACGCGCCGACCCCTCACGGTGCTACGGTGGAAGGCCTGCCGCCCGCCACCTGGACCTCGCCCTCGCCGACGGCCTCGGGCAAGGTGAGGCTCAGCGGCCGGGCGACCTGCCAACGAACACGACGTACATGTGCCCGTCGACGGAGCCGGTCTCGGCGTTGGCGCCGAGGGTCAGGCTCTCCTCGCGATCGGCCCGCCGCTCGTAGAGGCTCAGCGACCGGCCCTCGATGGTCAACCTCCGCCCGCTGGGACGGAACTGCCGGGTGAGCCACTCCGGTCTCGCCAGGCGGTCGTCGTGCGCGACCGAGACCACCGCGCCGGCGGGCACCGCGATCTCGACCAGGTCCACCGCGTGGTAGAGGCGGTCGGACTGTGGAAGCTGGACGTGGTCGGCGCCCCCCAGGGATGCCGGCAGCCCGGCGAAGGCCAACTCGCGGTCGGCGTAGATGCGCTTCCCGGCCTGTACGTCCGCCCGGACGCGGGCGCCGGCGGTCGGCCCCGAGTAGGAGAAGGCCCTCACGAACTGCCCGAGGGAAGTGTCTGGTACCGCGCCGTCCTCCGACCCGGCGGCGGTAGCGGGTTCTGACTCACCGCGGCCAACGGGGTGGGGCACGTCGGGAAGAGCGGGCAACGCGGCCGTGACGCCGTCGCGCACGGCGACCGGCACGGAGCGGACGGTCAGGGTCGCGGGCGAGAGGCCGTGGCCGGCGGCCCGGACGGTGATCGTGCCGGGCTCCAACGACGCCCGCACCGCCACGCGGTTGATCCCGGCTTCCAGCTCCAGATCGCGGCGGTTGACCGACCCGACCTTGCCGCTGTTGTAGCCTCCGCGCCAGGTGCCCGGCCCCTCGAGCTCGAACTCGACCCGCTGCTGGAAGGTCGGACAGCGGCGCCCCTCGGCGTCGACCGCCTCGACGTCGACGAGGAGCACGTCGGAGCCGTCGGCCTGCAGTCCCCCCGGGCCCGTGATCGGCGTCATCCGCAGCCCGACCGGAGAGCCGGCGGTCCGCTTCGCCTGCCTCGCGACCGGCTCTCCGGCGACGAAACCCACCGCCTCGACCTCGCCGGGGGTCCAGTGCACGTCGGGGAACGTGAACAGGTATCGGTCGCTGGGAGTGGCCCGACCGCGGGAGACGCCGTTGACGCGGAGGTCCACCTCCTCGGTGTTGGAGACGACGTAGACCGTCTTGTTCGTGCCGGCCGCGTATGTCCAGTGGCCGATCACGTGGACCTGGGGGTCGGCGCGGAACATCGCCCGGCAGGCGAAGTACGCCTCCTTGGGCAGCCGCACCCCGTCCACCTCGCCGCTGGTGCGTGCCACCTCCACCGCCACCCGGCCGCCGCTGGTCGAGTCGGAGAAGATCCAGTTGGCGCCGCCCGAATGCCCGGGACCCCCGAGCTTCTTCGCGTAGTGGGCCACCTGGTTCACGGCGAACTGCTCCGAGTCGAGCTGGTAGGTCTGGCCCCTGGCCGCGTGGTACCCGAACTGGGGCGGCGAGAACGCGTCCCAGACGCGCCGAGGCGACTCCTCCCGGTTGTACTCGCCCTCCACGACCGGCAGCTCGGCGATCTCGCGGCCGCCCTCGGTGCCGATCCCCACGTCCATGAACTCCGCCGTGACCTGGTCCGCGCGGCGGTGCGCGTAGGCGCGCCCGCCGTGGGGGTCGTACGTGTCCATGTACCCGCGGAGCTCCCGGGCGTGGTCCCGAGAGACCTTCTGGTTGCCGCCCTCCCACACCAGGATCGACGGATGGTTGCGGAAGTACACGATCAGGTCCCGGAAAGCGGCGGCTCGGACCTTCCAGGCCGCGCGGTGGGTGTCACCCTCGCCGTCCACCCCGGGCTGGATCGCGATGAGGCCCAGCCGGTCACCGGCGGCGATGCTGGCGGGGCCTCCCGCGCAGTGGCCCCAGCGGACGACGTTGCCGCCCGCCTCACGCATGAGCCGGAGGGTGAAGAAGTGCATCCAGTCCGGCTGCGCCGCGCCCAGCCCCGGCCACTCGTCCGTCGGCTTCTGGCCCCACCCGCGGAGCTTCAGGCGGCGCCCGTTGATGAAGAACCCGGCGGCCCGGTCCCAGCGGACGGCCCGGACTCCGAGGGGCACATGCACGGTGTCGACGGTCGCCACGCCGGCGCGAAGCGTCGCAGAGACGCGGTAGAGATAGGGGTGGTCCGGCTCCCATAGCCGCGGCCGGGCGAGGACGTCCGACAGCTCGAACCTGGCGCTTCCGCCGGCCGGTATAGTCTGGCGGCCCCTCAACGTGAGCACTGCCGTGCCGTTCGCATCCAGGACCTGGGCAACGAGTTCCACCTCCTGGGCGGTAGCGCGGCCGTTCTGGACCGGCACGTCGAGGCCCACGCGTGCCGACTCCTCGCTCACTTCGGTCGCATACGCGTAGGGGCCGACCGTCTCGAGGAAGCTGAAGAGGGGGAGCGAGATGTGGAGCGGGTCCGTCACGTGCAGGCGCACGTTGCGATAGATCCCGCCGTGGGCGGGGTGCCAGTGCGGGTTGTTCCAGGGGATCTGGTCGGCCTGGAGCTCGTCGACCTCCTCCGGGATCGCCTCGGCCATCTTCGCGACCAGGTCTGCCAGCGCGTGGCCGGCGGGCGGGGCGATGTTGAAGTCGGGTGGCGCCCCCGGGGGGGGACTCGGCCGCGGTGGCCTGTCGGCGGGGATCGGGTCCCTGGCGAACCGGTTGTCGCACATCACCGCGAGCACGTTGGGTGCGCCGAAACGGAAGTGGGGCGTGAGGTCGAAGCCGAAGGGGGTGAAGCCGGTCTTGCTGACCCCCAGACGGCGTCCGTTCAGGAACACCTCGGCCACCTGCCGGACCCCCTCGAACTCGACGAAGACCTTCCGTCCCCGGTACTCCGCCGGCAGCGTGAAGGTCTTGCGGTACCAGGTTCTCCCGCCCCATTGGTTCTGCTCGCCTCGATGGCCGAGGATCGACCAGTCGTCGAACGTGTCGGTGTCGTTGTAGGTGTGCGGGGCGGAGACGGTCGCCCAGCCGCGGTCGTCGAGCCCGGTCTCCAGCGCACCGGGAGGGTCCGCCTTGAGGAACCTCCATCCCGGGTTGAGGCTCAGCGTGACGCGCTCGGCTCCCTCCACGGGACCGGCAGCCAGGGCCAGCGCCGCAACCGGCCCCGCCGCCGGCCAAGCGAGTCTCCTCCAGGATCCGGGACGGGACATGGGTCCTCCTCGAGAGCCCGGGTCAGACGACGGCCGCGCCCTGGACGTTCACGTACAGCGAGTACACAGACGAGCTGCCGCACATGAACAGCCGGTTCCGGTGCCTCCCCCCGAAACAGAGGTTGGCGCACCGCTCCGGCAGGTCGATGCGGCCGATCAGCTTGCCCTCGGGGTCGAAGACCGAGACGCCGTCCAGTCCTTCCTGGCCCATGCCCCAGCCCACCCACAGGTTGCCGTCCACGTCGCAGCGCAGCCCGTCGGGGGTACCCGCCCCGGCCTCCACCAGCTTGCGCTTGTTCGCGAGCCGCCGGCCGCCCTCGGTCACGTCGTAGGCGTGGATGATCCGCGGGGTGACGCCTGCTTCCACCAGGTAGAGCTTCGTCTCGTCCGGAGAGAAGCAGAGGCCGTTCGGGCGGTTGACGTCCCCGGCGACCACGGCGAGGTCGCCGCGCGGGTCGAGCCGGTACACGTTGGTCGGCAGCTCGGGCTCCGCCTTGTAGCCTTCGTAGTATCCGAGGATGCCGAATGGCGGGTCCGTGAACCAGACCGAGCCGTCCGAGCGGCACACCACGTCGTTCGGGGAGTTGAGGCGCTTGCCGTCGTACCGCTCCGCGAGCACGGTCAGCGCACCGTCGTACTCCGTGCGGGTGACGCGGCGGCCGCCGTGCTCGCAGGTGACGAGCCGGCCCTGGCGGTCCCGGGTGTTCCCGTTCGCGAAGTTGGAGGGCTCGCGGAAGACGGTGACGTCCCCGGTCTCCTCGTCCCAGCGCAGGATGCGGTCGCTCGGGATGTCGCTCCAGAGGAGGTACCGGCCGTCGCCGAACCACACGGGGCCCTCGCACCAGCGCATGCCCGAAGCGATGCGCTCGACCTTGGCGAGGCTCAGGCGGTAGCGCGCGAAGCTCGGGTCGGCCGCCGTGACCGATGGATCGGGGTAGCGCTGGCTGGGCTGCCACTGGGCATCGGCCCGCGTCGCGAGCGCTGCCGTCGTGGCGGCGCCGGCGGCGAGGAAGCTCCGTCTGCTCGACTGCATCGTGTGCGCTCGCCATTCTGGCGCCCCAGGGCTTGACCTGCAAGCCGGAGCGAGCGCCAAACCGGTCTCAGCTCCGAATGCCCCGGCGCCGCGGCGCGGGCGCGGCTTCCCCACCCTTTTCGAGCGGTGGGGAAGGGGAGTCCGGACCGTGAAGCCAGACGTGCGCGCGGATGCGGTCGAGGACCTCGGCCCCGCCTCGCCGGGCGAGGGAGACGGCCTGGGCGCAGGCCTCGTGCAGGAGAGCGCGCGGGGCGGCTCCCGCCGGGTCGAGCCGGTCGGTCGCGACCACGCCCCGACCACAGATCGGGCAGCGGCCTCGCTGTGCGGTCAGAAGCTCCCGCCGCCGCCGTTCGGAGAAAGGGTCGGGGCCGGCAGGGGCCGAAAGACGGCGGTGGGCCTTGTAGAGGGCCATCCAGGCCTTGTGCTGTGGCGTCTCTCGACGGCCGGCGGGAAACGGCGGCAAGCCCTCCGCGGTGGCAACCACGCCGTACCGCGCACAATACGCGGTCATGCGCTCCTGGTATTCCTCGGCTTTCAGGCGAGGGCGGCCGCGAGCCATTATGGCCGCGCATCCTACCAGAGGCCCGATCTTTCTGTCAACCTAAGGAGAACTTACGTAATATATCTTATCGGAAGTAGGAGAAGGCCGTCGGAAGGGTCCCAGCAACCCATTCAGCACCTGTGGCTTGCCGCAGGGTCGCCATCGGGCAGCCTCCTCCAGCAACGGGCGATCGCGCCGGCTTGCCGGTTTGCTTGGCGCCACGAAGGCGCCCGCATACAATGAAACGGTAGCCGAGCATCGCATCCTGCCGAGAGACAAACATGGGCAAGCGCGTCCTCGTAGTGGACGACCACACGCCGACCCGGACCCTCATCCGGACGATCCTGGAAACCGACAAGGCGGAGTCCTTCGAGGTCGTGGAGGCCGCGACCGGTCGTGCGTGCCTGGACGCGATGGACACCAAGGGTCCGTTCGACGTCGTGCTCCTGGACGTGGGCCTTCCGGACATGGACGGCTTCACCGTGTGCCGGAGCCTGCGGGCCGTCGACGCGCGGGTACCGGTGGTGTTCGTGACCGCTCGGAACGCCCTCAAGGACTTCACCCACGGGCGCGACGTCGGTGCGGACTCGTACCTGGTGAAACCCATCGCGCGCGCGCCTCTGCGCTCCCTGGTGACCCTCTTCGCCAACATGGCCCGCCCGCCGGGCGGCGCGGCGGACATGCCGGCCGGGGCCATCGCCGCCGGCGTGCCGCAGCCCGTGGCGACGTCCAAGCCATGATCCTCGGACGCTCGGCTCCGGCCGGGCACGTGGCCGTCCTCGACGCGGACCGGGAGCGCGCGGAGGGACTGGCCCGCCGGCTCCGCTCGGCGGGCCACCGGGTCAGCATCATGGACAAAGGCCGCCGCGTGGTCCAGTCCCTCGTCGAGGCCTCGCCGGACCTCCTCATCGGAGCTGTGTCGTTCAACGACCCACCCCTGGGCGGCGTCATCCGCTCCGTGCGCCAGGCGCTGGGCTCCGAGCTCCCGACCCTGGTGATCGTCGGCGACGACGGCGACTCCGCCAATTCCCTGGTCGAGGCAGACGACATCCTGCGGGCTCCGGTCGATCCCGGCGAGCTGGACCTCCGCGTGGGCGGGCTGCTGCGCGCCCAGTTCGAGAGCCGGGTGCTGCACCGCAAGGTGCAGGAGCTGCTCGGCCTGTACAAGGTCTCCTGGGCCTTCTCCCTGGCCGGGGGCCCGGCGGGCCTCTTCGGGCACCTGGCCCGCCAGAGCGCCGACCTCCTCAAGGCCGAGAAGGGCTGCGTGCTCCTGTTCGACCGCGACCGGCGGCAGATAGTCGCCCAGGCGCCGGGCTTCGGCCTCACGCCCGACCAGGTCTCGCGGGTGCGGTATCCGGTGGACGGCGAGGCCCGCTCGCGCTGGAACTTCCGGAAGAACGGGCCACTGCTGTCCAACAAGGCTCGAGCGGACAGCCGGCTCCTCCCGGACCTGGCCGAAGCCCTGGACCTGAAGTCGGTGGTCATCGCGCCGATGATCCGAGGACCGCATGTCCACGGCCTGCTGGTCGTGGCGGACGGCGCGCGGCGCGGCCCCTTCAACGACGACGACCTGGGCCTGCTGCTGGCGGTCGCCGGCCAGGCGACGGTCGCGGTCGAGAACCTGCGCCTGCACGAGGAGATCAAGCGCGCCAACGAGCTGCTCCAGGAGTACGACCGGCTGAAGAGCGAGTTCGTGGCCATCGTGGCCCACGACTTCCGCAAGCCGCTCATGGCGATCCGCGGTTTCGCCGAGCTGGTCCTGGAGGAGCCGGACATCCCAGTCGAGACCCGCCAGGAGTTCATGCGCACCGTCGTCAGCGAGACCGAGCACCTCGCCGTGCTGGCAGACGACACCCTCTTGATAACCCGGATCGAGACCGGCGAGTTCGAGTTCCGCTGGAGGGATATCGACCTGGGCCCGTTCATCCTGGAATCGGTGCCGATGGGGCTCTCGGACCATTCCGTCCTCATGGACCTGCCGGCCCAGTTCCCCCGGATCGTGGCCGATCCGGACCGTCTCAGGCAGGTCCTCACCAACCTGACCATGAACGCGGTCAAGTACTCTCCCCAGGGGGGCTCGATCACGGTGAGGTGCCGCGAGCGCGGGAGCGACCACATCGCCATCGAAGTCAGCGACCACGGACTGGGAATCCCCCAGGACCAGATCGGCAAGCTCTTCCAGAAGTTCCAGCGGGTCAGGACCGAGGAGCACCTGAGCATCTCGGGGACGGGGCTGGGCCTGTACATCTGCCGGCTGATCGTCGAGGGCCACGGCGGCCAGATCTGGGTGGAGTCGGAGGTCGGCAAGGGCAGCACCTTCGGGCTGGTGTTGCCTCGGGACGCGCGGGCGGCCCAGAGCGCTCGTCGGGCGGCACGAGAAGCTCAGGCCACGAGGCCGCCGGAGACCTCGCGCGGCTCTTCCGCCCCGGTACCGCCCGCGGCAGCCGCAAAACCCGGAGCGGGCCCGGAGCCGGCCCCCGGCGACTGACGCGGGCGTTTCAACCCTCCGCCCGGGCGCCCTCCGCGTCCACCTCGGCCACGAATCCGGCTGCCTCGAACCCGGCGCGCCCGTAGCCCTCGACCAGGGCGGCCAGGACCCGGGGCGCGGCGGAAGCGTCGGCGAGCGCCACCGCTGTTGGGCCGGCGCCGCTGACCGCCACGCCCACCGCGCCAGCCTCGAGGGCCTTCGAGCGGGCTTGTGCGTACCCCGGATACAGCGACGCCCGTGCGGGCTCGGCGATGCCGTCGAACATCGACCGCCGCACCAGGTCCCGATCGCCGCGCTCCAGGCCCAGGACGAGCCCCGCCAACCGCGCGGCCTGGCCGACGGCTTCCCCGCGCGAGAGCCGATCCGGCAGGACCGACCTGGCCTCGGCGGTGGCCACGCCGTAGGCGGGCGTCGCGAGCACGAGGAGCAGCTCCGGGTGGACGCGGACCCGGGACAGCGCGAGCGGGTCGAGGCCCAGCACCAGAACCGCGCCACCCAGCAGCGACGGAGCGACGTTGTCCGCGTGGCGGCCAGCCACGGCCGTCTCGGCCTCGAGGGCGGCTTCGAGGAGGTCGTCGCGTGACAGCCCGGCCTGCAGGACCAGGTCCGCGGCAACGGCGCCGGCGACCGCCGAGGCGGCGCTGCCGCCCAGGCCGCCCGCGAGCGGCAACCCCTTCTCGATCGAGAGGTCGAGGCCCACCCGGCCGCTGCCGCCGCCCGCTCGGCGCAGCACCGCGGAGGCGGCGATGGCCGCGGTGTTGCGTCCCGGCTCCAGCGGGATGCGGGCGTCCGACACCGAGACGACCCGGACGCCCGGCGACCCGCCCAAGCGCGCGGTCACCCGGTCGCCGTGGCCGCCCACCGCCACGCCGAGACAGTCGAATCCCGGACCCAGGTTCGAGGTCGAACCCGGAGCGAAGACCGTCACCGCGTCCACGCTACTCTTCGTCCTGCCGCAGGCGAGCGAGGACGGTGAGGTCCTCCAGCGTCGTGGTGTCCCCGACCGTCTCCTTTCCGGCGGCGATGTCGCGGAGGAGCCGGCGCATGATCTTGCCGCTGCGCGTCTTCGGCAGCGCCTCCGTGAAGCGGATCTCGTCCGGCCGCGCGATGGCGCCGATCTCCTTCACCACGTGCTCCTTCAGCGCGCCCCTGAGCGCCTCGTCCACCGGGACGCCGGCCTGTACGGTCACGAAGGCCACCAGGGCCTGGCCCTTCAGGTCGTCGGGCCGGCCCACCACCGCTGCCTCCGCCACCCTCGGGTGGGAGACTAGCGCGCTCTCCACCTCCATCGTGCCGAGCCGATGGCCGGCGACGTTTATGACGTCGTCGACGCGGCCCATGATCCAGAAGTAGCCGTCGGCGTCGCGGCGCGCGCCGTCCCCGGTGAAATAGGTCCCCGGGAACCGCTTCCAGTACTGCTCGACGTAGCGGTCGGGGTCGCGGTAGACCGTCCGGAGCATGGACGGCCATGGCTTCTTGATGACCAGGTAGCCTCCGGCCCCGGGCTCGACCGCGTTGCCGTCCTTGTCCACGACCTCCGGAACGACGCCGAAGAACGGCAGCGTGCCCGAGCCGGGCTTGGTCGGCGTGGCGCCGGGCAGCGGCGTGATCATGATCGCCCCGGTCTCGGTCTGCCACCAGGTGTCGACGATCGGACAGCGCCCGCCCCCGATCACCGCGTGGTACCACATCCACGCCTCCGGGTTGATGGGCTCCCCCACCGTCCCCAGCAGGCGCAGGCTGCCCAGGTCGTGCTGGCGGGGCCACTGCTCGCCCGCGCGCACGAACGCCCGGATCGCGGTTGGCGCGGTATAGAAGATCGTGACCTTGTGGCGGTCGACGATGCGCCAGAAGCGGTCCGGTCCCGGGTAGTTGGGCGCGCCCTCGTACATGAGCGTGGTCGCCCCGTTGGCCAGGGGGCCGTAGACCACGTAGCTGTGGCCGGTGACCCAGCCGATGTCGGCCGTGCACCAGTACGAGTCTTCCTCCTTCAGGTCGAACACGTACCGGGTGGTCAGCGCCGTCCCCAGGAGGTATCCCGCGGTCGTGTGGACGACGCCCTTGGGCTTCCCGGTGGTCCCGCTGGTGTACAGGATGAACAACGGGTGCTCGGCGTCCAGCGGCTCCGCGGGACAGGAGGTCGAGGCCGCCTCGACGAGCTCGTGCCACCAGTGGTCGCGGCCGGGCCGGATGGGAACGTCCTGGCCGGTCCTCTTGACGACCACGACGCTCTTCACCGAGGGCGCCCCTTCCAGGGCCGCGTCCACGTTCGCCTTGAGCGGCACCACCGCTCCGCGCCGATAGCCCCCGTCGGCGGTCACGATGGCGGTGGCCTCGGCGTCGTTCATGCGGTCGCGCAGCGCCTCGGCGCTGAACCCGCCGAAGACCACGCTGTGGGTGGCTCCGATCCGCGCGCAGGCCAGCATGGCCACCGCCGCCTCCGGGATCATGGGCAGATAGATCCCCACGCGGTCGCCCTTCCCCACCCCGAGGCCCTTCAGCACGTTGCCGAACCGGCAGACCTCCCGGTACAGCTCCTGGTAGGTGAGCGTGCGGACGTCGCCGGGCTCGCCCTCCCACACGATGGCGGCCTTGTTCCTGCGCCAGGTGCCGAGGTGGCGGTCCAGACAGTTCTCGGAGATGTTGAGCGTCCCGCCGACGAACCACTTCGCGAAGGGCGGGTTCCATTCGAGGACCTTGTCCCACTTCCGCGACCACTGCAGCGTCCCGGCCTGCTCCGCCCAGAAGCCTTCCGGGTCCGCCACGCTGCGCTCGTACAGCGCGCGGTACTCGTCGAGGCTCTTGACGTGCGCGGTCGCCTGGAACGAGGAAGGGGGCGGGAACACCCGCGTTTCCTTCAGAACCGAGAGTATGTCGGTCAACGACTCACCTCCTGGTTGGCCGCCCTGCTACGATCGCCTGGTGCCGCTGCGGAGCCTCAAGCCCACGCTGCTGGACCGCTACGTCGCGCGGGAGATCCTCCCTCCCACCGGCCTGGGCCTGCTCCTGTTCACCTTCATTCTCCTCCTGGACTCGATCACGAACCTCACCAAGCTGCTGGTCTCCAAGGGGGCGGACCTCCCCACCGTCGTCCGCGCCTTCGTCTACCTGCTCCCCAGCATGCTCTCGGTCACCATCCCGATGGCCTTCCTCCTCGGGGTGCTGCTCGCGTTCGGACGGATGGCCAGCGACAGCGAGATCGTGGCCCTGCGCGCCAGCGGGATCAGCCCGTCCCGGCTGCTGCGGCCCGTCATCGCCGTGTCCCTCGTCGCATCCCTGCTCACCCTCTACGTCGTGGCGGTCGCGCTGCCCGCGGCCAACCAGGCCTACCGCGAGGTCGTGTTCTCACTGGTCGTCAGCAAGGCCCGGACCGGGATGAAGCCCCGGGTCTTCTCCGACGATCTCGTCCGGGACATGGTGGTCTACATCTCCGACATCCCCGCCGAGACCGGTCAGTGGCGGAGCGTGTTCATCCACGACTCCCGAACCCCGCAGAAACCCCGCCTGATTCTAGCCCGTGGCGGGCGTCTCGTCATCGATCGCGGCCGCCGCAGCGTGACGCTCGAGCTGCGGGAGGGTATCACCCACACCTTCAACGCGGTGGAGGCCGCGGAGTACAACCAGCAGCGCTTCGACTCCGCCCTGATACCGCTGCCCTACGACGAGTTCTTCCCGAACGTCCCGCTCACCAAAGGCGACCGTGAGATGACCCTCGGCGAGCTCAGGGGCCGGGTACGGGAGCTGCGCGAAGGGGGCCGGGGAGCCAACGAGTGGGGACGCTACGAGGTGGAGATCCACAAGAAGTTCGCCATCCCCGCGGCCTGCCTGGTCTTCGGCCTGCTGGGGCTGGGGCTCTCCCTCGGCACCAAGAAGGAGGCCCGCTCCGCGGCTTTCGGCCTCTCGATCGCGGTGATCTTCGTGTACTACGTCATCATCCGGCTCGGCGAGCAGGCCGGGGACACCGGGATGATGCCGCCGGTCCTGGCCATGTGGGCGGCCAACATCGTCCTGGGGGCGGCGGCGGTCGTGCTGCTGTTCCTGAACCACCGCGAGGCCGCCTTCGATCCACTGGACCCCTCCCACTATGCCGCGCTGCTGCCGCGCGTCCGGCGGGCGCGACGCCGCCTGGCCGGCGCCGCCGCGGCCCGGGCGGGGCCACGGGGACGCCGGGTGGTAGTGGTCAAGATCCCCCGCGTCTCCATCCGCTTCCCGGGGATCCTGGACCGCTACGTGGCGCGGCTGTGGAGCGGCTTCTTCGGCCTCGTGCTGGCCGCGTTCTGGTCGCTGTTCGTGCTGGTCAGCTTCATGGACCTCTTCGACGACATCCAGCACAACAAGGTGAAGGGGAAGGTGGTCTTCCATTACTACGTCTTCGAGACCCCGACCATCATCCATCTCCTCACGCCCGTGGCCGTGCTGCTCGCCGTACTCATCACCTTCGGCGTTCTGAGCCGGCGCAACGAGACCACGGCGATGAAGGCGGGCGGCATCAGCCTGTACCGGGCCGCGGCCCCGATCTTCGCCCTGGGGGCCATCGCCAGCCTGCTCATGTTCGGGATGGCGGAGCTTCTGCTCCCGGCCACCAAGAGGATCTCCAACCAGGACTTCAACGTGATCAAGGGCCGGCCGCCCCAGTCCGGCAACCCGCTCGAGCGGCGCTGGATCCTCGGCAGCGACGAGCGCTTCTACCACTACGAGTACATGGACGGCAGCCGCGGGGCGGAGGCGATCACGCTGTACGGCCTGTCGGTCTACGACGTGGACTCGGAGCGCTGGGCGTTGCGCGACCGCCTGTTCGCGAACCGGGCGGTCTGGAACGGAGTATCCTACGACCTGGAACGGGGCTGGCGCCGGACGCTCGAGCCGCGGACCTCGTTCCGGGAGTTCCCGCAGGTGCGGACCCGGGAGATCGAGCCCCCGAGCTATTTCCGTCAGGAGGAGCGCGACTCCGACACGCTCGGCTTCCGCGAGCTACGGCGCCACATCGCGACCCTGGAGACGCTGGGCCTGGACGTGGTCCAGCTCAGGGTGCAGCTCCACCGCAAGCTGGCCTTTCCGCTGGTGAGCCTGGTGATGACCGTCCTCGGCATCCCGTTCGCCTTCGTGGTGGCGCGGCGGGGGGCGCTCTACGGCGTCGCTGCCAGCATCCTGATCGCCATCGTGTACTGGGCCTGCCTCGCCGTCTTCGAGGCCCTGGGCAACAGCGCGCTGCTGCCGCCGCTGCTCGCGGCCTGGGCCCCCAACTTGCTGTTCGGCGCCACCGGGCTCTACTTCATGCTCACTCTGGAGACCTGAGACGCCCCCACCGCCGCCGCCAGGTCCGGATCAGTAGCGGTAGTGGTCCGGCTTGTAGGGCCCCTCCGCGGCCACGCCGATGTACCCGGCCTGCTTCTCGCTGAGCCGGGTGAGCTTCACCCCGAGCTTGTCGAGGTGCAGCCGCGCGACCTTCTCGTCCAGGCGCTTCGGCAGCACGTACACCTTCTTCTCGTAGCTCGCGGCGTTCTGCGCCAGCTCGATCTGCGCCATCACCTGGTTGGTGAAGCTGTTGGACATGACGAAGCTCGGGTGCCCGGTGGCGCAGCCCAGGTTGAGCAGGCGCCCCTCGGCCAGTACCAGGATCGAGTGGCCGTCGGGGAAGGTCCACATGTCGTACTGCGGCTTGACGTTCGTCCTCTCGATGCCCGGGGCCCTCTTCAAGCCGTCCATGTCGATCTCGTTGTCGAAGTGCCCGATGTTCCCCACGATGGCCTTGTCCTTCATTCGCGCCATGTGCTCGACCTTCAGGACGTCGCAGTTGCCGGTGGCGGTGATGAAGATGTCGGCGGTCTCGACCACGTCCTCCAGGGTGAGGACCTGGTATCCCTCCATGGCCGCCTGCAGCGCGCAGATGGGGTCGATCTCGGTGACGATCACCCGGGCCCCCTGGCCGCGCAGGGACTGGGCGCAGCCCTTCCCCACGTCGCCGTAGCCGCACACCACCGCCACCTTCCCGGACAGCATCACGTCGCTGGCCCGGAAGATCCCGTCGATCAGGCTGTGCCGGCAGCCGTAGAGGTTGTCGAACTTGGACTTGGTGACGCTGTCGTTGACGTTGATGGCCGGGAACAGCAGCGTCCCCGCCTTCATCATGTCGTAGAGCCGGTGCACGCCCGTGGTGGTCTCCTCAGAGACGCCGTGGCACGACAGGGCCACCTTCCGCCACCTGTCCGGGGCCACGTTCTGGATCCGCGCCAGGAGGCGCAGGACGATGGCCATCTCCTCGCTGTCCGCGGCCGCCGGGTCGGGCACGCTCCCGGCCCTCTCGAACTCGACGCCCTTGTGGATGAGCAGGGTGGCGTCGCCGCCGTCGTCCACGATCTGCGTGGGGCCGAGACCGCCGCCGAAGTCGAGGGCGCGGGAGGTGAACTCCCAGTACTCCTCCAGGCTCTCGCCCTTGTGGGCGAAGACCGGCACGCCCCGAGGCTCGTCCGGGGTCCCCTCCGGCCCCACCGCCACCGCCGCCGCGGCGTGGTCCTGGGTCGAGAAGATGTTGCAGGAGGCCCAGCGCACGTCCGCCCCCAGGGCCTTCAGGGTCTCGATCAGCACCGCGGTCTGGATCGTCATGTGGAGGCTGCCGGTGACGCGCTGGCCCCTCAGGGGCTGCGCGTCGGCGTACTCCTTCCGGACCGCCATCAGGCCGGGCATCTCCTGCTCGGCGAGGGCGATCTCCTTGCGCCCCCACTCGGAGAGCCGGACGTCCGCGACCTTGTAGTCGTTCGCTAGGGCACCCCTGGCGGGGGCGGGTCGGGTGGTTGCGCTCATTCCTTCCTCCTAGACTTGGCAGTCCATTTGCGGAAGCTCGGCGACGTGGAACGCGGTACCGGGTCTCAACGCCGGGCTCCCGATGCCAACAGGAGGGCGGGGCCCCTGGCTTCGCCTTCCGGAGGCAACACGCGGCACGAGGCCTCCTCGAGTCCAGCGCGCGCCAGGTGCTCCCGCAGCTCGTCGGCCTCGAAGCCCAGGCTGTGCTGCCCCATCTGGCGGCGGAAGTCGTCGCGATCGTGGCGGAGCAGATCCAGCACCACCGCGCGGCCGCCGGGGCGAAGGACGCGGGCCATCTCCAGGACCGCGCGCGCCGGCTCGTCCACGTAGGTCAGGGCGAGCACCATCAGGACCGCGTCCACCCCGGAGTCCTCGAGGGGCAAGGCATGCAGCGGGCCGCGGCGCAGCTCGACGTTGGCGAAGCCCTCGGTGCGCCGGCGCGCCGCCCTCAGCATCGCGGCCGACTGGTCGACGCCGATCACGCGCTCGACC
>Ga0268386_10000583_pt1 | contig 23388 bp, 18 predicted proteins | sample RVTome_15_FD_200260 | JGI IMG/M metagenome (GOLD analysis project Ga0268386, IMG submission 200260) | Soil microbial communities from uranium-contaminated site in the Upper Colorado River Basin, Wyoming, United States - RVT150D86... ...
TGGGGCCGTGACGCGGTCGCTTAACCTTGCGGGGAAAATTGAATTCTGGACACCCGACCCCTTCCAACCGGAGGCTCCCATGGCCAAACCGCAGCCCGGCAACATTCCCGCCGACAAGCTGGAACTCTACGACAAACTCGTCGCCACGAATCCCGACGTGGAACGCAAAGGGGCCTCGATGCCGTACACGTCGCGGAACGGGCACATGTTCAGCTTCCTCACGAAAACGGGAACGCTCGCCCTGCGGCTGCCCGACGAAGAGCGCGACGCCTTCCTGAAGCGCCACAAGACGAAACTCTGCGAGCAGCACGGCACGGTGATGAAAGAATACGTCGAAGTCCCCGGCGCTCTGCTGAAGAAAACGAAGGAACTGCAGCCGTACTTCGAAGCAAGCTACGCCTGGGTCGGGTCGCTGAAACGGAAGCCGACGAAGAAGCCGGCCGGGAAAAAGGCCGCGACAAAACGCAAACCGGCGAAGAAGAAACGGAAGTGAGTCCCGCTACAGGCCCTTCGCGACGACTTCGCACACGGCCTGCAGGCACCCCGCCGCGACGCGGTGCAGAAACACCGGGTCGAGCGTCTCCGGCGTGTCGCCGGGGGTGTGGTAGTGGGGGTTGCGCAGGAAGCTGGTGTCGGTGATCATCAGCGCGGGGTAGCCGGCGTCCCAGAAGGGACTGTGGTCGCTCAGCCGCGTCGCCTGCAGCAGGTTGCCGTTCTCCGGGACGAGCAGCGTCTCCACCGGCAGCCCGGCGACGCGCTGCATGCCCGTGCGAAATCGCGCGGCCAGCGGTTCCGAGTTCTGGTTGCCGATGACGGCGATGAAATTCCCCGTTTCGGGATACAGCCCCACCAGCGAGCGGGGCAGGGCCTGCGAACCGGGGCGGTGGTCGCAGTAGCCGAGCATCTCCAGCGACGCCATGCCCCGCAGGTCGATGCCGTCGGCCTGCGCCTGCCGCGCGTGGAACGCGCCGCCGAGCATGCCGGACTCTTCCAGGTCGAAGGCCACCAGTTCGACGTCGAGCGCCGTCTCGTCGGCAACGGCTGCGGGCAGCGCCCCTGCCACCTCCAGCAGGGTGGCGACCGCGGAGGCGTTGTCGTCGGCGCCGGGGGAATCGGGGATGGAGTCCACGTGCGCCCCGACGCAGAACAGCGGCTTTTCTCCCGTGAAGAGCGCCGGATGCCGCGCGATGAGGTTGATTCCCGCCTGTCGCGATCCGTCCTCGGCAATCCCCTCGAAGGGAACCGGCTCCACCTTCCACCCGCACGCTGCGAACTCCGCCGCCACATACGACCGCGCGGCTTCCAGCGCCGGGCTTCCCGCCGGCCGCGGCGATCGCGCCAGCTTGCGGACATGGTCAAGCAGTCGGTTGCGGTCGATCATTTTTGGAGTGCGGTGATCCTTCACCGCTTTGGATTTCTTTGGTTTTCACGTCCACTTCAAAGTCATGACGGCGCCGAATTACTTCACACCGCACAAGCCAAAGCGGTGAAGAATCACCGCACTCCAAAATCGTCACGCCGTCGCGTATTCGTCGGGGTTCGCGATCAATTGGAAGTGCGGGTCGTGCCGCAGCAAGTCGAAGTCGCGTTCGCCGGGGATCAGCAGCCGCAGCGAGCCGTCCATCCGCACGGCCCGGCCGAGAAACGAGAGGGCGTTGGGCTTGTCGCCGGCCAGCGCGTGGTAGCAGGAGAGGTTGTAGAGCACGATCGGCACTTCGGGGGCGACGGCATAGGCGTGCTCCATCGTGGCGATCGCGTCGGGGAGGCGGTCGATCCGCTTCTGGCACCACGCCATGCCGATCAGCACGTCGAGCGAATCGGGATGCGCCCGGTCGGCTTCCTCAAACGCCGCCAGCGCCGCGTCGAATTCCTTCTTCTGCCGCAGCGCTTCGCCGCGGAGGCAGCTCGCTTCGTAAACGCATTCCTCGGGATCGTCGATGGCCCGCAACTCGCCGAGCGCGTGGTCGGGCATGTCGAGAAACAGATAACCGCGGGCCGCTTCGAGTCGGCGTTCCCGTTTGCGCTGGCTGGGGGACATCGGTCAATCCCGGTCGAAGTGTGAGGCGAGTGGTGAGTTTGTTGTAGCACATCATGCGGGATCGCTCCAGAGGGGGGCGTGAATGATTGGCGAATCGTAATTGGTCAGGGATGAGGAGTGGTGGAGTGTTGGAATGATGGAGCTCGACCACGCCTGCTTCACTCCAATACTCCACCACTCCAATACTCCAGCACTCCGCCTCTTCCCCCCAAAAAACTGCTCTTCTGACGCACGTCCCGACTGCTCTATACTCCGCCGCGTTTTCCCCGGTCGGAGCTAATTGTCGGCGTTCCGCCTTCCGCTTTCCGTCTTCCGCTTTCCGCTTTCCGTCTCTCAACTCTCAACCCTCAACTCTTCTGATGCCATGCAACTGAACTACTTCGACGCGTTCATCGCGCTCATCCTGCTGTTCACGACGCTGCGCGGGGCGGCGAAGGGGCTGGTGTGGCAGTTGGCGTGGATCGCCGCCATCGTGCTGTGCTTCGTGTTCAGCCAGTCGGCTTCCTCGAACGTCGCCGACTGGCTGCCGATCGAACCGCCGGCCAACCGCTGGGTGGCGATGTTCCTGCTGTATCTCGTGGCGGCGTTCGTGGCGTTCGCGGTCGCCGCGAAACTGCACGGCTGGATCGAAAGAGCAAAGTTCAAAGAGCTCGACAGGTACCTCGGCGCGTTCTTCGGCCTGCTGAAGGGGACCGTGTTCTCGCTGGTGGTGATCTTCTTCGCGGTCACGCTCTCGGCGTCGACCCGCGACGTCGCGTTGAAGTCGCGCAGCGGGTACGCGGCCGCGATCATCATGGACCGGCTGCACCCCGTCTTTCCCGACGAGCTCCGCGACGTGCTGTTTCCGTACCTGTACTATCTCGACGACGCGTCGGACCACCCCGCGCAGAAAGAGGACGAACCGGTCGAGGGGAAATCGAAATCCGACTCGCAGCAGCCGCCGGAAGCGAAATCCGACGAGTGGCTCTGGCCGCGAACCACCGAAGACCCGGGCGAGCAGCAACGCGGGCTGATGAAAGCCATCGCCGCCGTCTACCACAAGTTTCCCAACGCCCAGGCGACGTTCGTGGAGGAAATCGAGGCGCGACTGACGGGCCTCACGAACGAAATCACGCTTGCCGTCCTGCGGGACTGGGACGCCGACGTCCGTCTCCAGAAACCGGATCCGGAACCGGCGACGAACTCGCTGACCAGCCTGTCGAAGCGGATTCAGATTCACCGCGACCGCGCCGCCACGGCGGCGAAATCGGCCAACCGTGGAGTGCGGTGATTCTTCACCGCTTTGGATTCGCGGGACAATCGTGGGGCAGGGACCGGTTTCCGCTCACGCTGGCGCTCGAAAATCCAAAGCGGTGACGAATCGCCGCACTCCAAAAGCCGCTGTTTTTCCCGGGCTTTTCGGGGTCAGGAATTTAACATAACGGACATTATCGGACGTTGTCCGTCTCTCATCCCAAGGCCGCCGCGGCCGGCGATTCCTCGAAGACGCCCATGCGGCGGAACCGCTCGTAGCGGCGGTCCAGAAGCTGGTCCCTGGGGACGGCACTCAGTCGCTTGAGGTTGGCGGCCAGCGACGCCTTTAGATGGAACGCCATCTGCCGGTGGTCGCGGTGGGCGCCGCCGAGAGGCTCGGGGATGATCTCGTCGACGATTCCCATGTCGAGCAGATGCCGGCTGGTGAACTTCAGCGCGTCGGCGGCGGCGCGGGTCGATTCTTCGCTGGCGGTCTTCCACAGGATGCCCGCGCAGCCCTCGGGGCTGATGACCGAGTAGTACGCGAACTGCAGGATCGCCACGTGGTCGCCGACGCCGATCCCCAGGGCTCCGCCGGAGCCGCCTTCGCCGATGACGACGCAGACGATCGGCGTTTCGAGCCGCGACATGTCCCGCAGGTTGACGGCGATGTTGTAGGCCTGCCCGCGTTCCTCGGCTCCGATGCCGGGGTACGCGCCGGGGGTGTCGATCAGGCAGACGATCGGCAGGCCGAACTTGGCGGCGAGTTCCATTTTCGCCAGCGCCTTGCGGTAGCCCTCGGGATGGGCGCAGCCGTAGTAGCATTCGTTGCGTTCGGCGAGGTTCCGCCCCTTCTGCTGGGCGACGAGCATCACCTTCCAGTCGTCGAGTTTGGCGAAGCCGGTGATCAAAGCCCGATCGTCGCCGAACGATTTGTCGCCGTGCAGCTCGACGAACTCGTCGAACACCAGCTCGACGTAGTCGGCGGTCTGCGGCCGCGACTGGTGCCGGGCGACTTTGACGATCTCCCACGGTTCGAGGTTCTCGAAGATGTCGCGCTTCAGCCGCGTCAGCTCGACCCGCATGTTGCGGATTGCTTCTTTGGTCGTCGCCGACGGGTTCGGCTGCGATTCGAGCTTTTCGAGCTGCAGTTCGAGTTCGTAAATCGGCCGCTCGAACGGCAAGGGGGTGATGGTGGCCATGCGGGGTTCCTGCGCAAGCGTTGGTGTACCGCCTTCAGGCGGCCCGTTTTGTACTCTGATACCGGGCCACGCACAACGGGCCGCCTGAAGGCGGTACACCAACTTCAGAGCACCGGCGGAAGCTCTTCCATCAGCGGTAATTCGTCCAGGTCAGGTTCCGGCGGCTTCTGGGCCGGCGCCGGCTTGGGCGGCGCGCTGGGCGGGGCCGGCTGCGGCTGGCTCGGCGGTGCGGGGGCCGCGGCCGCCGGTTGTTGCGGCGGCATCTGGCCGTAGCCGGGCGGGGGCGCGTAGCCCGGCGGCATGCCGTAGGGCTGCGGCTGCATCGGGGGATAGTATTGCGGCGGCATTGTGCCGGGGTAATAGCCGCCCGGCATGGGGGCGTAGCCCGGTTGCGGCGCGTAGGCGGGAGGCTGTGGCATCGGCTGCGGGGCGGCCGGCTGCTTTTGAGGCTGCGGTTGCGGTCTGGGTTTCGGTTTCGCGACCGGCCGGGTCGGTGCCGAGGCAGAGGCCCCCTGCCCGAGCAGCACGGTCCGCGCCGCGTCGGAACGGCTGTCGAGCCGGCGGGCGGCGTCGACGCCGTCGCGCAGGAGCTGGTCATCTTTTTCCTTCCGCCGCGCTTCGACCGTCTCGGGGTCTTCTTTCCAGATCTTGAGATTGCGGGCGATCGAGTACGCTTCGTCCATCGTCTTGAACCGCTTCGCCGGCGCCTTGGCCAGCATCGTCATCACGAACTGGTCCATTTCCGGCGTGACGTTGGAATTGAGCTGCGAGGGGTTCGGCGGCGTGACGCGGAGGTGGTTCTTCAGCAGGTCGGTCGGCGACAGCCCGGTGATGGGATACTCCCCCGTCAGCGCCAGATACAACGTCACACCCAGGCTGTACATGTCGGTTTGCGGCGTGATCGCCTGTCGCAGGAGGACCTCCGGGGCGATGTACGACTTCGTCCCCTGGATGTCCTTGGACTTCATCTTCCTCCCCTTGGCGGCCAGCGAGAAGTCGATGATCCGCAGTTCGGAGCCGCGGTTGAACAGAATGTTGTCCGGTTTCATGTCGCGGTGCAGCCAGCCGCGGTCGTGGATGTAGGCCAGCCCCAGGCAAATCTGCTCGACGAGCCTCTTCATGCGGACGTGAACCGAATACAGGTCGCTGTCGATCTGCGACTTGAGGTTGGCGGCGCGGAAATACTCCATGATGAGGTAGGCGTACTTCTTGGCGACGACGACGCTGTGGATTTTGATCAGATTCGGGTGGTCGAACGCCTTGCCGGCCTTGCCTTCCTTCTTGAGGACCCCCTTCTTCTGCGGGTCTTTGAACGCTTCGGGGAGCATCAGCTTCATGGCAAACCGCTGGCCCCCCCCTTCACCGGTCACTTCCCAGACCTGGGTGTCGTTGCCAGCGGCGATGCAGTTCACCAACTGGTAACCGTCGATCGTGAGTTGTTCGTCGGACACGATGGCACTCGCGGCTTGCAGCAGAGAATCGGTGGGTGTGCGTTGCCTTGATTATAACGGAACAGGGGCATCAATTGGAGATGCCCGCGGCGAGATTTGTCGGTTTCGTTCGACTCTGTTTGAGAGTCCGCCTCGCCGCGGCGACCCCGCGTTTTCTCCAGCTTCCGCCGCTTCGCGAAACGAAGGGGCGGACACACCGATCGTGGCGGACGCTGCCAGCGTCCGCGCGGATGCTGGCAGCATCCGCCACGCAGCCAACAGCGCCGGCTGCTTGCCAGCGGTTCCGCGGCGTGCGACAATCATTCTCCACCGAGACCGCCTCCCAGTATCCCCCCTTCCCTCCGCGGCCGTTTGGGCTGCCCGGCTCGTCGACCCCTTTTCGAAAGGAACCCCGCCTTGTCGTTTTCCTCTCTATTTGTGTGCGCGGCGGCGATGCTGCCGTCGCTGTCCGCTTCGCCCGCCGTGGAATTTCAATATACCGGCACGCTGACCGCCGTCGGCCGCGGGGCGTCGAGCGTGCCGGTCAAGAAGTTCACGCTGCACGGGCTGGCCGTCGCGGAAAGGACCGGAACCAGCCTGACGTTCGTGATCGACGAACAGGGGGGCGGCGGCTGGGCCTGGCCGGAGCGGTTCGGACGGATTTCCCTCGACCGCAATCACTCCCCGGCGGGAAAGACACAGATTCGCCTGCTGCACAATCACCAGGGCACGAAATACCCCCTCACGGTGCGGCTGCCGTTGTTCGCGAATTCCGCGAAGCTCACCGACACGGCGGAATGGACCGAAGGCAAGCTGCGGTATGAGGTCGTCCGCCGCCGGAAAGTCGGCGATTACGACTGCCGTCAGGTGGACGCGGCCGGTCGCATCGGATTGACGCAGACCGTCTGGGTCGCGGTCGATTCGCCGATCGTCGTGAAATCGCGGCAGACGGTGTTCATGGGACGCGGGGACCGTTTTCAGCTCGAGATGGAATTGAAATCAGCCGCGGCCGTCGACAAAGATCGGCTGGCCCGGCTGCAGGCCGTGCTGACTCCCCTGCTCTCCCTGCAGCAGACGCTGCAGCGGAAAAGTCTCGAAGTCCGCCCCGAGTTGAGTAAGGCCCAACTGCGGGCCGTTGCCACCGCGCTGCGGACGCTCGACCGGACCGCCCGCGACACGCCGTATCATTCGCTGGTCGCCTTCATCAAGGCCGACGCGGACTCGCAGCAACGGCGGGTGGGGGACGTGGCGACGTTGGAGAAGAAGCTGCTCGGCAAAACGGCGCCGAAGTTCTCTCTGAAGGACCTCAACGGCCGCGCGATCGACGCGAAGGAATACGCCGGAAAGATCACCGTGCTGCATTTCTGGGAGTACCAGGGGGAGCCGCTCGAAGAACCCTACGGCCAGGTCGGCTATCTCGACTACCTCAGCACGCGGCGGGGAAAGCTGGGGGTCAAGACCTACGGCGTGGCCGTCGACGGCCGGCTGGCCGACAAATCGAAGTCGGCCGCGGCGCTGAAATCGATTCGCAAGCTGAAGCAGTTCATGAATCTCGGCTACCCGGTGACGCTGGACGACGGCAGCCTGCTGAAGAAGTTCGGCGACCCGCGCAGCGTCGACGCGAAGCTCCCGCTGTGGGTGGTGATCGACGCGAAAGGGACGGTGCGGCACTACAAGGCGGGCTTCTACACGATCCGCCCCGACGAAGGCCTCCGCCCGCTGGACGCGCTGCTGATCAAGCTGATCCGCGAAGCGCGGCAGTAACCCACTGTAGTGCGAAATTCATTTCGCACGAGCCGCGGAGTGTGGGTGCGAGACGCGCTTTGCGAATTCCGTACGCAACCGAGGGGGAACGCGGATGCAGCGGATCGAGCGGATTTACGCGGATCAAAAAGGGATGAAGGTTGAAGATTGAAGGATGAGGGTTGTGGGATGTCAAAGACGGGATACGCAAATCATTCATCCTTCACCTCTCATCCCTCATCCTTCATTCGGCCGCAAAATCATTGTCCCAAACTTGTTTCTGATCCGCGAAGATCCGCACGATCCGCGTCATCCGCGTTCCCCTGCTCTCGAATCAGTACCTGAATGCAAAGTGCGTCGTGCACCCGCGGAGTGTGCGAAATGAATTTCGCACTACGCGCCGCCTTCCGCATTGGGTAAGCTCAGAAAGTTCCGGGAGTTGTCCCACTTCCCAACCGCCGGATCCCGACATCAGGGATGGTCGTCCGGAATTCGGGTTTCTTCCGTTCGCGGCCGCGGCGTCTCATGAACTCGGCAGGTCGACCAACCGGTTCAATCCCGCTGGACGCCGTCCTGGCCGCCTCCCCCCTGCCCTCGCTGTTGACGAACGCCGAGGGTGAGATCGTGCGGATCAACACCGCCGCGGCCGAATTGCTGGGCGACGGGCCGCAGGCGTTTCTCGGCCGGGCGATCACGTCCATCATCGACGGCGGGCTGGATGTTCGTAGTGACCGGCTTCAGCCGGTCAAAGGACCGGCTGAAGCCGGTCACTACGAACCCGCTGCGACAGGCGGGCAACGAGCGGTTCGCGACCTAACGGCCCACCGGATCGACGGGACCGAAATCCCGGTCGACCTCGTGCTCTCCCCGTTTCGCACCGAGAACGGGACCTTCGTGTTCTGCTCGTTCGTGGACCATTCGCAACGGCTCGAGACCGAGCGGGCGCTGGCCGACACCGAAGCCTCGTACGAGTCGCTGGTCGAATCGCTGCCGCTGAACATCCTCCGCAAAAATCGCGAAGGGCGGTTCGTGTTCGCCAATCGCCGCTATTGCGAAGCGAACGGGCTGCAGGCTTCTGAGATGGTCGGCAAGACCGACTTCGACCTGTTCCCGCCGGAACTGGCCGAAAAGTACCGCCGCGACGACGAACGCGTGATGAGCCGCGGCGAAGTGATCGAAGACGTCGAACGGCACCGCACCCCCGACGGCCAGCGGTTGTACGTGCACGTGCTGAAATCCCCGGTGCGGAACTCGTCGGGGGACGTCGTCGGCGTGCAGGTCGCCTTCTGGGACGTGACCGACCGGGAGATCGCCGAAGAAGCCCTCCGCCGCAGCGACGCCCGCTTCCAGCGGCTGCTGCTGTCGAAGATCATCGGCGTGTTCGTCGCCACGCTGGACGGGGACATTCTGGAACCGAACGACGAATTCCTGCGGATGGTGGGCTATTCGCGGCAGGACGTGGAGGACGGCACGCTGCGGTGGGACAACATCACGCCGCCGGAATACGTCCCGCTCGACGAACTGGCCGTGCGGAAGCTGCAAGCGACGGGGCGGGCCGACCCGTGGGAGAAGGAGTACATCCGCAAGAACGGTTCGCGAATTCCCGTCGTCGTCGGCGTAACCATGCTCGACGAGGGGGAACGAACCTGCCTGTGCTTCGCGCTCGACGTCACGCGGCAGAAACAGGTCGAGGCCGAGCTGCAGGCCGCCAAGGAAGCCGCCGACCAGGCCAACGAAGCCAAGAGCGCGTTTCTGGCGAACATCAGCCACGAGATCCGCACGCCGATGAACGCCATCATCGGCATGACCGAATTCGTGCTGGAAACGAATCTGGCCCCCGAGCAGCGCGAGTACCTGACCATGGTGCAGGACTCCGCCGAATCGCTGCTGAAGCTGATCAACGACGTGCTCGATTTCTCGAAGATCGAAGCCGGCCGGCTCGAACTCGAGGAGATCGAATTCTCGCTGCACGATTGCGTCGGCGGCGCGGTCAAGTCGCTGGCGATCGACGCCTCCAGCCGCGGCCTCGAGCTGGTGTGCGGCATCGACCGCGACGTCCCCTGCCGGGTCGTCGGCGACCCGTCGCGGCTGCGGCAGATTCTGAGCAACCTCGTGGGGAACGCGATCAAGTTCACCGAGGTGGGGGAAGTCGTGGTCCGCGTGTCGTGCGTGTCGAAGAACAACGGCGACGCCGCCCTGGATGTTCGTAGTGACCGGCTTCAGCCGGTCGAGGCTCGTAGTGACCGGCTTCAGCCGGGCAAGGGACCGGCTGAAGCCGGTCACTACGAGCCGGCGGCGACGCACCCATCCGAGGTCGCCGTCGTGCGGCTGCTCGTTCGCGACACGGGGATCGGCATTCCGCCCGAAAAGCAGGACCGCATCTTCAACGCCTTCGAGCAGGTCGATAAGTCGATGGCCCGGCGGTTCGGCGGAACGGGACTGGGGCTGGCGATCTCATCCCGGCTGGCGTCGCTGTTCGGTGGCGACCTGTCATGCAGCAGCCGGCCCGGCGAGGGAACCGAATTCCGGCTGGAGCTCCCCTTCCCTCTTCCCCGGCATCAGGACCGCTTCGACGAATTCCTGCTGCCCGCGGAACTGATCGGGGCCGACGTGCTGGTCGTCGACGGCAACCGTTCGAGCCTGGCCGCGGTTGCGGAGCTGCTCGCCGGTTGGTCGCTGAAGCCGGCGTCGTTCGAAGACGCCGCTTCCGCCCTGCGGTTCTTAAAGGAGAACGAGTCGCCCGGCCGGCGGTTTCGGTTCTGTCTGATCGACGACCGCATCGAGCGGCAGGCGGGCGTCGAGTTCGCGCGCGAGTTGGCGGGGAACCGGTCGGTCGAGGCCGGCGCGATCATTCGCATGCTGCATCCCGGATCACATCCCAGGGATTTCCGGAAATCCCTGGGATATGATCCGGGCGGCCGTCCGGCCAACGGCTCGTCTCCCTGCGTGATGAAGCCCATCAACCCCTCCGAACTGTTCGACACGCTGGTCGCCGTCGCGTCCGGCGCGGCGGCGGAGGCCGCTGATGCCGAAACGGCCGCCACGTCGGCGGTGAAACCGCTCGACATCCTGCTGGTGGAAGACAGCCTCTATAACCAGCGTCTGGCGCAGGGCGTGCTGACGAAGATGGGGCACCGGGTGACGGTCGCCGAAACCGGCACGCAGGCGGTCGAAGCAGTTCGCCGCCACCGGTTCGACCTGGTGCTGATGGACGTGCAGATGCCGGAGATGGACGGTCTGGAAGCGACCCGCCGCATCCGCAACCGCGAGGCCGGCAGCGGCGAGCACGTTCCGATCATCGCCATGACCGCCCAAGCCCTGGCCGGAGACCGCGAGCGCTGTCTGGAATCGGGCATGGACGATTACCTGGCGAAGCCGGTCCGCGCGGCGGAGCTGCGGGCGAAGATTCGCGAGGTCGCCGGGGCCGGGAACGACTCCGAGCCGGCCCCCCTGCCCCGCCGTTCCGCGGCCGTCGATTTCCCCGATTCACGCGTGGTGGACTGGGCGACCGCGTTGAGCTACGTCGGCCACGACCATGCCCTGCTGCAGTTGGCCGTCGCCGCCTTCCTGGAAGAATGCCCCACGTTGATGGAGACGATTCGGGACGGCGAACGCAAGCGTGAGCCGGCGCGGGTGCGGATCGCGGCCCATTCCTTGAAAAACGCCATGCGCACTTTGGGGGCCGAATCGGCGCACCGAATCGCCGCGGATCTGGAAGACCGCGCGCGGCGGGAAGACCTGGAGGACACGGCCGGCGTCATTCGCGACCTGGAACGGCACGTGCGCGACGTTCGAGAGGACGTCCAGGAATTCGTTGCGCTCGGCGAAGGGACGCATTCACGGCGACATGCGACAACCGCCGGCGACGGACTGTCGAGGGAATGACGGCCGACGGATTTCGACGGCCATCCGCGCAAAATCGTCACTGCCGGTGTTGAGTTCCCGGCTGAATGGCCCGAAAATGCAAGGTTCGCGACGCGCGACCGGGAAAACGGAACGTAGTGCGAAATTCATTTCGCACAGTCCGCGATTCGTGCGAAATGAATTTCGCACTACGAAAAGGAGACATGATGACCACCATTCTCGTGGTCGACGATTCGGCAATGGATCGGAAAATCGCCGGCGGGCTGCTGCAGAAGCGGTCCGGTTGGGGGGTCGTGTATGCCAACGACGGGCTGCAGGCGCTGGAACAGATCGAGATGCACGTCCCCGACATCGTCGTCACCGACCTGCAGATGCCGGGCATGGACGGCTTGCAGCTCGTCGCGAAGGTCCGCAAGGATTTCCCCCTGCTGCCGATCGTGTTGATGACGGCCCAGGGGAGCGAAGAGACCGCCGTTCGCGCCCTGCAACAGGGGGCGGCCAATTACGTTCCCAAGCGAATCCTCGCCGACGAGCTGGTCGACACCGTCGCGCGGGTCTTAAGTGCTTCCAGCGTGGACCGCACACACTCGCGGCTGCTGCACCGGCTGAAACGCAGCCTCTCGCATTTCGAGATCGAAAACGACCTGACGCTGATCCCCTCGCTGGTGCATTACCTGCAGCAGGTGCTCACGCGGATGCGGGTCTGCTCCGAGACCGACGTGCTCCGCTCCGGCGTCGCTCTCGAAGAGGCGCTGCTCAACGCCTATTACCACGGAAACCTGGAGATCAGCTCCGAGCTGCGGCTGCAAGACCACAGCGCCTACTACGATCTCGCCCGCCGGCGGAATACCGAGGAGCCGTTTGCCGCCCGGCGGATCTACCTTGCCGCCGAAATGTCGCCGCGGCAGTCGACGTACGTCATTCGCGATGAAGGCCCCGGTTTCGACCCCAGCGAAATCCCCGACGCGACCGACCCCGCGAACATCGAAAAGCCCTGCGGCCGCGGCCTGCTGCTGATGCACACCTTCATGGATGAAGTGCGGTTCAACGAATCGGGAAACGAAGTCACGATGACGAAGCGGCACGAAGCGGGGTAACTGCCGACCGTTCGTAGCGGCCGACCGTTCGTAGTGGCCGGCTTCAGCCGGCCCCGTGCGGCGCAAGCCGCCGGGGCGAAGAATGTAGCAGAATTCGTGAGAATTCTGCCACGCGACGAAAGGACGGCAGAATTCTCACGAATTCTGCTACGACCCGGTAACATCACCAGTTCGCCGATCGGCCGGCTGAAGCCGGCCACTACGAACCCTTCTGCTGCTTCAGCTCGTTCAGTCGGTCGCGGGCTTTCTGGACCAGCGGGGCGAGCTCGGCGTTGTCGGCGAACTCGGCGACGATCGCGTTCAACAGCTCTTCCGCGGGCACGATCTCGCCGCGGGTGAGTTGTTGGTCGGCCCGCTTCAAGGCGTCTTCCACGAGCTCGCGGCTGACGTTGCCCGAGGCGCCTTTGCCGTAAATAACGTCGCGGCGATGGGCGGCGAGCTCGGCGTAAGCGCGGTCTTTGTCGCGTCCCTCGACGAGCTTGATCAGCCGGCTGTAACGGCCCAGCGCCAGCATGCGTTCGCCGTTCTGCTCGGCACGGCGGGCGTCCATGTAGAGCTGTTCCGCCCCGCCGGACGGTTTGCGGCGGAAGCGGATCTTGACCTCCGCCTGCCGCCGCAGCCGTTCGACTTCGATCTGATGCAGGTAGTCCCGCACTTCGCTGGCATGCGGTCCGTCGGGCGAGCGTTCCATCAGCGGCTCGAAGTACTTCTCGCGGGCATCCTGCATGAGGACGAGCCGTTCGTCGTCATCGTCGTGTCGCGCGGCGCGTTCCATCAGCTCCTTGCCGCGGGCGAAGCGTTTGGCGTCGCTGATGGGCCACATGGCCCACGTCACCCCGCCGACGAGCAGCACGAGGAGGGCCGCCAGAAACCAGGCCCGCTCGTAGAACGGCTGACCGGCCCGCTTCTTTTTTTTCTTCTTTTTGCCGAGCAACTTTCGCAGCTCGGGGTCGTTGCGGCGGTCGACGACGGTCATGTCGCCGGCAACCGTCTGCTTGGAAATGCTGGCCCCTTCGGCCACCTTCGTCGAAACGTCCTTCAGCGCGGTGTGCACGGCCAGCGCGTCGAAGAAGCGGTCGTCCGGCTCCTTTTCGAGCAGCTTTTCGATGATCGATTCCAGCCAGATCGGGCAGTCGGCGCACAGCGACGAGACCCGCGGCGGCTTCATCTCGATGTGCTGCATCAGCATCTGGGCGGCGTTGTCGGCCTCGAACGGCGGCCGGCCCGTCAACAGCTCGAACAGCACGCAGCCCAGCGAATACAGGTCGGTCTTCCGCGACACGGGCGGGTCGCCGGTGATCTGCTCCGGGGCCATGTAGGCGTAGGTCCCCACGGTTTTGCCGGCGGCGGTCAGCGCGGTGCGTTCGGTGTCGCGGGCGATGCCGAAGTCGCCGAGCTTCAACTTTCCCTCTTTCGTGAGGAACAGATTCGCCGGCTTCAGGTCGCGATGGATGATGCCGTAATAATGCGCGTGCTCCAGCGCCCGCGCGATCGACTTGCCGACCTCGATGGTCTGCTCCCACGACAGCCGGCCCTTCCTTTTGAGCAGCTCTTCGACCGTCCCCCCTTCGAGCAGCTCCATGGCGTAGAAGTGCTGCGAACCGACCGTGCCGCCGCCGTAGTATTTGACGACGTTCTTATGGTCGAGCCGCTGGAGGATCTCCATCTCGCGGTTAAAGCGTTTCTTCGTTCCTTCGTCGGCGGAGAGGGCCGGCGAGAGGACCTTCAGCGCGACCGTCTGCCCGGTCTTGAGGTACTTCGCCCGATAGACGATCCCCATGCCCCCCGTGCCGAGCTGGTCTTCGATCTGAAAGGGGCCGAACTTTCGGGGTTCGGCCGTGCCCTGCCCTTCGGCGTTCACTCGTCAGCCTCGTTGTTGGGACCCGTGGAAGTGCATTGTCTTGGATCGTTCCGTCCCGTGCAAGAATTCTCCGCCGGCTCGACGTCGCGGTTGTTTCCGTTGGTTGAGGGGACGTGGCGGATGCTGCCAGCATCCGCGCGGACGCTGGCAGCGTCCGCCACGTCATCGCCGGCTTCCCCACCAATCGCGAGATGGATCTCGCGCGGCCGTGCCCGTTCGCGGCTGGGCATTGCGGCTCATTCGGGGCATGGAACTCCGCCGGGGGGAAGGGGCGGCGAAAAATATTCCGGAAAATCCTTGACGAATCACGATTTTGCGGTCTTAATGCATGCTGTACGGGGTTGGCCCCGTCTCCCTTCCTTCGCAGATTCCGACTTCGTCGATTCCACATCCCGTACCGTACGGTTTTCAACCGCGCGATCCTTTCGTGCGGCAGGCGGCCGATTGATGGTCTGCATCGGTGGCCGCGTTGTCATTTCCCCATTCTGCTGGAGGATGTCCATGTCCCGTCATCGAAGACAGCGTCGCGGCTTTACGCTGATCGAACTGCTGGTCGTCATTGCCATCATCGCGATCCTGATCGCCCTGCTGCTGCCAGCGGTGCAGCAGGCCCGCGAGGCGGCCCGGCGCACACAATGCAAGAACAACCTCAAGCAGATCGGGCTGGCGCTGCACAACTACCACGACGTCTACAAGATGTTTCCGATGGGGTACATGGACGGCTCCAGCATCAATGAGGGTTGGGCGTGGTCGGCGATGATCCTGCCGTTTCTTGATCAGAAGCCGCTGTTTGACCAACTCGGCGTGAATCAGCAGAGTCTCAGAGCGCGGCTGGCCGCCGGCGACCCCGGTCAGTTGCTGCGGACCCCCTTGCCGGCCTACCGCTGCCCCAGCGACAACCCAGGCAACAATGGTCCGAACCTGATCCACCAGAACCGGCACTTCGGCGGCGGCGTGGGAACGGTCGCCGGGGGACTGGGCAATTATGCCGTCTCCGCCAGCAACTACATGGGAAGCTCCGGCACGCGATCCAACAACAACGGCGTTCCCCTGGCGAACCAGAACGACAGCCGGGGCATTTTCGGCTGGATCAGCAGCTTTCGAATTCGGGACATCCTCGACGGGACCAGCAACACGTTCATGGTCGGCGAGCGGGACACGTCGATTTGCCGCAGCGGAACGTGGGTCGGGGTTCGCAATCGCGCCAACGGCTCGCGGGGGGCGTGGGTCGTGCTGGGCGAGACGTGGCTGGCGAAACTGAACCAGTCGATCGCGGTGATCAACTGGAGCGCCGACGGCGGTTGCGGCGAGGGATTCAGCAGCAATCATCCCGGCGGGGCCCAATTCCTCTTCTGTGACGGCTCGGTAAGGTTCATCAGCGACAACATCAATTTCAACCCGGGTCCCAGCGGAGGTCCCGCCTTCAATGCCGCCCCGGGCAGCGCCACGCTGGCCGCGATGGGCGTCTACCAACGTCTGGGACGCCGTAACGACGGGCATCCGGTCGGGGACTATTGACGGAGATGACAAAACCGGCGATGCGGAAAGCGGAAGGCGCGTTCGCGTGGAGGGTGCGAGTCGCGACTTGTCAGTTCGAGCGGCAGAAGACGACGCAGTGACCCGGAGGCGCGTAGCGTTCGGGTCACTCAATCACGCGGATTCCGACGGGGGCTCTCCGCGCACCGCCCTTCGCTCTTCCCCGTGGGTGCGGCAGATTCCACTGGCAATGGGGTCGGGTGTGGAAAATCCAAAATTGCGACGGAATTCGACCCCACGGGGAAAACACACTCCGCAATTTTGAATTTTCCACACCCGACCCCGAACGCGCCGTGCCAATGAAAATTGCCACGCCCTTCCCCGTCTGGTTTCGGCTTGAAATTCCGGAATCGAGTTGTTCTGATAGCGCTGAATCGATTCCCATCTCTCCCAATCACTCGATCATGTCGCTATTCCCATCTTACTTCCATTCTCGGAGGTCTCGCGATGCGGCACACGGCTCGAGTGAGGCGCGGGTTTACGTTGATTGAACTGCTGGTGGTGATCGCGATCATCGCGATTCTGATTGCCCTGCTGCTGCCGGCCGTGCAGCAGGCGCGGGAGGCGGCGCGGCGGACGACCTGCCGCAACAACCTCAAACAGATCGGCCTGGCGCTGCACAACTACCACGATGTCTTCAAGATGTTTCCGATGGGTTACGTCGACGTTGCAACCGATCGGGAAGGCTGGGGCTGGTCGGCCATGATCCTTCCGCAACTGGATCAGAAGCCGCTCTTCGACCAGCTCGGCGTGAATCAGCAGAGTCTCGAGGCGCGGCTGGCCGCCGGCGATCCCGGAGCGCTGTTGCGGACGCCATTGCCGGCGTTTCGCTGCCCCAGCGACAACCCCGGCAACAATGGACCGGACCTGATCCACCAGAACAAACACTTCGGCGGCGGCGTGGGAACGACGGCCGGGGGACTCGGCAATTATGCCGTCTCCGCCAGCAATTACATGGGAGTCTCCGGGACGCGTTCCAACAACAACAGCGTACCGATCGGAACCAACCCCGACAATCTGGGCCTCTTCGGCAGCAACAGTTCGTTCCGAATTCGGGACTTCCTCGACGGCACGAGCAACACCTTCGCGGTGGGGGAACGGGATACGTCGATCTGCCGCAGCGGAACGTGGGTCGGCGTCCGCAATCCCAACGGCAACGGCTCGCGGGGCGTGTGGGTCGTGCTGGGCGAAACGTGGCTGGCGAAACTGAACACGCCGATTGCGGTCATCAACTGGAGCGCCGACGGCGGCTGCGGTGAGGGATTCAGCAGCAATCACGCCGGCGGGGCCAACTTCCTGTTCTGCGACGGGTCGGTGCGGTTCGTCAGCGATAACATCAACTTCGCTCCCGGGCCATGTTGCAACGCCGGGTCCAACACGGCTCCCGGCGACCCCACGCTGGCCGCGATGGGGGTTTACCAGCGACTGGGGCGCCGCAATGACGGCCATCCGATCGGTGATTTTTAGTTGATGTGCAGACCGAAACGATGGTGAAATCGGGGGACGGCGAAGTTCCCCGATTCCACCACGCCATCCATCGACGTAGGAGGCCCTGATGACCGTTCGAACCCTTCTCCGTTCTTCGACCGCGAGCATGGCGGCCGTCGTCACCGCGTCCCTGATCTCCGGGTGCAGTGGGTCCCCAAAGGATCTGGCCCCCGTCAAGGGGACCGTGAAAATGGATGGCGAGCCTCTGAAAGACGCGCTCGTCACGTTCACCCCCAAGGCCGGGTCGACGTCGTACGGCCGCACCGATGGGAACGGTAAGTACGAGCTGGTCTACAATCGCGATACGAAGGGAGCGGAAATCGGCAAGCACGTCGTCTCGATTTCGACGAAGCATTCGGGGGACGAGGACGCCGACCCGCCGGTCGCGGCATCGGCTGAAACCGTCCCGGAACGTTATAACATTGATGCCGCCGGCAATCCCGAAATGAACGTGGAGGTTCAGGCAGGCAAAAACACGCACGACTTCGATCTGAGTTCGAAAAAGGACAAAAGTCGGCGAAAGAAGAAGCCGCGGCGCGATCCCGATAATTGCTGACAGGATGTGAATCGATTGGAAATCATCGTGGCGGACGCTGCCAGCGTCCGCTGTTTGGCGGATGCTGGCAGCATCCGCCACGATTCTTTCACAAGTTCTGAGAGGTCGCGAAGGAATGTCGTGCGAAATTCATTTCGCACTACGTCTCTGTCAGAACTTCCGCCGGCTGTCCAGCAGCAGCGTCACCGGGCCGTCGTTGACCAACGCGACGGCCATGTGCTCCTGAAACCGCCCGGTTTCCACGTGCAGCCCCTGCCCCCGCAGTTCGGCCACGAAGCTCTGGTACAGCGCGTCCCCCTGTTCGGGACGGGCGGCCCGCACGAAGCTCGGCCGACGGCCCTTGCGGCAATCTCCCAGCAGCGTGAACTGGCTGACGACCAGCACCTCCCCGCCGACGCTCTTCACGCTCAGGTTCATCTTGCCGTCGGCGTCCTCGAACACCCGCAGGCTGGCGGTCTTGCCGGCCAGGTAGATCACGTCGTCCTGCGTGTCGTCCTCGGCCACCCCCAGCAGCACAAGAAGGCCGCTGGCGATCTGCCCGACGACGGAGCCGGCGACGGTGACCTGGGCCGAGGAGACGCGTTGAATGACGGCGCGCATCGTTTGATTCCGCGGATGGGTCACAGCGATGAAGGATGAGGGGTCGAAAAGTCGAAGGTCGAAAAGTCGGAGGTCGGAAAGTCGGAGGTCGGAAAGTCGGAGGTCGAAAAGTCGAAAGTCGAAAAGTCGAAAGTCGGAAAGTCGAAAGTCGGAAAGTCGAAGGTCGGAAAGTCGAAAGTCGGAAAGTCGAAGAGTCGCAAATTCGCCGACCTTCGACCTTCAGACCTTCGACTCGGATCATCCTTCATCTCTCATCGGTCTCTAATACTTTCCGCGTCGCCGCTCCTTCGCCGGCAACACTTCCAGGCAGGTCGTCCACCAGCCGGTGAGGATCGTTTCGACGAACGGTTCGGGGAGCCGCTCGGCCCGCATGTCCCGCGCGAGGCGTTCATGGTCGTAGCTGAGCGGGATGAAGTCCACCGACAGCGGCGATCCCGTTTCCGAGTCTTTCGTCGCGTCGGCGTCATCCCCGGTGCGGACCAGCGTGTACCAGACGTTGGTCCGGCCGTCGTTCTCGGGGCGGCCGAGCACGCCGACGTTGACGAACCGTTTCCCGTCGGCCAGCCTGCGTTCCCAGTGGATGCCGGTGTGTGTGCCGAGGATGACGTCGGCAGAGTAATCGCGGCACAGCTTTTCGAGGAAATGCGTGCTGGTCGTCGATTCCCACAGGAATTCGTTCACCCGCCGCGGGCTGCCGTGGCACAGCAGGAAGCGTTTTCCGTCGACTTCGAGCCGCCGCTGTTTCGGCAGCGTCCGCAGCCAGCCGCGGTGGAGAGGGCTGGTGTTTTCATACGTGTAGTCGTAGCTGAGCCGGGCGTAGTCGTTGTCGCGGGGATCGGTGTAGCCGCACTGGCAGTCGCGGCGGTCGTTGCCGACGCTTTCGTCGTAATTCCCCTGCAGGCATTCGACGCCGGCCCCGCCCAGCAGCGGGAAGACACGGTCGGGATACGGCCCGAACGCGCCGAGGTCGCCGAGGCAGAACAGCCGCTCCGCCCCCCTGCCCCGCGCATCGTCGATCGCGGCCAGCAGCGCGTAGGAGTTGCTGTAGATTCCGCCGAAGAATGCCAGTCGCATGGTTAGCTCTCCGCCGGACGCGATGAGGGAAAAGGGATGAAGGTTGAGGGATGAAGGAAGGATAAGGGATTAGGGATAAGGGATAAGGGATAAGGGATGAACGATCTGACGAACTCATCCTTCATCTCTCACCCTCCATCTCTCATTCCTCATCCCTCATCCTTCATCCCTCATCCTTCATCCCTCATCCTTCATCCCTCATCCTTCATCCCTCGACCGCCTTCGCGGATGGGTTCGTGCAGATCGCGCCGTACTGGTAACACGTGTAACACGCCCCGTGGCGGAGCGAAAACGGGACCGCCGCCTCGGCCAGCGTCTCGCCCAGCCGCGCGTCGGGAGAATCGAGCAGTATCGGGCAGACGTAGACGCCGCGGTCGGTCGCCACGCGGCTGTGGCTGCAGATCAGTTGCGAGGCGTCGTAGCCGTGCATCATCTCTTGCGTGACGCGGTCGTCGCTGCAGTAGCCGCCGGTCCGCCGCTGTTCGGCCCCGATGAGCAGCCGCGGCAGCACCTTCAACCGGGGGCGGTCGCAGCCGATTTCGCGCAGCACTTCGCGAAAACGACCGAGCACCGCCTCGTCGTCGGCTTCGTCCCAGACGCGGGTCATCGTGATGATCGGCAGGAAGCCGTGCGCGACGAGCAGCGCGACCCCCTTCATCGCGCGGGCGAACGTTCCTTCGCCGCGGATCGGGTCGTTCGACTCCGGCGTGGGGCCGTCGATCGAGACGCGGAATTCCAGCGAGTACGGCCCCTGCTCTTCCGCCCGCCGCAGCCGCCGCAGCCATTCCGGCTTGAGGACGGTCCCGTTGGTGAGCACGGTGGCCGGCCCGTAGTCGAGCGTGCGTTCGAGGATGGGGACGATCTCGCGGTTGAGAAACGGCTCGCCCCCCGTGAAATAGTATTCGCGAACCCCCCACTCGACCGACTCGGCCAGCAGCCGCTCGACCGTGGCCAGCGACAGGTAGCCGAACGAATCGTTGTGCGGACTGCATGAGATGAAGCAGTGCTGGCAGGTGAGGTTGCACAGCGTGCCGGAGACCTGAAACCAGAGCTCGTCCAGAGCGGCCAGCTCGACGCGAGGGGAATCGGGGATCGTTGTGCTGGATGCCATGAAATCGTTGAATGCGAATCGTGAAACAGATGAAGGATAAGGGATGAAGGATAAGGGATGAAGGATAAGGGATGAAGGATAAGGGATGAAGGATAAGGGATGAAGGATGAAGGATGAAGCACGGGTCGTCGTCCCTCATCTCTCAACTCTCATCTCTCATCTCTCATCCTTCATCTCTCATCCTTCATCTCTCATCCTTCATCTCTCATCCTTCATCCTTCATCCTTCATCCTTCATCCTTCATCCTTCATCCTTCATCCTTCATCCTGCCCTCCGATCGCGTCGAACACGTCCTGAATCTGTCGCAGGCCGACGCTGATCAAGAACCGCGAGTCGCGGCCGTAGCTTTTCGCCCCCAGGATGAAGAACCCCGGCTCCGGGTTCCGCAGGGCGTCGATACCGTGGCTGGATTGCGCCAGGCAGTCGCGCGACGTTTCTCCCAACAGCGCCGCGGCGAGCTTGATCGGCCCCTGCGTGGCGTAGCATTCGTGGACCTGGAGTTCTTCGTACAGGGAGCGGTCGGGGCGGTAGCCGACGTTGGCGACGATCCGGTCGACGGTGATTTGCTGCGGATCACGGTGTTCCGTCTGCAATTCGACGTCGTATTCCCCCGCCGGGCCGCACCGCGCGACGCGAAGGACGACCGTCGACGGACGCCAGTCCACGGGGGTGCGCTCGCCGAGCGCCAACTCGTTGGCGGCGGCGGCCAGCCGGTCCCGTTCGCGGAGCGGGTCGCCGTCGATGCGTTCCATCGGCGGCGTGCGGCCGGTGCGCGTGATCCAGACGGCAGTCGTGCCCGGTTCGGCGGCTGCCAGCTTCGCCAGCGCGACGACGGCGGTGGCGGCCGAGAACCCGCTGCCGACGACCAGCATTCGCTTGCCGGCGAATTCCGCCCTTTGCGTTCCGAGCATGTCGGGCAGGCGGTAGTCGCGGTCGGCCAGCGCGTCCCGCTCGCCCGGACAAGGCATCCCCCCTGCCCCGATGAAGTTGTGCCCGCCGTAAACGCCGCTGCAATCCAGCACGACGTCGGCTTCCGCGGTCCGTTCGCCGCGGGCATCCCGCAGCAGCAGTTGGAATGGTTCGTCTGCGCGTTGCGGTCGGCCGATCTGTTCCCCTTTCAGCGAGCGGCTTCGAGCGACGCCGACGACTTCGGTGTGTTCGTGAATCCGGCCGGCCAATTCCGGCAGCCGGCTTAACGGGTCGAGGTAGCGCTCGGCAAACTGCCGGCCGGTGAGCAGTTCGTCGTCCGACGGAAGGGCTGCCGCGCCGAAGCCCGCGCGAATTGCCTGCCGGCCGAACTCGGAGGAATTCCATCCGAACGGGCTGAACAACTTCACGTGCCCCCAGTCGCGGACGTGCTCGGCGACGCGCCCCCGTTCGAAGACCCGCACGTCCCAACCGCGGGCGACGCCGTGCAGCGCGGCCTCCAATCCGATCGGCCCGGCGCCGATGACGGCCAGACGTTGGTTTCTCGCGTCGCCCACTCGGGATCCTCGCGGGTCAGTCAACCAGTTGCTGCGTTTAGAAACTGTCAAAGTATTGATTCCCGAAAACCGAACAATGTGCCACTGCTTCGGACGGGCACGACCGGCGTCGGTCCCGCGAAACGCACTGCTTGCCCGGCCGAAGCAGTGCGAATGGCGAATTCGGGAACGAATCTCGGCCGGGCAAGCAGTGGCACGATTCCGGGAAGTTGTTCATTTACTGTTTCTTAGGCCGAATCCGTCCAGGGAAATCGCCGGCGGGCGGCCGAGAATCGCGTCGGCCATGACCACCGCCGTGCCGGGGGACATCTGCAGACCGGCGCGGAAATGACCCGCGGCGACGAACAGGCCCTCGACGCCGGGAACGGCCCCCAGATACGGAACGCCGCTCGGCGTGCCGGGCCGCAGTCCGGCCCAGGTGCGTTCCAACGCGGCGCCGGCCAGCGCGGGGACGACCCGCGTTCCGAACCGCAGCAGTTCCTCGATGGCGCCGGCCGTGTTCCGCTTGTCGAAGCCGGCGTGCTCCTGGGTTGAGCCGATCAGCACGCGGCCGTCGGGCCGCGGGACGAGATACCGCGGCCCGCATTCGATGACGTGCCGGAAAATCGGCGCCTGCAATGCCAGCAGCGCAATCTGCCCGCGGACCGGGACGATCTCCACGTCGACGCCGCACCGCCGCAACAGTTCGCCGCTCCACGGTCCGCCGCACACGCAGACCGATCGCGCGGCGTACCGCTGCGACACCGTTTCGACGCCGGCGGTCCTGCCGTTTGCGACGGTCAATTCGCAGACCCGTTCGCCGCAGCGCAAGTCGACGCCGCGCCGCTCGCAGCCGGCCAGCAGCGCCTTGAGATGCCGCGGATTCCGCACCTGGGCCAGCCGCGGCAACCGATAGGCGGCGCACACTTCGTTGGTCACGGCCGGCTCGAGTCGTTGCAGGTCGTCGGGCGATAGTATTTCGATGGGGACGCGCTCGGTTTGCCAGAATGCAATCGCCGCTTCGAAATCTTCCAGGGAAGGGGTCGGGTGTCCAGAATTCAATTTTCCTTGAGAGGCGTCCCGACCGTGTTC
>Ga0268386_10000584_pt1 | contig 23378 bp, 16 predicted proteins | sample RVTome_15_FD_200260 | JGI IMG/M metagenome (GOLD analysis project Ga0268386, IMG submission 200260) | Soil microbial communities from uranium-contaminated site in the Upper Colorado River Basin, Wyoming, United States - RVT150D86... ...
GTGCGGTTCCGCCGTCGAAGAGCGCCAGTGCCGTGAGGCAATCGTGGCGGTGTTTGATCCCGAGATTCGGCGGCAGCCACGTCCCCGGCAATCGAACGCCATAGGCGCGCCCGGCCGTGTGCGCATCGAGAATCCAGCGGCAGATCAGCGCGAGTCGCGACTCGGTGTCGAGGCCCGCGAGCGCGCCGAAATCGAACACGTGAGTGGTCACCGACGTGCCGCCGTACTGCTTTACGAGCAGGCCCTGGCCGCGCGCATAGGCCTTCCAGGCGATCCGGCTCGGCGGGTCCCCCGTGTGAAAGCTCCGCAGTCCGGCAAAATCCTCTTCGCCGCGCAGCGACTCCTGGGCGCTGCCGACATCGGTCTCGCGCGGGGGCGGTTCGAAGCTGCGCTCGCTGGCCCGCGGATAGACGATGCATTCGAGCGGCATGTGCACGTAAGTCCACGCGCGGAACAGGCCGAACGGGTAGCGCGATCCGAGGCGAAAGCCTGCGAGCTGCAGCCGGCCGCGCTGCGGTGCCGCCGCCCGTGCTTCGAGCACGGCGCGCTCACCCGGACCGACCGAGACCGCTGCGGCCGCGCCGTACTCGTCGCTGACGACGAGCTCATGTCGCGTCAGCCGCGCTTCGTTCTCGACGGCGACTCGAAAGCGCGCCTGGCCGCCCGCAAAGACCGGCTCCGTTGCGGCCGCTGCGAGTTCCAGCCCGACGAGATTGCCATGGCAGTGATGCATTGCGACGAGCCCCAGCGCTCCGAGCAGGAACGCGAGGCCGAGGGCGAGATTGTTCGCGTAGTTCATAGCGCCGATGACCATCGCGAACACCATCACCGCATACGCGAGACCGAGTCCGGTGGGCAGGATGTAAATCCGCTTCGCGGTCAGCACGACACGGTCAGCATCCGTGCCTTGCCTGTGGCGCGCCCAGCGCCGCGCCCACGTTTGCAGCGGTCGCAAGGCGCGTTCCCGGGCGCTCGCATCCCCGCGCCAGCGGACGCGGTCGTCGGTCGAAAAGAGGCGGATTCGGACGCTCATCAACGCGACCGCGGCGGTCCGCAGCGGGGCCTAGGGCACCGTCACCGCAGCGAGCACGCAGGCGCCGATGTCCGCGGGCGTCTGCGGGCCGTTGTCAGCGCGGGCGACCAGGCGATGCCCGATCACCGCGGTCAGCACCGTCTGGACGTCTTCGGGCAGGACACCCGGATGGCCGTGGGTCAGTGCCCACGCCTGGGCGGCACGCAGCAACGAAATCGCCGCCCGCGGCGACAGCCCGGCGCGAAACACCGGCGACTCGCGTGAGAAGCGCACGATGGCCTGCACGTAATCGAGCAGCGCAGGCGCGGCATGCACGCGGGGGACCGCGCCCTGCAGGATCAGCAGCTCGCGGGGCGACATGCTCGGATCGAACGTCGACAGCAGGTCGCGCCGGTCCCGGCCCTGCAGCAGTTGCCGCTCGAGCGATGCCTCCGGATAACCGAGCTCGATGCGCATCAGAAAGCGGTCCAGCTGCGACTCTGGCAGCGGGAACGTGCCGATCTGATAGGTCGGGTTCTGGGTGGCGACGACGAAAAACGGCTCGGCGAGCTGATAGGTCTGCCCGTCGGCTGTGACCTGGTGCTCCTCCATCGCCTCGAGCAGCGCGCTCTGCGTCTTCGGCGTGGCGCGATTGACTTCATCGGCGAGCACGAGCTGCGAGAACACGGGCCCTTTGTGAAAGCGGAAGGAACCGGAGTCAGCTTCGAAAATCGAGACGCCGATGATGTCGGCGGGCAGCAGGTCGCTCGTGAACTGGATGCGCTGATAGGAAAGGCCGAGCGCCTCCGCGAGTGCATGCGCGAGCGTGGTCTTGCCGACGCCGGGAATGTCCTCGATCAGCAGATGTCCGCGCGCGAGCAGGCAGGTCAGGCACAGCCGGATCTGGCGCTCCTTGCCGAGAATGATTTCGTTCAACTGTGCGACCGTGCGGTCGACGATCTCGACCGGATCGACCGTCAGTGTGCTCGGCACGGCGGGTGACAACACGGACTCCATAAGTGCTTGGCTCTCGTCGGCAGGGTCAGGGTCGAGTTTCTCACGAGCCGCGTCGGGAATCGCGACGCGGCTCCCAATCAGCGGAGCGTCGCGACTCGGCGCTTCTGCTGGTCGAGCGTGTCGAGTTCCTTCCTGAGCTCGGCGACGCGCTCGCGTTCGCGCTCGACGACGGCCGGCGGGGCATGAGCGAGGAAACTCTCGTTCGCGAGCTTGCCTTCGCCCCGCGCGAGATCCTGGCGCGCACGCGCCACCCGCTTGTCGAGTCGCTGCAACTCCGCGGCCGGGTCGTCGATCAGGTCGGCGAGCGGTACGTAGATCGAGCGTCCTTCCACGATCGCCAGCGCGGCCGTCGGCACCTCGGATTCGCCGCCGACGAAATGTACCGCGGAGACGTTTCCGAGCGCGCGGATCAGCGGCTCGGCCGACACGGCCACTTCGATGTCCGCGAGCTGCGATGCGACGACATAGATCGGCACCGCACGCGACTGTGGCACGTCGAGCTCGCCACGGATCTGGCGGGCTCCCTGGATCAGGGCCTGCACCGCACCGATCCGCGTCTCCGCCTCGAGGTCGCGCGGAAAATCGTCCGGGTCGGGGCATGGAGCGAGCATCACGGTGGGGCCGGCACGCCGCGCCAGCGGCGCGACCCGTTGCCAGATCTCGTCGGTGATGAACGGCATCAGGGGATGGAGCAATCGCAGGTAGGCCTCCAGCACCGTGACTAACGTATGGCGTGTGCCGCGCTGTGCGGGCGGCGCAGCGCGCTCCGCCTGCAGCGTCGGTTTCGAGAGCTCGAGGTACCAGTCGCAGAACTCGTACCAGGCAAACTCGTAGAGCGTCTGCGCCGCGAGGTCGAACCGGTATTCGCCGAGACGTGCCGTGACCTCCGCGATCGCACTGCCGAGCCGCGAGCGGATCCAGCGGTCGGCGAGCGACAGCTCGCGCTCCGCATCGAATCCGCAATCCTGATCCTCGGCGTTCATCAGCACGTACCGCGCCGCGTTCCAGAGCTTGTTGCAGAACCTGCGGTAGCCGTCCACGCGGCCGAGATCGAAGCGGATGTCGCGCCCTTGCGTCGCGAGCGAGGCGAAGGTGAACCTGAGAGCGTCGGTACCGTAAGCCGGAATGCCTGCGGGGAACTGTTTGCGCGTGTTCTTCTCGATGCGGTCGCGCAGGTGCGGCTGCATGAGTCCGCTGGTGCGTTTCGCGACGAGTGCTTCGAGATCGATGCCGTCGATCAGGTCGAGCGGGTCGATGATGTTGCCCTTCGACTTCGACATCTTCTCGCCATGCTCGTCGCGGATCAGGCCGGTGATGTAGACCTCGCGAAACGGCACGTCGCCGGCGAACTTGAGGCCCATCATGATCATCCGCGCGACCCAGAAGAAGATGATGTCGAAACCGGTGACGAGCACGCTCGAGGGGTAATAGCGCGCCAGTTCGGGCGTGGAATCCGGCCAGCCGAGCGTCGAGAACGGCCAGAGCGCCGAGGAGAACCAGGTGTCGAGCACGTCGTCGTCGCGGGTCAGCGGTACGTCGCGTCCGTGGCGCACACGCGCCTCGGCCTGAGCGCCGCCTGCGTCGCGCGAGACATAGACATGGCCGTCGGCGTCGTACCAGGCGGGAATGCGATGACCCCACCACAGCTGACGGCTGATGCACCAGTCCTGGATGTGCTCCATCCACTGAAAATACGTCTTGCTCCAGCTGTCCGGGACGAACTGGATGCGGCGGTCGCGCACCGCCGTCGTCGCGGTCGTCGCGAGCGGCTTCGTGTTCACGTACCACTGGTCGGTCAGCCACGGTTCGAGCACGGCGCCGCTGCGGTCGCCTTTCGGCACCGGCGAGGTGTGCTCCTCGACCTTCTCGAGCAATGAGCGCGCTTCGAGATCGGCGACGATGCGCTCGCGGGCTGCATATCGGTCCAGGCCGCGGTAAGGAGCCGGTACCGAATCATTGAGGGCGGCATCGGCTGTCAGCACGTTCAGCAGTTCGAGACCGTGGCGCCGGCCGACCTCGTAGTCATTGAAGTCATGCGCCGGAGTGATCTTCACGCAGCCCGAGCCGAATTCGGGGTCGACGTAGTCATCGGCAATGATCGGAATCAAGCGGTCCGCGAGCGGCAACCGGAGCCACTTGCCGACGAGATGCCGGTAGCGCTCGTCGTCCGGGTGCACGGCGACGGCCATATCGCCGAGCATGGTTTCCGGCCGCGTCGTCGCGACTGTCAGATGGCCATCGCCGTCGGCCAGCGGATAGCGTAGATGCCAGAGTGATCCAGCCTCAGGTTCGGACAGCACTTCGAGATCCGACAGCGCCGTGTGCAGCACCGGGTCCCAGTTCACGAGGCGCTTGCCCCGATAGATCAGGCCTTCCTCGTACAGCCTGACGAACACCTCGGTCACCGCCCGCGACAGACCTGCGTCCATCGTGAAGCGATCGCGGGACCAGTCGACTGAGTCGCCGAGCCGGCGCATCTGGCGGTTGATCGTGCCGCCGGATTCGGCCTTCCACGCCCAGACGCGCTCGACGAACGCCTCGCGGCCGAGATCGAGGCGCGATGTTCCGGCCGTATTGATCTGCCGTTCGACGACCATCTGCGTCGCGATCCCCGCGTGGTCGGTGCCCGGCTGCCACAACGTATCGTGGCCCAGCATGCGGTGATGGCGCGTCAGCGCATCCATCAGCGTGTGCTGGAACGCATGCCCCATGTGCAGCGTGCCGGTGACGTTCGGCGGCGGGATCATGATGCAGAACGGTTCGCCGCGACCGCTCGGTGCAAACCAGCCGGAGCTTTCCCACCGCTCGTAGATGCGCTGCTCGATCTCTTGGGGCGCGTACGTCTTGTCCATGTCTCTCGGGCTCGACCCTGGGCGGCCGGCAAGTATAGCGGCGGCGGAACGCGCTCAAGCGGTCAGTCGGCCTCGCGCAGCCCCTCGACGTGCTCGCGCAGGATGCGCTCGACCAGCTCCGGCAGCTCCTTCTTCAGGCGGTCGGCGATGCGTTCGAGCAGCACGGCTTCGAGCTCCCTGCAGGCCTGATGGACGAGACCCTCGGCGAGATCGTGGACCTGGGCCACGAGTGCGGTCTTGAGTCCGGCGAGATCCTCGGGATCCCAGGGCGAGACGGCGGGCAGCGCCGGTCCGTCGACGATATCCGTCAGGATCGGAACATCGTCGTCGTCGTCGGGCGGTGGGGGCCCCTGGCCTGGATCGACGATTTTCACAGCGTATGCGTCTCGAGCTCGAAGCCCCGCTCACGATACTGCCTGAAGCGCTCGCGCGCGAGCCGCCGTCGCTCGGGTTCGTCATCGACGATCTCGGCAACGCGTTCGACCGCCTCGAGATCGAGCGGCTGCTCGCTCGTCAGATTCACGAGCAGAGCCCGGTGGCCCGGCGGCGCCGCGCCGATGCCGATCAGCACCGGAGCCCGGCCGGAGGGCGGGGCGAGGCCGTCCGCCAATTCGTGCGGCAGGAAGCTGCGGTCGCTGTAAGTCCACATCAGGACGTCGAAGTCGTGCGCTGCTTCGCGGCTCGCTGCGCGTACGAACACCGCGTGGCCGAGGCTCACGGCTCTCTCGATCAGCCGACAGGCGAAGCGCTCCCGACCGCGCGGCTCGGCGCCTTGCAGGATGTAGAAATCGATCCGGGGCACCGGCTTTACGACCGATGGATCAGATAGTCGACGAGCAGTGGGACCGGTCGCCCGGTACTCGACTTCTGCGAACCGGCGGCATACGCCGTGCCCGCGATGTCGAGATGCGCCCACGACAGACCTTCGGTGAATTTCGCGAGAAAGCAGGCCGCAGTGACGGCGCCACCTTCACGGCCGCCGACGTTCGCGAAGTCCGCAAAGTTGCTCTTCAACTGCTCCGCGTACTCTTCGGCGATCGGCATCCGCCACGCACGGTCCTCGGCGCGCGCTCCGGCCGCGAGCAGGTCGGCGGCGAGCCCGTCGTCCCGCGTCATCAGACCGGACAGATGCACGCCGAGCGCGATGACGCAGGCGCCCGTCAACGTCGCGACATCGATCACGGTGGCCGGTTTGAAGCGTCGCACGTACGTCAACGCATCGCACAGGATCAGCCGGCCCTCGGCGTCGGTGTTCAGAACCTCGATCGTCTGGCCTGACATGCTCGTGACGATGTCGCCGGGCTTCGTGGCGCGCCCGCTCGGCATGTTCTCGCAGGTCGGCACGACCACGACGAGATCGACGGGCAATTCGAGGACCGCGGCGGCTTTCAACGTGCCGAGCACGGCCGCGGCGCCGGTCATGTCGAACTTCATCTCGTCCATGCCTTGCGGCTGCTTCAATGAGATGCCGCCCGAGTCGAACGTGATGCCCTTGCCGACGAGCGCGACGGGTGCGCGAGACTTGCGCTTCGCCGAGCGGCGATAGCGCGCCACGATCAAACGCGCGGGTTCCTCGGTGCCCGCCGTCACGGACAGGAACGCGCCCATGCCGAGACGGCGCAGCTCCGGCTCGTTCAGGACCTGCACACTGATCGTTGCGTGCTCCTGTGCGAGCGCTCTGGCCACGGTCGCGAGGTGCGTCGGCGTGCACTTGTTCGCCGGCAGGTTCGCAAGGTCGCGCGAACAGGCCGTTCCGGCAGCGATGCCCGCGCCGTGGGTGAGACCACGGTCGATCTCCCGACGCTGTGCGCGCTCGCTGGCCGGGAAGCCAACGCGCCGCAGGTTCGGAGCGGGAGGCTTCTTGCCGCTCTTCAGGTCCGGAATCCGGTAGACCGCGTTGCTCGCCGCTTCGGCGACGGCACGGGCCGCGTAGTACGGCGACGTGTCGCTCAGGCTGTCGTCGGCGAGGTAACTGACCACGGTACCGGCGCCGGTCCGGATCACGGCCTTGAACGCGGTCGCGAGCGCCTTGCGATACGGCTTTGGTCCGTAACTGCCGCGAGCACCCAGGCCGACGACGAGGATGCGTTTGCAGGCGAGGCCGGCGAGATCGGTCAGCAGCAGCGTCGCGGCGGCCTTGCCCGACAAGTCGCCCTGCCGCACGAGCCGCGTCAGTCGGCCATCGAGCGCAGCGTCGAGGGCGCCGGCTGCGACGGACATCGAGCCGTCTTCGTACAGGCCGACGATCGCGCAGTCCGTACGCTGCTTCGCCGGTGTGCCGGTGCTCGCAAAGAACTCCATTCCCGTCTCCCCTTGTGCGTGCGCCTGCCGTTGACGGCCGGGCTCCCGCGTCGACGGTTTACCGGGCAACAGGTGTCGCTTACCTTACGCGCCGCGCCTTCCGGTTCGTTCGTGCTGTGCCCGTGTGGAGGCCGGCGCCACGTTCCGAAGGCGCGTAGTCTACTCGATTCCGTTTGCCGAGGGCGCCCGCCGCCAGGCGCCGCAGGTCCGCGCGACGCAAGAGGAACATCGTTGTTCGCGACGCTCGATCGCTATGTTTTCCGGGAAGTCTCGCAAGCATGGATCGCGGTCACCGGCGTGCTGCTGGCGATCCTGTTGTCCAACCAGCTCGCCCGCGTGCTGTCGCAAGCGGCGGCGAATCAGTTTCCACGCGGCACGGTGCTCGCACTCCTCGGTCTGACCTCGCTGCAGAATCTGACCGTGCTGATGCCGGTCGGTCTGTTCCTCGCGATCATGCTGGCGCTCGGACGGCTCTATCACGAGAGCGAGATGGCGGCGATCCAGTCGTGCGGCGTCGGCGTCGATCGCCTGTATCGCCCGGTCCTGGTGCTGGCAGTCGGCGTATCGCTGGTGCTCGCATGGCTCACGTTCTTTGTCGTGCCGCAGGCTGCGGCACGGGCGCAGGAGATTCGCGCCGATGCGATCCGCCATGCGGAGTTCGGCAGCCTTGCGCCGGGCCGCTTCCGCAGTTTCAGTGGCGGTGACGTCGTCTTCTACGCTGAGCGCGTCGACACGAACGGAGTGCTGTACAACGTTTTCGTGCAGCGCAACGTCGGTGAGCGGGTCGAGATCGCGACCGCCGCCCGCGCCGAGCAGCGCGGGGCAGGGGAGGCGGACCAGACGTTCATCCTCTACGAGGGTGAGCGCTATGAAGGCGTGCCGGGACAGGCGCAGTTCAGGATCGTTCAATTCAGCGAACACGGCATCCCGGTGCGTCTGCCGCAGCTATCGATATCGAGCCGCAAGCGCGATCTGGTGCCGACGGCCGCGCTGTTTGGATCGGGTAATCCCGAGGATCGAGCCGAGCTCGCCTGGCGGGTGGCCGTGCCGCTGATGCCGCTCGTGCTCGCGCTGCTCGCGGTGCCGTTGTCCCGCCTCAAGCCGCGCCAGGGCCGTTACGGCAAGATGGGCATCGCGATTCTGATCTATTTCCTGTACTCGAACCTGATGGCCGCCGCGCGGGTCTGGGTCGAGAAGGACACCGTACCGACGTGGGCGGGCGTCTGGTGGGTACACCTGCTGCTGCTTCTGCCTACGGTCTGGCTGATCGCACGGGAAACCGGCTCATTGCCGGCGCCGCGTGGCGCTGCTCATGCTCCGGCCCAGGGCCTGTGTTAACAGGCCTTTAGGAGCCGCCATGTCCGTTCTCGCCCGTCTCGTGGTCCGATCCGTGCTCGGTTACACGATACTCGTGATGCTCGTGCTGATGCTGCTGTCCGGCCTGTACCTGTTCATTACGCAGCAGGACGACATCGGGGTCGGCAACTACACGACCGTCGATGCGTTCCTGTATACGGGCCTGAATCTGCCGCAGTACGCGTTCGAGCTGCTGCCGATCGGCGCTTTGATCGGTGCGCTGCTCGGCCTCGGCAATCTCGCGCGATCGAGCGAGCTCGTGGTGATGCGTGCCTCGGGCATCTCAGCTGCGCGGATCGCGAGCTGGACTGCAATCGCCGGCGTGATCCTCGCGGCGGTGACCTGGCTCCTCGGCGAATACGTCGCGCCGCCGCTCGAGCGCTACGCGCGTGAGCATCGCGCGTTTGCGAAGTACGACGAGATCAGTCTGACCGGCGGGCGCAACGCCTGGGCGAAGGATGGTGATACGTTCATCGCCGTGCAGCAGCAGTCGGCGGAGAACCGCTTCGGCGGTGTCTACGTCGTCGAATTCGACGAACAACGTCGGTTGCGCAGTGTCGGCGCCGCGGCATCCGCGAACGTGGGCTCCGAAAACGTCTGGACGCTGGAGAACTACGTGGGTTCCCGTTTCGAGGATGACCGTGTGATTCCCGAAGTGGCCGCCCGCACCGAGTTCGTGACCGAGCTCAGCCCGGACTTCCTCGGGCTTGCAATCGTCAATGCCGACTCGCTGCCGGTGCGGGCGCTGTACGAGTACGTGCTCCACCTGCGGGCCAACGGGCTCGAAGCGGGCGCCTACGAGACCGCGTTCTGGTCGCGCATCGCTCGCACAGTGGCGCTCGTGATCGTCGTGATGCTGGCGGTGCCGTTTGCGTTCGGGCCGATGCGTTCGACCGGCACGGGTGCGCGCACGGTCGTCGGCATCCTGATCGGAGCGGGCTTTTTCCTGCTGACGCGTACGCTCGAGAGCGGTGGCGAAGTATTCGGTCTGCCGCCAATCACGGTTGCCTGGGGCCCGACCGCGCTGCTCGCGCTCGTCACCGCACTCGCGCTCGTCAGGGTGCGCTGACGCGCAGCAGGTTTTATCGAGCGCGCCCGAGCCCAGCGCCCAGCCCGGCCCAGGGCCCTTCCTGCTGTCCCCGACGCCGCGCAGAGGCGTCCCCGGCCTGGGACGCGCTCGCGGGTACCGTCCCGAATTCGGGATGACGGCGCTCTTGCAGGCGGGCGGCCGCCCAGTTGTTTAATCGCTATGACAATGAGTTAGGCTGCTTTCCTAGACTGGCATGTGCTTTGCTTGCGTTGTTGGCATGGACGTCCAACGACCCGAGATGCGCCGCCAGAAAGTTCGCCGGCGATTCGTTCTTGGGGGCCTCGCAATCGTCGCGACGACGGGGGCGGCGATTGCGCTCGCGACGCTCGAACCCGCCGCGCCGGCCGTGGAGCGGGATGCGTTGTTCATCGACGCAGTTCAACGCGGTGAGCTGATTCGCCGGGTGCGCGGGCCCGGGAGTCTGGTGCCGCGCGAGCTGCGTCTGATCGCGGCGCCCGTGGCGGGACGTGTGGACCGCGTCGTGCTGAAGCCGGGGGCGCACGTCGACGCCGAGACCGTGCTCGTCGAAATGAGCAATGCTGAAGTGGAGCAGTTGGCGACGCAGGCGGAATCGGCCCTCGAGCAGGGACGCGCCGAGCTGGCCGCACGACGCGTCGAACTCGACAGCCTCGTGCTCGATCAACGCGCGCGCCTGGCCGAAGTGCGGGCGAATCACCAGAGCGCCCATTTGCAGTCGGAGGCCGAGGCAGCGGCCTTCGAACAGCAGGCGATCTCCCGACTGCAGTACCAGCGGTCCCGGATCGTCGCGGATCAGCTTGCCGAGCGCGTTGCGATCGAAACCGAGCGGCTCGCGAACCTCCGCGATGCCGCCGCCGCTCAGCTGGCAGCCGAGCATGCGCGCATCGAGCAACTCGCGAAGGTCGTCGCGCAACGGCGGGCAGAGCTCGAATCCCTTGCGATACGTGCCGGGATGCGGGGCGTGCTCCAGGCGCTCGCGGTGGAGCAGGGTCAGCGCGTTCCGGCTGGCGCAAGCATCGCTCGCGTGGCGCAGCCGGACGACCTGATCGCCCAGCTGCGGATCGCCGAGACGCAGGCGAAGGACATCGTGATCGGTCAGCCCGTGGCGGTGGATACGCGCAATGGCATCGTGTCCGGCCGGGTTGCGCGCATCGATCCGCGCGTCGACGGCGGGGCTGTGCTCGTCGACGTCGATCTGCAGGGGGCGCTGCCAGTCGGCGCGCGCCCGGATCTCAGCGTCGAGGGCACGGTCGAAATCGAGCGCCTCGCCGGCGTGCTGTACGTCGGGAGGCCGGCCCACGGACAGCCGCAATCGCGGGTGACACTGTTCCGACTCGACGGCGACGGAGTGATCGCGCGCCGGGTCGAAGTCGAACTCGGCAAGGCTTCCGTGAATCAGATCGTGATCGAGAGCGGACTTCAGGCGGGCGATCGCGTGATCCTTTCGGACGTTGCGAGCTGGGACGGCTACGACCGGTTGCGGCTCCGTTGAGTTCACCGGCCGCATCCTTTTCCAGCTTCCTTTCGTAGTGCGAGGAGACGAATAGATGGCCACGGTGCAGCAGGAACCTCTGATCCGCATGGAGGACATCAGGAAAGTGTTCTACACGGACGAGGTCGAGACCCACGCACTGGCGGGCGTCCATTTCGAGCTCGCGCGCGGCGAGTACGTGGCGATCTCCGGGCCCTCGGGGTGCGGCAAGTCGACGCTGCTCGCGATCCTCGGTCTGCTCGATACGCCGACGGCCGGTGAGTATGTGCTGAACGGCACGCCGGTCGCCGAGCTCGATGCCCGCACCCGGGCTGCGATTCGCAATCGCGAAGTCGGCTTCATCTTCCAGGCGTTCAACCTGATCGGTGATCTCACGGTGTTCGAGAACGTCGAGTTGCCGCTGACCTACCGTGACGGGCTGTCGCGCGCGGTGCGCCGGCGAGCGGTCGAGGAAGCGCTCGAGCGCGTCGGCATGGCCCATCGACTGCGCCATTACCCCTCGCAACTTTCGGGCGGTCAGCAACAACGCGTTGCAGTCGCGCGCGCGCTGGTCGGAGAGCCCGCGATCCTGCTCGCCGATGAACCGACGGGGAATCTCGATTCGAGAAACGGCGAAGCCGTGATGGGAATGCTCGCGAAGCTGCACGAACAGGGCGCGACGCTCTGCATGGTCACGCACGATCCACGCTACGCCGATTATGCCGAACGGCGCATCCACCTGTTCGACGGCCGTATCGTCGATGAAGCGATGCTCGCCGAGCTCGTTGCCGAGCCGCAGGTCGCGATTCGCTGATGCAGGCGCACCGCCTGACCACCTCACCCCATCATCCCCGGACCTCGCAGCCATGACTCTGATCGCGTCCGATTTCAGATATGCATTGCGCGCGCTCTGTGCCCGTCCTGGCCTTGCCCTGCTCGCGATCCTGACGCTCGCGCTCGGCATCGGCGCGAACGTGGCGATCTTCAGCTACGTGCACGGTCTGCTGATCGCACCGCCGCCGTATCCGGAGGCCGACCGGATCATCTACGTCTGGAACAGTTATCCGGGCGAGAATCTGCCCAAAGCCTCGACATCGATCCCGGACTATTACGATCGTCTCGAGGCGATGACGACGTTCGAGACGCAGGCGCTCTATACGTACGCGAACCTGAATCTGGCCATGGACGGAGCCCCGCAGCGCCTGACGATTGCGCGCGCGACGGCTTCGCTGTTCGAGCTCGCCGGCGTCGCGCCGGCGCTCGGTCGGATCTTCAGCGCGGACGAAGACGTGCCGGGGCAGGACGCAGTGATCGTGTTGAGTGACGGGCTGTGGCGCCGTGCTTTCGGAGCGGATCCGGGCGTCGTCGGGCGTGACGTGCGCCTGAACAATCGCAGCTACCGGGTGATCGGCGTCATGCCAGCGCAGTTCGAGCTGCCGAGTGCACGCACTGAAGCCTGGGTGCCGTTTGCGATCACGCCGGCCCAGCGCGTGGATGACGAACGGGGTCATGAGTTTTCGACGATGCTCGCACGGCTCGCGCCGAACGCGACCGTCGCTCAGGCGAACGCCGAGCTCGCCGCCATCATCGAACGGCTGAAGGAACGCTTGCCGCAATACCGTAGCCAGATCGAGGTGGTCGGCTTCGGCGCGTTCGTCGTACCGTTCCGGGAGGAATGGTTCGGCGAGATCGAGCCGACGCTTGCGCTGTTGCAAGGCGTCGTGGCCCTCGTGCTGCTGATTGCCTGCATCAACGTCGCGGGACTGTTGTCGACGCAGCTCGAGTCGCGCCGCCGCGAGCTCGCGCTGCGGGCGGCGCTCGGCGCCGGGCGCGGGCGTCTCGTCCGCCAGGTCCTGTTGGAAAGCCTGTTGCTTGCACTTGCAGGGGCTGCGGTCGGAATCCTCGTCGCGCTGGCGGGCATCGAGGTGCTCGACTCGATCGGGTTAGTCACGAATCACGCCGGTGTGCAGATCGAGATCAATGCCGTCGTGCTCGCGTTCGCAGTGCTCGCGGCGATCGCGAGCGGACTGCTCGCCGGCCTCTTGCCAGCGATCAGCGTCTGGCGCACGGATCTGATGGGCCTGATCCGCGAGGGAGGCAAGACGACCGGCGGACCGCGGTCGGCGCGCTCGCGTGCCGTCCTGGTCGTCGGCGAAGTCGCACTCGCGCTGACCGTGCTGGCCGGGGCCGGGCTGATGCTGCGCAGCTTTGCAGCGCTGCAGGCGGTCGATCCGGGTTTCGAGCCACAGGGCGTCCTGAGCGCCAGCGTCTCACTGCCGCAGGATCCTTACGCGGACGCGGCTCGCCTGCTTGCATTCGCCGATGCAGCTTTGACTCGCGTACGCCATCTGCCCGGCGTCGAAGCGGCTGGCCTGATCACGGGGCTGCCGTTTGGCACGATGAGCTCCCAGGGCTCCTACGTCATCGAAGGTCGCGATGCAGCGGTCGGCACCGAAGGGCGGCATGCGGAGCTGCGCGTGATCGATCCGGGCTACTTCAGGACGCTCGGAATTCCGGTGCTGCGCGGTCGTCCGTTCGCCGCCACCGACGGTCCGCAGGCCGGGCGGGTCGCCATTATCGATACGTTGCTCGCGCACAAGTACTGGCCGGACGGCGACCCGATCGGCCAGCGCATCTCGACGGGTCTCACCGGCGGTGCCGACGGCGAGCGTGTCTGGTGGACGATCGTCGGCATCGTCGGCGAAGTGAAGGCCGAGGACCTCGCAGCGCCGGTCACGAAAGAGACATTGTATTTCCCGTTCACGCAGATCGCTCAACGCGACTTCAGCGTCGTGGCGCGTACGAACGGCGATCCCGCTGCGCTCGCTTCCGGACTGCGACAGGCCGTGCTCGAGACCGATCCTGCACAACCGGTCTATGACGTCAGGACGCTCGAGCAACTCGTCGAAGCGTCGCTGCAGGGACGCCGGGCGCCGCTCGTGCTGTTGCTGCTGTTCGGCGCCCTTGCGGCCGGACTCGCGGCGATCGGGCTGTATGGCGTGCTCGCATTCGGTGTGGCTCAGCGGTCGCGCGAGCTCGGCACACGCTACGCACTCGGGGCCTCGCCTCAGCGTATCCGCACGATGATCGTCCGCCAGGGCATCGGCATCACGCTGCTCGGCGTGCTCATCGGTGTCGTGATTGCGCTCGCCGTCGGGCAGATGTTGTCGGCCCTTTTGTTTGGCGTGCGCCCGGCGGACCCCGTGACGTTGTTGGCCGTGGCGGCCCTGCTGATCGTCACGGCCTTGATCGCATCGATTGTGCCGGCCCACCGTGCCACGCGCGTCGATCCCGCCGTCACGTTGCGCGAGGAGTGAATCGTGAGTGGAGGGATCAGAGCGCTCGACCAGGCATGGCGTGGCACTGTGCGTCAGCCTTTGTTGTCACTGCTGACGCTGACGACGCTGACGCTCGGGATCGCGGCGGCGACGGCCGCGTTCAGCGTCATCGACGCATTCACGCTCGCAGCGCTGCCGCTCCCCGAAGAGGAGCGACTGGTACGCGTGCGCGAGGCCGACGGGCCCGCAGGCGAGGTCCGTGGCTTCAACAATCTGTCGGCGGCGACGCTGCGGCTGTGGCAGGAGCATGCCAACGTCTTCGAGGATCTCGCCGCTGCGACCGGCGGCACGATGAACCTCGCCGGTGCCGGCGAACCCCAGCTCGTGAACGCCTCGCTCGTGACTCACGCATTCTTCGACGTGCTCGGCGCGCAGCCCGCGTTGGGCCGCGAATTTCTGCCCGGCGAAGATGAGCCGGGCGGGCCGGGTCTCGTCCTGCTGAGTCATGCGCTCTGGGTGGAGCGCTTCGGTGCCGGGCGCAACGTCATTGGCAAGACGCTGACACTCGATGGCGAGCCGCACGAAATCATCGGCGTGATGCCGCAGGGTCTGCATCATCCGTACGAAGCCGATCTGTGGGTGCCCTACGTGGCTGGCGAGGCCGCTTACGAGAGTGGCTCGAATTTCCTCTACGCGCTCGGTCGGCTGCGACCCGATCTGACGATCGACGCAGCGCGCGACGAACTCGGACGCACCGCCGGACGTCTCGCGCGCCTGTATCCCGATCTTACCCGCGCGCAGGATGCGCAGATGATCTCGCTGCGCGAGGAACTGCTCGGCGGTCTGCGCCCGGTGCTCTGGGTGCTGGGTGCGGGCGCCGTGATCGTGCTGATCGTGGCGGGACTCAACACGATCAGCCTCGTGCTCGCACGCTCGCTGCGCGAGGCGCGCTCGGCGGCTGTTCGGCATGCGCTCGGCGCCCGCTTTCGGGATTTCGTCGTCGCCGCGCTCGCGCGTCACTCGCTGCTGCTGATCGCGGGTACCGCGCTCGCGCTGCTGGTGGTGCCCCTGGTCGTCGAGCCTCTGGTGGCGATGACGGGACTCGCGAGCATCGAGGAGCTCGACCTGCGCCCGGGTCTGCGGGCCACTACCGTCCTGGTGGCGTTCGCGAGCGCGAGTCTGCTGCTGCTCGTGCTGGCGCTCATCGAGGCGCGAGCGGCCGCGAGTGATGCGACGCGACGCGAGCTCACGGCGCAGCCGCGCGACGTCGCGTTGCCACGCCGGCTGAGCCGCTCTCTGAAAGGTCTGTTAGCCCTGCAGCTAGCCTCGTCGGCGGTCGTACTGAGCGCTGCCTGGCTGGTCGGTGAGGCCTATCAGCAACTGCTCGACATGGAGCGCGGCTTCGAACCACGCGACGTCCTGATGTTCGATCTGACGCTGCCGGAAGCGCGCTATCCGGACAACGCGAGTCGCCGACGCTTCCTCGAACAGGTGGTCGAGCGGGTCCGCGAGCTGCCAGGCATCGTAGCGGCCGGCACCTCGACCGTGACTCCGGACAGTAGCGGCACGTGGGGGGCGGTGTTTACCGTTGACGGCGTGACGGCGCCGGAGCCGCCTGGGTTCTTCGTCACGAGCCACCGGATCGTGAGTGGCGACTATTTCACGGCGCTCGGCATTCCGCTGCTCGAAGGCCGTCTGCTGCGACCCGACGATGGCCGCGACGAGCGGCATGCGGTCGTCGTGAGTCGCTCGTTCGCCGAGGAGTTCTGGCCGCAAGGCGGGGCGATCGGACGACAGGTCAAGCGCGGCCTGCCGAGCACCGATCGACCGTGGCTCACCGTCGTCGGCGTCGTCGGCGACGTGGTCGATGCCGAGCTCGCGGAGGAATGGGATCCGCGGCTCGCGTGGTACCTGCCGCCCGGTGAAGCGCTCGAGTCCGCGGGGGCACGGGAGTTTACCGGCAGCACGATCGTCATGCGCACGAGCGCGGCGCTGGCGGGCCAGGTGGATGCTCTCAGGCAGGCCATCTGGTCGGTCGATCCCGCCCTCGCGATCGCGGGGCATGCCCGCTTCGCTGACCGCTTGCGGGATGCCTACGGACGCGAGCGGTTCTCGAGCTGGTTCTACAGCGCCTTCGCTGCAACGGCGCTCGCAATCACGCTCGCCGGAGTCACGGGCGTCGTGTCATTTCTGGTCGGCACGCGCGTGCGGGAGTTCGGCATCCGGCTGGCGCTCGGCGCTGCGCCGCAGCAGCTGCTGCGTGAGAGCGTGCTGTCGCTCGCAACCCTGGCGCTCACGGCGGTCCTCGCGAGCCTGCCGCTCACCTGGATGCTGCTGACGGCGCTGCGCGCGTACTTCGTCGGAGTCGAGCAGGTCGATCTCGGGGCGCTCGCCTGGCCGGCTGCGCTGCTGGTACTCGCGGCTCTGCTCGCAGCCTTGCCGGCGCTGCGGCGCGTGTTGCGGCTCGACCCGGCCAGTGCATTACGGGCCGATTGATGTCGCTGATCCTCGAGTGTCGCAGCCTGTCGAAGTGTCATGACACCCGGGCGGGCCGGAGCTGGGCGCTGCGCAATATCTCGTTCGAGGTCACGGAGGGTGAATTCGTCAGCGTCGTCGGCCCATCGGGCTCGGGCAAATCCACGTTGCTCGGCATTCTCGGTCTGCTCGACACGCAGTTCGACGGCCTATTGCGCTTTCTCGGCCGGGACGTGTCCGCCCTGAGCTCGCGTGCCCGTCAGGATCTCGCGCGTGCCCACATCGGCTTCATCTTTCAGCACTACCATCTGCTCGGCGAGCTGACGGTCGAGGAGAATCTCGACGTTCCGCTGTCCTACCGCCGTCTCGCGCGGGCGGAACGCCGCCAACGCATCGACGCGACGCTCGAGCGGTTCGGTCTCAGCGACAAGCGCGATCGCTTTCCCGCGCAGTTGTCCGGCGGCCAGCAGCAGCTCGTGGCGGTTGCGAGAGCGCTGATTGCGCATCCGTTGCTCATTCTCGCCGACGAGCCGACCGGCGCGTTGCACTCGAGCCATGGGCACATGATCATGCGGCTGGTCGCGGAGCTGAACGCGGAGGGCACGACGGTCGTGCAGGTGACACATTCGATGGAACACGCACGCTACGGTCGGCGCACTCTGGAGCTCTTCGACGGCTGGATCTCCCCGGCTGAGACCGCGCCTGATGCCGCCCGCACACCCGAGGCTGCACCGTGACGGCGGGGATGCCTCGCGCACAGAGGACTGACCCGATCGTAGCGGCCGACGGCGACGGGACCCGCACGACCCGCGCGGCAATCCGTGGGGGGGTGCTGATCGCAGACGATCAGCAGGACGTGTTGACCGCGCTCAAGCTGCTGCTACGCAAGGGTGGCTTCGAGGTGCAGACGGCAGGCTCGCCGGCCGAGGCGCTCGCTGCGATCTGCGAGCGCCGGTTCGATGCCGCCCTGATCGACCTGAATTACGCGCGCGACACGACGTCCGGCCGGGAGGGTCTCGACCTGCTCGGACGCGTCAAGGCCCTCGATGCCACTTTGCCGGTCGTCGTAATGACCGCGTGGGGCTCGATCGACCTCGCCGTTGAAGCAATGCGACTCGGCGCCCGCGATTTCATCGAAAAGCCCTGGGACAACCAGCGACTGCTGACGATCGTGCGCAATCAGGTGGAGCTGGCACTGGCTGTGCGCAAGGGGCGTCGGCTGGCCGCGGAAAATGCGCTGTTGCGCGACAGCGAGCCGACGGCGGTGATCGCGGAGTCACCGGCGATGCGCAAAGTGCTCGAGCTCGTCGAACGGGTGGCGCCGTCCGATGCCGCAGTCCTGCTGACCGGCGAGAACGGTACCGGTAAGGGCCTGATCGCGCGTCTGCTGCACCGGTTGTCGCGACGTGCACAGGCCCCGCTGATCGTCGTGAACATGGGCAGTGTGCCGGAGAGCGTATTCGAGAGCGAGATGTTCGGGCATGTGCGCGGCGCCTTCACGGATGCCCGCAGCGACCGCGTCGGCCGCTTCGAACTCGCCGATGGCGGCACGCTGATGCTCGATGAGATTGCGAATCTGCCTCTCTCGCAGCAGCCGCGCTTGCTGCGTGTCGTCGAGAACGGGGAGTTCGAGCGAGTCGGCTCGTCACGCTCCGAGAAGGTCGACGTGCGGCTCGTGGCAGCCACGAATGCAGACCTGCCGCGCCTGGTGGAACAGGGCGCCTTTCGGCAGGATCTGCTGTTCCGGCTCAACACGATCGAAATCGAGCTGCCGCCGCTGCGCGCGCGGGCCGAGGACGTGCAGCCGCTCGCCCGTCACTTCCTGCTCGCCTGTGCCCATAAGCATTCGAAAAGCATCGAAGGTCTCGACGCCACCGCCACGGAAGCGCTGCGCAGCTACGCCTGGCCGGGCAACGTGCGCGAGCTTGGCAACGTGATCGAGCGCGCCGTGCTGATGTCGACCGGGAGCTTGATCACGGCGGCGGACCTGCGCATCGGCGACACCGTGGCCGGATTCGGCACCGGGCTCGAGCAGATGACCCTCGAAGAAGCCGAACGGGTGCTGATTCGCGCAGCGCTGCGGCGCGCTGATCATCACGTGCCTGCAGCTGCGCGGGCACTGGGTCTATCCCGCAGCGCGATGTACCGGCGCATGGAGAAACTCGGGATCGGCACCGACGGGAGCTGACCCCGAAGACCGGTGCCCGCTCCGAGGCTGTACAAGCCGCCGCGAGCATCGCACGCTTGGCCACCACGAAGCCCGGACCGGTGCGCTTGCGTGCCTCACCTCTGATGTCAGCGATCGATCGAACCGTCTCGCGCAGCAGCGCGCCGCCGTTGCGCACGCGTGACGTTGCACCCGCTGCCAGGGTCAGGTTCCAGACTCGACTCCTGTGGGCGACGCTCGGGGGTGGGCTGCCCGCGGTCCTGTTCGCGCTCGTGCTGTTGGCGCAGACGCAATGGCCGAGGAGCCTGCGCGTCGCCGCGATGGCTTTGATCGTCGCGAGCTGGCTCGCGGGGGCATTTCTCGCGCGCCGCCGTGTCGTGTTCCCGTTGCAGACGCTTGCGAATCTGCTCGAAGCGCTCCGTGAGGGCGACTACACGTTGCGCGGTCGGCATGCGAGCCGCGGAGATGCGCTCGGCGAAGTCGTGCACGAGGTGAATGCACTCGGGGCGACGCTGCGATCACAGCGTCTGACCGCGCTCGAAGCGCACGCCCTGCTGGAAAAGGTGATCGGTGCGCTCGACGTGGCCGTGCTCGCGTTCGACCGTCAAGATCGCGTACGTCTCGCGAATCGCGCCGCGGCGCAGCTGCTGGCGCGGCCCGCGGAGCGACTGCCGGGGATCGCGGCTCCCGAGCTCGGGCTCGCAGCTTTTCTAGAACACGAAGGCACGCGTACCGTCAGTCACACGTTCCCGGCCCGCAGTGGTCGCTGGGAGATCGCCACGCGGCGCTTTCGCGAGTCGGGGCTCTCGCATCGACTGCTGGTCGTCACGGACTTGAGCCGGGCGTTGCGCGAGGAGGAACGTCGTGCCTGGCAACGCCTGATTCGCGTCGTTGGACACGAGATCAACAATTCGCTGACGCCGATCAAGTCACTGGCGGGCACGTTGGGCGAGGTCATTGCGAGCGACTCGGACGCGGCGGATCCGCACGCGCGCCGCGAAGTGAGTGCGGGACTCCAGGTGATCGCGGACCGCGCTGACGCGCTCGGCCGCTTCGTCGCAACCTACAGCCAGCTCGCGCGGATGCCGACGCCTGCGCGCCGACCGATCGACCTCGCCAGACTGCTCGCGAGGATCGCGACCCTGGAGTTCGCTCGTCCGGTCAGTGTCAGCGCGAGTGAGCCCCTGCGGATCGAAGCGGACCCGACTCAGCTCGAGCAGCTGTTGATCAATCTCGTCAAGAATGCGGCCGAAGCGGCCGAGGCCACGGCAGGCGCGGTGCACATTGCGGCGCGCAGCACAGCGGAGGGCGTGATCATCGACGTGATCGATGACGGTGAAGGCGTCGCAAATCCGGACAATCTGTTCGTGCCTTTTTTCACGACGAAGCCCGGCGGCACCGGCATCGGCCTCGTGCTGTCGCGTCAGATTGCCGAAGCACACGACGGCACGGTCGAACTCGCGAATCGCAAGGACGCACGGGGTTGCATCGCGACCGTGACGCTGCCGCGCGGCGTCTCGTCCCACGCGTGAGTTGCGCTCGCGGAGTGTTTGCCGGCCACCGGGTTGGTTTGCATGCGATCATCGGCCGCCGCACCTGGCGGCGCGACGGTCGCGATGTCGATGCGGTTGCAGAATGCAGGCCTGCCGCGCCGGCTCGCAGCGATGTTTTACGACGCGCTGCTCGTGCTGGCTGTGTGGATGGTCGTGACGGCACTGCTGCTGCCATTGACCGGCGGCGAGGCGATCACGTCGCAGTCCGTCGGTGTCCTCGAAGCCGGCTACCGGCTGCTGCTGCTGGCCGCTGTCGTGCTGTACTTCGCCTGGAGCTGGACGCGCAGTGGTCAGACCGTCGGCATGCTTGCATGGCGCCTCAAGCTCGTGCGCGAAGACGAGCGCCTGCCCCGCTGGGGTGATGCGCTGCGGCGTCTGGCGGCGGCGCTGCTGTCCGCCGCGCCATGCGGTCTCGGCTACCTGTGGATCGTTTGCGACGACAATCGGCTCGCGTGGCACGATCGCCTGAGCCGGACGCGCATCGTGCTGATGCCGAGGCGCTGAGGTGCCGAGCCTGCGGCGCTTCACTCGTCGCGCGGGGCGAGCAGCTCTTCGAGCGGGCGAAACACGGCGTCGTATTTGTAATCGGGGATCGCGTACGCCCAGCCGGCAACGCGGTCATTGATCCGTTCGACTTCGCTTGCGACTCCCGTGTCGGCCGACGGCTCGCTCGCATCGGTGCTCGCGTCTTCAGGACCGGAGCCCGTGGCGTCTGCGGCGCGATCCGCCTCGCCCTCACCACCCTCTGCGGATTCGCTCGCCTCAGCAGCGGCCGCCGGCGCCGCGAAGCGTGCGGCGAGCTCGGCATCGACCCGCGCGTTCGCCACGAGATACTGCTCATCTTCGATCGTGTAGCCCTGCAACTCGAGCACGAGTCCATCGAAAGTCCGCAACGTTGCCGCCGCCGTCGGTTCGGCCGCTTCGGAAGGCCTGGATGGTCGCACGTCGTCAGCCTGCAGCCGCACCAGCGCGCTCGCGAGACCGTTTGCGGCGCCCGGGGAAGTGAGCTCTCTTCCTTGAGGTACGCCGGTCACTGCGAAATCCGTGTCGGCGCGGCTCGACTTGGCCGCTTCATAGCGTTGCTCCGCGACCTCCACGGTCGCCGATTGGATGCGATCTGCGCCAATGTCGAGGACATCCCGGTCGATCCACTGGCCCGGTTCGCGAGGCACGTCGAACGTGCGATTCACGAGCCAGCTCTGCGCTTCGCCGCTGCGACGCACATAGGAGCCGCTACGCCCCGTGGCCCGATTGCCGACGATCAGATCGACGGGCGGGTCCATGCCGGCGAGCACTACACGGATGCCGCCCGCGTCGGCGTCGCTCGAGTCAGCTCCGTTCGAATCGGCCTCGTCCGAGTCGGCTTCGTCCGGGTCGGCGACGCCGAGCGCGGCATAGTTCCCGGCCTGCGCCGTCTTCTCCTCGACCAGCTCGGCCTCCGCCAGATTGCGCAACAACGTGCGCAGTCTGGCCATGTCAACCTGATAGCCGCTGCGCTCGACGACCTGCCAGCCCTGCTCGGCGCGCTGCAGCGTCACGTCGACCCCCGCGCCCGATCCGTCGATCTGCACCTGCTCGAGGCTCTCGAGACGCTGCGTCAGGTCTGGATAAAGCTCGCCCCTCACGGCTTGCCGTTGCGCCGAGCGATCCTGCGCGAGCCACAGCGCCATCCCGATCGCGACCAGCGCGACGAGCCCGAGCAGCGTCAGTCCACGCGGCGTCATCACTGCTCTCCCTGGTGCAGCGCGGCCCGCGCCGCGTCACGTCCGCTCGTCAGCCGACGTCGTCGCGCTGCGGCGATCGCCACCGCGATCAACGCGATCAGCGCGGGCACGAGTCCGATGTTCACGGCCTTCAGAACGGTTCCGAGTCGCTCGATCTCGACATCGAGGCTGCGGCGCACGTCGCGCAGCTCACGTCGGATTCGCACACGCTCCTGCTGGAAGCGCTGCAGCTCCGCTTCCTGCTCGGGCGTAAAGAGAAGACCGGACTCGTCGCCGCGGCTCTGCTCGAGTTCGGTCAGCTTCCTCTCCGTCTCACGCAACTGCGCGTCGAGCTCCTGCTCCTTTACACGCAGGCGTTCGTCGGCGTCACGCCGCAGCCCCTCGACTCGGTCGAACGGCCGGAAATAACTCTGTCGCCCGCGCACGCTGATCAGCTCGCTGCTGCCGGCAAGGTTGTCGAGGGCGTTGGCGAGAAAATCGCCATTGTTGGCCCATGCCACTGCGAATCGCTGCCCGAACACGTTTTGCGTGCGTACCCAAAGCGGGTCCGCGAGGAGGTCCGTATCCGCGACCAGAATCAGATTCGCATCTGCGGTCGACTCGGCGAGGTGCTCGAGCGGCGCTGCCTCATCCGCATCGGCGGCGGATTCCTCATCTTCTGGAGCATCGACTTCGGGAGGTGGCGGCCCTTCAGGAAAGGCGCTGCGCAGCCGTCCGCTCACGCGTGCAGCAATCGCATACTCCTCACCGGCCGGCGCGAAATCATCGAGCAGGGATTGCGGATCGGCGAGGAATGCAAAGCGCTCGCCGGGCAACATCGCGGCTTCGGTGCTCGAGAGCAGCAGCGCATCGAAGACAGGCGATGACGCGGGGCTGCCGGGATCTGCCGCGTCCTGCTGAGTCTCATCGAGGGGTGCGAGCGACCCACTCGTCATCACGTTGATGCTGTCGAGTCCGGCAGTGACGACATCGCCCGGGTCGAAGTCCTCCCGGTCGAGGCCGAGGACCGCGAGATGTCGGGAAGGGGCCTGACCGGCCCGCATCGTGACTGCGAGTGCGTTGCCCCAGTCGCCGAGCACCTGGCCAGCGTCGTAGGCGACCCT
>Ga0268386_10000585_pt1 | contig 23352 bp, 14 predicted proteins | sample RVTome_15_FD_200260 | JGI IMG/M metagenome (GOLD analysis project Ga0268386, IMG submission 200260) | Soil microbial communities from uranium-contaminated site in the Upper Colorado River Basin, Wyoming, United States - RVT150D86... ...
ACCCGCCAGGGCGTGAAACCATCGCACCCAGGACCAACCAGGCTCAAGACCTCTGCATGAGTTTTCCGCGTGGAGCGAAAACGGGAAACGAATGCCTTTGCTCAAAACGCCCGGATCGAGCCCTCAATCCCTCAACACAATTAGTGGCGCACCGCGGGGCAGTCGGCAACTCTCCATGCGGCAATCGCGAAGACCGACTCGAGCATTTCACCCCCAATGTCCTCCGTGGTGGTGATCACGGCCGCAAAATTGTCTGACCCGGCGGTGAGCTCGGCGCGAGTAGAAACTTGTTCCCCGCCCCCTGCGCAGGCGATGTCGAACGTGGTCATGGGCGCCGATGGCTTCAAGTTGGTCACAGAGCAGCCTTCACCCAGGTTTGTAGCCAACCACGCTTCCAGCTGTTCGAGGTCAGTCTTCGTGAAACATTGCTGGTCTGTTTCGGGCGGCTGCCGCTCGCCCGCGATCGTCACGGTGAGGACCGTTTCGTACATTCCCGCCCCCAGCGAGGAAGTTGCTTCGCCAACGGCTGGACCCGTGGCGATCAATGCGGCAGCCACAACGGATGCCGTCCCGTGTTTGACTCGTCGCACGGCCATCTGCGGTACTCCTTCGTCCATCAGGGACTCGTCACCTGCCAGGCGAAGTCAAGCACATCTGGGTCGATTTGAGCAATTGCCCATCGAGCGCGTAGCGACAGTCCGAGTGCGATCGTTGAGCACCGCGAGCAACCCGCAACTGACCGACTTGGACGGGCTCTCTGGGATTGAGGGCGATGCGAACCAACGTCTCGCACATCTTCGCCATTGGCGACATCGGCCTCACCATCCACCCGCACCCGACGCTTTCCGAATCCATCGCCTTCGCCGCCGAGGTCTTCGAAGGCACCGTCACCGACCTCTACATCCCGAAGCGTTAGCCTCGGGGTGATGTCCCCATGACCTCGGTTTGGTGCGGCTGGACGGCCAATGTTGGTCGGTGGCTCAGTGAATGACGACCAGGGTGACGAGCGTGATGACGACGGCGCCCATGAGGTTGAGGGCGAGGCCGTTGCGGGCCATGTCGTGGATGGCGAATTTGCCACTGCCGTACATGATGGCGTTGGGCGCCGTGGCAACCGGCAGCATGAAGGCGCAACTGGCGCTCATCGCCGCGGGCACCATCAGCAGCATCGGGTCGATGCCGGTTGCCTGGGCGGTGGCGGCCAGCAGCGGCATCAAAAGGCTCGAGGTGGCGGTGTTGCTGGTGACCTCGGTCAGGAGGGTCACCACCAGGCACACGCACAGCACCAGCAGCCAAACGGGGAGATCGGCGAGCGCGGACAGATTGCCGGCGATGATGTCGGCCAGCCCGGTCTCGACGAAAGCGCTGGCGATCGCGATTCCACCGCCGAACAGGATCAGCACGCCCCAGGGAATCTTCACCGCCGATTCCCAGTGCAGCAGTCGGCCGCCCTGGCCGTCCGGGATCATCGCCATTGCCACCACCGCCAGCAGGGCCACCGAGGCGTCGTTGGCCTGCGGCAGCCCGAACAGCGCGCTCCAGCCCCCGAACGGTTCCTGCCGCGTCATCCAGGCCAGCGCGGTCAGCGAGAACATCAACAAGACGCGCCTCTCGTAGCTGCCCCATCCGCCCAATGCCGGAAGCTCGACGGGCCGCTCGAGCCGCACTCCGCGCGTCAGCCAGAGGCCGGCGAGGGGGACGAAGATGATGACCACTGGCATCCCCCAGGTCATCCATTCGGGGAAGCTGGGCGTTTCCCCGAACTCGTTGCCGTAGACCTGCATGAAGACCAGGTTGGGTGGGGTGCCAATCGGCGTTCCGATGCCGCCGATGCTGGCGGCATAGGCGATGCCCAGCAACAGCGGGATTGCGAGTTTTTGCTCGCTGCGGTCAAGCACCGCCAGCGCCACCGGCAGCAGCATCAGCGTGGTGGCGGTGTTGGATATCCACATACTCAATAGCGCCGCTGCCGCCATAAAGCCGAGCACCAGCCCGCGCGCACTGGCGCCGCCGAACAGGTGAACCATGTACAGCGCGATGCGCCGATGCGCGCCGGAGTCGGCCATCGCCGTCGACAGGATGAATCCACCGAGCAGGAGCAGGATCAGCGGGCTGCCGTAGGCCTGACCGACCTGGGCCGGCGTCAGGATCCCCAGCAGCGGGAATATGGCGAGGGGGAGCAGCGAGGTGAAGGGGATCGGTATGGGTTCGAAAATCCACCAGATGGCACACCACAGGGTAACGGCCGCGGTGATCGCCGGAGCAGGAGCCCAGGAGGTGGCGGTCAGCGCCAGGAAAAGCGCGAGCGCCGAAACGGGGCCGACCACCATCAGCCAGGTGCGTGCTTTCGGGTTTTCGATTTTCTTGTCTCCCGTTGCTGCAAAAGACTGCTGCGGTGGGCCTGCCGGTGCGATTTTACGTACGGTGTCGTATGATAACTGTAATAGAAATTGCATTTACCACCAGGGACACAAGATGATTAAGCGAACGGTCCTTCTGCTCCTTCTCGCTCTCCTCACATTCGATGCATTCGCAGTTCCGACGGTTCCAGCCCGCAACAAGGACGGCAGCATCGTCACCGGCGTTCTGACTGCTGCATACGATCCACTCAACGGGGTTTTCCCATTTCCGTTCAACCTCATCTTCCAGGGCACGACCGACGGCACGCTGAATCCCCCGGTGGCCGACCCGACAGATTTCGGTGATCCCCTGGTGGCGCTCTCCGCCCTGGATGGGTTCAGCACCACCGAGCGTTGGGTTACTACCTTCCGCGATTTCCCGGGCGCACGAGGAGCGATCGACCCCGCCTCCGTGGTGCCAGGGCAGTCGGTGCGTGTATTCCAGGTGACCACTAACCAGATCGTCGTGCCGACCGGCATCATCCGGGAACTGACGCCGGGCGTCGATTACACGGCGGCCGCCATCACCCCGTTTACGGTGGCAATCATTCCGCTCAGGCCGCTGTCGGAATTGAGCAGCTTCCTGGCCGTGCTCACCAACGACATCAACGACGTCAACGGCAATGACGCGACGCCTGACCAGACCTATTTCCTGACCCAGCGCCGCACGCCGTGGGTGGACGCCAACGGCAACAGCACCTATGCGCTAATCGACAATGCCACCGCACGGGCGCTGGAGCCGCAGCGGCAGATTACCAATGCGATGGAAGCCGTCGCCGCCGCCGGCGGGGTGAGCCCGGGCGACATCATCCTCAGCTGGACGGTCCAGACCCAGTCGATCACGCCCGTCACCAAGCTGCTGAGGAGCATCGCCCAGCCGGCCGACACCACCGTGGGGGCGACCGGGTTTACGACCGGCGATCTCGGCCTGTTCGGGCTGGCCGACGTGTACGCCGGCGTCATCACGCTGCCGTACTACCTTGGCGTGCCGAGCGCGGGAAACCCGATTGCCCCGCTCACTGACTTCTGGACCGCCGAGCCCGGCGCCTACATTCCGCCCTTCGACCAGCTCGGATTCTCCCCGGATTCCACCAACGTCACGGTGTTCAACCCCTTCCCGGTGTTGACCGACATGCAGACGGTGCCGATGTTGATGACCGTGCCCAATGCCAATACCGGTATAAGCAAGCCGGGGGCTGGCTGGCCGACTATCATCTTCGGCCATGGCCTGCAGGGTAACCGCTCGCAGGTGCTGGCGATCGCCGACACGCTGGCGTCGCTCGGATTCGCGGCGATCGCGATCGACGCGCCGCTGCACGGCATCACGCCCCAGAACGCTTCGCTCGCACCGCTGTACGTCGAGAACACACCGTTCGCGCCGATCGCCAATGAGCGCACCTTCGACGTCGATTACGTCAACAACCAGACGGGCGCCCCCGGGCCCGACGGCATGGTCGATCCATCGGGCACGCACATCATCAACCTCGCCAGCTTGCTGACCTCGCGCGACAACGCACGGCAGATGAACGTTGACCTCTCCGTGCTGGCGGTGACCGTGCCGACCATCGACATCGATGGTGACGGCCTGCCTGATCTCGACGGTTCCAGCGTTCAGTATCTGGGTCTGTCCATGGGCGCCATCCTGGGTACGCCCTTCGTTGCCGTCGAACCGACCTTGTCGAGCGCCGTTTTGTCGGTGGGCATGGGCGGCATCGCCCGGGGGCTGAATGCATCGCAAGCCATCGGCCCCAGCATCCGCGCGGGTCTGGCGGCGGCCGGCATTGTCGAGGGCACGGCTGACTTCGAGCTGTTCTTCACCTTGGTTCAAACCGTCATCGACTCGGCGGACCCCATCAACTGGGGCGCCGAGGCGGCTCTGAACCACCCCATCCTGTTCCACGAGGTCATCGGCGACACGGTGGTGCCGAATGCCGTGCCGACCGCACCGCTGTCCGGTACCGAGCCACTGATGCGGGTCATGGGATTGACGAGTTACAGCACGACGCAATCGGATCCCGCGGGCCTGCGCCTCGCCGGCCGCTTCGTGCCGCCTGCCTCGCATGGTTCGCTCTTGAGCCCAGCCAGCTCGCCCGCGGCAACGGTCGAGATGCAGGGCCAGGCGGGGTCGTTTTTCGCCACCCGCGGCGCAATCGTGGTGGTGATCAACGAGGACACCATGGTGCCGGTGCCGCAGATCCAGTTTGATGGGGTGCCGCTGGTGGTTCGTCCGGAAGCTGGCTTTGGCGGCCTTGACAGCGTCTCCCTCAGCAGTCCTCGCACCAGACCCGGGAGGCAACAATGAGCGCGCGCCGGTACAGCTTCGTCGCCTCCCCGTCCCGCGAAGATACCAACATGAGAAGAATCGCAGACCCGCGGCGTCGCGCCCGCGGTTTGATGGCCGCCGTCGCCCTGATGCTGCTGCTTCAGGGCGCAGGCCCGGCGTTCGCCATCGAGTTTTCCAGCGGCGAGCTGAGCGGGAATTTCGACACCACCATCAGCTACGGCGCGACCTGGCGCATCGATGATCCGGACCCGGACAACCTCGGCAAGGCCTTTCACAACCCGACCACCTTCCTGCTGGACAACGCCGCCCAGAGGGCTCAACTGGGGCGATGGTCGGTGAACAACGACGACGGAAATCAGAAGTGGGACGGCGGCGATCTCGTCTCCAACGCCATCAAGCTCACGTCCGAGCTGGACCTGCGTTACCGCAACTTCGGCGGCTTCATGCGCTTCAGCGCGTTCTACGACTTCGAGTACAGCGACCGCGACGACCTCTCCAAGGCCGCCGAGGACCGCGTCAGCGACGACATTCGCCTGCTGGACGCGTACCTCTGGGGAGATCATGAAGTCGGCAGCAGCTATCTCACCTGGCGGCTGGGTAAGCAGGTGGTCAGTTGGGGCGAGTCGACCTTCATCCAGGGCGGCATCAACGTGATCAACCCGGTGGACGTTTCCAAGCTGCGGCTGGCTGGCTCCGAGCTCAAGGAGGCGTTCGAAGGCATCAATATGATCTGGGGCTCGATCGACCTGGGCGCCGCATTCGCGATTGAAGCGCTGTACATGTTCGAGTATGAACAGATCATTCCGGACCCGGCCGGCACGTACTGGTCGACCAACGACATCGCGACGCCCGGTGCCAGCTACGGCATGCTGAATTTCGGCACCTTGCCGCAGCCGGTGCTCAACCCCGATCTCTATCCGACGGTCTGCCTGCAGGGCAATTTCGGCGCCTCCGACATCGGCCTGCCGCCGGAACTCGTGGCTGCCGGCTGCCAGGGCGCCATCCCGCGCATCGAATCGCGTTTCCCGAGTGACAGCGGACAGTTCGGCGTGGCGCTGCGCTATTTCGCGGAACAACTCAACGGCACGGAATTCGGCTTTTACTTCCTGAACTATCACAGCCGACTGCCGTTGATCAGCGGCAATGCCGTCACTTCCAGCAGCCCCACTTCGCTCGAGTATTTCACCGAGTACCCCGAAGACGTCGAGCTGTGGGGCGTGAGCTTCAACTCCAACGTCGGTACCTGGTCGCTGGCCGGTGAGATCAGTTACCGCCCGGACGTGCCCCTTCAGTTTGACGACGTTGAGATCCTGTTTGCCGGTCTGACACCGCTGAACCCGCTGATCCCGGCGCCGGTGCTGCGCTTCAAGAGCCAACTCGGGGAATTTGCACCTGGCGAGTTCATCCAGGGCTGGGACGAGCACAGCATGACGCAGGCGCAGGCCACGGTGACCAAGCTGTTCGGGCCCAACAACCCGATCAAGGCCGACCAGGTCGCCTTCGTCCTCGAGCTGGGCTACAACTACATCTCGGACCTGCCCAGCCAGGATTTCCAGCGATACAACGGTGACGGCACCGACACCGGCGGCGGCCCGGATTTCCTCACCGGCGATTTCCGCAACCCGTTCACCGAGCCCGACGGCTTTGCCGACGACACGAGCTGGGGCTATCGCCTGCTGGTCCGTCCAACCTACAACAACGCCATCGGCTCTTGGACGGTTAGCCCGCGGCTCGGCTGGAGCCACGATGTCGACGGCACCACGCCGGGACCGGGCGGCTCGTTCATCGACGGGCGCAAGCAGTTGACGCTCGGAGTCGAATTCAACTACCTCAACCGCTGGACAATGGACTTTGCCTATACCGATTACTCCGGCGGCGGCCGGTACAATGAACTCAGGGACCGGGATTTCGTCTCAGCCAGCGTCAGCTACTCATTCTGATTTCCGGAGGATTCTCGATGCGCAAACCCATGCACGCTCGTTCTTGCTGCACACTGACCGCGGCGCTGGTCTTGATGGCCATGCAGGCCCATGCCGGGCCCAAGCCCGATGAGATCGATCGCCTGAGCAATGACCTGACGCCAATGGGTTCGGAGCGCGCCGGAAACGCTGAAGGGACCATACCGGCCTGGACCGGGGGGATCACCCAGCCGCCCACCGGCTACAGCCCCGGCGACCATCATCCGGATCCTTTCGCCGGCGACGAACCGCTGTTTCGGATCGACGGCAGCAACTTTAAGCAGTACGCCGACACGCTGAGCGTCGGGCAGCAGGCGACGCTGGAGAAATATTCGGGCACCTATTACATGGATGTCTACCCTTCCCGCCGAAGCACCTCGTTCCCCCAGCGCGTCTACGACAGGACCGCGGAAAACGGCAAGACCGCAACCCTGGCTGCGGACGGCGAGGGCGTGCTTGACGCGGCCGAAGGCTTTCCGTTTCCGTTCCCGGAGAACGCCTACGAGCTGATGTGGAACCACAAGCTCAAGTACAAGGGTATCGGCGGGGTGCGTTACAACAATCAAATCGCGCCGACGCCGGATGGCAATTATTCCGTGACGGTCATCCGCGAAGAGCTGCTGGGCCTTTATTACAAGGAAGGCGTCACGGTGGAAGAAATCAACAACGTGCTGTTGTATTTCTTCCAGGAAGTGGAATCGCCGGCTCGGCTTGCGGGCAACATCCTGCTGGTCCATGAGACCCTGAACCAAGTCGTGCAGCCGCGCCAGGCCTGGATCTACAATCCCGGGCAGCGCCGTGTGCGCCGTGCGCCCAACGTCGCCTACGACAACCCGGGCACTGCCTCCGACGGGCTTCGCACGAACGACATGACCGACATGTTCAACGGCGCCATGGACCGTTTCAACTGGTCGGTCGTCGGCAAGAAGGAAATGTATGTGCCGTACAACGCCTACAAGGCGCACACCGAGGGCATCGAGACCGACTCCTTCATCCAGCCCGGCCATCTCAATCCCGACCTGATGCGGTACGAACTGCATCGCGTGTGGGTGATCGAAGCGACGCTCAAGGACGGCATGCGCCACATCAATCCCCGGCGCACCTTCTACCTTGACGAGGACAGCTACCAGATCCTGCTGATCGACCACTACGACGCCCGCGACCAGTTGTGGCGCGCGTCCGAGGCCCACTGCATCAATTACTATGACGTGCCGACCTTGTGGTCGACCATCGAAGCACATTACGACCTGCAATCCGGGCGGTACGTCGCGCAGGGCTTCGACAACACGTCTTCAGTCAACACCTTCGACGTCGAGATGGAGCCCTCGCAGTTCACCCCGCAGGCCCTTCGAACCCGCGGGAGACGCTGATCACGACCCGGGAACGCTTTCGCTTCATGCCGTTCCGTTTTTGCGCAGGTCGGTTTCGGACATTCCACAATTTGCTGTGCGCATCCCGGAAGCATTGCGGCGAAGCCGCGATGCCGTCCGGGACCGGGATGACGTTTGCATGAAGATTCGCAGCAAGATTCTTGGGCGGCTCATGCCGTCAATTCTGCTGGCGTTGCTGGCGCTGCCGGCGCCCACCCTGGCGCAGGAAGGCGGAGAGGCGCTCGATATCGAATACTCGGAGATCGAGCCGCTGGCAAGCAAATCGCTGCTGCTGGATGTCATCCGGGCCCCGGACGGCCACCTGTTGGCGGTCGGCGAGCGCGGCCACGTTGTCCTTTCAGAGCAAGGCGATGAGTGGCGCCAGGCCAGGGTTGTGCCCACCCGCTCCACGCTGACCACCGTCGAATCCAGCGGCGGCCGGCTGTGGGCGGCCGGTCACGACACCGTGATCATCACCAGCGGCGACGGCGGTGAGACCTGGACCCGACAGTACTTCGATCCAGAACGCCAGCAGCCGGTGATGGACTTGCTTTTCACCGATGGGCGCAACGGTGTAGCCATCGGCGCTTACGGGCTTTACATGACCACCGACAATGGCGGCGAGACCTGGCTGGACGAAGTCATCGACGAGGAGAACGAGTATCACCTCAACGACATGGTCCGCTTCGATGACGGCCGCCGCCTGATCGCCGGGGAGGCGGGTTATTCCTATCGGAGCTTCGACGACGGCGCGAGCTGGGAGCCGCTCGATGTGCCCTACCTCGGTTCCATGTGGGGTGCCCAGCAGGTGGGCGCCGGCTGCGTACTGTTCTTCGGCCTGCGCGGGCACATCCTCGAGACCTGCGATTTCGGGGACAACTGGACCGAGGTGCGTGCCGACACCATCGCAAGCCTGTCGGGCGCGGCTTACGATCAGGGCCGGTCGGTGATCGTCGGCAATGGCGGCGTAATCCTGGTCCGAGAGGACGGTGGGCCGTTCGCGGTGCGGGTGCATTCCAGCGGGGTCGATTTCGCATCTAATCTGGCCTTGGGCGGCGGCCGCTTCATCCTGGTCGGCGAGGACGGCACCTATCATTTCCCGGAGGCGCCCGAGGTTAACGGCGCGCATGGGGAAGAAGGCCAATGAACGACCGCAATCCCGCCCCCTACATCGGCCCCAGCTTGCTGCACCGGCTCGCGACCTTCCTGATCAATGTCCGCTACGCGGTGGCGGCGATCTTCATCGTCGTCACCGTCGGCATGCTGTTTGCCATGTCGCAGCTCCAGATCGAGACCGGGTTCAAGAAACAGCTCCCGCTCGAGCACGAGTACATGCAGACCTTCCTCAAGTACGAAAAGAGCTTCGGGGGGGCGAACCGAATCCTGGTCGCCCTGGTCGCGCGCGACGGGGACATGTTCACGCCGGAGTTTTTCGAGCGCTTCGAGAACATCTCCAATCAGGTGTTCTTCATCCCGGGCGTGGACCGCGCCAGCGTGCGATCGATCTTCACGCCCAACGTGCGCTTCGTGGAAATCGTCGAGGACGGCTTCGCCGGCGGCAACGTCATTCCATCGGAATTTGCGCCGACCGATGAGATGTTCGAGCGGGTGCGCGCCAACATCGTCAAGTCGGGCGAGGTCGGGCGCCTGGTCTCGGGCGACTTCACGGGCGCCATGGTGTGGGCCAATCTGCTGGAGGAAAACCCGGAGACGGGTGAGAAACTCGACTACCGGCAGGTGGCGGACGAGCTCGAGAAGATTCGGCAGCAGTTCGAAAACGACGACTACTCGGTCCACATCATCGGTTTTGCAAAGATCGTCGGCGACATCTCGGATGGCGCGCAATCGGTTTTCTGGTTCTTCCTGATCGCGCTCGCCATCACCACGGTGTTGCTCTACGTTTATTCGCGGTCGGCCTGGCTGACCGTGCTGCCGATTTCATGCTCCCTCATGGCGGTGGTGTGGCAGTTGGGCACCCTGAGCCTGCTGGGCTACAGCCTGGACCCGATGAACATCCTGACGCCGTTCCTGATCTTCGCCATCGGTGTCAGTCACGGCGTGCAGAAGATCAGCGCCTGGATCGTGGAAAAGGAGTTCAACGGACGAACCCCGGACGACTGGGCACGCGAAGGCGTAACCGATGTCACGATCATCGAGCGCCACTCGTCCATGCACGCCTCGCGCGAAACCATGAAGAAGCTGTTGGCGCCGGGCATCATCGCGTTGATCTCAGATACCATCGGGTTCCTGACGATCCTGTTTATCAAAATCCGCATCATCCAGGAACTCGCGATCACCGCGAGCGTGGGTGTGGCCGTGATCATCCTGACCAACCTGCTGCTGCTCCCGGTTCTGCTTTCGTGGGTGAAAATGCGGCGCCCCGAAAAGTACCGGTCGCGCCTGCTCGAGCAGGCTCAAACGGAGACCGGTATCTGGAACTTCCTCGCCGACTTCACCAAACCGCGGCGCGCTGGGATCGCCATTGCCGTTGCGGCCGTTCTGCTCGTGGCCGGTTTCTGGAAGGCGCAGGACATGCAGATTGGCGACTCGGAGGTTGGTGTGCCGGAGCTGCGACCGGACGCCCGTTACAACCAGGATGCCGTGACGATCTCGGAGAAGTTCGCGCTCGGCGTCGACGTCATCACGATCGTCGCCGAAACCGTGCCGAACGCCTGCACCGAGAACTTCCTGGTGATGGAGAATATCGACCGCTTCGCCTGGAACCTGGCCAACGTCGAGGGCGTCCAGAAGGTCATTACCCTGCCGATGGTGGCGAAAGTCGTGAACTCCGGTTGGAACGAGGGCAACATCAAGTGGCGCATCCTGCCCCGGGACCGCTACCTGCTGCGTCAGGCGCTTTCCAGTATCGACACCGACACCGGGCTATTGAACCGCGACTGCAGCGCGATGCCGGTGATGGTCTTCACCATCGATCACCGCGCCGGAACCATCAGCCGGGTGGTGGCGCGGGTCAAGGAACTGCGCCAGGAACTCAATCTCGACGAAGTAGCCTACCGCATGCACAGCGAAGAACTCGAGGCGCTTTCGGAGGGCGAGGAAGTCACGCCCGAGCTTTTGAAGTTCCGCCTGGCAACGGGAAACGTGGGCGTAATGGCGGCCACCAACGAGGATGTCGCGGCGGCTGAGAAGCCCATGCTGGCCCTGGTATTCGGCTCCATCATCCTGTTGTGCCTCATCACCTTCCGTTCGATTCTCGGCACGCTGTGCATTGTCCTGCCGCTGGTACTGGTTTCGACCCTGGCCGAAGCCCTCATGGCGGTTTACGGCATCGGCCTAAAGGTCAATACGCTGCCGGTGGTCGCGCTGGGCGTGGGCATCGGCGTGGACTACGGAATCTACATTTACAGCAAGCTCGACAGCCTGCTGAAGGAGGGTTACTCGCTGCATGAGGCGTACTACCGCACCCTGCGCCTGACCGGCCGCGCGGTGATCTTCACCGGCCTCACCCTCGGCGCGGGCGTCGGCACCTGGCTGTTTTCCACCCTCCAGTTCCAGGCCGACATGGGCGTCCTGCTGGTGTTCATTTTCCTGGCCAATATGGTGGGCGCCATCGTGCTCATTCCATCGCTGGTACGATGGTTGCTGCACCGCAAGAATGACGAAGGCGAGCCGTCAGCCGCGACATGAGTGAACTGCAAGAGCAAACGGTAAGAGAGCTCCTCTCCACGGTTTTCGACGACTACCTGGAAACGGACGTGGTCAGCGCGGGGCATATCCGCGGCATCGGCATCGACGTCCGCAGGGTCGCCGTGGACCTGCGCCTGCCGTACCCGGCGGATGGGCTGCGTGATTCGATGGTCGACAGGGTCAAGGCGGCCCTGGAGGCCAGCGATGAAGTGGAATCGGCGGTCGTCAACTTCGACTGGAAGGTGGCGCCGCGCAAGGTCCAGGGCGAGCTCAAACCACTCGAGCAGATCAGGAACATCGTCGCCGTCGCGTCGGGTAAGGGCGGAGTCGGAAAATCCACCACCGCGGTCAACCTGGCCCTGGCGCTCGCAGCCGACGGTGCCAGCGTCGGCATCCTCGATGCCGACATCTACGGCCCCAGCATTCCGACCATGCTGGGCGTCACCGGCAGGCCGGACACCGACGGCAAACGCATCGTTCCCAAGCGGGCGCATGGATTGCAACTGATGTCGATGGGTTTTCTGGTCGAAGAGGAGACGCCCATGGTCTGGCGCGGGCCCATGGTGACCTCCGCACTCCAGCAACTGCTGGGCGAGACCAACTGGCAGGACCTCGACTTCCTGGTGATCGACCTGCCCCCCGGTACGGGCGACATTCAGCTCACTTTGGTCCAGAAGGTACCGGTGGCGGGGGCCGTGGTGGTGACGACGCCTCAGGACATCGCCTTGCAGGATGCGCGCAAGGCCTACCAGATGTTCCGCAAGCTCGAACTGACCGTGCTCGGCGTCGTCGAGAACATGAGCACCCACATCTGCTCGGAATGCGGCCATGAGGAAGCCATATTCGGCAGCGGCGGCGCCGGGCGGATGGCCGAACAGTACGGAATTCCCCTGCTCGGCAGGTTGCCGCTGGCGGCGAGCATCCGGGCCGATCTCGATGCCGGGCGACCTACCGTGGTCTCGGACCCGCAGGGTGCGATCGCGCAAGCCTATGTCGAACTCGCCCGCCGCACGGCCGCTCAGTTGTCGAAGCAGCCGCGCAACCTGAAAATGGATTTACCCCAGATCAAGATCCACAACGCCTGAGCGCTCAGGGTCGCAACGCCTCGATGGCGGGCAGGAATACCTCGGCGACTGCCAGGTTGGATTCTCGCACTTTGAATTTCGAACGCCTGGCCCAGAGCCTGCCTTCGACGTGGTCCTGGAGCACAGCCGGGAGTCTCGGCGCGCGCAACAGGGCGTACTCGAAGTCGCCGCGCGTCACGTCGGGGTGTGCTTGCAGGGTTTCACCCAGCGCATCGCCGCCCAGCCGCCGCAGACTGGGCAGCAGGGCGAGCGCTTCCGGCGGCAGGTGCGATTCCGCGTAAATGCAGGGGTGCTCCCCACACCAAAGGATAACCTGCCGAATGTACGCTTCCGCCACCAGTAGCCCCGGGCCGGCGCCGGCCTGCAGCAGTTCGAGATGAAACCCGTCCGGGCAGGCCTGCTTCAGTCTGACTGTCAGCAGCCCTTCGTATGTCAGCCACTCGCGCAAGGCCGGCCGTGGCGGGAACTCCCGATCATACGGGTGCTCGAGCCACTCGAGGGGCGTGAACTGATCCTGGACATCTGCAGACATCGGCTTTGCGGAAATGGCAAAGGCGCCAGTTTAACTGATTCTCGCTGTCGGCCGCCCTCGGTTGAAATGCGGAATAGGTACGGGTACATTCCAAATAGGATGCACACCACTCTGGCAACCCGGGGCCACCGTCGCCCGCGCCGAGCCTGATACCTCAATCAGGACCGGGTTGCCGTGTGCATCACCGAGATAGTCCGCCACTTGAAAGCCCTGGTGGCTTGCGACACCCAGAATCCGCCGCGTGACATCGATCGGGACAGCCCGATCATTCGGTATTGCCGCAGCGTGGTAGATGTCGGTTTCGAGGTCGAGGTCAGCGACCACGGCTCGGGACACGTCTCTTTTTATGCCGTTCGCGGCAAGCCCAAGGTGCTGTTCAACGTGCACCTCGACACCGTGCCGAGCGGTCCGGGATGGGACTGCGGTCCGCTGACGCTGCAGGTCGGCGAGGACCGCGCGGTCGGGCGCGGGGCCTGCGACATCAAGGGCGCCGCGGCCTGCCTGCTCGCCATCGCCGATGCCCGCCCGGATCACATGGCCGTCCTGTTCACCACCGACGAAGAGGGCAGCGAGGGACGCTGCGTGCGGGCCTTTTGTGAATCTTCGGAAATCGACCGGTTCGAGCAAGTGGTCGTGGCCGAGCCGACGGGCTGCGAAGCCGTCCTGGGGCACCGCGGCTTTCTCTCGGTGGAAGGCCGCTTCCGCGGCGTGCCTGGACACTCGTCCGAAGCGCGCGCGCTGAAGGACAACGCCATCCACCAGATGTCGCACTGGGCCTGCGCGGCGCTGGATCTGGCGCGGAGGAATTCCCTGGACGACGAGTCCCGCACCTGCCTCAACCTTGGCTTCGCGCGGGGCGGAACCGCCAACAATGTGATCGCCGGAGAAGCCCTGGTGAGCTGGAGTGCTCGCCTTCGTCCGGGTTCGTCGAACCGGGAGTTTCTGGACGAGTTGCAGGCCTGCGCCCCCATTGATGCCCGGGTCGAATGGACGGTCGAGCATGCCGGTGAGCCGCTGCCTGCCAGCGGCCGGAGCGATGCTGCGGCTCGGCGGTTCGCGGAACGTCACGGTCTGCCGCTGGCCGCGCCGGTGGATTTCTGGACGGAGGCTTCGATTTTCAGCGAGTTCGGACGTGCCGCACTGGTGCTGGGCCCGGGTCACATCGCCCAGGCGCACATCGTGAACGAATGGGTGGAACTTGCACAACTTGAGCGGGCGTGCGAGTTTTACAGTCAGGTGATAGCGAATGACGGATGAGCAAAGCAGGTGAACCAGCACTCGGGCGAACGGCAAAAAGAAGTCAGGGAGATCGTCATCCAGGTGCTGAGCGAGTTGGGTACGAGCCGCGAGGCCCAGTATTACCTGACGCGCTACAGTCGCACCGACTCGCTGCGTTTCGGCGTAATCAAGGTCGGCGGTGCGGTGCTGGAGAACAAGCTGGACTGGCTGGCCGAATCGCTGGCCCTCCTGCGCAAGCTGGGCCTGATGCCCATCATCCTCCACGGGGCCGGGCCGCAGCTCGACCGGGCGCTGAGGCAGGCCGGCGTGAGCAGCGACAAGCCGGGCGGCCTGCGGGTAACCACCCCGGCGGTCATGAAGGTCATGCGCCCGGTGGTGTATCGCGCCAACCGCGACCTGGTGCAGGCCCTGCAGGCCGAGGGGGTCCGTGCGCACGGCATCCAGCATGGCGTTTTCGAATGCGATTTCCTTGACCAGGCACGTCTGGGCCTGGTGGGCGAGGTGCGCCGCGTCGACCTGGAGGCCATCAGGGACGTGATGAACACCGGCGCCCTTCCGGTCGTCGCCTGCCTTGGCGAGAGCGACACCGGCCAGGTAATGAACATTAACGCCGACATCGCCGCGCGCGAGCTGATCCTGGCAGTGCGGCCGTACAAGATCATCTTCCTCACCGACACGGGCGGCCTGCTCGACGAATCCGGCCGCGTAATCCGGGCCATCAACCTGCGCAGCGATCTCGACAAGTTGCGCGAGCAGCCCTGGGTGCACTCGGGCATGTTGCTCAAGCTCGAGCAAATCGCGCAGATGCTTTCCATGCTGCCCGACAGCGCGTCGGTTTCGATCACGTCCGTGGAAAATCTGGTGACCGAGCTGTTCACGCACCGCGGCTCGGGGACGTTGATTCGTGTCGGCGAGGTGGTGCTCCAATCCGAGCGCATCGACCGTGCCGATGAGGCCGGCCTGCGCAAGTTGCTGGAATCGAGCTTCAACCGGAAGCTGCGAGACGATTACTTCGAAGACCTCGATCTCAAACTGCTGATTCGCAGTGAATCCTACGGCGCCGCGGCCATCGTGCTGGAAGGTGTGGACGGAATCCCCTATCTCGACAAATTCTCCGTCACTTCCGACGCGCAGGGTGGCGGAGTGGGCGCGGCGGTGTGGCAGGAGCTGATCACGCGCTGCCCCAAGCTTTACTGGCGCTCGCGCAGCGACAATCCGCTCAACCGCTGGTACTTCCAGCAGGCCGATTGCAGCTTCTCGTCCGCGAAGTGGGTGACCTTCGTGCGCGGCATCGACGATTTCGATCAACTGGAGCGCTGCCGAGACGACAGTTTCCTGCGACCCGGATGCTGGGTGGACAGCGAAGCCAGCAGGAAACACGAAACGTCGGCGGCCTAGATGGCTCATTCGGTAACCGTCATTGGTGCCAGGGGTTACACCGGCAGCGAGCTGCTGCCGCTGTTGTGGCGCCACCCTGAATTCGAGCTCGCCGCGGTGGGTTCGCGCAGCGCCGCCGGCGAGCGGGTAGCGGACAGCATTCAGAGCCTGGATGGTTGTGAGCTACTTTACAGCGACATCACACCGGAAAACCTGGCGGACCATCCTGCCGACGCGTTTATCCTTGCACTCCCGAACGGAGAAGCGGCGGACTTCGTGGCCGCCGTAGATCGGGCCTGCCGCGACTCGGTGATCGTGGACTTGAGCGCCGATTACCGATTCGATGACAGCTGGACCTACGGCTTGCCCGAGCGGTTCGCGGAGAAGATTTCCAGTGCGAAGCGGGTCGCCAATCCAGGCTGTTACGCGACCGGAATGCAGTTCGCCCTGCTGCCGCTGGTTGATCGACTGGCGACGACACCCACCGCATTCGGCGTTTCGGGTTACAGCGGCGCGGGCCGGTCCCGCTCCCGCAAGAATGATCCCGAGGCGCTTCGCGACAATCTGCTGCCATACTCGCTGGCCGGGCATGTGCACGAACGTGAGGTCACCCGTCAGCTGGGCCGCCCCGTCCGGTTCCTGCCTCACGTGGCGTCCTTCTTCCGCGGCATCAGCCTGACCCTGTCGGCAGAGCTCGAGAATCCAGTCGCCGCGGCCGAGCTTCAGGGGCTGTATGAGGATGCCTGGGGCGGATGCAAGCTTATCGCTGTGCAGGAGGCTGCCCCGGAGGTCAGGGAAATCCAGGGCCGCCACGGCGTCAAGATCGGCGGCTTCACCGTCAGCGATTCGCCGCCGGGCTCCATCGCGCTGGTGTGCGTGCTGGACAATCTCCTCAAGGGCGCGGCGACCCAGGCGATGCAGAACCTGAACCTGGCGTTCGGCCACGACAGCCTGGCGGGCCTGCCCTTGTGACCAGGGCCTGTGGCCACAGGCCCTAAGCCGCTCTGGCAGGCCGCCGGAGCGGCCGGCCCGGATGAGGCCCTGAGGGACTTCCTGGCGGGCGACGACATCGCTTGCGACCGCGTCCTCTTTCCTTATGACATCCAAGCCACGCGCGCGCACGCGGGCGGCCTGGAGCGCATCGGCCTGCTCAGCGATGAAGAGGCCAGCCAAATTCGGGACGCACTGGATCAGCTGGAGTCGGAGTTCGAGGCCGGGGTGTTCAGCCTGGATGCCCGCTTCGAGGACGGCCACACCGCCATCGAGCATTACCTGACCGAGAAGGCCGGGCCGGCTGGAGAGAAAGTGCACACCGGCCGCAGCCGTAACGATCAGGTGCTGGTCGCCTCGCGCCTGTTTCTGAAAGACGCGATGGGCCGCCTGGTAGAGCTCGTCAGGGCGTTGGCGACCGCCTGCCTCGATCGGGCCGAGGCCGACGCCGATCTGCCCATGCCCGGTTACACCCACCTGCAGCGCGCCGTACCTTCCAGCGTGGGGATGTGGCTGGGTGGCTTCGCGGAGGCCCTCGCCGACACGCTGGACTTCGCCAGCGAGGTCACCGCCGTCATTGACTGCAATCCCCTCGGCACGGCCGCGGGTTACGGCGTCAACCTCCCGCTAGATCGCGAGGGCGTCAGCGACGAACTCGGATTCGCGCGACTCCAGCTCAACCCCGTCGGCGCTCAGATGAGCCGGGGCAAGTTCGAGATCATGGCCTTGCAGGCGACTTCCCACGCGCTCCACGATGTCGGCCGCCTGGCCTGGGACCTGAGTCTGTTCACGACCGCCGAGTTTGGCTTTATCGAGCTGCCCGATCGGTACACGACCGGCTCTTCCATCATGCCCAACAAGCGCAATCCCGATGTCGTGGAGCTGCTGCGTGCACGGCCGGCGGTGGTCGATGCCGCCATCCACGAGATCCAGGCCGTCGTCTCTCTGCCTTCCGGCTACCACCGCGACCTGCAGTTCACCAAGCCGCCGATGATCAGGGCGCTGACAGCGGCGCTCCAGGCGCTGGCCGTCGTGCCCGATCTTGTGCGCGAGATGGAATTCAATGCCGAGCGGATGCGCGAAGCGATCAGCCAGGACATGTACGCAACGGACGCCGCCCAGGAGCTCGCGGCCGAGGGCGTGCCATTTCGCAGCGCCTACCGGCGGGTGAAGGAGTCGGGGCAGGAGGCGCCGGAGCGAAGCCCGGAAGACAGCCTGCGTCAACGGGTTTCGCCCGGCGCCAGCGGCGACTTGCGCCTCGATGACATTCGGCGGCGGTTGGTCAAGGGGTAGATTTTCAACTTCTTTGCCCTTATCTATTGACTCGCGGTAAGCCGCCCCTATAATGCGCCCTCGCCTCGATGATTGTTTTGTCGTGGCGGCCGGGGTCGGAAGAATTTTTGCCGATTTCCGGTGAATTTTCGCCCCGCGTTCGTTGACTGAAATTTTTGTTGGCGTATAATGGGCGGCCCGCCCAGCACCGGGTGGCGATTCCGATTATGAGTCCACCGGCGCGGCGATCCGAGAGGGTTTAGCCGCGGTGCTTCCGTGCGGGGTGCAATCACAGCATTGGTGGTTGCGAAGGAGTCGGCAAGTCGCCGACGGTCGTTCATCGCGAAATGCGTTGATGTCTTCGGACGACGACCAGCACTTTTGTGTTGTTACGGTTTTCGCCTCTGGGCGTAAGAAGTGGCAACAGAAAAGTTCGGGTTCTTTAAAAAGCAACGGTAACTTGTGTGGGCGCTTGCGTCATGGAATTTGCCATGAAGAAAGCGACCATGCCCGATGGCAAGTCCATTTCAGAATTTAGTTTTTGGGATGGGCCTGCCTAGAGCAAGGGTTCAGCTTTCAGCAAAAAGCTTGGATGTTCTTGTCGAAGCCTCGGCTTCGGTCGGACATCAAAATCTTTTTAACTGAAGAGTTTGATCCTGGCTCAGATTGAACGCTGGCGGCATGCCTAACACATGCAAGTCGAACGGAAACAGGACGCTGGGATCCCTTCGGGGTGAACTTGTCGCTGTCGAGTGGCGGACGGGTGAGTAATGCGTAGGAATTTGCCCTGAGGTGGGGGATAGCCCGGAGAAATTCGGATTAATACCGCATAACCTCTAAGGAGCAAAGTGGGCCTCTTCTTGAAAGCTCACGCCTTGGGATGAGCCTACGTCGGATTAGCTTGTTGGTAGGGTAACGGCCTACCAAGGCGACGATCCGTAGCTGGTCTGAGAGGATGATCAGCCACACTGGAACTGAGACACGGTCCAGACTCCTACGGGAGGCAGCAGTGGGGAATATTGCACAATGGGCGAAAGCCTGATGCAGCAATGCCGCGTGTGTGAAGAAGGCCTGCGGGTTGTAAAGCACTTTTATCAGGAAAGAACCTGCCTGGGATTAATACGCTCAGGCACTGACGGTACCTGAGGAATAAGCACCGGCTAACTCCGTGCCAGCAGCCGCGGTAATACGGAGGGTGCAAGCGTTAATCGGAATTACTGGGCGTAAAGCGAGTGTAGGCGGCTACGTAAGTCGGTTGTGAAAGCCCCGGGCTTAACCTGGGAATTGCGTTCGATACTGCGTAGCTAGAGTCTGATAGAGGGAAGTGGAATTCCAGGTGTAGCGGTGAAATGCGTAGATATCTGGAGGAACATCAGTGGCGAAGGCGGCTTCCTGGATCAAGACTGACGCTCAGGCTCGAAAGCGTGGGTAGCAAACAGGATTAGATACCCTGGTAGTCCACGCCCTAAACGATGTCAACTAGACGTTGGGTTCATTAAAGAACTTAGTGTCGAAGCTAACGCGTTAAGTTGACCGCCTGGGGAGTACGGCCGCAAGGTTGAAACTCAAAGGAATTGACGGGGGCCCGCACAAGCGGTGGAGCATGTGGTTTAATTCGATGCAACGCGAAGAACCTTACCAGCCCTTGACATCCTCGGAACTTTGTAGAGATACATTGGTGCCTTCGGGAATCGAGTGACAGGTGCTGCATGGCTGTCGTCAGCTCGTGTCGTGAGATGTTGGGTTAAGTCCCGCAACGAGCGCAACCCTTGTCCCTAGTTGCCAGCACTTCGGGTGGGAACTCTAGGGAGACTGCCGGTGATAAACCGGAGGAAGGTGGGGATGACGTCAAGTCATCATGGCCCTTATGGGCTGGGCTACACACGTGCTACAATGGTCGGTACAAAGGGCTGCGAACCCGCGAGGGTGAGCCAATCTCATAAAGCCGATCTTAGTCCGGATCGCAGTCTGCAACTCGACTGCGTGAAGTCGGAATCGCTAGTAATCGCGAATCAGCATTGTCGCGGTGAATACGTTCCCGGGCCTTGTACACACCGCCCGTCACACCATGGGAGTGGGTTGCACCAGAAGTAGTTAGCTTAACCTTCGGGAGGGCGACTACCACGGTGTGATTCATGACTGGGGTGAAGTCGTAACAAGGTAGCCGTAGGGGAACCTGCGGCTGGATCACCTCCTTAAAGAGCAAGCATCTTCCGGATGCGAGCGCCCAACACAAGTTACCGAATTTATTGCAACCGGCCACAACCGAGCACTTGTGCGTGCCCTAGTGGGTTTACGCGCAGGCGCCAGTAACGGTTTATTGCGAAGGAATTTTTTCGCGGATCAAGGCGGACTGCGAGTGAGATGAAGGGAGCGTACAGAAAAGTACGTGACCGAGCGAACGAGCAGTCCAACGCAGAGCGGCGGAAAAAAGCCGAGCAGGAAACGGGTCTGTAGCTCAGTTGGTTAGAGCGCACCCCTGATAAGGGTGAGGTCGGAAGTTCAAATCTTCCCAGACCCACCACTTTCATGGGGCCATAGCTCAGCTGGGAGAGCGCCTGCCTTGCACGCAGGAGGTCGGCGGTTCGATCCCGCCTGGCTCCACCATGGTGGTGCGGGCGATGACGGTTGCAATCTACGAGTTTAGCTGTGTCGTTGATAAAAGGATGATTGCGAAACGCAACATACTTGACACAGCGTTGCTCTTTTAAAAGATGGTGATTCTGTCAAGAGCGTCTTGAGTTTATACCGACTTTAAGCGCATCTTCGCGGTTGAAGGTGTGCGAATTTCATCGGGATAAACAAGAGACTGTGTCAGCAAGGCAAATTTCGATAGTCGTATCGAAATCTGTCGACAAAAGTCCGGTGGAGGTCAATCGCTTCCACCGTGGTTAACCTCAGCTTGGCCGGCAAGGAACGAAGTTGCGTCATACAAAAGGGCAACTAAGTTTCTTTTCGGCACGCGCAGAATTTTGCGGGAATTGTGAACAGCATTGTTCGTGGTTATCGTAATTTTTTGCGGCGTAATGGCGAAGGGATTTTTTCGCAGTTCAAGGCGGAGCGCGAACGAGACGCCAGGAGCGTATGTGAATATACGTGACTGGCGCGAGTGAGCGGTCCAACACCGAAATGCGGAAAAAGACCGAGCCAGAAAAAAGCTAAGGTTATATGACCAAGCGACTAAGCGCACACGGTGGATGCCTTGGCGGCAGAAGGCGATGAAGGACGTGTAAGTCTGCGAAAAGCCTCGGGGAGCTGACAAAGAAGCTTTGATCCGGGGATATCCGAATGGGGAAACCCACCGCGTTAGCGGTATCGGCACCTGAATACATAGGGTGTCGAGGCGAACCCGGGAAACTGAAATATCTAAGTACCCGGAGGAAAGGAAATCAATTGAGACTCTCTAAGTAGCGACGAGCGAACGGGGACCAGCCCTTAAGTCCCGCCACTGTTAGTGGAATGACCTGGAAAGGTCAGCCATAGGTGGTGATAGCCCAGTACATGAAAGCGGCGGCGGGATGAAATCGAGTAAGGCGGGGCACGTGAAACCCTGTCTGAACATGGGGGGACCATCCTCCAAGGCTAAGTACTCTCTGCCGACCGATAGTGAACCAGTACCGTGAGGGAAAGGCGAAAAGAACCCCGGAGAGGGGAGTGAAATAGACCCTGAAACCGCGTGCGTACAAGCAGTCGGAGCTTCGGATTCGTCCGGGGTGACGGCGTACCTTTTGTATAATGGGTCAGCGACTTACTTCTCAGTAGCGAGCTTAACCGTCTAGGGTAGGCGAAGGGAAACCGAGTCTGAATAGGGCGAACAGTTGCTGGGAGTAGACCCGAAACCGGGTGATCTATCCATGGGCAGGGTGAAGGCGCAGTAACATGCGCTGGAGGCCCGAACCCACCAATGTTGAAAAATTGGGGGATGACTTGTGGATAGGAGTGAAAGGCTAAACAAACCCGGAGATAGCTGGTTCTCCTCGAAAGCTATTTAGGTAGCGCCTCGTGTATTGCCCTTGGGGGTAGAGCACTGTTATGGCTAGGGGGTCATACCGACTTACCAAACCATGGCAAACTCCGAATACCAAGGAGCATGAGCACGGGAGACACACGGCGGGTGCTAAGATCCGTCGTGGAAAGGGAAACAACCCAGACCGCCAGCTAAGGTCCCTAAATCACTACTAAGTGGGAAACGATGTGGAAAGGCCCAGACAGCCAGGAGGTTGGCTTAGAAGCAGCCATCCTTTAAAGAAAGCGTAATAGCTCACTGGTCGAGTCGGTCTGCGCGGAAGATTCAACGGGGCTCAAGTAGTGTACCGAAGCTGCGGGTTCGGAAGATCTTCGGATCCTCCGGACGGTAGAGGAGCGTTCTGTAAGCCTGCGAAGGTGAATCGAGAGGTTTGCTGGAGGTATCAGAAGTGCGAATGCTGACATGAGTAACGATAATGCGGGTGAAAAACCCGCACGCCGAAAGCCCAAGGTTTCCTAGCGCAACGTTAATCGGCGCAGGGTTAGTCGGCCCCTAAGGCGAGGCTGAAAAGCGTAGTCGATGGGAAGCAGGTTAATATTCCTGCACCAACTGTTGCTGCGATGGAGAGACGGAGAAGGCTAGATGCGCCGGCGATTGGTTGTGCCGGTACAAGCGTGTAGGAATTGGCCCTTGGAAAATCCGGGGTCATCTATTCTGAGGCGTGATGTGGGGTCCCAACATGGGGACGAAGGCGTCGATGCCCAGCTTCCAGGAAAATCTTCTAAGCTTCAGGTAACAGTTGACCGTACCGCAAACCGACACAGGTAGGCAGGTTGAGAATACCAAGGCGCTTGAGAGAACTCGGGTGAAGGAACTAGGCAAAATAGTACCGTAACTTCGGGAGAAGGTACGCCCCTGTTGGTGATGAGACTTGCTCTCTGAGCCGGTGGGGGCCGCAGTAGCCAGGCCGCTGCGACTGTTTATTAAAAACACAGCACTCTGCTAACTCGTAAGAGGATGTATAGGGTGTGACGCCTGCCCGGTGCCGGAAGGTTAAATGATGCGGTTAGCTTCGGCGAAGCTGTTGATTGAAGCCCCGGTAAACGGCGGCCGTAACTATAACGGTCCTAAGGTAGCGAAATTCCTTGTCGGGTAAGTTCCGACCTGCACGAATGGCGTAACGATGGCGGCGCTGTCTCCACCCGAGACTCAGTGAAATTGAAATCGCTGT
>Ga0268386_10000586_pt1 | contig 23350 bp, 23 predicted proteins | sample RVTome_15_FD_200260 | JGI IMG/M metagenome (GOLD analysis project Ga0268386, IMG submission 200260) | Soil microbial communities from uranium-contaminated site in the Upper Colorado River Basin, Wyoming, United States - RVT150D86... ...
CAAGGATCACGCGCGGTTGAACTGGTTCCAGGACAGCATCGCGGAAGGTAAAACCTATAATTGGCGCTGCCGTGCCGGGGCTCGTTACCTCTACATCTGCGAGGAGGGTCTGGTCCATTGGTGCTCGCAGCAAAGAGGATATCCCGGGATCCCGCTGGATCAGTACACGATGAAAGACTTTGATCGGGAGTACAAGACCGAGAAATGGTGTGCGCCTACATGCACTCTACAGTGCGTGCACCAGGTTGGAATTCTCGACAACTGGCGCGACCCGCAAAAGACACCCGCGCAAGTGGCCCAGGAACAAAAGAGTGGAAAAAGCGTCGGCGAGATGATCGGTGCTGATTAATTTGCCACGGATGAACACGGATCAGTGTCAATCCGTGTCTATCTGTGGCAGTTTCGCTCTGGCCGCATCGCAACGAGAATCCACACGCTGACAAGTCTTGCTAAGTAAGAACTTCTCAAACTCCAGTCGAGCCTGATTCGGTAGATTCATCCGCTCGAGAAGTAAACCCAACCAATAGTTTATAGAATCGTCGGGTTCGCCTCCTTGCTCCGCCAGACGAAACTCCGAGATTGCTTCTGACCAATAACCCGCATTTGCGAGTTCGATTGCCAGGAGCTTATGCGTGTGTGGATCATCTTCGAGCGCGAGTGCCTGGCCGTACTCGCGTATCGCGGTTGCCGTATCTTCGACGAGCTTGGCTTGAGTGGCTCGCGCCAGGTGAGCATCCACGCTGCGACTATCGAAATAGAAGAACCCGGCGATGGTGAACAAAACTATCGCTGCATAGAGCAATGGCAAGGCGTAGCGCAACCTCTTCGGAGGGCCGATCTTTCGGCGCCATAGCACTATGACCAGATAAAGTGGAAAGACGATCAGCGGCAGAAACAGGGTTCCCAGCGCCAGGCCGATTGCATAGTAAAGAGAGAATCTCTTGCGAGCAGAAGCGAGCACCCAGGTTGAAACGAGTGCGGAGAGCACTAACGCGGCAGGCATGATGAGGTCAAACAACTCACCCGCCGACATGTCTATCTTGAAATTCACTACCCTGTTGGGCCCAGACTTCCGCCAACCGTAAAGATAGTTACTGAACTCGAGAGACCTAGTCCTGAGAGGCGGCCCGCCATAACGACAATCATTTCACCTTTTTCTACGACGTGGGCATCGAGCAGTCGTTGTTCTCCGATCTTCAGCATCTCTTCGGTTGACCGAGCCTTGCCGATCAGCAAAGGTTCGACGGCCCAGATTAACGCTAACTCTGAAAGCACCTCGGGCCTGTGTGTAAGTGCGATGATTCTCTGATTGTGTCGCAGGGATGAAAGCCGGCGCGCCATCAAACCCGAGGCAGTGAAAACTGCCGTCACTGTTGTGCCCATTTCACCTGCGGCGAAGGCTGCGGCCTCGCAAAGCGCTCGACTGACACGCCCGGATTGCCTGCCGGTCCAACTCGCAATCCTTTCCGTCTGCGGCTGTTTCCCTGCTTCCGCTGATTCGATGATACGTGTCATCGTGGCGACCGCCTCGATAGGATAGGCGCCTGCAGCAGTCTCGTTTGAAAGCATGACGCAGTCAGTGCCGTCCCAGACAGCATTTGCGACGTCAGAAGCCTCGGCGCGCGTCGGACGCGGATTCGTAACCATCGACTGCAGCATTTGCGTCGCCGTAATGACCATCTTGCCGGCTTCAATCGATCTCTCGATAATCCGTTTTTGATAAACCGGCACCAGCTCGACGCTTGTTTCTACACCCAAATCTCCACGGGCCACCATGATCCCGTCAGCCGCGGCGATGATCTCGTCCAGGTGATCGATCGCTTCGGCTTTTTCGATCTTGGCGACCAGAGGTGCCTGGCCGCCTGCTTCATTTATCAACTCTTTAGCATGCTCGCAGTCGCTGGCGCGCCGCACGAATGAGAGTGCGATGTAGTCAGCCTTCTGCTCAACTGCCCACTTGAGATCAACGATGTCTTTGTCTGTTAGCGAATCGATAGGCAACGCAACGCCAGGCAAATTGATACCTTTGCGTTCGCCCAGGAGTCCGCCGTGGATGACCCTGCAAACCACGTCGGTATCGGTGGTGCTTTCGACAATGAGTGACAGAGCGCCATCGTCGAGCAGCATTCGTGTTCCGGTTTGAACTACACGCGGAAGATCTTGATAGTTAGTGGAAACCTGATGTTCGTCGCCTGCAACTGGGCGTGTTGTGATGGTGAAAGCCGACCCGGGCGTTAGTCTTATCGGTTGATCGTCTTTGAGTTCGCCGGTACGGATCTTTGGACCTGAAAGATCTACGAGCACAGCGATGGGCCGTCCCAGTTTCTTCGCGGCGGCGCGCGCGCGATCGATGTCGACGGCTTTCTCTTCATGAGTTCCATGCGACATGTTGATGCGCACACCATTTGCGCCGGCGGCGATCAGTTGTTCGATGATTTCAGACTCGCGAGAAGCTGGACCAAGTGTGATTAGAATCTTTGCTCTTCTCAAAAGTTTAGACCTGTCCGTGATATCAGGGAGCTGGAGTTTGTAGAGCGCTTTCAACGGCGCGATCGAGACGTTGGCCCGATTGGGGTCCGAAGCCAATCAGACGTTCCACGAGTTTGCCCTGGCGGTCAAAAACGAATGTTTGCGGAATCGCATCGCTGTCCGAAAGTAGGAAGCTTACGAGATCTTCGTCAGGCTTTGCGAGCGCGTATTGAATACCGAACTCTTTCGCGAAGGCTGGAACCCTTTCTTCGTCGCCTGGCCCACCGACATTGAGTCCTATCACACTTAGCCCCTGATCCTCATATTTCTTCTGTAGTCCGATTAAATGGGGAACGCTATCGCGGCATGGAACGCACCACGTTGCATAAAAATCCAGGACCAGCACCCTACCTCTATACTCGGAGAAAACAGAGCGTTTCCCCTCTGTAAGCTCCCATCCCATGTTGTTTAGAGAAGTGCCCTTCAGTGGTGGCATGGGATAGGTGGTGCTTGGTGGACCAGAGATAACTGGAGTGTTGTTGGAGTTGCTTGTGTCGCTGCTGCAGGAAGCCAACAGTAAGCAGGAGCACAAAACAAGGAGCAGGAAGCGATTGAGCCGTTGCCGATTGCCGATTGCCGATTGCCGATTTAGCTGTGCCATGAGATCGATATAAATCCTAACAAGGCATTCTCGAGTCTTTCAACGGCAATCGGCAATCACTTCTCCAGGTCATTCTCGACAGCGGAAGTGTCATTTTGTTCCTGGGGGAGCGGTTCACCGGGGACTCGATATTCACCTTCAACCCACCGGCCGAGATCAACAAGCTGACACCGCTCAGAACAGAAGGGACGAAAAGGATTGTCTCTCCACTCGACCGGCTTACCGCAGGTTGGGCATTTCATTGAATCTTGAGCCACGAAACGGCCCGCAACTTTAAAGAGATGCCGGTCGTTTGATCAGTATTCGTCGTTTGACGAATGCGATCGTACCTTCGCGGCGCATGGCATTCAAGCGCACGGTGACGCTTTCTCGGGTCGAGCCAACAATGGAAGCTATTTCGCGATGAGGCAGGGGTATGTCGATGAGCACACCTTCTGGTTCAACCACCCCATAACGCAAGGAGAAATCGGCAAGTAAGCGATCCAGGCGTGCCGGTATAGCGTTGAGCGCAAAATCAGCGAGCCGGCGCTCTGCGTGTTCAAGGCGTTGACCGATCAACCGGAAAGTGTAATCATGAAGGCGGACATCCTCAGCCATCCCCCGTTTGAAATCCCCGACCTGAATTCGCAGGAGCCTTGAGTTTTCGTAGGCAATTGCAGAGTTCGCTCGTTGCCCCGCAGCAGAATAAAGAGCTGACTCGCCAAATAAGGATCCCTCAGGAAGGATATCGATTACAGCTTCGCGATTCGTGTCAGTCTCGATGCGACAGAGTTTTATTCGGCCGTGAACAATCGCATACAGGCAATCCGCAGGTTCGCCGGCACGGTAAACAAAACGACGGCGGCGAAAGTCGAGGACCATGGAATTGCGCGCCATGTCGCTAATATGGATATCGTCAAGTGTTGAGCCAAATTCCAAGCGGCGGATTATTTCAGCGCGATCTTCGGGAGTTAAATCCCGTGCGCGCTTCTGTTCCTGCAGAGCGTTCATCTCCATGTCCTTTTGGGCATCGAGTTACAGTTTCCAGCTTGAATCGTTTCTTGCAGCGTATAGCTCTCGTTCAAAGTGGTCCTGTGCGGGTTAATTTCTACTACGATTGTAAGGAAACCCGCGCGATGTTTTCCCAGGCTTGTTACTCTCTCGATTGAATCTTTTTGACGCGATGCTAGGGCGAGTACCGGCACGAACGTATTAACCGAATGCCCGAACTGTAGCATGAAGCTTCTAAGGGTGCAAGAACAATAAAGGTCCAACATTCTCGTTTTATGGAGTCAAAATCCAACATTCTCGTCGTTGACGACAACCCCGATAAATTGGGCCTGATCGAGGCCGCACTGAGCCTGGCAGGCTATAACGTAACCACAGCCACTGATGGTGACGAGGCGCTCGCCGCCATCGAATCCTATCAGCCCGATCTGGTGATAACCGACGTCATGATGCCCCGTATGAATGGATATGAGTTGGCCCAACAGATCAGGGCCAATCCTGTCACAAAGTTTATTCCGGTCATTATGCAAACGGCGGCAGGTCGCCGGGCCGAAGACCTGAGAAGGGCCTCCGAAGTCGGTGCCCTGGGGTATATTACCGACCCCACAGATCTTGATCTCCTTCTGGCGCGCACAAGAACCCTGCTTGAATTCAAAGCTTACCTGGACGTTTGTGAGGAGGCCGCCTTCACGGACCATCTGAGTGGTTTGGCGAACCGCCGAAGATTTGAACGCCAGTTGGAGCGTGAGGTAGGCCGGATGGAGAGGTTTGAGCACCCCTTTAGCCTGTTGATGATCGACATCGACAGTTTTAAGAATCTCAATGATAGCTTTGGTCATGACGCCGGCGACGACGCCATACGCAGGATCAGCAAGGTTTTGCGCGAAGGCACCAGAGGCATCGATCTGGCTGCCCGCATCGGAGGCGAGGAATTTGCCGTGCTCCTGGTTGAGACCAGCAAAGAGGGAGCATTTGAAGTTGCTGAGCGTTTACGAACGGCTATCAAGGCTCTTGAGATTCCAAGGGCCGGCCACATCACAGCGAGTTTTGGGGTTGCAGAATGCCCGGGCGACGCGCAAACTGCTGCCGATCTCCTGAAGGCGGCGGATTTGGCGTTGTATGAAGCTAAGAGAAGCGGCCGGGATCGGGTCGTGGCGATGCGCCCCATGAAATCGAACTCGATGGCTGCGGGCGACGTACAAGGCGATGGGAATATAGGACTTTCATCGCGAGGACAGAATGGCTGATTACAAGGAAAAGCTTGACGAGTGGCAACAGGTAGCGCGGCGGAAGGCTCGCGAGCTGGATGAGAAATTTGCGATCTCCGACCTGGTCGGGGAAGGCGCCCGGGCGGCGGGCGAAGCTGCAAAGCGCGGCGCTGAGACTATGGCCAGCAGCGCGGAACGGTTGCGTGCGGAAGCCGAACGACTGACTGACGATGAAGAGGTTGGCGAGACTGCGCGACGGGCAGCAACTGAAACTGTAAAGAATGTGAAGAAGGCCGGGAAAGCGGTGCGAGGTGTTGCCGGCGACGCGGGCAAGAAGGTGTTTGACGACGCCAGGACCTATTACGATCGAGCATCGCAAGTCTACGATACAGGGGCGAGGTTTACACGTGCTTCAACCGCCGCTACAACCGGATTGCTAAAAGCCCGTGACTGGATCAAGGAAAACCCAGGCAAAGCGGCCGTTGTTTCTGTTTCATTAGTTCTGGGTATTCGAGCAGGCGCTGCGTTTCCGGGTTTGGATGCGGTGCTGCTTGGCTCGCATCCGCATTGGTTAACGCATTCGGCGCTTCCTGTTTACGGGCTACGCAAGGCGAGCGAGAAGTTTGACGGGTATTTGAAGAGGCAGGAAGAACTGATCGCGCGGGGAGAACTCGGCGAAGCTGAACAACAACGGGCGGAGTTTGAGCGAAAGATTGCGAAGTATGTGGGAGCGCCGTTGCTGGGTGCATTCAGTTGCGCCGCGGGGGCGGCGATGTGGGCACAAATTTTCCAGCCGGGCGCTATTACCGGCGCGCCAATCAGTTGGCTGTTGGGCGGCAATCCATTCCTCGATGGCGTTTGGTTATTTGCAAACGGAGTGATCTGCTTCCACCAGGGTTACAAGTTTTTCATGATCGCGTTGGCCAACCAGGACGAGGTAGCGCGAGTCGTGAAAGAGATCAAAGGACTGTTGCCCGCAGTCGCCGCGAGTTGATACGATCCAGGCTCTTTCTGGTAGACTTATGGTGTGCCTCACCGCGTTATCGAGCGAATCAGACAAAAGATTCTGTTAAGAGATTATGATCTGACTGTTCACGCCATAGAAGAGATGGCTGAAGACGATCTCGATCTCCTTGACGTCGAAGAGGCGGTCCTGAATGGACAGGTTGTACGAAGAAATAAACATGATCCTCGAGGAACGAAATACACGATCGAAGGCCTGGCTTTAGATGGTGAGAAACTCGTGGGTGTCGTCGGTCGATTTCATGGAATTGACCGCTTTTTGATTATCACAGTATATGACGTCAACAAATACCACTAAGAAATCTCTATACGGTTACCCATGCGAGCACTGCGACGGCACTGTTCGTCCTAAAAAAATCGACCGCGAGGCTTTCAAGCACAAAAAGGGATTTATCATACTTGAAGGAATTACAGCGGGCGTCTGTGATGCTTGTGGAATGCGTTACTACACCGCAGAGATACTTCATGCAGTTCATGATATTGCGACCGGTGCAAAGCCTTTCGATCGCATCGAGAAGATTCCGGTTTCGCGCCTCCCGGGATAGCTTTGGTTGAGGACAGAATCAATCACAATACCGAAACGAACCTCACGTGATCGTGATCGGAAAGGGCCAGAAGCAAAGCGCGAAGACAATCAGCGTTACGATCGCGATTACGACTCGTTTCATTCCGAGGGGCTCCATCTCGGTGGGCTGAGGGTGCGGGATTTTCATCATTATTCCCAACAACACCACGTAGAGAAATCCGCTTGGGCTGCCGTGCCACCAGAAGCCCAACACCGCCAGGACAGACATTGTAATGAATGCTAAACGCCCGATCGTCCAGTGTGCGCGTGCGCCGAACAGCGCAAACGTTCCATGACCGCCATCGAGTTGGCCCACAGGCATTAGATTCAAACTCGTCACAAGCAATCCGATCCACGCGGCCATGTAATAAGGATTTGTCGGAGAGTTGGGATCGAGAGGTATGCCGGCTAGCCTGGCGATCAAACGAAACATCAGCGGGTCGTTGAAGTAAAGCAGGTTGTCCTGGGGTGGTAATGGCGGTCCGACCGTCAAAACTCCGACAACGGACAACGGAATGGCAACAACGAATCCAGCCAATGGACCAGCGAGACCAATATCAAAGAGCGCCCGGCGTGAGGGAATGGCCGAGCGGATCTTAATGAACGCTCCAAAGGTTCCAGCGAGAAACAGAGGCGGCGCCGGAATGAAATACGGAAGAGTCGCATTCACCTTATAGTAGCGACACGCGAGGTAGTGTCCCATTTCATGAGAGAAGAGAATCGCCAGCAATGAAGCTGAGAATGTCGCACCATCCGCAATGAGACGTGGATGCACGAGGGCATATTTGAGCAGCGCGACGACCGAATAGAGATAAGCGAGGGGAATGTAGAACAAGTAATCAATGGGGTTGGATAACGGTGGCTCGGAGGGTGTCAGTTCCGGGGCCGCGAGCATGATTCCTGCGACGGTTGTCGTGACAATCGTCAGAATCAAGAGGCCGCCATGCAGTCTCCACTCACGAGCGGAAAGCGTTTGACGTTCGAGGATATCGAGGCCTGTTGGAACAGTTCTAATCGATTCAGCCATAACTCGCTCTTAAGATTAGAGCCACAAAGAAGCACAAAAAATCACAAATTAGTCAAGCTTGAAGTGCTCTTAATTATTTGTGCCTTTTGTGCTTCGTTGTGGCCTGGAGTATGGATACCCTAAAAATCGTCCTCGTTTGAATCCTCAACTTCAGTTTCGCCGTCTTCATGTGCCTGTAGCTCTTTGCCCGGCTTGAAGCGAATCGTTTTGCCTGACGGAATTGCGACCTCTTCACCGGTACGCGGGTTCCGGCCCACCCCGCGTTTTCGCGGTTTCACCACAAAGACGCCGAATCCCCGGAGCTCGATTCGCTCGCCTCTGGTCAATGCTTCTTTCATTGAATGGAAAAGAGCTTCGACGGCTTGTTCGGCTTTCATCTTCGGCACGCCGGTCTTGTCAGCAACGCGATTGATGATATCTAACTTGATCACGTCTACGGGCCTCTTTTCTGCTCCGCCTGGGGAGGCTGTCCTGGGTGCAAAATGCAGGCGAGGATGATAGAGAGCGTTGGTAAAGCCTGTCAAGGAATGGCTTTCAAGCAAATGAATTCAGTGGTTTGACAAGCGCGTGAGTTGAAAGCTAACCTCGAAATCGACTTTTGGGAGAGGGCTTGCCGTCTGGTCTGAAAACGGGCTGCCTGAAACTCATCGCGTACATTATGTTTGGAATTCGAAAACGCAGGCCACCGCCTTTTGGTGGCGTTCACGTCGACGACGACAAAGACATCCAGGAACACAAACCCGAGGATGCCTCGCGGAATGACCTGTGGTCGGAGGCACGTCTGCTTCTGCGCGATCTTATCTTCGCGCTAATGATTGCGGCGCTCGTGGTTGTGTTCATCGTGCAGCCGGTCAAAGTTGAAGGCACGTCGATGTTGCCTCGTTTGCACGATGGCGAACGGATCTTTGTTAACAAGTTGATCTATTACGATGAGTATCCCTGGGCGCCAAAACTCGAGCGTGGAGACATTGTAGTTTTCTGGTTTCCGGACGATCCTTCAAAGAGTTACATCAAACGAGTCATTGGATTGCCCGGTGATACAGTTGAGGTGCACGACGGAATTGTGCGCGTAAATGGTCGTGACATTGAGGAAAGTTATCTTGATCCGAGGCTCAATTTATCGCATCGAAGCCTCGCTTCGATTCATGTCCGACCCAATTACTACTTTGTGATGGGTGATAATCGCGACAACTCGAGCGATTCCAGAATCTGGGGTTTAGTGCCGAAGAAATACATTTACGGCAAGGCCCTGTTTCGCTACTGGCCGCTCACGGCGGCGAGCGTAATACATCACGAGGATATTAACACCCCTTCAAGCCCGCAAAGGCCTTTCACGCCAGACTTTCAGGATACGCCGATGAGTGATCCCACGCCACAGCCTTGAGCATCAGATTCATATGATTGATTGGCTGCGTTCCTTGCTCATGATTTTTTATGCCCCGATGCGCGGGATGCGTGAAATGCGCGACCGCGGTTCGCTGGCACCCGTCGCGTTCCTTGCCTTCATGAGTCAGGTCGCTTACAGCTTCGTGGCCAAAACGTTTTCTGGCGCACCAGGCGCCGGAATCTTTTCGGAGCTTTTCGGGGCGGCGAAGATCGTCGCCGTAGTCGCGATTGTTCTGGTTCCGATTTTTGCATTGGTTGCTAATACCTTTGACCGGCGCGGCAGTTTTCGAGTTGTGATTACCCAGGAATATGCGCCAGTTGCTGCAACAATGTTTTATGTTCTGATGGCGGCCAACATCTTCGGCGTCTTAATTGCCACGCTGCTGCATTACTCCGGAATCCAGGCCCAGCACGTTGCCTACATGATTCAACATGCGGATCAAACTCGGGCAATGCTGCCTGACTCACCCGAGTTCGCAGCATTAGCTGAGCAGTTGAAGGATCCCGTCATACTTTCATATAGCCTTCTGACCTTTCCGCAGCGTGCGTTGTTTGGTGTCGGCCTGATCTTCGGTGTGAAAGATGCTTTCAGGATGTCGGCGGTACGGGCGTTTGCTGTCACAGTGGTATCGTGTTTTATTTCACTTTTTGTCGCGCCAATCGCGATTCGATTGTTTTCGGGGGTATTCGGTTCACCGTTCCTGCTGTTCTTACTCTTCCTGCTGCTGCGAGGTTACTTCAGCGACATTTTGGGCAGCCATCGTGCGAAGGCATCTTTCAGGCAGAATCTTGAATCAGCAACATTGAATCCTGCGGATGCTTCTGCGCACTACAACCTTGGCCTGATTCATCAAAACCGAGGTGAACTCGAAGCGGCGCGTGAACGATTTGAGCGCGCGCTTCAAATCGACGCCGACGAGCTCGACGCAAGTTACCAATTGGGACGCATCGCGCGTCAGCAAAAAAGATACGCAGACGCGATTCAGAACTTCGAACATGTAGTCGCACGTAATGTGGCTCACTCCCAACATGAGATCTGGCGGGAAGTTGCAGCCACTTACATCGCTGCAGGACAGTTTGAAGATGCACGCACGGCCCTGGATCAGTTTCTCGAGCACAGGCCGTCAGATCCTGAAGGGCTTTATCTCATGGGCCGAGCGCATGCAGGGCTTGGTCACAAACGGGAAGCGACGAGCTTGATGCAAGCATGTATTGAGGCTGTGAAAACAGCCCCGGCGTATAAATATCGAGCCAGCAAGCGTTGGTTGAACGAGGCGCAGCAGTTTATTAAGAGTAGTCAATGAAGGGTTTGAACTTGGTGCTTTGTTACTTAGTACTTTGTAGTTATAGTGCCGAGACTTCGATTGTTTTTGAGCGCCGTTAGGTACTAAAACAAAGTACAAAGAACCAAGCACAAAGCACAAAAGCAAATGTCCAATCGAATTCCGGCTCTCTTAGCTCTTGAAGATGGTCGTACATTTCGTGGTCGCTCGTGGGCTGCGGAGGGCGAAAGTTGCGGCGAGATCGTTTTCAATACTTCGATGACTGGTTATCAGGAAGTCCTTACCGATCCATCCTACGCCGGACAGATCGTCTGCATGACCTATCCGCTAATCGGCAACTATGGAGTGAATGAGAGCGACTCGGAATCTGCACGTCCGTGGGTCGAAGGCTTCGTGGTCCGTGAAGCCAGCCGTATCACTTCCAACTGGCGTGCTGAAGAAAGTCTCGAGTCGTATTTATCACGCTGGAACATCGTCGCGATCGAAGCCATCGATACCAGAGCACTCGTGCGCCACATCCGCGATAAAGGTGCGATGCGCTCATGTCTCTCAACAATCGACCTCGATGAAAAGAGTCTCGTTGAAAAAGCACGCCAGTCCCCACGGATGGAAAACCGTGAACTGGCAAGTGTTGTCACAACGAGTGAGCCTTACGAGTTTCCAGCCCAGGGGGAAGAGCGTTTTCACGTCGTCTGTCTCGACTTCGGTGTGAAAAGAAATTCCCTGCGCGAATTGGCTCAACTTGGAGTGCGAACGACGGTTGTGCCCGCTTCGACTTCCGCAGCTGACGTTTTGGCGCTCAGGCCTGCTGGAATTTTCTTATCTAATGGACCAGGCGATCCGGCCTCGATGGACAAGGAAGTAGCGGAGATTCGGGAGTTGTTGAAAGCGAGGGTGCCGACGTTCGGAATCTGTTTTGGGCATCAGTTGCTGGGTCGCGCCTTTGGAGCAAAGACGTTCAAGCTGATGTTTGGGCACCGAGGGGGGAATCAACCGGTAAAGGAGTTGTCTAACAGAACAGTTGAGATCACTTCTCACAACCACGGCTTTGCCGTGAGTGCTGAAACTCTTCCGCCTGAAGTTGAAGTTACTCACATCAATCTCAACGATCAGTGCGTCGAGGGAATGCGTCATCGCACCCTGCCCGTCATCTCAGTTCAGTACCATCCCGAGGCGGCCCCTGGACCACACGACGCTGAACATCATTTTCAGAGGTTTGTGGAGTTGATGGAACGTCAGCGAGTTGAAGCTTGATTCCACGACAAAGACACTAAGACACAAAAGGCTTTTATGAATTTCTTACTTTGAGTCTTGGTGTCTTTTGTGGTTGTTACTCTTCCAGCGGCATCTTCAATTCACCGGTCGTGAGATCAGGACGGACACGTACCATCTCCTCAGGTGTCGTTTCGGCGTGAAGCTCTTCGACGATCGCTTCGGCATTTGCAGAAGCAATTGCTGTTTCAACTGGCTCGGCAGGAGTTGGTTCGAGAAGATTCGCGAAACCCTCACTGCCTCGATGCTCCATCCAGTGGCGATAACTCACAGTCAAAATAGCCACGACGGGAATTGCCAGAAAAATACCTGCTACTCCGGCAAGTTTCTCGCCCGCAAGAATCGCGAATATTACTGCCAGCGGGTGCAGATGAATGCCATGACCGATTAGTCTCGGATAGATCGCGTAGTCATGAACGACTCGCAAAACTCCCAGGAACACGAGCACGAGAAAAGCATTGAACGGCCCGGCATGAAACATGGCGAGTATTGTTGCCATGACCGCGACCGTGAGTGGTCCAACAAGCGGGACAAATTCAAAAACGCCGGCAATAAAGCCCATCACTAAACCGCCCGGCAATCCCAGCAGCGTAAAACCCAAAGCGCAAACTACTGCGATAAACAAACATGCGGTCAACTGGGCGCGAATGTAGGCAGCCAGAGTGCTGTTGATGTCCTGGAAAAACTCATCGCCGCGCCAGCGCCAGCGGCCGCGTGGAAGCATCAGCAAAGCTGAACGGCGAAAGCTTTCTGCGTCCTTCAATAGGAAGAAAGCAAGGATCGGGATCAGGATGAGCCAGGGTAGGTAGATCACGTACGCAAGTGAGGCCGTAAAAAATTCAGTAACTGTAGAGAGGACTGTGTCACGAACTCTCGGAATAGCCCCATTTATAGCGTCCACGAGCGGAGCGGGCATGCGACGTGAACGAGAGTATTCGATGAGCTGTTGGGTCTTGTCGCCCAGCGACTGCCAATAGGCTTTGGCCTGAGCAGCGAATTCGGGAAACTGAGTGCTCAGGCTCGGTACGATCACAAAGATAGCAAGCGTTATCGCTGCAAGAATAATTAAGTAAGCAAACGTTATCGCAAGAGCCTTTGGTATTGCGAATGTGCGATTGCCGATGGTTCTGGGTTGTCGTACGAACTCAACCAGCGGCGATACTAAATACGCGAAAAAGATCGACAGCACCAGCAGCAGGATGATTCCGGTTATCTTGGAGATCACCCATAGGACCACCATCACCGCCAACAGAATAACAATGACTCGCAGAACAACGCGTGTCGGAATTCCGGAGGCTTCCACCGCCGCCTTGGCTGCTGTAGTAGCAGTCTCTTTGGTTACTTCTTTATTCACAGCCACTCTATCTGCCTCCGCGTCTTAGAAACTCATCGAAAAAGCCCTTATTTTTCGACGTTTGAGAGTTTCATTTCGTTATCTGCTTGTCGCCCGACAAGCAGGGAAGCTCTGCGGTGAATGTATTTGTGAGACTTTTTTCGCCGCAGAGGCTCAGGGACGCAGAGATTACGCAAACGACCTATATTCGCGCGTGCAGCCTTCCGATCAAGTCGCTCACAGCTTTTTGAGCCTGATTGCTCAGCCCACGAAACTCAACTCCGAAGGTATCGGGGGTAGAGTGATGGACTACCTCTCCTGTCAACGACAGCGCATCCTCACCATCAAGCAGCAACAGTCCGAGTTGATCTCCGATCCTAACATTAGGACACGAGGGAAGATTTGTAACGCGGACGCCACCGAGGCTGATATCTTGCGGCTCGCCAAGGCCGATCGACTCCTTCAGGCTCTCGTCTTCAATGGCCAGCGTCAATCGCGAAGTAACGTAATAACGCGGATGACGTCTGCGATCGTGGGAGGGCAACACGTTAGCATCGGAGTTTGTCATGATGAACCTCATCAGTGAGCTAGATCGTCCTCTCCTTCCGTTTCCTCTTCACCCTCGGCTTCCGGCTGAGGCGGCGGAGTGACACGAGGGGCAGCCGGCTCCCAAACAAGACCCTTCCATTCGTCTGTTTCACCCAGTAACTGAAGCGCGGCGAGCGGATGGCCCGGGTGTCGTTCGATGCGGAGCACTTCCGCAATCACCTGTAACTTCTCACCTGATTCACCGAGGACTTCGAGACGCACGCGACTGCCGACGTCGGGCAATTGTCGTGGCAGGTGGACGAGGGTGCCTTCGGGACCAACGTTCTCAGTGATGCCTTCAGCTACGACGTGTGTCCCGCTTGGTTCATCCCACTCTGCTTTTACTTCGAGACTGGCAAGGTAACGTGGTCCTGATCGATTGTCGGGTTCGATTTGACGGGGCATGTGTCGTGCCTCCTGTTCCTAATCAGATCCAAACTTTGCAAAAACACTACTCTTCTTCCGCCCTCAATTTCTCCAGCACCGAAAAATCCTCCAGCGTTGTGACATCGCCTGCCACTGATCCGCTGGTGGCAATCTCCCGCAAAAGCCGTCGCATAATTTTGCCTGACCTGGTTTTCGGCAAAGCATCGGTAAATCTTAGGTCGTCGGGTCGAGCGAGAGCGCCAATCTCTTTCACCACGTGCGCTCGCAGCTCCTGATTCAAGGCGTCTGACGGACTATGTGATCCTTCCAGAGTTACGAAAGCGACGATCGACGATCCCTTCAATTCGTCCGGACGCGCCACAACGGCGGCCTCGGCGACAGCACTATGAGAAACCAGTGCGCTCTCGATCTCCGCAGTTCCAAGTCTATGTCCACTTACGTTGATAACATCGTCGATACGGCCCATTATCCAGAAATAGTCTTGCGAATCACGCCTTGCACCGTCGCCTGCAAAGTAAATCCCGTCGATTTGAGACCAATATTGCTGCCGGTAGCGTTCATCGTCGCCCCAAATGGTTCTTAGCATTGAAGGCCAGGGCCGTTTAATGACCAGGTAACCGCCCTCATTTGCGCCAACAGGCTTGCCGTCGCGAGTCATTACATCGGCATCGATTCCGGGGAAAGGCCTGGTCGCGGAACCGGGCTTGGTTGGAGTGGCTCCGGGAATCGGGGTAATCATGATTGCGCCGGTCTCAGTTTGCCACCACGTGTCAACAATCGGACATCGTGTCTTACCGATCAACTCGCGATACCACATCCACGCTTCAGGATTAATGGGCTCACCAACGGTGCCAAGCAAACGCAAGCTCGAGAGATCGTGCTTCAGCGGCCAATGCTCGCCCCACTTGATAAAGGCGCGGATTGCGGTCGGAGCAGTATAGAAGATGTTTACTCGATGGCGTTCGATGATGCTCCAGAAACGATCCGGTTGGGGAAAGTTGGGCGCTCCTTCATACATCAAAGCCGTTGCGCCGTTCGAAAGTGGACCATAAACCACATAACTATGTCCGGTGACCCAACCAATATCCGCCGTGCACCAGTAAATATCTTCATCTTTGATATCGAAGACCCACTTGGTTGTCAGGTGAGCTTGCAGGAGGTAACCCGCAGTTGTGTGCAGGATGCCTTTTGGCTTACCAGTCGTTCCTGACGTGTAAAGAATGTAGAGTGGGTGTTCACTGTCCAACTCTTCCGCTGCGCAGTTCGCATCAACGGTTTCCATCAGTTCGTGCCACCAAAAATCACGGCCGGGCTCCATATGCTGCGACGATCCCGTGCGTCGCACGACAATACAAGCATTAACTGAAGGCGTTGCTTTCAGAGCCTCGTCAACAGCAGCTTTGAGCTTTACTTCACTGCCGCGGCGCCAGCCACCATCAGCCGTGACTACCAGTTTGCAGCTTGCATCGTTAATCCTGTCGATCAATGCCGAACTCGAAAATCCTCCGAAGACTACGGAATGCGTCGCGCCAATGCGTGCGCAGGCGAGCATCGCAATGGCCAACTCAGGAATGAGCGGCATGTAAAGAGCGACGCGGTCTCCTTTTTGAATGTTTGCGTGCCTGAGCACGTTGGCAAACTTGCAAACCTCGGTGTGAAGTTGCTGATAAGTGAAGGTACGCGTCTCGCCTGGTTCGCCTTCCCAGATGAGTGCCGCCTTATTGCGTCGCCAAGTGGTCAGGTGGCGGTCCAAACAGTTGTAGGAGAGATTGATTTTGCCTCCGCCGAACCATTCCGCATGGGGCGCGTTCCACTTCAGTACCGTGTCCCATTTCTTGAACCAGTGAAGTTCTTCGGCCATGCGTGCCCAGAAAGATTCCGGATCGGCGGCTGCTTCGGCCCGGAGTTTGTCGAGCTCTGCGACAGACTTGATATGAGCCTGCTCTGAGAAAGACCGCGGCGGAGGGAAGACGCGCTCTTCCTGAAGGACCGATTCGATGTTAGAAGTAACAGTCGACATGGAACTCTGTGTAACACAGTGGATTGCCAATTGCCAATTGCCGATTGCCGATTTTCTAGTAGTGGTGATTTCAGTTTATCTCTGTGCAACCTTTGTGTCCTCTGTGTCTCTGTGGTGGATTTAGTCGGAAAATAACCACCACAAAGACACAGAGGACACAAAGGACGCACAGAGAATTCCAAATTAGGCCACCGTTTCGTCGTGGGGTAATAGTGTGTTGATGAACGTTGTCCTGGTCCTGACCGCGGAGTGGTCAAATGTTTATAGCTCGGGTGTGTAATAGAAACTACCTCGCTCCGAAGGAGCGAAATGTCCACTGCCAGAGAAAACATTGGGCGCCTACGGAGCCCGACCGTTTCTTCCCTTAGGGCTATAAACATCTGGTCCCTCCGGGACCGACAAGCCTTTCCTGCCAACACACTATTACCCCACTACCAATTGCCGATGCGACATCCAGACCAACTAAATCAAAATACTTCTTCTCGGTCAGAGTGCCCGGGTATCGGTTAATCTGACTACTCTAACCTAGCCCACGCTCGTAACTTTCCTGCTACAAAACACTTCCGATGATGGCACGCGAGTGGCTTAACGCTATGCAGGTGATAAGCGCCCCGACGCCGAGTTTGACAAATCACGAGTGGTGAATACCAGGTTATCCGCCCCATTCGAAACAAGCACCGCTGAAAGGTAACCGACCTACGTTTCCGGGTCAGTTCACGAGTAATGTTTCTCGACAGCAACTCTTCCATCTCCCGCGCCAACCGCAAATTGTGGCCCCTCCCTACGTTCGTGATTCCGAGCGCACTCACCCTGTGTTTCATCGTTCCACAACTCTTCGGATCCGCTTTCACCGAATTCGTTGTTGTTCTCTTCGTTGCCCAAATACTCCTAAGTGCGATTGTTTGGAAAAGCTGGAAAGGTACTCAGGAACATTTAACCGGCGTTAGACAAGAACTATCAAGCCTGCAAGGCATGGTTGATGTTTCTCGCGACGCAATTATCGGCGTGACGACCGAGGGCGTGATCATGAGTTGGAACCGTGGCGCTCGCGGCATTTATGGATACACCGCCAGGGAGGCCCTTGGAGCGCCTATCTCCATGCTCTTCGATCACCGGAGAGGTCAGGAAGCTACCCTGTTATTTGAGAAGGTCACTCAAGGTGAAAACGTCACCCAGCATGAGATGGTCCACCTCAAAAAAGGCAGGACCCCAATCGACGTTTCTCTAACAATCTGTCCCATCATGGACGGAAAAGCCATAACAGGCACTTCCGTGGTGGCCCGCGACATTACCGAACGCAAACGAGCGGCAGGCTCTTTGGCCCAACAGGCCGCAGCAATGAAAGCATCGATGGATGGCATGGCGATCATAGACCACTGCGGGGTTTGCATTTATTTGAACGACGCCTACGCGAAGATTTTTGGGTACGCCGATCCTGAAAGATTGATCGGTGCAAGCTGGGAGATGTTTTACTTCGACGAGGAATTGAGCCGGCTCAAAGAACAGATCATGCCTGCTGTCTGGCGCGATGGCTCCTGGCGCGGCGAAGCATTGGGCTTGAAACTCAATGGCAGCACGTTGCCACTGGAGATTTCGATCTCCAGTGTTGATGGCGGCGGCCTGGTCCAAGTCGTGCGCGACATTACTGAGCGAAAGAAAATCGAAGAGACTCTCCGCAACAGCTCGCTCAAAGACGATTTGACAGGACTGTTCAACCGTCGTGGGTTACTCAAACAGGCTGCGCCTTATTTCGACTTCGCGCGCCGGCAAAAGGAAAGTCTGCTGCTGCTCTTCATCGATCTCGATGGAATGAAAAGGATCAATGACGAGTTTGGGCATAACGAAGGCGACAATGCCCTCATCAATACCGCAGCGATACTCAACCGCAGTTTCAGGAGCTCCGACATAATCGCAAGGCTTGGCGGGGACGAGTTTACCGTCCTCGTAACTGATTTGAATGCCAGTAAAGATGACGCCATCGCAAGGCTCAACGATAACCTCAAAGCTTTCAATGCCACTGAGAAGCGTGGTCATAAACTCGCTTTCAGTATTGGTGTTGCGACCCTCGAGCCGGAACGAATGACGTGTTTCGAAGAGTTGCTCGAACAGGCCGATCAGGCGATGTACAAACAGAAGCGCATGAAGCGGCGCCGCGCAACGGAGCGAACCAGGAACAAACAGATCGGTGGCGCTGAAGCTGCCGAATCGCAGTTCGCGGTCGACTCAATTCCCTTCGCGCTTTCAGCCGGTCCAAAATCTTATGGCAGAAACCACGGGACTTTTGACAACGCGGCAATCGGCATGGCTGTGGTCTCGGTCGATGGCAGTTGGCTTCAGGTAAACGATGCGCTGTGCAAGCTGTTAGGCTATTCAGAACAGGAGTTGCGCGCAATGAGTTTCCAACGACTGACACATCCTGAAGATCTCAGGCCTGTGCAGAAGTATATCCAACGAGTACTCGAAGGCTATATTCAAAGCCACGAGCAGGAGAAGCGTTACCTGCACGAACAAGGACACACGGTTTGGGTGCAATGGCACGTCTCACTCTTAAAGGACTCTGAAACCGGAACGAAACGATTGTTCTTCCAGGTTCAGGACATCGGCGACCGCAAGAAGGCTGAAGAAAAATTAACTCAGGATACGCTGACCGGTTTGCCCAACCGTGCAAGATTCTACGATCTGCTCAAGTTGCGAGTCGCTCGTAAGCAGCCTAACAGAGACCGCCAGTGTGCAGTGCTGCTGCTGGATGTTGACCGCTTCAAACTCGTCAACGACAGCCTTGGAAATGCGAGCGCCGATCAACTCTTGATTCAGATCGCTCAACGAGTAAAGACCTGCATGCGACAGGGTGATGTGCTCGCGCGCGTCGGCGGAGATGAATTCGCCGTTCTCCTGGATGACGTTTCGGGTGAAGAAGAGGCCTCTTCCGTTGCGACCCGTATTCAGCAGGCTCTCGCGATTTCGTTCAACCTTTTGGGCCAGGAAGTCTATACGACGCTGAGCATCGGAATCGCGCTGGCTTCGGATTACAGCGAACACGTTTCAGACATTCTGCGCGACGCAGAAACGGCCATGCACAGCGCTAAAGCACGCGGCAAAGCGCGTTACGAAATCTTTGGACGCGACATGCACGGCGAGTTGATGGGTCGTCTGAAGATGGAAACGGATTTACGACGCGCGTGTGAAAGAGACGAACTCTTCGTCGATTATCAACCGATCGTGTCGCTCGAGAATCGGACTTTGATCGGCTTCGAAGCTCTTGTGCGTTGGCGCCATCCGGAGTTTGGACTCGTGCCTCCGAAGGACTTTATCCCCGTCGCTGAAGAAACGGGTCTGATCCTGACAATTGGACAAACCGTCCTCGAGTCGGCATGCCGCCAGGCGCGCATGTGGCAGGAGACACATCCGGCGTCGCCGCCGCTATTTGTCAGTGTCAACTTGTCAGTCAAGCAATTTAATCAGCCTGGATTGGTGGAAAACATCGCGAGTCTGTTACATGAGTTCAAACTGCCGCCGCGTTGTTTGAAACTCGAAATCACCGAGTCAGTATTCAGCGACAACATCGAAGCAGCGGTCGGGCTATTGACGCAACTGCGGGAACTCGGGGTTCAGTTGAGCATCGACGACTTCGGTACGGGATATTCGAGCCTCAGTTATCTACAGCGGTTCCCTATCGACACACTGAAGATCGATCGCTCGTTTGTAACTCAGATGATGGAGAATGAAGAGAACCTTGCGATTGTTCGCACGATCGTGGCGCTGGCCCAAAACCTCGGCATGGATGTGGTTGCCGAAGGAGTGGAAACTGAAGATCAGTTGATGCTGCTGCGCAAATTGGAATGTGAAAACGGGCAGGGCTTCCTTTTCTCCACTCCGCTGGGTGGGCGCCAATTGGATCAATTCATAGCCGACCACAATTTTGAAGGCCAAATCTCATCGGTTCAGAAACTCGAGACGCCAACCGCACTGGTCGCGTGAGCTTTGTACTTCGTACTTTGTGCTTTGTGTGCCTTCTTGTGGCCTAAGTGGCTCGCGTAGTCCGCCAACGATCCGCGGCCACGGCTACAACGATGATTGCCCCGATGATGATCTCCTGAATATAGTTGGGCCAACCAACCTGCTGGCATCCATTTCTCAAGAACGCCATTATCAATGCCCCGATCATCGATCCAAGAATACTTCCCTCGCCGCCATTCAAACTGCCGCCACCAATCACGACGGCGGCAATGATGTCTAACTCGGAACCTGCGGCAACTGTCGGATCGCCCTGTCGCAAACGCGACATTTGCATCACTCCGGCAAGCCCGAAAAGCAAACCTGCGAGCGCATAGATCCAAACCTTCAAGCGATCGGTAGCGATGCCACACGCTCGCGCTGCTGCTTCATTTGAGCCGAGCGCAAAAACACGACGTCCAAAAACTGTGTTGCGCAAAACAATTGCCGCAAAAACCGCCAGAACAACGGCAATCCACACACCAGGAGCGACGAGTAACCACGCCGGATTCGGAAACATCACGAGCAACTCGTTGAGCCAGGTAGCGGGCATGTTAACGGTCTGTTGATTGGCCATCCACTTCGCCACGCCTCGCCCCACTCCAAGCATGCCCAGCGTGGCGATAAATGGAACGACTTTCAGACGTGTGATGACGAGACCATTCACAACGCCAACTAGTCCGCCCACGAGAATGCCACCCATCAAAGCAACCGAAGGCGGAAGGCCGGCGTTTATTCCCAGAGCTGTTATCACACCTGTCAGAGCGATCGTCGATCCGACTGAGAGATCGATGCCGCCACTGATGATGATCAAGGTCATGCCAATCGCGCCGATGGCGACGATCACCGTTTGCGAAAGAACGATGCGAAGATTGTTTGGCGAGAGGAATCGGCCCGGCGTATCCATCAATAGGGAGAAGATGCCGATCACCAGGAGCAGACCGAGCACCGGGCCGAGGCGATTCAACCAGTTTTGCAAAAAAGCAGAACTGAGGAAGACTCGGTTTTGTTTTACTTCGGCGACCATGTTAAGGCTTGACGGTGTCCTAATTTCATCTCTGCGCAGCCTCTGCATCCTCTGCGTCTCGCCGGTTTACTTGATTTTACTTGCACATTTACCGCCGAGACGCAGAGAACGCAGAGATTACGCAGAGAGAATTCTTAGCTCACCTCAAATACCGATCGAGCGGCGGATGCAACAGAGTTTGCACCTCAGGCGATTGCATGTTCTCCTTCGTAACCAGCATTACACCGGTATCAATCTTCCTGTGTACAGGTTTCCCGAGCAGACTCTCTACCATCGTCCGAACTCCCAGGTAGCCCATATTAAAAGGATTCTGCACGACGATGCCATGCAACTGATTTGCGTTGAGCGCGTCAATAAAAGTTTGGCTGGAATCAAACCCGACAAATGAAACCTTTCCCGCCTTACCGATATCCTGAAGTGCCAAAAGCATCCCAGCCGTGGACGATTCATTGGGTGTAAAAATGCCCTGCAGCTCATCACCAAATTGATTCAAAAGGTTTTCGGAGGCACGCTTCGCCGTGTCGCGTGTCGCCCCCGCATATTGATTTGTGGATACAAGTTCGATGTCCGGAAACTTTTGCTTCATCTGTCCAACAAAGCCTTCTTCGCGTTCCGTTGTGCTGGCAGAGCCTTCGGCGTATCGCAAGAGAAGAACCTTGCCTTTGCCGTTCAAAAGTTGGCCCATGCGATCCGCGGCAAGCGATCCGCCTTTGCGATTATCAGTGGCGACGAAGCTGACAATCTCTTCTGACTCCAAACCCGAATCGATAATTACTGTTGGCACGCCCGCACGTTGGGCGTCGGCAACAGGACGAACCAGGGCTCGGTTGTCGAGCGGCGCGAGAACGATGCCGCTCACACCTTGCGCCGCAAATCCCTCGACGACCTGTATTTGCTGTTCGCGATCGTCTTCGCGCAAAGGTCCCTTCCAGATAATTTCTATTTCATTCCCCTGCGCCGTGAGTTCACTTGCGGCCTTATTGCTGCCGGCGTGAATACTCTTCCAAAACTCGTGTGTAGTGCCTTTCGGGATAACTGCAATGGTGAGTTTCTTGTTGCTTGTTGCCGGGCCATCGATCTTGGCGCAGCTAAACGACGCAACTGCGAGAAGGAGCAATAGAAGAGTTTTGCGCATCGTGTCCTCTCAGAATCAGAATCTACGTTACCTAACGATTCATTCATGCTCCTCGAACTATCACATACACCTCCTGCGGACCGTGTACTCCTATCGTCAGCGTCAACTCGATGTCGGCAGTGCGCGATGGTCCAGTTACAAAGGTAACTGTCGGACTAATTTCTTTTCCTGTCCGCAATAGAGCTAAAGCTTCTGCGAGGGTGTTATAGATTCGAGACGCATCGACGATCGCAATATGCACGGGAGGTACGAGTGAGACCAAACGATGGCGCTCATGTGCGCTGTCCAGAACCAACGTGCCCGTTTCGGCAATCGCAGCCTGAGCGGTGGTAATCCCAACGTCGAATCCGAAAATATCCGAGGCGTTCGGTGTCACGGTGAGTTCCTCGATTTCGAGATCTGTCAGGTACATCAACTTTTCAACTACCGGCAGGTCGGAAATCGCGATGCGCTGAGCGCGAAAGTTTGTTTTTTGCAGGTCGCTGATGATTCCTGTTAACGCCCGGGCGGTGCCCGCTTCATCCGGGGCAATGAAGCAGTGACCGCCGACAGCTTCGAGGTTTCGCTTGAATCGGTCGATCAATGATGTACCCGCCGGCGCTTTGTGCCCAAACTCGACCCGGTCGCTATCGCTCACGGTACTGACGTCAACTTGATGAAGCGCCAGCTCACGCGTGTCGTGGGGCACACTCGCGGCGAGGTGTGACCGAATAGATCCCAAAATCGCTTCCCGAGCTTTGCTATTCCGTTTCAGGGTGCTCATGGGGTGTTTTGCAAGGGCGGCACTCCACGGCCGTCCCTTCGTTTCGGATCATCGCCTTTTTGAACAAATTGATCGCGAAAACTCCGCGACTCGATCGGCCGCAGATCACGACCGCTGGTCCATGCTCTCGAAATAGGTACTATTCGCTGAATGATTCGGCCGGCCACTGCACTCATCCTGTACAACGATGGACTCATCATAACTTTCGCCCACACTTTGAAGA